>ERZ780218.802-NODE-802-length-25127-cov-87.309469_pt1 | contig 25127 bp, 19 predicted proteins | sample MGYA00510975_ERZ780218 | MGnify/ENA primary metagenome ERZ780218 (study PRJEB29588, sample SAMEA2152063) | human gut metagenome | biome: human gut; feature: human-associated habitat; material: faeces | place: Denmark | collected 2008/2010 ... | reverse complement strand
GGATACATCAAGCCAAGAAAAACTTTTTGGAGAAATTCAAAACAGCTTCTTATAACTAACCCGTTGAAAACAAACGAGTTCATTGGTAAGGTTTAGCATAACACAACAGGTCAAGTAGCTGGATTTCAACAACTTTAATGAAAAAGTTGATTTTCAAAACGAAGTAAATAACAGTAAAGAGGCTGTCGCAAACTATTCTATTTTGATGCAGCCTCTTTGCCTTTCCATATGTTCTCTATATCAATTGTTTCATTTGCTGGACGAAATCCGGCCTCTATCTTGCCTATTTGTACAACAAGTGGCATTTCAGCAAGTTGACCTGCAATTACACAAACCCCAGTTGATAAAATCGGCAATGATTCAACTGAAACTTTATCTAGATATGAAATTGTATTGTTCACTTGTTGTATGTCCTTTTCATTAACAAGCCGATGTATAAAATAATTATGCAATTGCGATATTATGGTAGAAGAAATATCCGACGGACGTTGGCTGGCAATAGTCATGAATACTCCGAATTTTCGCCCCTCTTTAATAATCTCTTCAAAAACCTCTAGTCTATAATCTTTCCACTCTTCACTTTCACGTGTTGATTGATAAGACAATATATTATGCGCTTCATCTACTATTAAATTTAAATATTTTTGAGCCTTCCCGGCTTTTTTATGTTCATTATATAGTTTATTAGTCAACAATAATGGAATACGTTTCTTTGTGTCAGTATTTACATCGCTTAAATCAATAATTACAACATTAGAATCGCCCCAAAAATCACCCATGTCTTTTGAAGAATTAAATATGCGAGAAATGTCTGATTCTGATTGACGAAGTTTATGAATTGCAGGAGCAATGTGTTCATTTAATGCTCTGTTTGCTAACACATCATATATCATTCGCATATACATTATACATATAAAATTATGAATAAAACTTTCTGTAAACCTAAATTGATCTACATGCATGTATATACTTCGCGTTTCTATTTGATCCGGATGGTCTTGCAAATTGATAAATTGGTTATTTGAATCATAAAAAAAATAACAACTACTATTGTTGTGATAATGAAAATCCGTTTTTAATCCAATATCTACCCCATCATCATCGTATTTGGGAGGAAGTATCTCTGCCACATAATCAAGGAGTAATTCACTTTTGACCTTATCAGACATTATCAATATATCCTTGATTTGCTTTTTCAAAAAATTCCGAAATTTGTTTTCGTCCTTATCAATCTTCTTATACAAATCAATACTTCTTGCAATGAAAGGTCGTTGCGTCTTTTCGGTTGCATTAGAGAATATACTCAATAGATTAATATCCAAGAAATCATCATCTGCTAAAGGAATTTTATCTCCATTATCTTTTCTTGTGTTCAATTTATATACTTTTTTGTCAGAATCCGAGATAATACTATTATGGGAAGAATACTCTCCATTAAAATCAAAAAATAAAAATTGGGCATTCTCTTTAAATGCGCTATTTCCAGAATAATGAGTAAAAAGCTGTCTATAAATTTTAGCCAATGTATATGACTTGCCTGAACCTGTATTGCCGAATATTCCGATATGACTGGAAAAAAGTTTCCCAATTCCAAGATTTACAGGAACAAGTGAATCATTTGCAAGATGACCTACCTCAATAGTTTCTTTGCCGGAGCCAGCGAATGTATGAATAAGATTAAATTCTTCATTTGTTAAAAGATGGCATTCGTTGTCTATTAATGGCAATTCATTAACTCCACGACGGAAAATTTGGTTGTCAATAAAGCCAATTAACTTGACAATCAATATCCTATTTATGGAATTTTCCGCTAAAATCAATACTTTATCTTCCTGTTTACTCTCATCAATATATTCTGATTCTACTTTTCCAATAATCGGAGTGTAGCCTTTGAGAATTTTTACATAGCTTCCTACAGAAACATTTTTTATCAGTGTTCCTTTGTAAATCAGATGGGAAGAATTTTTATTGTGATCTACACGAATCTTGACCTCACGCCCATTTACAGAATATACTACTCCAACTCTAAATACTGAGTTATGTATCCCTATATGTTTGTTATTCATAACTTGCGTGGATTGTTTTATTGATATATTCAAAAATCTTATTAATTGCGTTCATGTCTAAATGCTCAATATCACAGACCATGTCATTATAGTCATCATCCACATTCAATTCTCTCATTTTGGTTGGCGTAATGATAAGAATATTGTTATTGACACAAGTAGAATCAATGCCTATATTCTTTTTTAATGACTCCTCTTCTTCATCACAATACGCAAAAATAATCACTTTTAAAGTTGGATTATTTTCTGCCGAACGTCTTGTAAGTGTTGCAATATGTTCATCAGCAAATGAAAAGCCTACAACAAAAAGGAGTGAATTCTCTTTTTCCAACGCATTGGAATATAATCGCATTAATTCGTAGAAATGATAATCAAGTACCGTTTCTGCAAATTTTCTTTTTGTCGGATTGATTATTATAAATTTTTTATACGCAGTGATGAAATTATCATATTCGGAAGCATCATATGATAATTCAAGTCCTTCTGCATCTTCTATAATTTGTTCATATGTTTTTTCTGTTTTTCTTTTTTCCGACTCAATAAACAGATTGACAAATTTATCATCTCCCAATTTTTTTATTTCATCATCTACATAACAGTACCAAAAACGTTCATGCACTATATGATTATCCCGATCACTCCAATTGATAGAACCATGTATTTTAAGCAAATTAAATACTGGGACTTCAGAAGTATGCTGAAAATGTATACTTGTCTGCATTATAGATTTCATAAAATTGGCTTCGTCATAGATTGGATCAATACTTCCTCTAAAACCATCATTCAACTCTACACCCAATCCACTTGCAGCATCTTCAATCATTAAATCGATGTTTGTCGTAAATATATTTAATTGTTTATTGAGAATGCGAGAATGTCTTTTGTTTAATAAGTTATTCCATGTAATCAGATAGTTTTGATAATTGCTTTTCGTTTCACAATAATCAGATCCGTATCCGAAAAATCTATTGGGTGCAATAACAGAATCATAAAATGCTTTGTATATAGATGCTTCTGCAATTTTATATTTAGGCTCAGGATGAGAATGCATATCATCATTTAACCTAGTGAGTAATTTTTCTATAGAACCCAAAGTCGCAAGATATGGACGTGAAGCTCCTGAACCAATTAAGAAATTGATATTTGCAGATTGGATATAATATGTTAGTTCCTTGATATTCATATTTAATAACTTACATTTATATTATTCATGTTTCTTATAATTCTCCACCTGCTCCAATACTTTCTGGAAGACTTCCTCGTCCCACTGGGGTGGGTAACCTTCTTTGTACAGAAGGAAAGTAAGCTGACTGGCAAGTTTGCTTTTGAGGTTATCGTTATTCAGCCAATCTGCATAAATGGCAGTGTCGTCTATCAGTGCTTTGATTTTCTTAGCCAGTTCGATGCAACGGTCATCCGCATATTCAAAGCCATGTTTGTCACGGACTTCAACAAGTACATCAAAGAATGCCTTTTCTTCGAATGTGATGCCCAATACCTTGAACTTTTCACTGTCTGTTTTAAGTTCTTTCAGGATACCCATCAGTTTGTTAGAAAGTCCGTTGATTTTGTATGAAACAATGTCATAAACATCATTTACAACATTCTGGGTCACATCATTGGTGAATGTCAGGTTATCCCGTGTATTATAAGCATCGATTGTGTCTTCGAGCATCTTCTGAAAATGTTCGGCCTGTATCTTGTTTGTCCGACTGTATGCTCTGATCGCTTTGGCTACAAGTTTACAAAGAATCTGGAACTTGGTGAACGGCATCTTTATCTCTTCCACTTCTTTGGAAAACGAGTCGCTGAAAATGTTTTCTTCAACACCTTCGTTCATAACCCGTTCCACACCACTGGCGAGGATAGCCTCCTGAACCATCTGTTCCACATGTCGGTTCATACTTTCCGTATCGTGCTCGGTGGCGGTCATTTTGTTGACGTATGAACAGATTCCCATAAAACATTGGCTCCATGTCACCTCTTCATCAGTCAGGATTCCAGCCGGATTGCAGATGTTGTAGGCCGAGCGGAGTCTTTTGACATGTTCCTTGAAAAGTTTGAGGAATGACACTTCTCCTTTCCGTTCCACGCTGTTGGCAAGGATATATTCGGCCGCCTCCTGAATGAACTGAAGCCGCGCAAGGTCATTGTCTCCGAAGAAGCGTTTGAATGAAAGGCCTGACAATCTCTCCTGTAAAAGTTGCAGTTCGTTTTTCAGTATCTCATGGGCTGTATCCAAATCCTCTTGTGGTCCTACCTCACCTCCGTATTTCTTCATGGCCTTCTTCATCTCCTCGCGGATACCGATGTAGTCGATGATGAAGCCAAATTCCTTAGTGCCGTATCGACGGTTCACTCGCGATATAGTCTGTATCAATGTGTGTTTCGACAGAGGCTTATCGTTGTAAAGCATGGTCAGGCAAGGCACATCAAATCCTGTAATCCACATATCAACATTGATGGATATATGAAAATTGGATTTCTCTGATTTGAACTCGGCATCAAGAAATTTGCGATATTCCTTGTCTCCAAGCAAATTGTATAACTCCTTTTCATCGTCCTTGTCGCGGGTCATGACCATATTGACAAAAGCGATGTCATTGAGTTTGTCCTTTTCATCTGCCGTTAATACAAGTTCATTCAAAGCCTTTTTCTTCTCGAACCAATCGGGTTGCAGTTCCCGCATGATTTTATACAACCGGAACGCTATTGTGCGGTCGGCGCAGGTAATCATTGCTTTTTGCAGACGGTCGGTTGTTTCTGTTCGGCGTTTGTAGTCATCGATAATGTCCTTAGCAACCCGGCGCAACACATCTTCATCGCCGATAATTACCTCCATGCTCGACATGGCGGCTTTACTTTTGGCAATATCTTCGGGTGTGGCCCCTTCGTCCGCACAGATCCGGTAGTATTCCTCAACCTTCTCGGCTTGCTCCTTGTTCAAGAAAACACGCGCCAGTCGGGGATCGTATTTGATAGGTACGGTGATGCCGTCATCTTCCGACTCCTTCATCGTGTATTGATCTACGACATCTCCAAATACATGTATGGTCTCGTCGATGGGTGTTCCGGTAAAGCCCACATATGTGGCGTTAGGCAAGGCATCACGCAGGTATTTGGCAAATCCGTATGTAATCTTTGCTCCTATTTTTCCGGCGTCGCCTTCTGTCTGTATCGACAGTTTCGACCCGAGGTTGTTTTGAGAACGGTGCGCCTCGTCGCTCAGACAAATCACATTGGAACGCTCCGTAAGCAATCCAGTGGACTCTGCAAATTTCTGAATCGTGGTAATATAGACCCCGCCGGTCTTGCGCATACTCATCTCTTCGGCAAGTTCCTTACGGGTTTCAAACACTTTGACGGCGTCATCCTCAAGGAAGCGCTTCGAGTGGCAGAACAGTTTCCCGCTTTGGGTCTCCAGGTCTTCCCGGTCAACAATGATGAGAATGGTGGGACTGCCCAACTGCTTTTTGCAACGGAGTGCTAACTGGCGGGCGAGGAACAACATCGTATAAGTCTTCCCACACCCCGTAGCGCCGAAATAGGTACCACCTTTACCATCGCCACCAACAGAACGCAAATGGGTGAGGATATGCTCCCGCAACTTACGCGTTGCAAAGAATTGCGGATAGCGGCACACTATCTCAGTCGTGTCATCCTCTTTCGACGGATCTGGGAAATAGACGTAGTCCCTCAAAATCTCCAAGATGCGTTCGGGTGAGAGTGCTCCGCGAATCAATGTGCGCAGCGTGTCCAGCCCTTTACTGGCCTTGTCCTCATTATCGATTTTCTTCCATTCATAGAAAAACTCGAATGGGGTGTAGGTCGTTCCCAATTCGTTCTTCGCCCCGTCGCTGATAACCGCCAGTGCACAATATTTCAGCAAGGCCGGTATATCCCGCATATAGCGGGTACAAATCTGCGTGTGGGCATCGCGTATGGTGGCATTCTGCTTGGTCGGGTTTTTGAGTTCGACGATGCAGACCGGTATGCCGTTAACGAAAAGCAGAATGTCGGGCCGACGGTTCTCACGGCCTTGTTCCATGACAAATTGGTTGACGCAACGGAAAATATTATGGTCGGGATGCTCGAAGTCGATGTATTGCAAGCGGAACGGATTATCCCTGCCATCACTGTATGTAAAATCATATCCGTCGCGATAGAGCAGGAAGGTGTTTTGCAGGGCATAATAATCGTTCTGGCCGCCAGTGTTCCGCAGATTGGCAACAATGCCGTCCACCTCGGAAGCGGTCAGTTTTTTATCTTTGTACTGAGCGGCAAGAAATGTCCGCAGGTCTTCTTCAATAAGCGGGTCGGTATATTTCCGGTGAATGTCATCGCCAAACGTATATTGCCAATGCGACTCGCGGAGGAGTTCGATGGTCGCTTCCTCAAACTGGCTTTCATAATATTTCCCTTTGCCTGCCATAATCGCTGCGATTTAAGAATGTATAACGTGTTGAAGCAATGCCGGACACACTTCACGCGAAAGCCGGTCGGCTTCTTCGGCTATCAGTTTAGCCTCATTGGCGCACTTATAGATATTGACAATAGCCTGCTGAACTTCAATGGGAGGAAGAGGTATTTCTATGTCAATAAATCTATTCCAATCCAAATTTGCTCTCACACTTGAGTCACTATAAAACCAGCCTAATCTATCCATTTCTGAATTTTTGAATATCATCATAAAATATTCTGGGAGAATAGGCTCTTCCTTATCAAGGATGAAAGTTGTATAAGCAGGTGAAATTAAAGCTGGAATATCTTTGTCGTACAAAGCGATACGAATACACTTATCTCGGCCTGTCTGCATGCCACTAAATGCGAATTCTCCCTTTCTAATAATTTTATATTTGCTTGTGTTTATTGTGTCCATAGAAGCAACAGTCGGCATAAACATTTTATTATTGTTTAATCCTAATACTTCATAGGGAGAACCATCTTTATTGGTCTTATCTATGACTTCTATAGCATTACCAATACGATAATTTCGTACATTCTTCTTCTTTCTTATTTCTTGGATATAGCTTTGGCAGAGTTGCATAAGCGGGGCTGCCTTAGCCTCGTTTTGCACTTTAATTTCCCGGAATGCTCGCCATGCGTTCACCACTTTCTGCTGTTCGGCAACAGATGGAAGAGGAATCTCAATATCAAGGAAACGGTTCTCTTTCAGATTACCTCTAATAGAACTATCCGTATAGAACCATGTCAATCGGTCTATTTCTTTATTGCTAAATATTATATACAAATACTCATTTAAAATTTCATCACACTTATCTTGTTTGATATGGAATACATAATAAGCAGAGGTTACCACAAGATCTTTGTCAGTATCATTGTAAGCTATAGGAATTCTTTCATCACGACCTATATGCATGAGATTACAAGCAAAAAAAGTTGGAGGGACCAAGTAATATCCAGATATATCAGTTCCGTCTAAATTTGCTCTTGTTGGGATAAATCGCTTATTGATATCAACCCCCGAAACAATAGCCTTATTATTGGCACATTTTTGTCTAAACTGCTCGATATAATCCCCAAGCCGAACCCATTTTACACCGCTGCTTTCCATCTCACACCTCCTCTTTACCATGCTGTTCCATAAAGAAGCGTTTCTGCTGCTCAATCTCCCGGCGCAGTTCCTCTTCGGTAGGCATGTATGTCATATATTTGGCTGCAAAAATCTGGTCGCTGTCGTGCAGTACTGAATATTTTGCTATGGTGTTGTCCGTATCTGTACAAAGCAACACGCCGATAGTCGGATTGTCATCTTCTCCCTTAACCAAATCATCGTACATACGGATGTACATATCCAACTGTCCGATGTCCTGATGAGTCAACTTATGGGTTTTCAGTTCAAAGATGACAAATCGTTTCATCTTGTAATTATAGAATACAAGGTCGATATAGAAATCAGCCGTATCGGTCACAATGTGTTGCTGCCTTTCAACAAAAGCGAATCCACGACCGAGTTCCATGATGAACTTCTCAAGGTTGTCAATCAGTGCCTGTTCCAATTCTGATTCGGAATAATTAGTATCCGGATGGAATCCCATAAATTCGGCCACCATCGGATTCTTTATGTATTCCAACGGATCTGTTTGGCCGACATAAGGTACAGGTAGAGTTGAACTTTCCCTTTGGGCTGCAAGCCGTCGCTCATAATATTGGGTAGAGATATTCCTGTCAAGGTCGTCCACACTCCACATATCCTCGGCGGCTGTTTTCAGATACCATTCCCTTGCTTGCGTATTGCTGACGGAAAGAAGCCTGCGGACATGTGACCAGGTAAGATTTTGCACACGCGTGTGCAAAATTTCTACATCCTTGAATTCCAAATAGAATTTTCGGTAATATGCCAAGTTACGCTTACCATAGCCGGTTCCGTATTCAGCAGCAAGTCTGACAGCAAGAGCCGGAATAAGCTTTTGTCCGTATGCCGCCCTGCTTGCCCCCTGCTGTTCTTCTTCCACGATACGCCGTCCAATGTTCCAATAAGTCATGATGGCTATTTGACCAGTCGCGGCATAGGCTTGTTTCCGTCCTTGTTCTATGATGGTTCTGATGTCGGAAACGAAATTCTCGGTTATTATGTCAGTCTGTTGCTTATTCTTTTCCATATCCCAAAATTTTGAAGGCATTCACGAGTTCGGTTTCATTTGCATCCCATCTTTTCTTAAGCTCGTCAAACTGATGGCTCATTTCGGTGAGGGCCGATTTATAATCAATTTCCGTATCGCGGTCGATAAACTCGATATATCTGGAGGGTACAAGCGAATATCCTTTCTGTTGGATTTCGTCACGATGAGCGGCATAGTATAACTCAGGCTCGGCATACTCGGCGAAATTTTCGGTCTGCCAGTCGAAATAGATTTGGCAAACCCGCTCTATCTGATTTTCCGATAGCCGGACATATTTTTTTTCATAGATGTTTTCACTCCAAGTACGGAGATCGATGAACAGGATTTCACCCGTGCGGTTACGCAGTTGTCTGCCGTGCCAGGGACCACCTTTCTTGCTGTTGTTCAGAATCCATAGCGTGACGGATATATCGGTAGAATAGAACATGTTGCGCGGCAGGACTATGATAGCCTCGATTTTGTCGTTTTCGATCAACTGTTTGCGTATTTCAAGCGTGTCACTGTCATCTAATGCTCCATTGGCAAGCAGGAATCCTGCAATTCCGTGATTGACATCCAGTTTGTTCAGGATATGGAGAATCCATGCGTAGTTGGCATTGCTGATAGGCGGAACGCCATAACCTTTCCAGCGGGGATCCGTTTCAAATTCTCCATACTCGGCATATTTCTTCAAATTGAATGGCGGATTTGCCATGATGTAGTCGAATTTGAGGTCTTTATGCTGGTCGTCGGAGAAGGTAGATACCGCTTTGTCTCCCAAATGGTAGGATATACCGCGAATAGCCAGATTCATCTTTGCCAGACGATAGGTTGCCGGTTCGGATTCCTGTCCATACACGTTGACCGCTTTGGTGTTGCCGCCATGTGCTTCAATGAACTTGGTTGCCTGCACGAACATACCACCTGACCCGCAGCATGGATCATAGACCGTACCGTCGAACGGCTCGATGAGTGAGGCGATAAGCTCCACGATAGAATGCGGCGTGTAGAACTCACCTTCCTCCTTGTCGGCATTGATTGAGAAAGCTTGTAGGAAATATTCATATACACGTCCTATAAGGTCGTGATCGGTGAACTTTTTGGGATCTATCTTGTTAATCTCGTCCACCACACTTTTCAAGACACCCGGTTCAAGGGCCGTTTTCGTGAAAATCTGCTGTGGAAGGGCGTTCTTCAGTTTAGGTTCATTGTCGTCCAGCGTCTTTATGGCTGTATCGAAAGCAATGGCCATACCGGTAGGGGCCGTAAGAATCAGCTTGTCCCAAAATGTTTCGTCGGTCAGGAAAAACACTCCGTCCTGCATATACTGATTGGGACGGGACAGCTGCAATTCAACAAAAGCCTCGTCGTGAATGCCTTGAACCTCCACAATCTCATGCCTGATTTTATCCTTTTGCTGTTTGAAGCGTTCCCCGATGAATTTCAAGAACACAAGAGTCAGCAACAAATCGCGCTTGTCGGTCATAGCAGCACGCCCTCTCAAACTGTTGCGACAGTTGAAAAGTATGGTTTCTAAGGTCTCCTCCTTCGTTATTTTTGTTTGTTTCTTAGCCATTGTCTTGATTTATTAGTTTTGTGTTTAACCTGAAAGCATTTGCATCAATTTCCATTTGGAAAATCTTGATGTCAGGATTCAGCTTTTGGGCAACACGGATTATTTTTGATTTTTCTTCTGCATCCAGATTGATTCCTAAATATACGGACTCGAAACACTTTCTTCCAATTTCGGGGAACGCTCTCATTTCTTTCCAGTCAATCGGGCCTTTATCATCATTTTGCCACGGTAGCAACTTCATATATGCCGGCCATGGCTCTAATATAAATAAGCGCACTTCTTGTTCATGCTTCCAAGCTTTTGCTTTGGTGGATATTTGATAATGAAAAAAGTCTTTTGCATCCCTGAAATAATCGGGCTTCTCTACAATGTCTTTATATTGTACCTCCACTTCCGAGCAGCCGATCATGACATTGCCATACATGCGAGAAAGATACTTTCTAACTTTTTCCATATCCAGACCGATGCAGATACCTTTATGCTTGCTATAATAGCTCCACATCAAAATTGAATCATATATCTTAGAAAGACTACATATCCATGCCTCTTCTCTGGTTCTACGAAATGGATCCCTTCTCAATTCTTCAATTATTTCCGGAGTCCATCCTCCACATGCTTCTTTCGGAACATTGGAAAAATCAATTAACGAGGGATGGCAATCAAACGGGTCATTTAATTGCGTAGCGTTAGTGAATTGAAGATTGCCATAATGCAGCATCATCAACCCACCGTTAAAATCCAAGTACTTGTACAGTTTTGCTTCTCCCATAAATTTATTCATTCGGTTCTCAGCAAGTCATCCACAGACACATCCAGAACTTTTGCTATTTGGATCAGCATCTCCACATTGGGCTGCGTTGTATTTGTAACCCATTTAGAAATTATGGCAGGATCCTTATCCAATTGTTCCGAGAGCCATTTATTGCTCTTGTTTTTCTCTGCGAGAACGACTTTGATACGATTCAGTAGTTTGCGCTCCATATTATATCTCCATTACGTGGTTACAAAGATAAGTATATTTAGAGAATATAATTGACCAGGAAGGTTAAATGTTGCAATTCACCACAAAAAAGTGAGCAATACCGCAATTTTATTCTACGAAATATATACCTTTGTACAAATTATTTGGATTTATGTCAACAGGAAAACTCATAGTGAAAAAAGAAGACTTTAAATTACGATTAAAGTCTCAAATTGAAAGTGGTTATAATTTACTTGATCGCGAAATTAGTGAAGACAAAACAACTGTCATACAGCCAAGAAGAATTATACAAATAAAAGAATATGATGAGTCCGAAAAGAAATTGTTCCTTGCGGATTACAAAAAATGGGATTCGTTTAATCTTGAGTTAATAAGTCGTTCTTTTGATGAAAACGATTCACCATATTCTTATTTTATGTCATATAATCGTATTGGAGATTGCTCGAAATTATTTGGTGAGGATATTATAAGAGAGGCTAAACAGCAAATAAATGAAAAAATTATCAATCTAGAAAGCATAATGAATCAATTGCCTTTGATTCCACACTTTGCAACAAACAGCAATTATGATAAAGATGTAAAAATAGATATGGAAAATAAAAATGTTTTTATTGTTCACGGTCATGATAATGGATTAAAAAATGAGGTTGCACGGTTTATCACGGATATGGGGTATAATCCTATTATTCTGCACGAACAGCCCAATAGAGGTAAGACCATAATTGAAAAAATCGAATCCTTTTCTAAGGTCTGCTTTGCAATAATCTTATATACTCCATGTGACAAAGGAGCATCTAAAGATAGCCATGACTTATTACCGAGAGCAAGACAGAATGTGGTTTTCGAACACGGATATCTTGTGGGCAAACTTGGACGAGAAAGGGTTTGTGCCTTAGTTAAAGAGGAGGTGGAAAAGCCTGGTGATGTTGATGGTGTCATCTATATTATGTATGATGATAGGGGCGCATGGAAAAAAGATATTGCTAAAGAGTTCAATACATTAGGATTGCATTTTGACGCAAATGCGCTATTACGTTAGTTTTACATTATTATTTGTTTTTGCTTGACGCATCGCTTATGTATAAGGCTATTCCAAATGGGAATCTGATCCTATATAAGTAGGTTTCCAAACTATTAGTGTTGAGTGTAATTTACAAAGTGGCTTGTATCTATAGGGAACTTTATGGTCTCAAATCGTAGCGAATACAAATTAAACGATTTGATAATCAATTAAATATTGATTATATTTTGGTTCAAGCGTGGAACTGCGTGCTATCTCCACGTTCTTGAAGGTCCTAGGAAAACCCATTGCACATTGGTAAATAGACAGCAGACCCACGCTATACAGCGTGGGAACCGCCAACGTCCATCCTTGTGCAATCATGAAAATTTCCTAGGTTTTCAAGAACAAGAATGAAGCATGACGCTTCTCACATAATATTTTTCCCACAAAATAGTGAGCCGCAGACGCTTCTGCCTGCTCACTGCCACAAAAGTAAGCAATCCTTACGAACAAATCAAACGATATTCTTTTATATTTGATGGGTAAAGAATTTATATCCGAATCTTTTTCAAATAAATCCCCCAAACACTTGACTTCGCTTCTGGGCTATATTATCTTTGCAGATAGCTTCCTTTTACGGTTTTGATATCAAGAACGTACGGTTTCCAATTGGAGAACGTACGGTTTCCATATCAAGAACGTACGGTTTCGATATGGAAACCGTAAAATGGAGACAACTGAAAACCGATTATTAACCTTTTAAAAATACATTGTCATGAGTGCCCTTTATGATTTCTTGCCTGTGCCGCCAAAAGGAAACGATGAAAGCGGATCGCACCTTTATCCTAAGCTGCGTCCTTACAAGACTGTTTCTTTTGATGAACTTACAGAAAAGATTGCCTCCCATTCCGGATTGACCAAAGGGAATATCCTTGCCGTGATGGAAGAAATAGAAAACTGGACCAAGCAGCTCCTTTCGGAGGGGTACCGCGTGCAGATAGGGAACATCGGCACGGTTTCTGCCTCGCTCAAGGCAGATGCGGAAGTGTACGATAAAGGGGATATACACGCCCAATCCATCCGTTTTGATAAGGTGAAGGTGACCGTATCGAAACAGTTCTCGAAGCAATGCAGCGGAAAGGTACTGCGTGCCCCTTCGGGGAAGAAGTTCCAGCAAAGTTCGTGCACGTATACGGAGGAAGAGCGGCTCGCCTTGCTTCAATCGTATCTGGAGAGCCACGACTATATCACCCGTGCGGAATATGGCACTTTGACGGGGCTGCTGAAATACAAAGCTTGGCAGGACCTGGACAAATGGGTGAAAGCGCATCTTATCGACATCAAGGGGCGTGCTCCTCACCGGGTGTATGTGAAGCGTAAGGGGCAGGATGACGGGCTTTAATTTTTCAATAAAGTAAACTGTTTTGAAATTCTACAAAATCAGCACACGATAAATTCAAAATAGTTTCTTATGTATCTCCATGCATTAATTAACCAATTGTTTTTCGTACCTTTGCACCCGATTTAGAAACTAAACGAAACGACATGTGGTTATTATTAGCATTCTGCTCGGCGGCATTGCTGGGCTTTTATGACGTGTTCAAAAAGAAATCGTTGAACGGGAATGCGGTGCTCCCCGTACTGGCGCTGAACACGCTGTTCTCCAGCCTCATCTTCATCCCCTTCATCCTTGTGTCCAGGTTCTGTCCGTCGGCATTGCAGGACACGATATTTTTCGTACCCGAAACGGGAGGCTGGGAAGTGCACAAATACATTGTGCTGAAATCGGTAATTGTACTCTCGTCGTGGACCTTCGGCTATTTCGGGATGAAGCACCTGCCTCTTACCATCGTAGGGCCGATTAACGCCACACGCCCTGTAATGACCCTGGTAGGCGCATTGCTCATCTTCGGCGAGCGGCTGAACCTGTACCAGTGGATTGGTGTGCTGCTGGCGGTGGTATCGTTTTTCATGCTAAGCCGCTCGGGCAAGAAAGAAGGCATCAGCTTCGAACATAACCGCTGGGTGTGGTTCGTGGTGCTTGCCGCCTTGCTGGGAGCTATCAGCGGCCTGTACGACAAATACCTGATGGGAATGTTCAACAACATGGTGGTGCAGGCTTGGTATAACATCTACCAGCTTTTCATGATGGGGGCGGTGCTGATGTTCCTGTGGCTTCCGAAGCGCAAGACCACTACCCCTTTCCACTGGGACTGGTGCATCCCGCTAATTTCCCTCTTCCTTTCGGCGGCAGACTTCGTATACTTCTATGCCTTAGGAATGGACGACTCGATGATTTCCATCGTGTCGATGGTGCGGCGGGGAAGCGTGGTGGTATCGTTCCTCTTCGGTGCCATGGTGTTCCGCGAAAAGAACCTGCGGAGCAAGGCGGTCGATCTCGCACTGGTGCTTCTCGGCATGTTCTTCCTGTATCTGGGGAGCCGGTAGGATTCTCTTTATAGGAAAATTTAAACAGGCTCTACATACATCCGTGTAAAAGTCTGATTTCTGAAGCAGGAAAAAGGTAGCTTTCCGCTCCGTTTTCCTGCTTTAAGTTCCGGTAAGAAACATTTTTTCGCAAAAAAACAAGCAGTTTGTTTGCTGATTTGAGAAAAAGCATTACCTTTGCAACCGCAAAACAAAACAACGATTGTTGCGGAAATAGCTCAGTTGGTAGAGCACAACCTTGCCAAGGTTGGGGTCGCGAGTTCGAGTCTCGTTTTCCGCTCTATAGTAATAATGCCCAGGTGGCGGAATGGTAGACGCGCACGTTTCAGGTGCGTGTGTCGAGAGGCATGCAGGTTCGAGTCCTGTTCTGGGCACGTTCTTTTTAAGTTTGTTTATCGGAGAGATGGCGGAATTGGTAGACGCGCTACTTTGAGGGGGTAGTGACATTATGTCGTGGGAGTTCGAGTCTCCTTCTCTTCACGCGTTGTTGCGGAAATAGCTCAGTTGGTAGAGCACAACCTTGCCAAGGTTGGGGTCGCGAGTTCGAGTCTCGTTTTCCGCTCTATAGTAATAATGCCCAGGTGGCGGAATGGTAGACGCGCACGTTTCAGGTGCGTGTGTCGAGAGGCATGCAGGTTCGAGTCCTGTTCTGGGCACATCATTGCGGAAATAGCTCAGTTGGTAGAGCACAACCTTGCCAAGGTTGGGGTCGCGAGTTCGAGTCTCGTTTTCCGCTCACGTTAGTTATTTTGGGTTTCATTGCGGCAATAGCTCAGTTGGTAGAGCACGACCTTGCCAAGGTCGGGGTCGCGAGTTCGAGTCTCGTTTGCCGCTCGTAAGGAGAGATTGGGTTATCCCAGTCTCTCATTTCGTTTTTTATGTCTTAAGAGCCAGATATGGGTTCATCTGACCTCTTTCAGCTTTTCTTCCAATTGAAGAGCTGATATACCCAATTTAATAGCTTGCTCGTAGGCCTGACGTGCCTGGTGTTTCTTCTTTTGGCGGACATAAATGTCGCCCATCATCACATATACGTCAGCGTCATTCGGGTCAAGCTTTGCCGCAGCCTCAAGATCCAGCAAGGCCATATCGGTAAATTCCTGCTCCAGTTCCACATTGGCACGCATTTTCAAGAGTGATGCATCCTGCGGATATTCTTCCACCAACAGATTCAGGCGGTCACGGGCTGCAATGAACTTTCCTTCCTTCTGGTCAAGCATGGCAAGCCCGATACGGGCAGGCTTGTTTTTCGCATCCTTGCCCAATAAGACATTATAGTCGATACGCGCCTCCTTATACTGATGACGCTGCATGTAGATATAGGCGCGGAACAGGCGTGCTTCTTTCTCTTCGGGAATAAGGTCGATGACGTTGCAATAGTCAATGTATGCTTTTTCGAGCAAGCCTTTATCCAGATACAATGCCGCACGGTTCAGAAGGATAGCCGTAGCGTATGGCGTGATATTCAACGCCATGGTATAGGCTTCGATGGCTTCGTCCGCCTTTCCCTGACGCTTCAATACCGTGCCGAGGTTGGAAAAAAGCAAGGCGTTGCGGGCATTCTTAGGGTCGAGCTTCAAGGCTTCGCGGAAAAGCTGTTCGGCACGCACCAAACTGTCCTTCTGTGCACAAGCCATCGCTTCTTCCACCAGCTCGTTATAGTTTTGGGCATACAGTCCGAACGAGCACAGGCAGACACACGCTATGATAATCAGTCTTCGCATAAAACAAATGTTTACTTTCACCACAGATTACACAGATTTAATCTTTAAAATTATTAACTGAAAAAATCTGTGTAATCTGTGGTGAAAAAATCAAGCTTCTTTAATATAATTCACAATCCATGCGCCAACTTCTTTTGTACCATACTTGGCACCGCCTTCTGCCTGGATTTCGGGCGTACGCACGCAAGCATCCAGCGAAGCGTCTACGGCACGGCGTATCAAGGCACCCTCTTCCTTACAATCGAAGTATTCGAACAGCATTGCCACGGAAAGGATTTGCGCCAACGGATTGGCGATGTTCAACCCCTTAGCCTGCGGCCACGAACCGTGAATGGGTTCGAACACCGGCGTGCTTTCGCCCGTAGATGCCGAAGGAAGCAGACCCATGGAGCCGCTGATGCAAGAACCTTCGTCGGTCAGGATATCGCCGAACGTATTCTCTGTCACCATGACATCGAAGAACTTCGGTTCCTGAATCATGCGCATTGCCGCATTGTCGACATACATATAGTCGGTGGTTACTTCGGGGTATTGGGGAGCCATCTCCTGGGCTATCTGACGCCACAAGCGTGACGATGCAAGCACATTCGCCTTATCGACTACCGTCAGGTGCTTGCGGCGCTTCATGGCATACTCAAAACCTACCTTCAGGATACGTTCGATTTCGGGACGGGTATAATAATTGGTGTCATACGCCTTATCGTTGTCCTGGTATTTCTCGCCGAAATACATGCCTCCGGTCAGCTCGCGGATGCAAAGGAAATCGGCACCGTCCACCAGTTCGGCACGCAAGGGAGACTTGTGCAACAAACATTTGAAGGTCTGCACCGGACGGATATTGGCAAACAGTCCCAGCTTCTTGCGCATGGCAAGCAAGCCCTGCTCGGGACGTACCTTTGCCGTAGGGTCATTATCGAACTTGGGGTCGCCCACCGCCGAGAACAATACGGCATCGGCATCCTTGCATACCTGATAGGTTTCTTCCGGGAACGGGTCGCCCACCTTATCAATGGCATCTGCACCGCAGATAGCGTATTCGTAACTTACTTTATGTCCAAACTTCTCACAAACAGCCGTCATGACATCGACACCCTGAACAGAGATTTCAGGACCGATGCCGTCACCGGCTAATACTGCAATTTTAAATTCCATAGGTCTTCTTTTTTAGGTAACCAGGAAACCAGGTACCAGGTGACCAGGTTTAATATAGCATTTACAAAACTATTCAAGACCTAGTCAACTAGTACCTGGTACCTTGTCAACTGATTGTTATTCTTCAATTATATTCAACATTTTAATGGTCGCTTTGATTGCCGCTTCCGTCTGGTCGGCATCCAAACCGCGGGTACGGAACTCACGGTCCTCGTAATTCCACGTGATGACGGTCTGCACAAAGGCATCGGTACGTCCGCCGGGAGGAATGGTCACGGCATAATTGGTCAGCATCGGAAACTTGCGCTGCAACGTACCTTTATATATCTTGCGCAAGGCACGCACGAAAGCATCATACTGGCCGTCGCCCGATGAACTTTCCTGATACACCTTGCCGTTGATTTCGATGCTGAGCGTAGCCATCGGCTTCAATCCTTGAGCAAGGGTGACGAAATAGCTCAACAGTTTCACCTTGTTTTGCGCTCCGTCGTGTTTCAGCACATCACTGATGATATAGGGCAAATCTTCCTGTGTCACCAGTTCTTTCCGGTCGCCCAATTCGATGATACGTTCGGTCACCTTCCGCATCGAATCTTCGTCCAGTTCCAAGCCCAGGCTTTCCAGATTCTTGCGAATATTCGCCTTGCCCGAAGTCTTTCCCAAAGCATACTCACGTACCCTGCCGAAACGTTCGGGAAGCAAATCGTTGCAATAAAGATTATTCTTATTATCTCCATCGGCATGCACGCCTGCCACCTGCGTGAAAACACTTTCGCCCACTATCGGCTTGTTGGCGGGAATGCTCATGCCCGAATACGACTCGACCACCCGACTCACATCGTTCAGACGGCTTTCATCGATATTGGTCACGGCATGGAAATGATCTTTCAAAATCGCCTGCACACTGGCAAGGGGAGCATTGCCCGCCCGTTCGCCCAAACCGTTGATGGTGGTATGAAGTCCTTTCACCCCACTCAGCACAGCCGCCAGCACGTTGCTCACGGCAAGGTCGTAATCGTTGTGCGCATGAAAATCGAAGTGCAGGTCGGGATAACGTTTCTTCATCTTCCGCATATACTCGATGACTTGCAACGGATTGAGGATTCCCAACGTATCGGGCAACATGAACCGACGGATACCACAATCCTTTAAGCCGTCGACCAGCCCAAAGACATAAGCAGGCGAATCTTTCATGCCGTTGCTCCAGTCCTCCAGGTACACATTGACATCCAAATCCCGCTCATGCGCATAGGATACCACCGCCCGTATGTCCTCGATATGCTCGTCAAGGGTCTTCTTCAGCTGGTACGTGCAATGCTTCTCCGAGCCTTTCGTAAGTAAGTTAATGACCCTGCATCCAGCGTCGTGAATCCAGTCGACCGACACGTGACCGTCGACAAACCCCAACACTTCGACCCGCGGAAGCATGTTCCGCCGTGCCGCCCAGTCGCATATCATCCTTACCGCATTGAATTCCCCTTCAGACACCCGTGCCGAAGCGACTTCCACACGATCGACTTTCAAGTCCTCAAGCAGTAAGCGGGCAATCATTAATTTTTCATGGGGCACGAACGACACGCCATTGGTCTGCTCGCCATCGCGAAGCGTGGTGTCCATGATTTCTATTCTCGGATGATTTTCCATAAAACTTTTTTTTACTCGCCACAGATTACACAGATTTAATCTTTTATAAATGTCCGCATTTAGCCGGCAAGGAGTTAAGAAGCCAATACTTCTGTGCTATTGGCATTTAACTCCTGCCGAAGGCATAACTCCCTTCTAACTCCTTTTATCTATGAGGATATTCATTAATCTTTATCAATATTAATTATAAACAGAAAAAATCTGCGTAATCTGTGGTGAAAAATATAACGTGTTATCTGTGTTCTTCCTCGTAAGCCTCGATTTTATCCTTGTTTTCTACAAGGAAATCGATGTCGTCCAGCCCGTTCATCAGACAATGCTTCTTATAGGCATTGATTTCGAAGGTTTCCGACTTGCCTGTCGCCTTGTTGGTAATGGTCTGGGCAGGAAGGTTTACTTCTACTTCCGTCTTCGGGTCGGCAAAGATAGAGTCGAACAGTTCTTTCAGGAACCCTTCGCTTACCACCACCGGAAGCACGAAATTATTCAATTCGTTATTCTTGTGGATATCGGCAAAGAAACTGGATACTACTACACGGAAGCCGTAACCGGCAATCGCCCACGCCGCATGTTCGCGGCTGGAACCACTTCCGAAGTTCTTGCCTGCCACCAGGATTTGCCCGCCATATGTCGGATTGTTCAATACAAAGTCTTTGTTCAGCGAACCGTCCGGATTGTATCTCCAATCGCGGAACAGGTTATCACCAAAGAATTTTTCATCGCGTGTAGTGGCCTTCAGGAAACGTGCCGGTATAATCTGGTCGGTATCTACATTTTCGAGCGGTAAAGGCACACAAGTGCTGGTAATTATATCAAATTTCTGTTTCATAATAATTTAATGTGACAATGTGGAAATAAACAATGTGCTAATTAATAATGAGCCAATTAATAATAGGCTAAATTACTTGTCTTTATTGTTTATCTCCACAGTCTTTTTACTTGTTGTGATTATACTTGTTAGCAACTTTTGAATCTCGTGAATCTGCACTAATAAACTTTCCTCAAAAGGATAACTGTCTGCGTATTTGCAAAGCAACAACCAATATTTTGTTTCTTCGGCTTCTTTAGCGGCAATTTTCAACTTATGGATAAAATCAATTTTACTTTCACTATTTTGTGCTTCGGATACGTTGGCTCCTATCGAGGTTCCACACCGCAACAATTGATTTGCTATTGCATATTTCCGTTCCGATTCTAATCGTTCTGAAAATGCAATAACCTGCAAAGCAAAATCGAAACTCAAATCCACAATTCTATTTCCAGTCACCCGTTTCATTAGAATATTATTAGTGCATTAAACACATTCTTCATTAGCACATTAACAAATTATTTATTAGCACATTAGACTCCGTGGATCTGTTATCACTCCCGTTACGGCTGCGGCGGCTGCGGTCAGCGGACTTGCCAACAACGTGCGTGAGCCAGGACCTTGACGGCCTTCGAAATTACGGTTGCTGGTAGATACGGCATATTTGCCTGCGGGAATCTTGTCATCGTTCATCGCCAGACAAGCCGAACATCCCGGCTGACGGATAACAAAGCCTGCTTCCTCAAGCACTTTATCCAACCCCTCTTCACGGATTTGCGCATCTACCATCCACGAACCCGGCACAAGCCAAGCAGTAATGTTCTCCGCTTTCTTACGCCCTTTCACGATAGATGCAAAAGCACGGAAGTCTTCGATACGGCCGTTGGTGCAAGCGCCGAGGAACACGTAATCGACTTTCTTGCCCAGCAACGGTTCTCCCGGCTGGAAGCCCATATAATGCAGGGACTTTTCGAAAGACGCCTTCTCTACGTCACTCATTCCTTCCGTAACAGGAATGTGAGCGGTGATTGCCATCCCCATACCGGGATTGGTTCCGTAAGTAATCATCGGCTGGATATCGGCGGCATCGTAACGCACTTCTTTGTCGAACACGGCATCTTCATCGCTCTTCAACGTCTTCCAGTACGCCACAGCCTTGTCCCAATCTGCTCCCTTCGGCGCATATTCACGTCCTTTGATGTATTCGAAAGTCACTTCATCGGGAGCAATCATACCGCCACGGGCACCCATTTCGATAGATAAGTTACACAAAGTAAGACGTCCCTCCATCGTCAGGCTCCGAATCGCTTCGCCGGCATATTCTACGAAATATCCCGTAGCCCCGCTGGTGGTCATCTTCGACATCATGTAAAGGGCTACATCCTTAGCGGTCACGCCTTTGCCTAACTTGCCATCGATAGTGATGCGCATAGTTTTCGGACGTGCCTGCAAGATGCATTGAGAAGCCATGACCATTTCCACTTCGCTGGTGCCGATACCGAAGGCAACCGCTCCCATCGCACCGTGTGTAGAAGTGTGCGAATCGCCACAGACAATCGTCATGCCTGGCAATGTCAGTCCCCGTTCGGGACCCACCACGTGAATAATGCCGTTCCGCTTGTCCATCATACCGAAGTGAGTCAATCCGAAATCGGCGGCATTCTTTGCCAATGCATCCACTTGCGCCTTCGAAACCGGGTCTTCGATAGGTTTGTCCTGGTCGTGTGTCGGCGTATTATGGTCGGGCATGCAATAAATCCGTTCCGGACGGAAGCATTTCAATCCCCGCGCCCGCATGCCGGCAAATGCCTGCGGACTGGTCACTTCGTGACAATAAAGGCGGTCGATGTACAATTGCGTGGGACCGTCTTCCACTTTCTGCACCACGTGTGCATCCCAAATCTTATCAAATAAAGTATTAGCCATACGTTTCAAATGTTATCTCGTTCCGTTATTTTCTGAATTTATTAATGCAGTCGATATACGCTTCCACTGAAGCCGCGATGATATCGGTATTGGCACCAAAGCCATAATACATCTGTCCGTCGTATTCCACTTGCATGTGTACCTTACCCACATCGTCGCTCCCTTTACTGATTGCCTGAATGGTGAACTCTTTCAAGGTCATCTGACGTTTGATAATCTGTTTCACCGCCTTAATGGCAGCATCCACCGGCCCGTTACCGGTAGCGGCGGCCTCGAAATGCTCGCCCGAGATATTCAAGCCCAGGCTTGCCACCGAACGCACGCCGACACCACTGGTCACCTGCAAGTATTCCAGCTTGATGTGATGATTCACATTGCGGTCGGCACCTGCAATCACCAGAATATCGTCATCGGTAATATCCTTCTTCTTGTCGGCAAGTTTCAGGAAATCCTCATACACCTTGTCCAGCTTCTCCTGATTCATTTCCACACCCAGCACATGCAAACGATGCTTCAATGCCGCACGTCCGCTCCGGGCAGTCAGTACAATCGCATTATCATCGATTCCCACGTCTTTCGGGTTAATGATTTCGTACGTCTGCACGTTCTTCAGCACACCGTCCTGATGGATACCTGAAGAGTGTGCAAAGGCATTCCGCCCCACAATCGCCTTGTTAGGCTGCACGGGCATGTTCATCAGGCTGGAAACCATACGGCTGGTAGGATAAATCTTCTGGGTATTGATGTTGGTATCAATGTTCAGATGCTTGTGGCAACGCAAAATCATTGCCACTTCTTCGAGCGCTGTATTGCCGGCACGTTCTCCGATACCGTCGATGGTCACTTCCACCTGACGGGCTCCGTTCAGCACACCGCTGATGGTATTGGCTGTAGCCATTCCCAAATCGTTGTGGCAGTGGGTAGAAATGACAGCTTTGTCAATGCCGTCCACGTGGTCGACTAAATACTTGATTTTAGCCCCATACTCATCCGGCAGGCAATACCCCGTAGTATCGGGAATGTTCACCACCGTGGCTCCCGCCTTAATAACCGCTTCAACCACCCGTGCCAAGTATTCATTGTCGGTACGTCCGGCATCTTCGGCATAAAACTCCACATCGTCTACATAGCGGCGGGCATATTTCACGGCAGCCACCGCACGCTCGATGATTTCTTCGCGCGTGGAGTTGAACTTGTACTTGATATGCGAGTCGGAAGTGCCTATACCCGTATGAATACGTTTATGCTTGGCATACTTCAAAGCTTCGGCTGCCACGTCAATATCTTTCTGCACGGCACGAGTCAACGCACAAATGGTAGGCCACGTAACCGCTTTTGATATCTCAATCACCGAATTAAAATCACCCGGACTGGAAACCGGGAATCCGGCTTCAATCACATCCACACCCAACGCTTCCAACTGTTTTGCCACCTGAATCTTTTCAACCGTATTCAACTGGCATCCGGGAACCTGTTCCCCGTCGCGCAAGGTCGTGTCAAAAATAAACAATCTTTCACTCATAGCATTTATTATCTTTAATCGTCATTCAAACAAAAAGCCTTTCGCACATAGAAGTGGGAAAGGCTTTACATATATCTTGTACCGTTATACATTTACGCACGCGCCTTGCTTCCCACTGGCTTCACCAATAGAATAATCAAACCGCATAGCAAAATATGTATAAACAATGCATTCATCTGTTTCTTTTTTTATTTTACGGATGCAAAGGTAGACATTATTTCGATAAAACAAAATAGAATGAAAGTTTTTTATCAAATTCAGCAACAATTTTACACATTTAAGCCTACTTTAAGCGCAATTCATACAGACAAGCATCCAATTCTTTGCTACTTCCCATGTGCTTTCCCATATCATCAGACAGTTTCACACATTCGCGCCACTCTTGGTTTACATTCATCTTGCAACGCGACAACTTCATCACGATATTAGAAGGAGTATAGCCTGTATCATTAGTCAGATTCGTTCCGATGCCAAAAGAACAACGAATTTTCCCCTGGCAATATTCAAAAATGTGAAGCGCTTTCTCAAAATCCAGCGCATTGCTGAAAATAATGGTTTTCGTAGTAGGATCAATCCCCAATTCCTTATACCGGGCAATCAGATGTTCTACAAACTCAAACTCGTCCCCGGAATCACACCGTACCCCATCGAACAGCTTGGCTTGCTTGCGGCTGAAATTCGAAAGGAAAGCATCTGACGTATATGTGTCCGACAAAGCTGTACCCAAATCGCCGTCATACACATTTACCCAATTCTCTAAAGCCATATAATTGGCATGCTTGTAACCGAATTGCGCGCCATGAAACATAAACCATTCGTGCGGATGGGTCCCCATAGGAAGCAGGTTGTATTTCATGGCAAGAAAACAATTGGAAGTTCCCGTACAGTAGCGAGCATGTTCTTTCAAATAGGCAACGACTGTTTCATGTACATCAAACGAAAAACGGCGGCGGGTGCCAAATTCAGAAAAAGGCATGTGATGCGTATTAGACAAGCTGACTTTTCCAGACAAACGGGCTATGATGTCCTGACGGTCCGGTATACGGTTTAAGAACTGATTCTTTATTTCTGAAATAATCGCCAGCAAAGGCACTTCATACAACGTTACCTTATATAATAAGTCCGTAACTTCCATGTGTAAATGACGTTCATCGTCCAAATACACATGAATCTTATCCGGATCAAAACGAAAGGAAAAAAGCCATTCCCAATATACCCGGGGCAAGAACCGGCAATGCGAACACATGTACTCTAATTCTTCCTTACGCAAAGACACCAAAGCAAGATTATGAATCTCATTCTTCAAGGCATTCAAGAAACCCTCTGTGTATTCCGTATCATCGCGATCCTTGAAACTAAACGTTCCCATCGCATACGGAAACAATTTAATATAAGCATACGAGGTGGTAAACTTATACAAATCTGTATCCAAAACTGTCTTTATAACCATAACTTCCAATTTGGCATAAAGATACAATTTATTTCATTGTTCCGCAAGTTCACCTTAAATATTATATAGCCGATCTGAAATAAAAAAGAAATGCATAATCTCAAAAAAAGAAAAGGATCCTCCCCCGGACATCAGACCGGGGAAGGATCCCAAAACGGCGGCTACCTACTCTCCCACTGTTACGCAGTACCATCGGCGTGACG
>ERZ780218.799-NODE-799-length-25239-cov-3.620513_pt1 | contig 25239 bp, 18 predicted proteins | sample MGYA00510975_ERZ780218 | MGnify/ENA primary metagenome ERZ780218 (study PRJEB29588, sample SAMEA2152063) | human gut metagenome | biome: human gut; feature: human-associated habitat; material: faeces | place: Denmark | collected 2008/2010 ... | reverse complement strand
TATCCGCTATTTTTCGGGTGTGCAGATCAAGGATTACGGCGGCATCGGTGGACTGAAGACTGTAAATATCCGGGGGATGGGTACACAGCACGTGGGTGTTTTCTATGATGGTATACAGTTGGGAAATGCGCAGAACGGACAAATCGACCTGGGGCGTTTCTCTTTAGACAATATGGAAGCCATTTCCATATACAATGGTCAGAAAAGCGCTATTTTTCAGTCCGCCCGGGATTTTAGTTCTGCAGGCTCGATTTATATGGTTACCCGTCGGCCTGTCCTGGAAGGAACACAGAAATATCGTTTGAAAGGTACTTTCAAAACAGGTTCCTTTGGGTTGGCTAATCCATCCCTGCTCCTTGAAAACCGTTTGAGTGACCGGATAAACAGCTCATTCAGTACAGAATACATGTATACCACCGGAAAATACAAATTCCGTTACAGTGAAAAAGGGGGATATAATGTCCGGGAAACCCGGCGGAATGGAGATGTACAATCCATCCGGGCCGAATATGGGTTGTTCGGGGATCTCGATAATGGCGAATGGAAAGCCAAAGCTTATTTTTATAATTCGGAACGGGGGTTACCGGGTGCTGCCGTCCGTGAACCGGGTGAATTTACCCATGAAGACCGGCAATGGGACACCGATTTTTTCCTGCAAGGTTCTTTTCAAAAACATTTTAAGGCGTATCATCTGTTGGTGAATGGGAAATATGCCTATGATTTTTTACACTATCTGTCCGATCCCCGTAAAGACGTAACGACGATGTATGTCAACAACCATTTCCGGCAACACGAATTGTACTTTTCTGCCGCTAATATGTTTTCTATCCTGCCTTTCTGGAGTGCCGATATTTCTGTCGATTTCCAATAGAACAAACTGAATGCCGATCTGATTAATTTTGTTTATCCCTGTCGTTATACAGAACTGGTGGCAGCAGCTACAGCCCTGCACTTCGACCGTTTTAAATTACAGGCAAGTGTGTTAGGGACCTTTGTCCACGAAACCACCCGGATCGCTAATGCTGCAGCCGGTGACAAGCAGAAATATACGCCTTCCGTTGCTGTTTCCTGGCAACCTTTCCGTGCGCAGGAGTTGAATGTCCGGGCTTTCTACAAACGGATTTTCCGAATGCCGACGCTCAATGATTTGTATTACACTTTTATCGGAAATGCCAACCTCAACCCTGAATTTACAACCCAGTACGATGTCGGCCTGACTTATGCCCGGCAATTTGTACGTGGGGTATTGGAACGGATCGAATTTCAGACGGATGCTTACTATAATGAGGTGTCCGATAAAATTGTCGCCATGCCGACTTCCAATCAATTCCGCTGGACCATGATGAATCTCGGCTACGTGGAAATTCGGGGGATCGATGTCGCTTTGCAAAGTAACTGGCGTTTCTGGCAACATCTCCTGGCTAACCTCCGGATAAACTATACTTACGAAAAAGCGCAGGACTTTACCAAACCCGGTAGTGCTTATTATGGTGGACAGATTCCTTACATTCCCTGGCATTGCGGTTCGGCGGTGCTCAACATGACCTATAAGAACTGGGATTTGAATTACAGCTTCATCTATACCGGCGAACGCTATGAGTCGAGTGCCAATATCCTGGAAAATTTTGCTAAAGAGTGGTATACAAACGACCTCTCTTTATCCAAAAACTTCCGTTGCAACAGAACGGCCTGGCGGTTGACTGTTGAAGTGAATAATGTTTTCAATCAGCAATACGAAGTGGTGCAATGGTATCCTATGCCGGGAACGAATGTGCGGTTTGTTGTGAATATCGAGATTTGATAGATGTCAATACATTTAAATATAAGTTATGAATAGATTCAGATTTTTAGTGGCTGGAGTTACGTTGGTTACAACTTTTATCTTATTTTCCTGCCGGAGTGACGATGAAGCATTAGTCCCATCTGAGGAAACAGTGGTGATCACACCCAGTGATGAGGTCGACGGAGCCAATGACAGTGTTCCTATCGTCGGTTTTTTTCTGTTGAACGAGGCCAATATGGGAAGCAATAAAGCCTCCATCGATTATTTCGATTATATCAAAGGCACCTATCACAAAAACATCTTTCCTGAACGCAATCCTACGATTCAAAAGGCATTGGGAGATGTGGGGAATGATATCGAAATATATGGCGAAAAACTCTATGCAGTTATCAATTGCTCCAATCTGATCGAAGTGATGGATGTGAATACAGCCAGGCATTTACATACGATAGCTATTCCTAACTGTCGCTATATCACTTTTAAAGACAATTATGCCTATGTCAGTTCTTATGCCGGCGAGGTAAAGATCGATCCTAATGCCCGGCTAGGGTATGTGGCAAAGGTAGATACGGCGACTATGCAGGTGGTGGATAGCTGTGCGGTGGGGTATCAACCCGAAGAAATGGTCGTTGCCGGGGATAAATTGTATGTGGCCAATTCCGGTGGTTACCGGGTTCCGAATTACGATAAAACGGTTTCTGTGATCGATTTGAAGACTTTTAAAGAAATCAAAAAGATAAATGTAGCTATCAACCTCCATCGCATGAAAATCGACGCTGATGGGAATATTTATGTCACCTCCCGTGGGGATTACTACGACATTCATTCCAATACCTACGTGATCGATTCCAAAACCGATATGGTTACCGATATATTGGATTTCCCGGCCAGTGAACTGTATCTCTGTGGTGATTCATTGTATTATTACAGCACGGAATACAGCAAATACACGGGCAACAATACGATCACTTATGGAATATACAACACAAAAAACAAGCGGATTGTGACCAATCGTTTTATCACAGATGGCACGGATAAATCGATCGAAGTACCTTACGGGCTGGCGGTAAATCCACAGACAAAAGAGATTTTCGTAACAGATGCCGGCGACTATGTTACTCCGGGAAAACTCTATTGTTTCTCGCCTGCAGGAAAACTGAAATGGTCCGTAGTGACGGGAGATATTCCCGCCCATTTCGCTTTTACAATAAAACCATTGAAATAAATATTTAATCATCATTTATTAAACGTATGTACAATAAACTATTATTCAGATCATTGTTCGTAGGAGTGTACTTTCTGGCATTAGCTGCCTGCTCGGACGATGACAAGGAAATTGCTCCGGGGGCACCGGAATGTGTCTTTAACTCTGAAACGGGAGAGTATAAGGTGAAAATCAAAAAAGAAGTGGCTTTGACCGCTCACGTTACCAATGCGACCTCTCCGCTTTATGCGTGGAAACAGGATGGAAAAATTGTATCCGACGATACCATTTACTATTTTAAAGGAGAGGCATTGGGAGAATATTTTGTGAACTTCCGTTTGGATGCTGCTAACGGGAGCTTGGAAAAACAGGTGAAAGTGACTGTCGTGGATAGACTTACTCCCCAGATTAAAACAGGTGCTTCGGCTGTGGCCTATTGCGGAATAGCCAAGGAAATTGCAGCTGAAACGGAATATACGGACGAGACAACTACTTTTGAATGGAGCTATAACGGAAAAGTCGTGGGGCATGATTCGACTTATATTTTTAAAGAAGAGGACGTCAATGTATATGCATTGGCATTGAAAGTAACGAACGAAGATGGGGCCGATGTAAAAAACATCAATATATCCGTAGTACCGGAAGAAAAACCTTTGTTGTTTTTCGATAACGGTCGGTATGTATTGCCCTCTCAATTGGAGGACGTCAGGACGATGACCTGTCCGATCGGCAAAAATCTTGTACTGGCTCCTGTCCGGTTTGCCATCAGCGATCAGGCTACTTACCAATGGGAAGTGGACGGACAGGTACAAAGCGGTCAGACTTCCATTTATTTTGATTTTACTCCTTCCGTGCAAGGGAAAACTTATGTCGTTAAAGTGACGGCGAAAGACGGGGATAAGACGGCGACCGCTACGGTAAACGTAGATTGTGTCGCTCCTGAGGGGACTTATTTCCGGGAACCTAAGGCAACAAGTAATTATATTTCCAACCATTGTTATGAATTTATCCCGGCCTCCGGACAATTTATCCGGTTTAACCAGAATCAGACTGCCGAAGATGCCCGGATGACAGTTCAAACGACCCTGGATAATGGAGGTGGAACCAGTTGGATGGTTTCTTTGGGCGCCTGGGGCGGTTATATGATTTTAGGTTTCGACCATAGTGTGAAAGACGACGGTAAGGGAGAGGCAGATTTTGATATGGTAGGTAATCCGTTAGGAAAATATTGGTGTGAGTGTGGGGTCGTTTGGGTAAGTCAGGATGAGAATGGCAACGGTATCCCGGATGATACGTGGTATGAATTGAAAGGAAGCGAAACGGGTAAACCGGGAATTACGCAGCGATATGCCTTGAAATATTATCGGCCGACAGCTGAGAAGCAAGACGTTTTATCGATAGATAACGACGGAAATCTGAGTTTCCTGGCCCGGAATGCCTATCACCCGGATAGCGGTTATTTCCCTTGGTTTATGAAGGAAGAATATTACATTCTGACGGGAACCTGTCTTGGTGACCAATTTAAGACAGAAGGTATTGAAACTAACTGGGGATTCGATTGGGGATACGTCGATAACATCAACGATCCGTCAGGTTTCCGTATCGAAAATGCTATTCAGCAGGACGGTAGTCCGGCTAATCTGAAATATATCGATTTTGTGAAAGTACATACCGCCCAGATGGGACAGGGAGCTGCCGTGGGGGAAGTGTCTACCGAATCTTCAGCAGCTATGGACCTGCGGTTGAAAGCTAAAAACTAATCCTTTAAAGAATATCGAGTTATGAATAAAAATATAGTATGGAGCCTTCTTTTCGTACTGGCTTTTATCGTGGGCTGTGACGATGAAAATGACCCGTTTGCCGGTAATGATAATTTTATTACTTCTTTTTCGCTCAGACAGGGTGAACAAGTTTATCCTGCTTTCTTCCGGGGAGATACAATTTTATTGGTGACACCGGAGGGTATATCCCTGCAAAATGTGAAAGCAGAGATCGTATGTAGCGAAAACAGTACGATAATACCCGATCCTGCAACGGTGGAAAATTGGGAACAACAGCAATATTTTGTGGTGACCTCCCACAGTGGTATAGAACGCAAATATCTTTACATACCTTCCAGGAGCGGACAGGCTGTCGAAGGGATCATCCTGCTCAACACACAGGCTGAGGTCGATGCTTTCGGTGCAAAAGGAGTGACCCACATCAACGGTAGTCTGATCATAGGCCGGCAAGCAGGTACGGATACGATTACTTCCCTGGCAGCCTTGACGGCTCTGAAACGGGTGTCCGATAATGTGATCCTGAATACAATGTTTAAAGGATATGAGTTTACAGGATTGAACAACCTGGAAGAAGTAGGAGGTTCTCTCCACATCAATGCTGCAGATAGTATATGGACGTTGCCCCTGAATAAACTGGCATCGGTCGGTGGTGATTTCAATGTTACCAGTGCTTCGATTGCCGAAATCACTTGTCCTGCATTGAAATCGGTAGGAGGTAGTGTGACGCTGGCTGCTCCATTCGTAAAATCCGATTTCTCAGCCTTACAACAGGTGAGTGGAGCATTGGCCTTGAAAGGGAAAGCTGCAATGCAGTCTCTCTCTTTTCAGTCTCTGGAAAGAGTCGGAGAAACCGTGGAAGTAAATATGTCTGTCGTACGCCTGGAATTTCCCGAGTTGCGGAGTTGTGATAAACTAACCGTGGTAAAAGGTTCGATGGCATTGCTCTATTGTCCGAAATTACAGGACATTGCAACCGAATTGAATATTGCGGATAATCCGCTGTATGAGGTGTCTTTTCCGGAATTGACTCATATCGGTGCGATTACTTTATCTTGTCCGAAGGTCAGCCAGATGAGTATGCCTTTATTGAAAGAGGTAGATGAAGATTTAAACGTCACACTTTTAGGACTGGATACTGAAAAATTAGGGGCTTTGGAAAAAATCGGAGGGAAGCTGTCATTGAACTGTACGGCAGAATATTTGAAGTTGCCTGCCGGTTTGAAAAATTTGAAGGTGTTTGTAGTATCGAAAGGTATAGAACGCCTGGATATCTAGGGAATAGAAATCGAGGAATTGCGATTCAGCGGTACCGGATTGGAAAATACGACGGTGATCGGTGACGATATTTTTAAAGGTAAAATCAGTTTGGATAACCTTTCGGGATATTTCCCGAAATTAGAAGGTTTCCGGGAAGTGGGAAAACTGAATATCGGTTATCTTGGCCTGAACGGAGGGAGCATTGAAATCGGTAATATCCGTAAAATTAACGGGGATTTCTCTTACTGGGCCAATTCCAATGTAAAGGCCGTCGAATTTCCTGCACTGGAAGAAGTAACCGGTAATTTTGAATTATATTCCAATATCAAGGAATACCATTTCCCCGAATTGAAGTCTATCGGAGGGAAGGCAATCATAAGTATCGACTATTATGATGAAAAGACTTTTCCGAATCTGGCGACGGTCGGGGAGGATATGATGTTTCAGACCGGATATGACTATTATGGATCGAGGGGACCGGCCGTGGTCTTGTATCCGGCTTTGAAGCAGGTTGGGGGGACATTGGAACTGCGCCCGATCGGACCAACTCCCTGGGGAGATAATGAGAATACCGGTTATTTGAATCAAACTCTGGAAAATCTGGATTTCTTGTCCAGCTTGGAAAAAGTGGGGGGAATCCGGATTCATGATCATGGGAAACTAGCTTCTTACGAGGCAATTAAAAAGGCCATCCTGACCTGTCCCGAAGAGAAATGGAGTGTGGAAAATAATTTGTACAATCCGACTTACAAGCAATTGGTAGAAGACCAGCAATGGATAAAACCTGCTATTCAGGAGTAACAGATGAAGCCTGTTTTTCAACTGTGAGATTAATCAGCTGAAAAAGTTGTAAATGTAAAAAATGATAAACCTATGAAGATAAATAATTTAATATATATTGTGTTGCTTGGCATTATTGTTTCGCTGACGAGTTGCGAGGACGATGACAGCCTGTTTTCCGGAAATGAAAACTACATCACCTCATTCCGACTGGTTCAGCAGGGAGATTCCTATGCCGGGATAATTAAGGGAGATAGTCTGATTTTGAGTATCCCTGAAAATCTTTCTCTTGAGGGGGCGATAATGGAGATTTTGTGTAGTGAAAATGCCCGGATATCTCCGGATCCTGGTGAAGTTGAGGATTGGGGAAAGTTACAAAATTTTACAGTAACTGCTTACAATAATACTCAGCGTGTTTACAAGTATATAGTACGGAGAACCTTGACGGGTAGCGAAGGAGATGTTCGCCTGACTTCGGTTGAAGATTTGGAAGCCTTTGCTGCTCAGGGGATCAATAAAGTCAATGGAAATTTGGTTATCGGTAAAGAAGAAGGAACTGTGAAGGAAGACTCCCTTACTTCTTTGGCAGCTTTGGCCTCACTAAAAGAGGTTGTCGGAACGGTGACCATAAATCCGACTTATGCCGGAACTTCATTTGCCGGTTTGGAAAATTTGGAACAGGTTGGAGGATTGGTGATGGGACGTGTAATACAGAATGCAACCATTGGACTTCGGTGGATACGGGAGATTGAATTGCCAAATTTGAAAAAAGTAGCTTCAGAATTGACTTTCAGAGCTGATACCGTTGAAACGTTGAGTTTGCCTGCATTGGAAAAGGTAGGAAGAAATTTGTCGATTCAGATTAAAGATGTGAAAGATATAGATTTTTCGGCCTTATCGGTTATCGGAGAAAATTTATCCATGAAAGTGAACGGTGTCTTGAATGCTCCGGAAAAGTTGAGCTTTCCGAAATTAAGTTTGATTGGAAATCAATTAGCATTGAGTAATGTTTATAGGGTGAAAGAGTTAGCTTTCCCGGAATTAAAATCGGCGACTGCTATTAAATTGGAGCAGATGAATGCTGTTGAAACTTTGAACTTCACCCAATTGGAGCAAGTCGCCGATTATTTTGAATTGTGGTGGACGCATCAAGTAAAAGAAATGAATTTTCCTTCAGTAAAATCACTCGGTGGATTTAAAATTTATTACATTCAAAATTTGGAAAAAGTCAGTTTGGAGTCTTTGACAGAAGTCGGTCTGCGAGGATTCTGTATCGATGCATCTGATAAGATACAAGAGTTGAATTTGCCTGCATTGACGCGAGTGAAAGGTGATTTTGTTTTAACCAGAATGGCAATAACAGAGGTAAGCTCATTGAGAGCATTGAAGGAAGTGGATGGAAAATTTGATTTCTCCTCGATGAGTGCATTGACGGTTTTCGACGGTTTTCCGAATCTGACAACAGTCGGTGGTAATTTCACCCTGTCCGGTTTGGCAGTCAGCGAATTAAAGGGATTCGATGCCCTGACCTCTATCGGTGGTTCGATGAGTCTGAGTAATTTGAATGAGGTTACTTCGATTGACGCTTTCCCCGTATTGAAATCCATCGGATCACAATGTTCGCTCATTGGACTGAAAAAATTGCAGGATATTTCTTTGCTGGCCCAGTTCAAGGGAATGCATTTGAACAATTGTATTTTAAACAATTTGGATGCCTTGACTTCCTTGGATCTGACCGGCCTTGAAGTAGATGCCCTGCAGATTACCGGAAAAAATGCTTTGACGTTAAAGGGCAGTAAAACCTTGAATACGAATCTGACCATTAACGGGATTCCCGGAATTTCTTTTTCAGGAATCGAAGAGGTGCAGAATGTATCGGTAAGTAATATGCCTGCAACTATTACCGGACGGGTAGAATACAACTTCCCCGGATTAAAGAAAATAGGGACTTTGTCGGTGAGTCAGGCATATGGTGCCAGCCTGGGTGTGCTTCGTTTTCCTGATTTGACAGAGATTAGCGGAAAATTGACCCTTTCCGAAGGATTCGGACAAAAAGTACAGCCGACGGAATTTCCGGTTTTAAGGATAGTGAATAACATGACCTATACCGGAGTCTGTGATGCCCTTCGTTTTCCGGCCTTGGAGGAGGTGACGGGTGAATTGAATATCAAAACCAGCTATGTGAATGGATCTTTAGTGAGCATGTTACAGGAAATCTATACTCCCGTTTTGAAAAAAGTCGGGATATTGGTGCTGACTACTTACAGTAAAAATCAGGATAGTTGGTGTAATAATGTCCTGACTAATCTGGATTGTTTTAGAGCCCTGGAAAATGTCGGAGTGATCAATATCGAGTACCAGTTAGGCCTGGTATCTTTTAAAGGATTGGAAAAAGCAATCGGGGGATTGACGGATGATACTTCTTGGGTTGTCGGGCATAATGCTTATAATCCGACTTTCGAACAGGCTAAAAACGGAGAATTGGAACGAAATTGAGGGAAATACTTTACATCGGACGGCTCCCTGCAGCTTTTAGTTGGCAGGGGGCTTTTCGTATTTTGTAAGGAAAGGCATTTTTTGTACTTTTACGCTTCAATGGAAACAAAGGGATACCTTCAGGTTTATACCGGAAACGGTAAAGGTAAGACAACGGCTGCATTCGGTTTGGCGGTACGTGCTTTATGTGCTGGTAAACGGGTGTTTATCGGGCAGTTTGTCAAAAGCATGAAATATAACGAAACCCGGCTGGAAGCCTGTTTCCCCGGGCGGTTGGCGGTCCGGCAGTTTGGAAGAGGATGTTTCCTTGATCACCGGCCCGAAGACGAAGACGTACGCCTTGTCCAGGAAGGACTCCGGGAATGTGCGGCAATACTGGCTTCGGGTGAATGGGACCTGGTCATCCTGGACGAACTGACTATAGCTGTGTATTTTGGTTTGCTCTCCGATAAAGAAATACTGGAAGTCATCGGGCTGCGTGACACAGGGACAGAGGTGGTGATTACCGGGCGTTATGCTTCCGAAGCTTTGCTGGCTTTGGCTGACCTCGTAACAGAAATGCGTGAAGTGAAACATTATTATACCCGGGGAGTATTGTCCCGGGATGGATTTGATCATTGAGATATGGATAGATTGATGCGGTTTTGGTTGCTGGGGCTGTTGTTGGCTCTTGGGGTAGGTTGTAAAAGTAAGCATTCGGCTTCTGCAGAAGACGCTTTGTCCGCGCTCCGGATGGAATATGCCGGGCGGATTCGGATAGATTCGAGTGAACATTATATATTGGTGCGGGTGCAAAACCCTTGGGATACGGCCCGGATTTTACATACCTATGTTTTGGTCGGCCGGGAAACTGAATTGCCGGTAGGATTGCCTGAAGGAACCTTGGTCCGGACGCCGGTGGAAAAAGCATTGGTATATTCTTCGGTACATTGCGGGCTTCTGTCCGAACTGGGGGCAATCGATCGGATTGGTGGAATATGTGATCTGCAATATATCGAAATACCTGAAATACAAAATCGTTGTGCTTCCGGGCGAATGGTCGACGCCGGAAATTCTATGAATCCGGATATTGAAAAAATAATCGACTTTCATCCCGATGCTATCCTGCTCTCCCCTTTTGAAAATAGTGGAGGTTATGGCCGGATTGAAAAATTAGGGATACCGGTTATCGAATGTGCCGATTATATGGAGACCTCTCCTTTGGGGCGGTCTGAATGGGTGCGTTTTTTCGGTTTGCTTTTCGGGAAACGGCGGCAGGCTGATTCGTTATTCACTGCTGTCCGTGCGGATTATTTACAGCTGTGTGATTTGGTCAAGTCTGTAAATCAGCGGCCGACGGTGATATCTGAATTGAAAAGCGGTTCCGCCTGGTATGTACCCGGAGGAAAAAGCACGACCGGACGGTTGTATCAGGATGCCGGAGCTGCTTACGTGTGGGCGGAGGACGAACATAGCGGTTCGATTCCTTTGTCTTTTGAAACGGTATTTGACCGCGGGCAGGATGCCGATTTCTGGTTATTCAAATACAACCGGCAACAAGATAAAACCCTGACCGAATTAAAGTCCGACTACGCTTCATATGCCGGTTTCCGGGCCTTTCAAACCGGGCAGGTGTATGGATGTAATTCGGGACGGGTACCTTTTTATACAGAGACCCCTTTTCATCCCGAACGGCTGTTGGAAGATCTGATCCGGATTTTTCACCCGGGAGTGTTACCGGCAGGAGAGTGCCGTTATTTTAAAAGATTGGAAAAATGAAATCTTTACCATCCGGATGGAAATATAGTATCGGTTTGATCGTATCGATCCTTCTGTTGTTCGCGGCGAACTTATGGGTAGGCTCGGTACGTATTCCTGCCGGCGCAGTATGGAATATTTTGTGCGGACATGCCGTAGAACGGGAGAGCTGGCGGTTCATTTTGCTGGAATCGCGTATTCCGCAAGGGATAACTGCTTTGCTGTGTGGAGCAGCCTTGGCTGTCTCGGGGTTGATGTTGCAAACCGTTTTCAGTAATCCGCTGGCAGGACCTTCGATATTGGGGATCAATACCGGGGCTAGCCTGGGTGTGGCCTTGGTGATGTTGCTCGGTGGAGGAAGTATTACTGCCGGGGTTTTCAGTATATCCGGTTTTCTGGCGGTATTGGCCGGAGCTTTTGCCGGGGCTATGATCGTTATGGGAATCTTGCTGTTCTTTTCTGCTTTTACAAAGAATAATTTGATGCTACTTATTATTGGGATCATGATCGGATACATCACCTCCTCGGTGATTTCATTATTGAATTTTTTCTCTACGGCCGAAGGAGTACATTCTTATATGATCTGGGGATTGGGAAATTTCAGCGGAGTATCTTCCGGGCAATTGCCTGTATTTGTCGTTTCGATTACCGCCGGTTTGGTTTTATCGGTCATGTTGATCAAACCTTTGAATGCCTTATTGTTGGGAAACCGGTATGCCGAAAATCTGGGTGTGAATGTGCGGCTTACCCGCAATCTGTTATTGATTGCGACCGGTATGCTGACGGCAATAACAACCGCCTTTTGCGGGACTATCGCTTTTATCGGATTGGCCGTGCCGCATATTGCCCGCTTGATGCTGGGTACTTCGAACCACAATTCCCTGATGCCTGTGACCTTATTGCTGGGAGGGGCGGTAGCCCTGTTGTGTAATCTGATCAGTGTATTACCCGGCGAAACGGGGATTTTGCCATTGAACGCCATCACTCCCGTTTTGGGTGCTCCCGTCATTATCTATATTCTGGTCAAACAGCGTAAAATTCAATATTTCAATTGATTATGGAGACTTTACCTGTAATTGCAGCCCGTCAATTGGCTATCGGCTACTCTCATGGTAAGAACGGTTCTACAGTGGTACACCGGGATCTGTCTTTCGATTTGTGGGCGGGAGAGTTGACTTGTCTGTTAGGTCCTAACGGGGCAGGCAAATCTACTCTGTTGCGTACTCTTTCGGCTTTTCAATTGCCTTTGGAAGGTGAATTATGGCTTGAAGGACGTCCGCTGAGGGATTATTCCGAACGGGAAAAATCGCGCAAGATCGGCGTCGTACTGACCGATAAGACACAGGCCGGCGGATTGACCGTATATGAACTGGTAAGCTTGGGGCGTCAGCCCCATACCGGATTCTGGGGCCGTTTGAACCGGGAAGATCATAAGCTCGTCGAAGAGGCTCTTACGGCAGTGGGAATATCCCATAAAGCTACAAATTACGTGGCCGAATTGTCGGACGGGGAACGGCAGAAAGTGATGATCGCCAAAGCATTGGTGCAGGAATGTCCGTTGATTTTGCTCGATGAACCCACAGCTTTCCTGGATGTGGTAAGCCGTATCGAGATCATGACTTTATTGCATACCATTGCCCGCGAACAACATAAGACCATTCTGCTGTCTACCCACGATATCGACCAGGCACTGATCCAGGCCGACCGGCTGTGGTTGCTCGCGCCTGGAAAAGGATTGCAGTGTGGCGTTACGGAGGATATGGTCTTTAACGATGGACTGGACTGTTTGTTCGATCACCGGAAAATATGTTTTGACCGGGGACGTGGGGGCTATTTCCCCATCGTACAGGATTATCAGGAAGTTGTCGTCAGGACGGACGATCCCTGCCTTTGGCATTGGTGTGTCAATGCTCTGAATCGTTTTGGTTATTCCGGTCTGCCCGGAAATGCCGATAGAAAAAATTTACCCGTATTGACGGTTACTTCCCCGCATGAAATGAGTTGGGAAAAAAATGGAATGTCTACTATACTGACTTCTTTCGAGGACTTGACCGGATTATTGAAAAAATGACCGGGAAGGTTTTTGAATAAAAAGAAAACGGTGCGCATCAGTTTTACCTGTTGGCACCGTTTTAATTTTTTATTTATTTGCTTCTGCAGCTTTGATCAATCGGGGGATGGGGGATACATTGACCATAGACGTGTAATCGATGGGAGAAAGTGTCCATACATCCCAGGAGAGATTTTCAAGTTGGCGATTGTCGACAAATGTCTGAGAATATTCAAAGTCGGCAGCTGTCGGCACCTGATTGCCCGAACCGAGCCAGTAGGTGGTATAGGCATCGTTCGATCCCATCCAATAATCGGCTGCATCTAACGGTTTCAATTCGTCAGAATCGTATTCGGAGAGTTCGTAGAGCCCGTTTGTAAAATCAGCTTGTGTCAGATGTAAAGTAGAACTTTTCAGTTCGATTTTACCGTCGTTATTACCGTCATAACCGAATCCTTTGATATAATTTCCTGATAAGGCGACATAAAGGCGGGGATCGTTCTTGGCAATAGCTTTGAGCATATCGATTCCTGTAAGAGTTTCCGTTTTATTCCAACGATATCCCCAGGCAATGAAAAAAACTTCCTGGTCTGCCGGTTCTTGTGGATGCTCCCCTGTAACCCATTGAATGGCAAAGACCGAGGTGTTTTCTCCGTTACCGGTCCAATTTTTCAGATCGGAGATCGCGAACCGATTACCGTTGACCTTCAGAAATAAGGTGTCGGAATCCTTGCCGTCCTGATTGGTTGCGGTCAGGATAATTTCAAAACTACCGGGGTCCTGAGAGGTGAAACGATAGATTGAGTCTGTGGAAACCGTTTTTTTGTTCAGTTGCCACTGGAAAGTGGTCTGTAACGGATTGTTCAGAATCGCTTTTAACTCGATCGTTTCACCCGGTAAACAGGTGGTTTGCCCACTCGGATTTCCGATAGAAACCTGAGGCGGAGTAGGAAGATACGGATCTTTTTTGTTGTCGTCACTACAGGAGGTCGATAGACCTGTAAGCAGACTCCAGAATAGAAATAAAGAATAGTATTTTTTCATTTACAAAATTCTTTTATTGAAAATTATAAGTAAAGAATGTTCCGGCTGGATAATTGGTATGATTCTTATAATTGGCGCTCAATTTCGGTTCGGTTTCGCTGAAATCGAATACACTGATGTGGTTGATCAGACGGTCGTTACCCCATCCTTTGATTGTATTCAGATAGACTTCGCCTGTAACCGGATTGACGGCTATGGTATTGTAAACACTAGTTGTTGTCACTATGTTTGCCGCATCGACCATCAGATCCGTCTGGTTTTTACTAAAAATGTGACGATAGATTTTGGTACCTGTGCCGTTCATGTACAAAGTATCTCCTTGTGCTGTAATACACGGAGTAGAAGTGTATGAGGCCGACTGAGTGCTAATGGCATCTCCCGGTAAAGTATTGGTTTTGATAATAGTATAATTTTGGGCATCGACCTTAGAGATTTCCCCGGCCGAAGTGGATACCCACAAGTTACCGTCCGACGATTTGACGACTCCTCTGACCGGATCATTGAATTCTATCGATTTGGAGATTTTGTTTTTTCCTTTTTCGATCACAAGGACGTTATTTCCTGCTGCAGCGAATATTTTCCCTTCCGTTACAGCCATGGTATTCTTATTAGCCCTTTCAGCTCCCCCGATGAGAAAGAGTTCGCCGCTGGATGGGTGGAATACCTTAATTCCTTCGTTGTCGCGCAGATAGATATCGTCGTCTCCCAGTACGGCAACATGAGTCGGACTGCTTACTTTATCTTCCAGTTCGGTCTTATAGCCGGCTTCTTTTTTCAGGGTTTCTGCATTGGCAACGATAAGATAACCGTCGTCTCCGCTTTTTTGTGAAATGATATACAGTTTGTTGTTGGCGATAAATAAGTCTTGGGAAAGAAGGCTCAGCATGCTGCCGTTTGCTTTGTAATAGGCACTGTCCGTGAGAATACCTTTCGGGCTGATGAATATCAATGTAGAAGGATCGGCCTGGTAACCTTCATTTAAAACAAAAGTACCGTATTTGTATTTACCGTACACTTCGATGGATGTTGTGGCAGAAGTCACTCCATCGGCATTGGTCGCGGTTAATTTAACATCGTAGGTCCCCAATTCGTTCATTTTGAAAGTAAATACTGTATCCTTAGAGACTTCATTTCCTTTGACGGACCAGCTCAGTGTGGTTGGCAGCGGACTTTCTACTTTCGCTTTCAGTACGATAGAGTCTTCCTGAGGCATTGCGAACACTCCGTTTACACTCTCGATAGATACTTCGGGAGGAACCGGATATTTGTCGTCATCGTCACATGATGCGAATATTCCTGCTAACAGGAGGCAAACTAAAAGCGTAAAATTAAATTTTTTCATGGTTTCTATTTATTTAAAGGATTTATATGATTCAATTAAAATTCGAATAAAAGCGAGAACAAGCAATTACGCAAAGGCATGGGATAATATTGGGTCGACTCATAGTAGGTATCGAACAGGTTATCTATCCGCATCTGAGGGGTTAGGCTTGTCCCATTCCGGAAGGAGTAGCGGTAACCGAGCAAGAGGTTATGTACGGAATAGGGATCCGTGGCATATGATTCGTCGGTAGTAATGAAACGCCGGCCGGTGTAAGTCATCTGCCAGACGAAAAAAGCATCTTTATAATCGATATTCCAGCGCAGATTCCACTTGAATCGCGGTACATATGGAATTTGCCGCATATAGGCGTTGTCGTCTACGTGTTGTTTCTTGCGGGTCCGGGATTGTGACCAGCTGTAATTACCCGAAAGAGAAGATACGAGTTCCCCGTAGTGGAAAGTGGTTTTTCCATAAAGTTCCACGCCGTAGGAACGTACGTTTCGTTTGTTTTGCGGAGTCCACACCCATTGGTTTCCGTCTTTGGGGAGCCAAAGGATCCAGTTGTCGATGTTCATTAGATAACCGGAAACTTCGGCATCGAATAAGAGATGTTTGTTTATACTCTTCCGGTAAGAAATAGAAGCATCGTAAGAATACCCCTCTTCCGGCTTTACATCCGGATTACCGCCGGGGCGCCAATATAGGTCGTTCATACTGGGGAAACGATAATTATAAGCAGTACTTCCTTTCAATTTTAATTCTTTTTTCAATAGATTGAATACTATTCCTGCCGACCAGGTGGATACATTCCGATTGTCGTTATGTTCGAACATATATTGTCCGTTGATCATCATCCACCGGATAGGCGTCCACAAAGCGGAAGTTTGCCAGGAGAGTATGTTACGGTGGTGGCTGAAAGGGGATTCCACCTGAGGAATATCAAAATCGATACCGTCGAGCGTATATTTCGATGAGTCGATGTCTATGTAGCTACTCACCCGGATCAGGTCGTGAGAATAGGTTAACGTCGTGTTGAGAATAAGCTTATCGGTCGGGGAGTACGTATAATCGGCCACGACCTGTGCCGTGTTAGAGCGGTTTTTGTTTCCCTTGGGATCGAATAAACCTCCGTCATACCGGATATCGTAAGTTTGGCAGAAATACAGCCAGGCAGCCTTTACATGTAATTCATGGATACCCCGGCTGAAATCGAGTCCGGCATATCCCCGGAAATTATTTTCCTCCTGATCCTCCTGGGAGCGGTTGACTACACCGAGCGGTTGGGGGAGGTTACGGTGATTTTTCTGATACCAGGCGACAGCTGTCAGGCGGGTGTAGGGAGATACTCTGAAATAGCCTTCCTGCATAATTCCGAATTGAGAGTAAGCGGCATCCTGCCTTTTTTCACGGAAAGGAGTATTGGTCAGCACTTTATTCAGATAGGTATAGTCGTTGTCGGAATGCTGATAATATAACCGTGTCTTTGAGGCCGATTTATTACCGCTTATATTCACCTGTCCACCGACGGTATATGTGTTGTACGATCCATACTCTGCCAGTACCCGGCCATTTACGCCTCGGTTCCAATCGGTGTCTGTGAATAAATTCACACTACCTCCGATAGCTCCGGTACCGTTTTTTACATGGCTGCTGCCATAGTACAGGTTGATGTTATCTGTAAAAAAGACCGGGATCTGTGAAAAATCGAAAGTACCCGATAAAGGAGGTGTGATATTGATCCCGTTCCAGTTTACCCGTGTTTGGGAAGCGCTGGTTCCACGGAAAGAAGCTGTCGATAATGCTCCTGTTCCCAGACTCTTGATGTAAATAGAGGTATGGTCGGTCAGGAGTTCGGCCAGCGAGCGGGTTTTGTTGGCTTGTAAAATGGCTGGGGAAATATGGGTTACCCGGGCTCCTGCGTTTGCCTCGTTGGCGTGTTGTATACGTTGGCGGATGACCTGCACGGTGTCTAATGTGCCGTATAGGGTGATCGAATCCCGGGATTGGGCAGGAGTACGGAATCCCGACCCAAGGAATATGCCGAGGTATAAAATGAAGATCAGACTCTTGTATAGGTTCATATCGCTAGGCTAATTAGGGGAAATACACTTGGCTAGGATAGATACCGACTCGAAAATTCCGGATGGAACCGTCTTTTTTGTAATTCCGGATATAACCGCGTTGTGCACTGTAATCCAGACAGTCACATAGATAGACCTCTCCTTGCGGACTGACTGAAAACCCATACATCATATCGATTCCGGGAAGATCGAGGTAGTGTTCGAATTCTCCTGTGCCGATATTCATCCGGTAAACACTTTGGACAGAGGTAATCCCTGCTGCCGTGTTACTTTTACAGGTTTTGACGTTGAAATAAATCCAGTTCAGTGTAGGATCGATATCCGTGCGATTATAGGTGATTGTACCGATTACGTCTCCTGCTTGTGGATTTGCCTTTTCACTGATGGGAAGGGTATAAGAGACCTCGACTTTTTCTTGGTGGGGGTCGATACAAACCAATTCTATTCCGCAGACTTGATTTCCCTCTCGGATGTTCATCAAGGCCCATACTCTTTGGTATTTATCGACCAGCATCCGGCAGGTTTTGGTATTTTCGTCGTTTTTTACTTCCGGGATGACCCGGACAGCTTTTTTGCTGATATTGTCGGTATCGAAGACATATATTCCGCCGGTAGTCATTCCGAAGATTTTATTATCTACCGTTACCAGATATTCGACCGATCGCGGTATGGAGATATATTCCAGAGGTTCGCCATAAGGTTCCACAGTCCGGATACGCACCAGTTGTCTCTCCAGATCGGATACGATAGCTTCTGTCGGGGAAATGGCTACGATCTGGCGTGGAAATCCCGCTTGGGTATAGAGGATTGTACCGACGGAACCGAACGTTTCGGGATCTATAACCTCGATTTTTTTGGAGTTATCCAAAGTCACAAAATATTTACCGTTGATCTTGGTGATGGATTGGGCCACATCACCCAGCGGTCGGTGATTCACTTCCCGGAAAATATCCGGAATGACTGATCCGTCTTTGTTTAAAACGGAGATACCGCCCATATTCTGATTGATTCCCCCTTCATTGAGAACAAGGGCTTCGATATTACCTTGGCTTACCGGCCCGTAGGGATAATCCGTTCCTGCGGAATCACAGGCTGTGAATAGCCCTGCTATTACGGCAAATATGAAAAAACAGAGAATTTTTTTGAATAGCATGATTTACTGACGTTTATGTTCTTCTTCCCTTTGAACGTTAAACAAATGAATCACGTGGCAGGTCTTCTGACTTGTTTCCTTTTCGGTTTCCTTCCCATTCCAAACGAGGAACAGTGGATAAAGCACGTCCGAAAAGTGTTATGAAACTTACAGCAGTGGATCTGTTCAGGATTTACACCTGATTCCCTTTTCATTGCCGGACGAGACAACGATCCGGCAACTCCACGCAATTTTTACGTGACGGCAAAGATATATAAATCATTTTATAAGGGAAATGATATTTTGTGAATGTTTGTTAGTCCACAGGGACGGAGGCAATACTTTGTGCTGAACGGTTATTTTGGGAAAAACCTTTAGAATTTCTTTAAAATCGGGCTTTTATCCTTGTATAGGCAATGAAGTAAAACCTGTTCTGAACGGAAAACATGTCAAACCGATTATTTCAATGATGAAAACAAGATGGATTATCTCTTTTGCCCGACTTCCTGTTTCTGTGAAAAATCCAAATGCGCCCCTGTCGAAGGGAATATCGTGCCGGAGTTGATCGGTACGAATAATAGCGATAAGCAGATTTGGGAATTAGATGATATATGCAAATTATTCAAAATTAATAAACATGATTTATTGGTTTTACCGGAATAAAATTGCAGCTTTGTTCGGGATTGATCGGGTGGGAAAGATTTTGACAGACTGTTTATCCGATACTTTATGAAAATAGAGAAAGTACATGCGGTCTATTTTAGTCCGACAGGCACAACTAAAACAGTGATTACCCATTTGGTAAAATGTATCACTACGTTATTACCGGAAGTTGTGACGGAAGTGAAAGACTTTACGTTGCCGTCGGGGCGGAAGAAAGTGCCTGATATTCGGGAATCGGAGTTGGCTATTGTCGGTCTGCCTGTTTACGCCGGCCGTTTACCGAATCTGTTATTGAACTACTTGACCACCTGGCAGAGTAATGGGGCCTGGGCGGTACCTGTTGTGGTTTATGGGAATCGGTCCTATGGGAATGCGCTCGTCGAACTGTATGATATTTTAAGATATAGAGGGTTTCATCCGATAGCTGCTGCGGCTTTTGTCGGTCAGCATTCTTTCACGACCCGGTTGGCTACCGGGCGTCCCGACCGGGAAGATCTGGAAAAGGCAGAACAGTTTTCGGCAGAGATCGTAAGAAGAATATTGCAACCAGGAGAATTTACCGGAATAAAGATTCCGGGACAAGGGGCTCCTGATTACGGTGGGTATTATAAACCCAAAGGAAGGGATGAAGAGGTGGTGAATTTCCTGAAAGCAAAACCTGTTACGACCGATGCGTGCATCGATTGCAGACGTTGTGCAAAAGTTTGTCCTATGGGGGCTATCCGGCTGGATCATCCTTCTGAGGTTTCCGGTATTTGTATCAAGTGTAATGCTTGTGTAAAACAATGTCCTGTACATGCCAAACAGTTGACGGATGAAGCTTACCTAAGTCATGTCGGTTTTCTTGAAAATAGATATACCTCGAGGGCAAGAATCGAATTATTTTAATCGACCTAAATACTTGGTATATGAAGACCGGTCTTTATACGAAACTGATTTTGAAGGTAATCGCTGGCTGTTTGCTTATCACTGTCATCCGGGGTATTCATTTCTGGAATTACCCGTTAATATAAAAGATATCGAGATGCATGTCGATATTAAGTCCGCCAGTACAAGAGATGAAATGAATGTGAAGGTATCCGGTTCATACTAAAAATAGGGGAATTGTTTTTGAGGATTTTTTTATGGCATGGAGCTTTGCGCTCCCCGGTGATTTCTTATATGTCTTGATTTTTTCGCTGGTTGCGGATAAATTTATTCCGGTATTCTGCCGGGAAATTATTTTCATGGTGTTTGACGAATCGTTTCAGGTAGGATTGACCGGAGATCTAAGAAGGACGGTATGTCCGTTTATGTCAGATCATTGAGGGTACAGTGCTGAACAGCCATTCAGGTTAATGCCGGAACCCCTGAAGCTTATCCCTTTCCAAACCGCTATGAGATAATGACAAGTAATGTCCGATAAAGATCTTAAGTTAAACAAAAGAGGGGGCTTTCCCCATTCTCTTTTCAGTCCGCCAAAACAGCCAAACAGCCAGAAGGAGGGAAAGAATTCTGCTACAGGTTGTGCCGCTTCCGCCCCGATCGCCTGCAAGGTATTGATATAAATAAACAGGATACCCATCACTGGTCCCGACAGCAGCAACGTCCGGACGAGCGGCGTACCATATTCCCGAATTCCTTCCGAATCAATGACACAACTGATCAGTTCTTCGGAAAACACTCCGCAAAGCAAGGTCAGTATCACGCCCATACCAATCCTGCGAAGCATGACAGACGTATGACTGCCTGAGACGGTCCCACTGTTTCTTTTCTCATATTGAAACAGGCTATGAATATGGTCAGGTGGGAGTCTTTGCCCGTCAGCAAGATAACATAATATGCGTTGGCTGCCGTATAACCGATGGCCGTAGCCCATGCCGCACCGGCAATCCTGTAGCCGAGCCATAGGATAAACAAGCGATTGAGTACGATATTCTGTATGGTACCTATCAGTATTCCGTTCAGTGCCTCTGTCGATTTCCCTTTGGCACGGACAAGGTTGCTGAAAGCTGTGGAGACGATGACGAAAGGAGTACTCCACGCTACATACCCGTATTTCAAGAAACACCCTACAGCCGTCTCTATGATTTTTTTTAACAGATTACGGTTTATAATCCTTTTTCATTTTTTACAAAGGTCGTCTTTGGATATTCGGAGCATTAATGGGTGCTCACCGTTTGAAAGTGTTTTTGATTTGTAACAAACCACTGAAATAGAGGCGTTCATGGCTAAATTCCGGTTTAACTCTCGGTTTAACTCGACCATCAAAAACCACGAAAAACCACAAAATAAAAAAGGTAGCTACTTTCGTAACTACCTCATTCAGAGAGCGGAAAACGGGACTCAAACCCGCGACCCCCAGCTTGGAAGGCTAGTGCTCTATCAACTGAGCTATTTCCGCAAAATGTATTGTTCCTCACACACTAGCCGGACTCACTATGCTTTTTCGATCCGTAATGGGGAGGCATAAACAAATTTTAAACTAATAACTATCTCTGTCGCTGTAATTTAAAATTTGTGGGCAGTGATGGATTCGAACCACCGAAGGCTACGCCAGCTGAGTTACAGTCAGCCCCATTTGGCCACTCTGGTAACTGCCCTTGTTTTAAAGAACTCTCTTTTGTTTTGCGGGTACAAATATAGGACATTTTCTATTCGCTGCAAAATTTTAAACACAAAAATACAATGAATAATCTGTGAAAACTCTACTTATTCTCCCATATCATTGACCACCAAGCTAATATTTACTTATGGTGTTTATATACATGTTTATCCTAACTGTACGCTTATAAGTGTAAATATGTATATAACTGCCTTACTTATTATTTTCTTCACTTTTTGGCAACCACTCTGTCATTTCCAGGATTTACTTTTGAAACCGGATAAATGATTAAATAACTCTATTATGAAAAAAAGTAGTATTATCGGTGTGTTAATTCTCTGTTTTGCTTTTTGGGGTAAAGCTCAAGTCAGAAATGAAATTCGTGTACCCGATCCGGAAGGATACCGGACATTGAAATGTGATTTCCATATACATACAGTATTTTCCGATGGTTTGGTCTGGCCGACGGTACGTGTCGACGAAGCTTACCGGGAGGGGTTGGATGCGATCGCCCTGACCGAACACCTGGAGTACCGTCCCCATCGCCAGGATATTATTGCTTCGCACAACCGATCCTATGAAATTGCAGAGAAAACAGCCCGGAATAACCAGGTAATTTTAATCAGAGGAAGCGAAATTACCCGCCCGATGGCTCCCGGACATTTCAATGCCATTTTTCTAAGCGACTGCGACGCCCTGGAACAAAAGGAATATATGGATTCGTTCAAAGCAGCACGCCGGCAAAATGCATTCATTTTCTGGAATCATCCGGGTTGGGACCGTCAACAACCCGATACGACCCTCTGGTGGAATGAACATACCCGTCTGTATGAAGAAGGATATATGCAGGGTATAGAAGTCGCTAATGGAAAAAAATACTCCCCGGAAGCACAACGCTGGTGTATGGAAAAGAAACTGACCATGATCGGTACATCGGATATCCATCAACCCATCCAGACAGATATCGATTTTGCACGGGGCCAACACCGTACGATGACCTTCGTATTTGTCCGGGAACGTTCGGCTGAAGGAATCCGTGAAGCTTTATTACATCGCAGGACTGCAGTATATATGGATGAGAAAGTTATCGCCGAAGAACAATGGCTGAAAGAGTTATTCGAAAAATCGATCGACATCGAGGATATAAAACGAAATGAAAAAAGCATCGTTATTACCCTGAAAAACAATTCCGATCTGACCTTCCATCTCAAAAAGACCCGGCATAATCCCGGTCTCGTTTATTTCAGGGAATATACCATCCAACCTCAGTGCCGCCATCGTATCGAAATCCGTTTAGAAAACAATATCCAGGGAGGCGATATTAATTTTGAAATCACTAACTTATATGCTGCTCCCAACAAAGGACTGACTTATAGCTACAAAGTGTAAGCGGCCTTTTCCCCTTCTGACCAACGCATTTCCGATGCAGATCCACAAGACTCCGGTCCCAGACCGGCCGGACGATTCTCCCATCCGCATTGAAAATGCGTAAATCGGTTACCTTACTGCTAGCGGTTAAAAATTAATTTCCAACTGGGTCGGAATCCCTTGTTCCGGATCATCGGGAGAAGAAACCGGATTAGATACGGTAAGTCCCATCAACCGGATACGGTAATGAGTCAGCTGCAAACCGGCTAACAACTGCTTGGCTAAAGGCAGAATTTCTTTCATTGTATACAATTCGTGTCCTACACTGATGCTACGGGTCTTCTGTGTAAAATCGTGGAATTTGATTTTCAGCGTCAACGTATGTCCTTTGAATCCGGCTTTCCCTAAACGCCGGATCAATTCATCGGCCACATGCCACAGCTCAATAATCAGTGCAGTATGGGTTGTCAGATCTTTTTCGAAAGTATTCTCACACCCAACCGATTTACGTATCCGGACCACCTCCACAGGACGAAGATCTACCCCATGCGAGAAATCGTAATACAACTGGCCGGCCTTCCCAAAATTCCGGTTAAGAAATTCCAACGAACAATTGCGGAGTTGTGCTCCGTTATGTATCCCCAGTGCATGCATTTTATGGGCAGTCACTTTACCAATCCCCCAAAATACTTCGATAGGCAAACGAGCGATAAAAGCAGCTGCTTTACGGGGATGGATAACAAAAAGACCGTCCGGTTTGCGATAATCCGAAGCAATCTTCGCCAGGAATTTATTATAAGAGACTCCGGCCGAAGCCACCAACCCCAATTTCTCGCGAATCTCTTTTTTAATAGCCCGGGCAATATCTACGGCTAAAGGAATATTCTTTTTATTTTCGGTGACATCCAAAAAAGCTTCGTCCAAAGCTAAAGGTTCTATCAGGTCCGTGTATTCATGAAAGATCCGATGGATCTCTTCCGACACGGCTTTATAATCTTCCATACGTCCCCGTACAAAAATTAAATCAGGACACAATTTAAGAGCTTGCATAGAAGACATTGCCGAACGAATACCGAACTTACGGGCTTCATAACTGGCAGCAGCCACCACACCCCGCTCCTCCGGGCGTCCTACGGCCAAAGGTTTTCCCCGGTATTCGGGATGATCACGCTGCTCGACAGAAGCATAAAATGCATCCATATCGATGTGTATGATTTTCCTGTTTTCCATTTTCTTCATTCAAAAATAAAGTTTTTTCTTTACAAGAAAATCATTTTTACAAACTTTAGTCTTCGATGAACGCTAAATCATAGCCACTTCTATCAACAACACATAAGCCTCACTCCGTGCCTCCACCTGAAAATGGTCTGTCTCCGTGATACCCATACCATCGCGCCGCGACAAATCAGTACCTTCGATACAGATTTCACCTTCGATGACAAAACAATAAACGCCTGTATTCTTCTGGTGCAGATGATACCCGATCTTTTTACCTTTCTCTAACTTTCCCAATGCAAACCAGGCATCCTGTAAAATACCGCCAGGAGCAGTGCCATCAGGAGCCACTATATAGCCAAAACGATTTTTCATGTCTACCTGGCGGATATCATAGCTTTTATAGACCGGCTTAGTATTGTTTACACGAGGAATAACCCAAATCTGTAAAAACTCCAGATTTTCAGTTTTACTATCGTTGAATTCACTATGATAAATCCCGCTACCTGTACTCATCACCTGAATATCCCCGGGACTAATCACCTCACTGTGCTCCAGACTATCTCCATGCCTCAGGTAACCTTTCAAAGGAATCGAGATCACCTCCATATTTTTGTGGGGATGGGTATCGAACCCCATTCCGGGGGTAACGGTATCGTCGTTCAGCACCCGTAAAGCCCCGAAATGAATCCGCTGTGGGTTATAATAGTCTGCAAAACTAAAAGTATGCCAGGTATTCA
>ERZ780218.787-NODE-787-length-25505-cov-4.765658_pt1 | contig 25505 bp, 14 predicted proteins | sample MGYA00510975_ERZ780218 | MGnify/ENA primary metagenome ERZ780218 (study PRJEB29588, sample SAMEA2152063) | human gut metagenome | biome: human gut; feature: human-associated habitat; material: faeces | place: Denmark | collected 2008/2010 ... | reverse complement strand
TAAAAGAAAAATTCCCAAAAAAACGTTTTTTTGGGAATTTTTTATTGATTTTTTATTAAAAATTTATTTTTTCAAATTATTTTCGTTAAGCATAGAACCATATTTTTCATTTAATTGAAAATCAAAAAATGCTTGACAGCTCAATGAAACACTTTTAGCTTGCTTTTCACTTAATTTTGGAAAATGCTTTTTTAAAATGTTGTTGACGTTTGTCACGGTTTTTGGTTTGTGTGAATAATTTAAAATCTCAATCACTTCAGCTGCACAAAACAAAACTGGCGAGTTGAGATGTTTTTCTAACGTTTCATTTTTGTTTTTAAAATGTTTTTCAAACCAATTATACATTTTGGCGTCTTTTACCAAAATAACATCTTTTGAAAGATTGTCCTCTCCAAAAGTCTTGCTCAATTCATATAAAATTGCTCCATAAGAATAAGCGTTGTTCGAAACATATCTTTTCATGTGAATTGTCGAAGAGTTGTTGTAAGCGTTAAACAAAAATTTGTTGTTTGAATAAATTTTTTGTGCATTCTTGTTTTCAACTCCAACAGAAAGCGTGATAAAATCATAGCCCTTTTGTTTTGCATAAAGCCTCACAAGTTCAATCAAAGCATGGCCACAACCCTTTCTTCTGGAAGATGGATGAACATAAAGTTCTGCCAAATCGATGTAAGTGTCATTGTCGGCAGCAGTTGCAAAACCACAAATTTGGCCATAGCTGTCATACACACAAAAAACCGACTTTTCGTCTATTTCATCAATCAAGCTTTCCAACGATTTTTTGTATATCATATTGCAATCTTCCACCAAAACCATCAGCATTATTTTGTCATTTTGACTTATTTGTTTGATAGATTTAAAATGTTTATATCTCATTTTTGTCACCTTTTCGTTTTATTTTAGCATAAAAATATGGAATTTTCAATAGCCAAACGAAATAAAAAATCAATAAACTTGACAAACGTGAAAAAAAAGTTTAAACTAAGAATGTTTTTGCGCAGGGGTGGCGGAATGGCAGACGCGCAGGTTTCAGGTACCTGTGGTGGCAACACTGTGTGGGTTCAACTCCCATCTCCTGCACCAAGTGAGAGCAATCCGAACCGATGGGTTGCTCTTTTTCTATTTCTTCAAAATCTTCTGGATTGTCCAGTTTAATATTTTTGTTTTCATCGTCAGAAGTGTTGAAGTATATATCAAAATAATCGTCATACAAGACAATTTTGTTCACAAACATATCAATCATTCGTTTGCAAGCCAGTTTGTCGGTTGTGTCAATGTTTTGAAATGATAAAAACCAATCGTAAACCTTGTCAGCATCAAGCGGAGTGATTGTCTTTGCTTTTTGTCTTGCAATTTTAATTTCTAAATTTTCTTTTTCTTGTTCAAGTTCGTTAAGTTTTTGGTTTGTTGTTTTTGAGAATATTCCATTCGCCACTGCATTTGCTAAATTGTTGAGTTGTCTATCTATCTCTTTCATTTGTGCATTAAGAGAGTTTAACACCACATCTTTGCCGATATATTCGTTAAATATTTCAGCAACTGCTTGTGACAGTTCTTTCAGTTGTCTATTGTGTTTTAAAAACTCTTTCACGGCACAAACAACATAGTTTTCAATATAATCCTTTTCAACACTCTTTTTGTCGCAAGAGTGTTTTCTTTTTCTGTTCACGCATTTGTAATAATAGTGAATGCCATTTCTTCCTGTTCCGCTGTCGCCAGTCATATTTGCTTTGCATTTTCCACAAACAAGTTTGCCTGACAAAATAAAAGGAATTGGCGCTTTCTTTTGTGCTGCTGTGCGTTTACCTGTTTGCAAACTTTTGTTAACCCTATCAAATAATTCTTCACTAATAATCGGTGGATAAATATTTGTATAAACTGTATTGTCAGCATAGACCTTTCCGCAATAATATGGACTTCGTAGCATTCTTGATATTTGATTTATTGTCCAGTCATTGCCGTTGTTTGTCTTTATACCTTGCTTTTTAAGTTTAATTGCAATATCTTTTAATCTCATTTCTGAAATATAGTCATTGTAAACTTGTCTAACAATATCTGCTTGCTTTTCGTTGATTTTAACAACCTTATCTTCCACAGTATAACCAAACGGAACTCGACCACCAACATACTGCCCCTTTATTCTGCTTTCTTTTCGTCCACGCTTGACTTTTTGAGACAACTCGGCAGAATAATACTCGGCAAAACTTTCAAGCATTCCTTCAAGTATTATGCCTTCTGGTGTGTTCGAAATTTGTTCAGTGGCAGAAATAACCTTAACACCATTACGATTTAGAATTGCTTTATTTACAGCACTATCGTGGCGAGAACGAGCAAATCTATCAAACTTATAAACAAGTACATAATCAAAACCTTTCTTTTTGCTGTCACGAAGCATTCTTTGAAAATCTGGTCGATGGTCGTTTGTGCCTGTCATAGCCCTGTCGATATAGGTATCCACAATCTTGATATTTTCTCGCTCTGCATATTCTTTGCAAACCCTAAGTTGTCCGTCAATACTTTGCTCCGACTGACTATCACTTGAATATCTCGCATATATTACTGCTTTTTTCATAAAACACCACCTTTTAATCAATAATATCACGAAACAAGAAAAAAGTCAGCGTGTTTGACAAAAATATTATAAAAAAGTATTTCAAATCAATTATTTTTGTGTTATAATTTATTAAGGAGATAGTTATGGACAATAAGATTTTTTTAAGCATCAATAGGGATATTAAAAATAAAAACGATTTAATGCAAAGATACAAACAGGCAATTGATAGAATATCACAATTTAAACCTTTTATGATTGGCGACAGAATGTTAGAAAACTACTACAAATTTTGTGTTGAAGGAAATATAGATGTTGATGAGTTTATGCGCTTATTTAATATCAACGAAGAAAAAAACTCTTTTGTCACAAGAGCTAATAAAGTTATTGAAGAAAGTAAAAAAACTTATTTTCAGAGTGTTGAAAAAAATGTAGAGTTAACTTTATGGATTGGTTATGATGAATACACAAAAAAGACAATAAAAGATATTTATACATTTATTTCAATCTTACTAAAAAAAGAAATCAAGTCATTAGATATAAAGCTATTTATCCCAGAAAATGGATTAAATAAATTTGATTTGCAAAATTTATTAGATTTAAGTGAAGTTGTAAATCAAGATTTAATTTTTATGGACCCATATGATGAGGGATGTTTTGCAGAGGTCTCTTTGAGTCAAGTAATTAAAGCATATAGAACAATGAACGATTTTATTGATAGAATAAATTCTCTTAACCTATCGCCTTTTGAAAAATTTTTGTTAGTGCATGACTATGTAGCAAACAGGATTTATAAACCCGAAGATAAAAATGTATTTCAAAATAATTCAGAAGAAAGTAGGTCTTTTGTGAATGTTATGACAAGAGATAACATAGTTTGTGTTGGGTATGCACAAACCGTTAAAGAGTTTTGTAAACATTTAGGCATTGAATGTGAATATATAGCAGGGGCTCCTTTGGATGAACTTTTTGATGAACAAGGGCTTAGCACTAACGCAACTGGACATGCAGCAAACATTATCCATATTGTAGATGAAAAATATGGAATAGATGGTTATTATTTTTGTGACGCATGTTGGGATTCTAAACAAGGTGCTGAGCAAACAAATAGAGATTATTTCTATGCTGCATTACCTATACAAGATATTGATAGAATAGGACAATCAAAATATTTTAGTGAACCTGTGTCTAAAATGGATATTCCTAAAACCAGCAAGCCTATTTCTGTTGACACTTTTAGAAAGGCACTAAATAAAATTTATTCAAATCAAGAACAAGTTGAAGAAGATTTACAAAGAACCGTGAAAGCAGCATATAACTTGTGCGAAATAAAATCTGACAACGATTTTATAAAAGAACATTTCAGACAACGAGAACATGCTTTAGAATAATATATTGGGAGCCAACATCTATTTCTATAAATTTTATATATAGAGATATTTTTTATCTCAAAAAAGTGGTGTTTTAACCAGATTTTTAAGTAAAAAATTGCGAAAATTGATTAAATTTACAGTAAGCAGGATAAGGAATAGGCTCAAAATCGTGTTTTTGGTCGCTAAAATGCCTATAAATAAAGGCTTTTAGACGACTCACCCTAGAAATGAAGAAGTTTCGATTTTGAGTCATTCCCCATACTAGACCCAAGTGGGACACCCACTTCTCGTCAAAACTCAACCTTTTGCTTAAAATTTTGTTTACAAAATTTGTTGCGCTCTTGCGGTTGGTTTTGACTTTTACCCAAAAGTTTATATTAAAACTTTTGGGAGCTCGAAGAAAAATATAGCAATTTTAATTGAAATATGTTATACTTGATTTATCCAATTTGTTAACCAAATCCATAGGCTATTCCTCACAAAGATTTATTCTTTGGAGGAACTATGAAAAACAACAAAATGGATAGTCTTGATTGTTGTAATAGTTCCTTGCAAAGCAAGAACACCGTCCGTTGCAACCTGTCCACAAACAAACTCACAATAGGTTGCTGTGAGTTTGATAAAAAGCAAATGAAAGAAATCGCCTTTCAGTTTGCTCACGATCTAATGGACTATTTTGACAACGGCGGAGATTTGACAAACCTGTCCGCAAAAAGCGTTTACTCACTCCTTTCGGACATATTCAAATCCAGCAATTAGGACAACGAAGAGAGAAGTCCAATCCAAGCTTCTCTCTTTTTGTTTTGAAATATGAAAGTTATATGATATAATAAAAATGCTAAAAGGTGGGTGTTTATGAAAGATTTGTTGAAAAGCAATATCTACGATTGCTCTGATGAAATAATAATTGTTGGAAGTTGTTTAAAAGCAATGCAACCAAAAGCTTTTGAAGAAATAGAAAATATGAATTTGCCAATTTTTGAAATATGCCTAGAACAAACTCACATCAATATGGCAATCACAAAGATTTTGGGAATGATCAGAGCAAACAAAATTAGAAGAATTGTTTTTGCAAGTGTTGATAAATCTCCTCATTGCATTCAACTTCATTACATACAAGATGAAATAAGAAAATTGGGATTTGAATTAAGTTTTGAAAATTATGTCGCAGTGAACAATGCTCTTATCAAAATTTCTAAAGAAACAATTACATTATCAAAAAATTTAAGCGAATTAAGTTTAGTAAACTATAGATAAAATATTAAATTTTACTGTTAATCTTACATAACCTAAACCAACTTGGACTTGTAGGCGGTTCGGATACTTTATCACTTGTCGCACCAACGAAGAAAACTGAAGAGGTTTGTTTTTTGAGCCGGTAATGCAAATTGGAGTTGAACGGGCGGAAAAGCGAAGGCAACTGTGTTTGCGTTCGCCCGCCCCGGCGTGATAGCGGAACGGCTTACATCGACGGGCAATCCGCGGAGCAACTCCCATCTCCTGCACCAACGAAGAAAACTGAAGAGGTTTGTTTTTTGAGCCGGTAATGTAAATTGCAAAGCAAATGTTAAGTGCAGTTTGTGACGCGGCGATTTTGCGCGTGGACAGAGTGGCTATGGTTCTTATCATGGCAAACGAAGTTTCGATTTGTTCTCGCATGAAAAAAGCATTGTGAAAAAATTTAACTACATTGATTTGCCGATAAGATATCAACCATATTCGAAGAAAAAAGAAAAGTTGATAAAAATGTTTTTAAAATAGTGCTTAAAAACTCAATTTGCTTTTCTGAACATTCAAAATGTGATATAATCAAACCATGAAACACGAAGTGGAAATTTTTGACATCTCTTATGAAGGTGCGGGCGTTGGAAAATTGGACGGCAAAGTTGTTTTTGTGCCCAAATGTTTGAAGAGTGAAAAAGTTGAGATTGAAATTGTAAAAGAAAACTCAAAGTTCATTCAAGGCAGACTTTCAAGAGTTGTTTTGCCAAGCGAAAAAAGGGTGGAGCCATTCTGCCCTTATTTTTCTGTCTGCGGCGGATGTGATTTTCAGCACTGCGACTATGAAACTGAAAAAGAAATCAAACTTGAAATTCTGAAAGAAGAATTGAAAAAAGTTGATTTTTGTGGAGATATAACTTTCGAAGAAAGCAAAGACCGATTTTTTTATCGAAACAAAATCAAATTTGAAGTCAAAGAAAATTCTTTGGGTTTTTTCAAGCCAAAGTCACATGAATTTTTTGCGGTCAAAAAATGCCCAATTGCTTCTCAAAAAATCAACCAAACAATCCCTTTGATTGAAGAGTTTTTGAAAGCCAATGACTTTAAATTTTTGAAAAATCTTTACATAAAACAATTTGGCGAAACTGTGGGAATTTGCTTTTTGTTTGAAAAAAGCGTAAAAAATGTCAAAAAAATTGAAATTTTTGATAATTTTTTGGTGTTTTTTGCATTTGGAGAGATTTTGGAAAGCAATTCAACAAAAATTGTCAAGGTTTTTGGCAACAAAAATTTTTCTAAAAATGTGTTGAATTTGAAAGTGGAAAGTGATATTTCAGCGTTCAATCAGGTCAATGATGATGTGGCTGAAAAACTGTATGATTATATATTAAAAAACACCGCAGACAAGCGTGTGGTCAATGCTTATTCAGGGCAGGGGTTGTTGACTGCTCTGATTGCAAAAAAGGCTAAATTTGTTTATGGAATTGAATTTCAAAAGAGCGCTCACGATGCTGCTGAAAAACTGTGTAATCAATTTTCTGAACATAAAATAGAAAACATTTGTGGAAAAGTTGAAGATGTTTTGCCACAAATTTTGCTGAGAGACTATATAGATTTAATCGTGATTGACCCAGCAAGAGAAGGGTGTGACGAAAAAGTTTTGAATGCGATTTCGTCTTCAAAAATCGAAAGTGCCATTTATGTGTCTTGCAATTTCTCGACATTGGTGAGAGATTTGAAAAAGCTGTCAAAAAATTATGCAATTGAAAGTGTAAAAATTTTTGATATGTTCCCTTGCACAGCAAATATGGAAACTGTCGTGATTTTAAAGCTGTTAGCTTTGTAAAGTCGAAGTTTTAAATGAAAATTTTGTTACATAAAATATTTAAAAATCTTTAACTATTTTTGTTGACAAAAAATTTGGGCTATGTTATTCTATACATTGAAAAATCCTGTTGGATTTTAAATCGATTTTTGGAGTGTCTGTGACATCTTTAAGTTATAAAAAAATTTTAAGCTTTGTGTTGATTTTGGTGTTGGCATTGGCAACAGGTTTTTCTGTTGGAAAACTTTATGTCGACTCACTTGGAACTGAAGCTGTTGTTTCTGCAAAAGAAGAACAATTGCGAGAGAAAGACGAAACTGTTGAAGCTTTACATCAAAGAAGTTTGACTTCAAGCCCAGAAAATTTTTCGGCTCTTGAACTTTACCTGATTGCAGAATACAACTTAAACCATGCAGAAAATTTTTATAAAGAAATGACGGGGACAGTGAATGCGTTGGTCGTTGAACAAAAAATGAAAAGCATAAAAATTAAAAACGGCGACATTTTGCTTTTCAACAAATATAGCCCTGGTTCCACATTTGTGGCTGACATCTGCACGCAAACGATTTACAACTATCAAACAAACGAAATTTCAATCAATCAAGGCACTTTTGTTGACACAAGCGTTGAAAACATGAAAGGCAATTTTGACCCAGATGCTGCAGTGCCTTACACTATGGAAGAATATAAAGAAGTTTTTAACACAACTCCTTCTTCTGTGATGTCTTATATCATTTCTTCGATAACTTGCCAAGATGAGAATTTTTCTGCTGTCACAAAAAATCAAGACGGCACTTATAGTTTTTCAATAACTCTTGAAGGTGACAGGTTGAGCTTGGCTGCACTTTATTATTCTTATGAAATCAAATTTTCAAGTGGGCTTGCAAAAGCTCCGTCTTGGGTTTCTTTGAAAATGGATGTCACTGTTGATGAAAATTTCAATTTCAAAACAATTGGCTATGATGAAGTTTACAAGATGTCACACCCTTTGGCAGGCTCAGTGACTGTTGTTGACGACTTTGACGAATTTTATCTGTTTGAAAACGTGCCTTCGATTGAGGAGGTGGCGTAACTATGGAAAGACCAATCAAAACCGCGGGCGGATTTTTTCCGAAAATGTTTAAAGTGCTTTCTATATATTTTATTGCCACTTTATCTGTCTTTTTTGGTTATATTCAGTTTTTTGGCAATGCAAGCCCGACAATCATAACGCTTCCAACCGATGATACCAACGCGGAAGAAAATTCTGCGTTTGGTGGATTTATTCAAAAAATTATGGCGTTTGAAAATGTAGACACAGATTTCACATTGGCACTTGTCAATGATGAAACCAATTTGGCAGCTCAAGGAAATGTTGTTTTCGACCTTCCAACTTCCAGTTTGGCACTTGATTTGGACATGATTTATAATGAGCAATCTTTTGATGTTAAGGCGACAGCTGTTTCTGAAGATTTGTTTTTGCAAATAAACGAACAAACTTACAAATTTGGCGGTTACACAAATTTAGATTTTTCAAGTCTTATGCCACTCATTTTAAACAGCATAAATGTTGACACAAGTTTTATTTCAGACATCGAAGAGTTTTTGGGAATTGATTTTGACAATCTAGACGCCGACCAATTGATGTCTCAACTTAAGGTGGAAGAAAAAGAAACCGAAAGTGGCTATCAAATTGTTGTCAGCGTTGGAAATGTCATCAGTGCACAGATTGTTTGCGACAAAGAATTCAACCTTCAATCTGTCAAATTGAAAGATATTTTAATTCAGGGTAACGCGATAAAATTTAATGCCAATGTCAACAGCATGAACAGTTCTGAGATTTCTGTTGACTATCAGCCAACAGGAGCTGAAATTGACCTGGGACCTGTTTTTGATTATGTAAACTTTGCTCAAAACACTTTTGACAATGATTTGGTAAAGGTTGAAATTGAAGCCACTTATGACGAAAATCAATATTTTGGAACACTCATCTGTGATTTGCAAACACCGAAATTCCAGTTGACCTCGCAAGTTGAAGGCATTGATTTTGCTGTGGCATATGCTGACGAAAAGGTTTATTTAGATGTTGAAAATTTGAAGATTTCGTTTGATGTCAACGATTTTGAAAATTGGAAAGAAACAATCTCGCAATTGATTGAAACTTATACTTCAAAACCTGCAAGCGAAGTTTTAAATCAATTTATTGAAAAATATTTGCCAGATGATTTGCAAAATTTTGATGTGTTAACTTGGATTGCAGCTGGGTTTGACCAGTCTGAAAAGATAAATTCTTTCTTGCCAAGCGAAACAGTCACAGCTGAAAATGATTTCACAATGTTGTGGAACAGTGGCTTGAGTGTTGTTTTGACAAAGGCGGAAGATCAACTTTCAAATGCCAGCATTTCTTATGAAAAACTCAAACTTAATTTGGCTTTTGAAAAAACTGAAGAAAACTTTGAGATTGTGGGCGACTATTTTGACCTTTCAAATCTTTTGCCGCTCGGTGAGACTGTTGACCAGATTTTGGCTCAACAGCAGTTTGGCGGCGAGCTTGTTTTGAATTGGCAAGGCCGTGAAATTGAAGCAAATTATGTTGTCGATTTTTCAGATGAAATTTTGGCAAAAGTTGAAACGACCGCTTTTGGCGAAAATGTGGCGCTTTATTTGAATGGAAATCAAATTTTGCTTGTCGTTGGAGAAATTGTTGTTCAGGGTGACATCGAAAAATTGGATGAATATTTGCTCAAAGTTGACCAAATTTTTGATACAAACATTTCTGAGCAGACAAACATTCAAGTTGAAACAAAACAAATCATTGAAAAATTGGCAGAAGTTTTGGAGCAGCTCAAACTTTCTGAAAATGAAGATAACCTTGCCATTTTCGAGTTTTTAAACAACAAAGTTTGCTTGATGATGAAAGATAATGTTGCAATATTGAAGTTTTCAAATGAAAATTTTGATGTTTCTGCAACAATAAAAGCCACAGACGAGCCGATAACTCTTCCAAATGCCACCGACGAAACAGAAAATGTTTTGAACAAGATTGAAAATGTCAAAGATTTTGTCGAAGCAAAGCAGTTTGCTTTTGAATTTGCTCTCAATTATCAAAATTTGAATTTGTCTGGAAAAATTTATGTTGATTTGGTGAACAATGCTTATCGTGTGAGCGACATTCTGATTGAAAACAACATTTTGAGCGTCGGTTATCAAGACCAAACAATTTTTGTTGATTATGGCGCGCTTAAATTTAAGTTGGAAGAGCAGAACGTTGAAAACATTTTTGAAATTATCATGAAAATTGTTTCGGAAAACGAAATCGAAAGTGACACAACTCAAATTTTGACAGATATTTTTGGCGAAGATATAACCGCTTTGTCAGTGGAACAAATTTTGAACAAATTGAGCGTTGATATTGATGGTTCGCTCGACAATTTGACTGCTTATTTGACACTGGGCACAACCAAACCGGTTTCGGCAACAGCAAATTTGACTTTTGAAAATGACAATTTGAAAACTGTAAATTTGAACGCCGACAAACTAAATTTGTCACTCAATGTTTTGCCTTTTGAAACGATTGAGTTTTTGGCTGAAGAATATTACAATTTGACAAGCACGCAAACTGGCTCTGTTGTTTTGACTTACGATGACGGCGTGGAAAAGGTTGATATTTCGGCAGATGTTATGATTGATTTGACTGACAAGATTTATTTTGAGTTAAGTGCAAATCTCTTTGGCGAAAACTTTGAAATTTTGGTTTTAGACAACAAACTCTTTGTGACAGTCGGAGAAATCTCACTGGAAACAGATTTCAACAATGCAAGCGAACTTTATTCTTACATTGTCGAAACTTTCAATGTTGTTTTGCCTGAAGTTGATGGACTTTTGACCGATTTGAACTTAAATTCGTTTAACTTTTTTGATGTTGAAGGTTTGACGATTGATGCAAATCAAGAAAAGGTTGAAATCAACTATATTATCAATGACAAGTTGACAGTTTCGGCGACGCTTAATGATGAACAGACATTGAGTGAAGAAATTGTCGTTCCAACAAATTGCGAAGATTTGAAGAACGCTCTTGCAAAAGCCAAATCTTTGAAAGACTACATTGAAAAGAGCATTTTTGAATTTGATTTCGATTTGTCTTACAACACTTTGGACTTTGTCGGTGAGTTTAAATATTTCCAAAACAACTTTGAAATCACAGTGCAAGCTTGTGGAAACGAAGTTTTGATAAGAAAACAAGGCGACACAATTTATCTTTCTTATGGAAACATGAAGCTGAAGTTTGACATCTCTCAAAGCACAAATCAAACCGATTTCAAAGAAGCTTTAAGCACAATCACTTCTGAAAGCTTGGGCGTGGAACTTGACTTTGGCGTGTTTGAAGAACTTTTGAACATTTTGCAAAATTATTCGCTTGAAGATATGTTAAACAAACTTGTTTTGAGTGTTTCTGGCTCGACTGACGAAATTTGTTTGACAATTTCAAACAAAAAAGATTTCACAACATCTCAAATTTTGACGGCAAACATAGCTTTTGAAAACAACAATCTTGACACAATCAGCTTAAATCTCTATGATGTTGTCAAAGCTGATTTGAAAGTCAACAACGTTGAAAACTCGACAATGTCAGATTTTGATGAAAGTGATTTCAGCGACTATTCAACTGATTTTGTGGACGGAATGCTCAACAGTTTGAAAGTGACCAATGATGTCTATGCTTTCGGCAGCGACATTTCTATAAGATACAGCAAAAATCAGTTCTATGGCGAGCTTGTTGTGATGTTGGTTGAAAAGGCATATCAAGAATATATCCCGGCTGTTTCACTTCACACAACTTCTTTGGGCTTGAACAGCTTTATCTATTTGATTGGAAGCGACATTTATGTAGACATAAACGGCTTGCAAATCACTGCAAACTTGAATGAAACCACAATAGACGAAATTTTGACGTTTGTTGAAAAGTTTATGCCAAAAGAAGAAACAACCGAACCTGTTGAAAAGGCGGTTGAAGCATTCAAGGTGATTTTGCCAGCAATTGACCAAGTCTATGGCACTTGGCTTTCAAGTGGAGTTCAGTTTGATATCGACGGAAAATTGTTCTATTCTGAAAGTTCTTATTTCTATGACATTGTTGTTCAGGCGCTGATTGAAAACTATCAAAATGTCATCGTTCCGACAGAAATTGTGATTGGCGCAAACATTGAGGACCCAAACACAACAGTTTACACAGACTATAGCGACAGCTGGCTCAAAGACGGCGAAAATGTTTTGGAAAATGAAGCAACTCAAAAACTGAACTTTGCAACTTATTTGACAAATGTTCAAGTTGGGCAATTTGTCAGCGATTTAAAAGGCATCTTTGTGGGCGACTCTTTCAAAGAAATCACAGCAGTCAAATCTAACGACGGAACAACAAACCTGAACGATTTTGTTTCTTACAAAGTTTTAATAGAACTGGTCGACACAATCTATAACTATGTAACATCAAATCAATATCAAATTGGTTTTGACGGAAGTTTGGCTGGCACAACTTCGACCACAACAATTTCGGGTGATGTCGTTGTTGAAGTGGACGATTTGTCAAAAGGACAGACAAACACCAGTGGATTTGAGCTTTTTGACGGCAAATATTTGAAAGTTCAGGGCGGGCTTGATATAACTGCAAACAGCGTCAGACATTTGATTGATTTGTTCTATGAAAGCAACGAGTCAAGCGCACTTTATGCGACTTACACTCATGGAGATTATATAGCTTCGGGTGACAAATTCAGAGCAAAGATAAACAATGCAAACTTAAGTCAAATCATCTCAATGGCTTTGGCGTTTGCTGGGTTGAATGTTGGCGAAGATATTTCAAATGCGCTGAGTTTGCAGCCTTGTGAGACTGACTTCAGATTTTTGCAAAGCTTGCTTGGCATAACGGGTTCAGATGTCAGTGACGATGTTTCGCAAGTTGACCAAACTTTGAGTTCGGTTGAAAACATTGCAAAAATTGTTAAGAAGATTAAGCTTGAAAAATTACAAGTTGAAAATGGTTTGGAAGAAATCAGTTTGAGCGTCAATGTCGATTGGGAAAATACACTCGCAGCGTTGAAAATCACTTTAAATGAAGAACGTCAAACTGACGGTTCAACGCAATTTAAGCTGAGAGAAATTTCGATTTCAAACTTTAAATTTGGCGACGATATTTTGAATTTTACTCTCCAAATCGAAGACTTTGATGCAAACAATTTTGATTATGACACAACACAAACACATCACGATTTGAGCAATCTTTCGCAATTTATGGATGTTGCTGTCAACACTATAAACACCAAAGGGTTCAGCTTCAGAGGAAGCGCAGTCGTTTCCATCATAGGCATTGATGCCATCACAGTTGACTATGACTTGTTTGTTTCGCTTGATGACAATGGAGAACTTTATTTCTATCTCGAACTTGATGTTCCAGCTTTTGTTGATGTGACCTACAACGCTGGCGGCTTTGGAGAGACTTACACAATCTATTCGGCGTTTGGTTTTGACAACAGAATTTCCACACTTGAATATAAAGACGGCGTTTTGGATTTGACACAAAACACTTATGGAAACCGTTATATATGGTCAGAGGCTTGGTCGCAACGAGATGAAATTGATGCGCATCCTGAAGCCACATGGACAAAAGATGAGATTGGCTCAAACATCATGGAAATTTTTGCTTATGCGCTTGGGCTTACGGACACAGCTTTTGACGACATAAAGAGTTTGATTGCCAGCATGACACCAAATCCGTCACTTGAGAAAACAATTCTTGGGTTCAGCGTGCTTGAAAACGGCTATCTTCTCAGCCTTGACGGCGAAACTTTGACAGGCAGCTCGGCGTTCAGTGATTTGAATATAAATTTGGGCTTGTCAGAAATTTATACCAATGTAGACGGAAAAAATTATCAATTTATCGACAGTGTAAGCACACAAATTGACATCGGTGGCGGCGCGTTGAAAATCCCTGTAAATCTTCAATCTTCTTCTGGAACAAGTTACACAACTGGCGCGGGCAAAGAGATTTACACAAATGATTATTACAGAAAAATTTATATTGATGCAGCCAGATATAAAAAGGTGACATTCAAGACCTATTGCAACACGGCAGAATTTGACAGCTTGATGTTGACGCCGGGCGAAACGATTGTCTTTCCGACGTTGACGACCAAAGAAGAAACTGTTGATGGCATGACAACATATTACGATTTTGACGGCTGGTATATGGACGCGCTGTTCAAGACGCCAGCAAATGTCACAATCATGCCAGACAGCGAAATCACATTCTACGCAAAATGGAAATTCAACCGTGTGGAAAAGACCAGCGCTGTGAACATCTATCACAATGGCGAGCTGGTCACCACTTTGCGTGTTAAGTCGGGTGACACAATAGACTTTAGCAGCGTGGAAATCATTGACGAAAACACCAAATTTTATTTGGATGCCGATTTGAAGCAAGAAATGACTTCGTTTGTTATGCCGACTGAAGATTTGAATATTTACATTCGAAACAAATATACGGTCACGGTCGAAAGTGCTTATGGAGAAAATGGTCCGACAAATGTGACCTATTTCGACTATGAAGGCACGGCAATTTCACTTCCAACGTTCAAAGATTATGTTGTCGACGATGGCAACACTCGAACGACTTACACATTCCTTGGGTTTAGCCAAAACTTGACTACCATTCCAAGTGAAAATGTCACAATAACGGCAAATTGGTCGGTGGATGTGAAGCATTATTACACAATAACTTTCCATTTGGATTTCTACACTCCTTTGGGCTGGGTAAATCAAGGAAGTTTGGTCACTGCACCTGAAGAGATTGGCTCTATAAAAGTTTTGGAAGGGGCAACGATTGACTTGACCCAATATTCACGAACCACAGTCAGAAAATATGGTCTGTCAACAAGGACATTTAAAGTGGTCGGTTGGGACACTTCAAAACCTGGCAATTTGAGCACAGAAAAGGGCTTTACAAGCTTTACAGTGAGCGGAAATCAAGACCTTTACGCTTGCTGGGAAAAACAATAAAACAAAAAAAAGCATATCGTTTTGATATGCTTTTTTATTTAAATATCAAATTTTTTCACAAAAATTGCGTTTTTTTGACAATTTTTCAGCAAAAACTTATTTTTTCAAATCTTTGATGTCAAATGGTTTGGAAAGTTCTTGCTTATATCGCTCAATGGTTTCGTCATCAAGGCGGGCGAAAAGTGGCTTAGGCAAATTGACTTTGTGAGCTTTTGAGATGTCAATTTTGCTTGCTTCTTGCCACAGATTTGCGTCATCAGGACGACCAGAAAAATTCAACTGTTCTGACCAAATTTCTGCTGTTCTGTTTGGCATGATTGGGCTGGCAACAATAGCCAAAGCCTTTGCCATGTTAAGACAAAGATACAAAACTTTTTTCGCTTCGTCAAGGTTATCGTTTTTGATAAGCGTCCATGGAGCAGATTTTTCGAGATAGGTGTTTCCGATGCTGGCAAAACGCATGATTTCTTTGTAAGCCGCTCTAAACTCCGTTTTGGCAAAAAGTTTGCCTATTTCATCAGGCAGAGTTTCAATAGCCTCAACCATTTCTCTGTCATTTTCATTCAAATTGTCTTTTATGTCAGAAAAATCAATGCCCAGCTTGCCTTCAAAATTTTTGTTAATCATGTTTAAAGTTCTGTTGAAAAAGTTTCCATATTTGCCAACGAGCTCTGCATTTGTGTTGAGTTTGAAGCCTTCATAAGTGAAGTCGCTGTCTTTGTTTTCTGGGAATATCGACACCAAATAAGCTCTCAAAGCATCAATATCAATGTCACTTTCCATCAAATTGTTGCAAAAAATACCAATTTTTTTAGATTTTGAAAACTTTTGCCCTTCGAAATTTAAGAAATTGAAACCGACAACATTTTCAGCCAGGTTATATTTTTTGCAAGCAAGTTCCATGCTTGGGAAAAACACTGCATGAAAATCAATGTTGTCTTTGCCGATAAAGTTGTAAATTTTGCACTTATCGTTTTGCCATCTGTCTTTGACCATTTCATCACCACCAAGTTCTTTAGTGATGGAAATGTAACCAATCGGCGCGTCAAACCAAACATAGAAGACCTTGTTTTCAAAACCTTTGAGCGGAACCTTTATTCCCCACGGGATGTCACGCGTGATGCAACGCGGTTTCAGCCCTTCTTTAAACCATTTGTTTGTCATGCTGTAAACATGTGGGCGCCAAACATCTTTTTTGCTTTCCACCCATTTTTGAAGTTCTGGTTGAAGCTTGTCAAGTGAGATATAGATATGTTTTGTTTTTTTCTTAACTGCGCTTTTGCCACAGAAACTGCATTTTGGGTCAATCAAATCGTCAAGTTCATAAGTTTTTCCGCATTGGTCGCATTGGTCGCCATAGGCCTTGTCATAACCGCAGAAAGGACAAGTGCCATAGACAAATCTGTCCGCAAGTGCAATTTTGTCGTGTTCGCAGAAAAGCATGGTGCTTTCTTTTTCTTCTGTATAACCATTTTTATAAATCTCATTAAAAAAGTCCAACGTGACTTGTTCATGTGTTTTGGTGTTCGTGCCACTGAAAATGTCAAAGTCGATGCACAATTTTTTGGCAATTTCTTTGATTTTTCCATTCATTGTTGCAATAAATTCTTCAGGCTTCATGCCGACTTCTTTTGCCGAAATGTAACTTGTTGTGCCATGGTCATCGGTTCCGCTCACATAAACGACATCGTCGCCACAAGTTTTGTGATATCTTTTAAAAATATCTCCTGGCAGCCAACAGCCCACAACATGACCTAAGTGAGGCAATCCATTCACATAAAGCAAAGCTGATGTAACTAAAATTTTTTCTTTCTTTTTCATATTTAAAATCCTTTTAATTGTTAAAATTTTCAAAAAAATAACGTTTTTTTTAAGTTTTTTGCATTTTTAGCCTTGCATTCGGTCATTTTTTATGATTTCAACAATTTTTTCAAGTGAAAGTTTTTGTTGCTCTGAAGTTTCCATGTTTTTCAAAGTATAAAGTTTTGTTTGCACTTCCTCTTCACCAACAATAACAACAAATTTAACTTGACGGCGATTGGCTTCTTTCATCTTTGACTTGAAAGATTTGTTTTCATAAAAACAATCTGCTTTTATGCCTTGTTTTCGCAAATTTGCCATAAGTGACAAGCTTTCATCAAAAGTGTTATCAAAATTTATGATTGCACATTCAATTTCGTTTATTTTGTCAAGATTGTAATAATTTTTTTGCAACAATAAATCAAACAGGCGGGTGATGCCAACGCTCATTCCAACGCCAGGCATCTTTTGATTTGAAAAATAACTGCACAAATTTTCAAATCTTCCGCCACCGCCAAGAGCAATTCTCTCTTCTTTAACAAAAGCTTCAAAAACGGTTCCAGTATAATAGTCATGACCGCGAATGATTGACATGTTGTAAGAAACATTTTTTGTGCCAAGCAATTTCAAACATTTATCTACTTCTTCAAGTTCAGAAAAACCTGTCTTAAAAAGTTCATTTTTGCAAAAATTTCTCAATTTTTCTGCAATTTTTTCAAAATTTCCGCGTATTTTTGCCAAATCTAAGATGTTTTCACTTTCGTTTTCGCTCAATCCAATTTCTTTAAGCTGCGCCAAAGCTTCTTCCAAAGGTATTTTTTCAATCTTGTCCAAAACAGTCAAAATTTCTGTTGTTTTTTCTTCTTTTTTAAGAAATTGAATGTATCCAGAAAGAATTTTTCGATTTGAAACTTCAATTTCTACATCCAGATTTATGGCATCAAAACATTTTGAAAAAAGTGAAATGCATTCTGCGTCGGCGACGAGAGAAAGTTCGCCGTTTCCAATTATGTCGGCATCGCACTGATAAAACTCTCTAAAACGCCCTTTTTGTGGTCTTTCGCCGCGATAAACCTTTCCGATTTGATATCTTTTGAAAGGAAAATTCAGCTCTTCTTTGTGCATAGAAACAAATCTTGCAAGTGGAACAGTCAAATCATATCGCATGCACATGTCTGTTGAGCCTTTTGTGAAGCGATAGATCTCTTTGTCAGTGTCGCCACCACTTTTTGCAAGCAAGGTTTCACTATATTCCAAAACAGGCGTGTCCAGCGGAACAAAGCAGTTTTGTTTGAAAACTTCTTCAATTTTGGAAAGAAGCTGTGAAAAAACCATCTGTTCTTTTGGCATAAGTTCCCAAAAGCCTTGAAGTTTTCTTGGAATTATCAGCTTTTTATTATCCATTTTTTCTCCTATTTTAATTGAATTTTATTTGTCATTTTAATACAAAATTCTGCAAAAAGTCAAACGAAATTTGGTTCTAACCTGACAAAAGTTGTGCACATTTATTTTCCACTTATCCACAAATTTATAAATATTCAAAACGATTTATGAATATACAAAGGTTAAATTTGGGGGTTAACAGGTAGAAAACTACATGAGTTATCCACATTTCCACATTTTTGTGGACAATTCTTTCAAAAATCCACTCATACAAGCCGATATTTTGGAATATAAATGTGCAAAACTTGAAAATCGGTTTTTTTACAAATTTTTCAAGAATTTACAAAAGTTGGATAAGATTGAAAATCAAATTGTTTCTTGGAATTTATATTTGTCTTGATGAATATTAATTCACGGTTGTTTTTCTCGTTTTCGTCAAGAAATGACTTGGCTTTTTGTCGCTGACAAAATAAAGTTTGTGCAAAGCTCTTGTTGAAGAGACATAGAGAAGATTTTTGTCGAGTTCGTTGTTGAAATTTTCTTTGTCGGCAAACGGAACAATGACGCAATCAAACTCAACGCCTTTAGCTTTTGTTGGGGTGGTGATAAATTTTCTGTGTCTTGACATTGTGCTGAGTTCGTCCAAAACCTTAAATTTTTTGATTATGTCGCTTTCTTTTTGCAATTTCTTGATTTCAGACTTGGTTTTGCAAATGATGGCGATGCTTTGTTTTTTCTTCAGTTCTTTTGCCAAAATTCTTTCAACGGCTTTTGTGCAGTTTCTGGTTTTGATGCATTCGACTGGCTCACCGTTACGATTGACGTTGTTTGCAATGCGTTTTCCCAAAATTTTTTGTGAAAAAACAGAAATTTGCAGCGTGCTTCGATAAGATTTGTTCAAAAATTTGATTTTTGATTTTGTTTGCTCTGTCAAAAGCTTAAGGTAATCCAAAGAAAGTGTGCGGTCAACGCTTTGATAAATGTCGCCAAGATAAAGCTTTCCGCATTTCCAAATCTTGTCAAAAAGATAGAAGTGGCAGGGCGTGTAGTCTTGCATTTCGTCTACAATGACATATTTTGCACTGTAGTTGGTTTTCAGAGAAAACAGATTTTCTTTTATCAGCAAGATTGGCGCGATGTCATAAGGCCCGATGTGGTCAATTTCTTTAAGGTCATTGCTTCGAAGAAAAATGTTGTAAATTTTCAAAACATCTGTGGTCAAAAAGCTTTTATACAAGATTTGCTTTGCCCTTTTCACCAAATCTTCATGGTTGCTCTCTGAAACTTTAAATCTTTCGGCGATATATTCTGCCAAAACATCAATTCTTTTGTAAATCGGCAAGTTTTTCAGTCGATTGAAATAGATGTCTTGCATATCTTGTTTTGTTATGGTAAGGTCACCAAACACATATGTTTTTGGAATAAACAAATTGCAAATGTCATTGTCCAAAAACTTTTTAAATTCTTCGAGAAACTCAAAACTTGATTTGACAGCAATGTTTTCAAAATCTTTTTGATTTTGTTTTTCTGTGATTTTTTCAAGCAATTCTTCTCGCGTTTCATAATCATTTCCAAGCATGCGCCTTGCCATGTTGTAAAATGTGGTGGTGTAAGGTTTTTCTTCGCCAAGCGACGGCAAAACGTCGTTTATATAGTCAGAAAAAAGCTCAGAAGGCGACAAAATGAGGATGTCGTCAATTTTGAGTTTGTCTCTATATTTATAGAGCAAAAACGAAACTCTGTGCAACGCAACAGATGTTTTTCCCGAGCCGGCAACCCCTTGGACAATGATGTTTTTGAAATCTTCAGAACGAATGAGTGAGTTTTGTTCTTTTTGAATGGTCGAGACAATGTCGTGCATTTTCGAAGTGGCATTTTTTGACAGCTGTTCCATCAAAATTTCATCGTCGATAATCATGTTGCTGTCGATGTAATAGTTTAAATTGCCATTTTCGATTTTATATTGTCTTTTCAAAGACAAATTGCCCTTTATCTCTCCGTCTGGGCATGTGTAAGAAGTTTGACCAAATTGGTCTTCATAATAAAGCGAACAGATGTCTGCTCGCCAGTCGTATACATAATTTATGTCGTTGTTTTGAATAAGTCCGACGCCAATAAAATATTTTTGCGGCGTTTTTTCATTTGCGCTTTGAAAATCAAAGCGACCAAAATAAGGATTGTTTTTTTGTTTTGAAAGTCTTGAAATTTCTTTGTTTAATGCTTCTTTTTGAATTTCTAAGTGTTCAATTTGAGCATTTATTGTTGCAAATTCGTCTTCGTTGCCAAATTCTTTGCTGTCGCCAGTGTGCAAGTCATAAAAGCTGTCAGAAAAAACTTTTTTTAAGGTTGAGATGCTTTTTTCGTTGTTTTTTATTCGTTTTTTGTCATCTTCTTTTAAAAAATCAATTTTTTCTTTGACAGTTTCAAGATATTCCTTTTCTTGTGCTAAGATTTTTTTGTTCATTTTTTCTCCTTCCAACTGGAGTAGGGTGGTTATTCTTGGTCGTCTTGCTCTTGCGGCTGAGCATTCTCTTCTTTTGGTTCTTCTTCGTCTTTTTCTGTGAGAGCGACACTTGTGATTTTGGCATCGTTTTTGAGCTTCATAATTTTCACACCTTGGCTCACTCTTGAAAAATGACTAATATCTTCCACATGTGTCCTGATGATAATTCCGCTGTCGGCAATCATCAAAAGGTCGCAATCGTTTTCAATTTGTTTCAAAGCCACGAGCTTTCCTGTTTTTTCGGTAAAAATTCCCGCCTTTACGCCACTTCCACCACGTTGTTGAAGCCTAAATTCTTCCACATCGGTGCGTTTTCCATATCCATTTTCGGAAATTGTCATGATTGTGGCGCCGTCATGCACAATTGCCATGTCGACAATGTAATCTCCGTCAGAGAGTTTCATGCTCTTGACGCCTTGACTGTCTCTGCCGACTGCTCGAACGTCTGTTTCGTTGAAGCGGATGCATTTTCCGTCGTGAGAAGCAATCAAAATGTCATCTCTGCCAGAAGTTATGTCAACGCCAATGAGTTCGTCGCCTTCGACAAGTTTTATGGCAATTTTGCCCACTTTTCTGATGTTTTCATACTCAGAAAGTGCTGTCTTTTTGATAAGACCGTTCTTTGTGGACATAATCAAATTGCCTTTGGCGTCTTTTTTGAGTGGAATGATTGTGTTGACTTTTTCGCCAAGAGAAAGTTGCAAAAGATTGATGATTGCTCGACCTTTTGCCTGCCTTTGCGCTTCAGGAATTTCATACGCTTTGGCGCTGTAGACCTTTCCCAAATTTGTAAAGAACAAAAGGTCATCGTGAGTCGATGTCACAAACATCTTTTCAACAAAATCTTCGTCCTTTGTCTTGTGAGCGGTTATGCCAACGCCACCACGATGTTGAGCCTTATATTCGTCGGTTGACATACGCTTGATATAGCCCATGTGCGTCATTGAAATGATGACGTCTTCTTCAGCAATCAAGTCTTCAATGTCAATTCCGCCCATATCCATGCTGATTTCAGTTTTGCGCGCATCGCCAAACTCTTGTTTAACCTTTTCAAGGTCATCTCGAATGATTTTCAAAACTCTTTCAGGTTTTTCCAAAATGTCTTTCAAATCGGCGATGGTCATTTCCAAAGATGCGAGTTCTTCGTTAAGCTTTTCCACTTCCAAACTTGTGAGCTTTGAAAGTTTCATTTCCAAAATGGCATTGGCTTGAATTTCGTCGAGTTCGAAGTTGGTAGTCAATTTAAGAACGGCTTCTTGTCGGTCTTTAGATTGTTTGATTGTCTGAACAACCTCATCAATGCTTGCAAGAGCAATCACAAGCCCTTTGACGATGTGTTCTCTTTCTTCGGCTTTTCTAAGGTCAAATTTGGTCTTTCTCACCAAAACTTCTTTTTGGTGTTCGAGATAATAATAAAGCATTTCCTTCAAGTTTAAAACTTTAGGTTCGTTGTTGACAAGTGCAAGCATGATAATGCCAGAGTTTTGTTGAAGCATGGTGTGCTTATAAAGTGAGTTGAGCACAACTTGAGCGTTTGCTTCTTTTTTGATGTCAACAACAACTCTCAAACCTTCTCGGTCGCTTTCTTCTTTCAAGTCGCTGATGCCTTCAAGTTTTTTGTTTTTGACAAGGTCGGCAATTTGCGTGATAAAACGTGCCTTGTTGACTTGATAAGGCAATTCGGTGATGACAATTCTCTGTCTGCCAGAAGAAGTTTCTTCAATTTCAGCGCGGCCTCTGACCAAAATCCCGCCACGGCCAGTTTTGTAAGCGTGTTTAACCGCCGTTCTGCCCATGATAATTCCGCCAGTTGGATAGTCAGGCGCAGGAATGATTTTGATAAGTTCGTCAATGTCGATGTCAGGGTTGTCAATAAGAGCCTGAACGCCGTTTATGACTTCTGTCAAATTGTGCGGTGGAATGTTTGTTGCCATTCCGACAGCGATTCCGTCAGCACCGTTCACCAAAAGATTTGGAAATTTTGCTGGCAAAACGGTAGGTTGCATCAATGTGTCGTCGAAGTTTGGATAAAAATCAACCGTTTCTTTGTCGATGTCTTCCAACATCAGCGCAGCGATTTTTGAAAGTCTTGCTTCAGTGTAACGCTGTGCAGCAGGTGGGTCGCCATCGACTGAACCAAAGTTTCCGTGGCCGTCGACAAGAGGATAACGAATGGAGAAGTCTTGCGCCAGTCTGACAAGAGCGTCATAAACCGAGCTGTCACCATGCGGGTGATATTTTCCCATAACTTCACCGACAATTCTGGCACTTTTCTTGTGCGGCTTGTCGTAAAAATTGTTAAGCTCGCCCATAGAGAACAAAATTCTTCTATGAACAGGCTTCAAACCATCTCTAACGTCCGGAATGGCACGGCTGACGTTTACTGCCATGGCATAAGCTATGAAGGACTTTTTAAGTTCTCCAACGACTTCAATCGGTTTGATTGTTTCTTTGGCGATGAGTTCTTTTAAATTTTGTTTGCTTTCTTCTTCTTTCTTGCTCATATTTTTTCCTTTTATTAAACATCCAAATCAGTCACAAGAGTGGCGTTTTCTTCAATAAATTGGCGTCTAAGCTCTGGGTCTTCGCCCATAAGTTGACCAAAAAGTTTGTCGGCTTCAATGGCATCTTCCATGGTAATTTTCAAAAGAATTCTGTGTTCTGGATTCATGGTTGTTTCCCAAAGTTGGTCTGGGTTCATTTCGCCAAGACCTTTATATCTTTGAAGAGTGGTGCCTTTTCTGCCGTTTTCTTCAAACCATTTGTTGAGTTCTTCATCAGAATAAAAATAAATTTCTTCCTTTCCTCTTGTGATTTTGTAAAGTGGTGGTTGCGCTGCGTAAACATGTCCGTTTTCAATCAGTGGACGCATAAATCGGAAAAAGAATGTCAGAAGCAAAATTCTGATGTGAGAACCATCGACGTCGGCATCCGACATGCAGATGATTTTGTTGTAACGAAGTTTGCTTTCGTCATAGTCATTTCCTGTTCCAGCGCCAAAAGCGGTTATCATGGCACGAATTTCAGCGTTTTCCAAAATTCTGTTCAATCTTGCTTTTTCAACGTTCAAAATCTTTCCACGAAGTGGCAAAATGGCTTGAAATCTTCTGTCTCTGCCCTGTTTTGCCGAACCGCCAGCGGAATCACCTTCCACCAAATAAATCTCGCACAAACTGCTGTCTTTTTCGGTGCAATCGGCAAGTTTCCCTGGCAGAGTAGTGTTTTCCAAAACGCTTTTTCTTCTGGTCAACTCTCGAGCGTTTCGAGCAGCATCTCTGGCACGTTGGGCGGTGATGCTTTTCATGATAAGTTCACGTGCTTCGTTTGGATGTTCTTCCAAATAATCTCCAAACGCTTCTTGCATGGCTTTATAGACGATTGTTCGCATTTCGCTGTTGCCAAGTTTGGTTTTTGTTTGACCTTCAAACTGCGGTTCTCTAAGTTTGACAGAGATGACAGCGGTGATGCCTTCTCGGCAATCTTCGCCAGAAAGTTTTTCACTCTCTTTGATAAGCTTGTTTTTGACAGCATAGTCATTGATAACTTTTGTCAACGCATTTTTAAAGCCGTCGAGATGAGTTCCGCCTTCTTCGGTGTTGATGTTGTTGGCGTAAGAGTTGATGATTTCGTTGTAAGAGTCGTTATATTGAAAACAAACTTCCACTTCATTGACCACTTCGCCTTTGTCGTTGTGGTTGAATTTGTTGAAATAAACCGGATAAGAAAGCAAAGTTTGTTTGTTTGTGTTAAGGTAGTTTACAAATTCGACAATTCCACCTTTAAATTCAAATTTGTCGCTTCGTTCTTGACCTGGGCGACGGTCCTGCAAAGTGATGACCAGCCCTTTGTTTAAAAAGGCAATTTCACGGAAGCGGTTTTTGAGATTGTCATAGTTGAACTCAACAGTTTCAAAAATTTCTGGGTCTGGCCAAAATGTGACGGTTGTTCCGGTTTTGTCGGTGCTGCCAATGACTTTCAAAGGTTCCAAACTTCTTCCGCGAGCAAATTCAATGAAGTGATGTTTTCCGTTTTGATAAACATCCACGGTCAGTTTTGTGGAAAGTGCGTTGACGCAAGAAACTCCGACGCCGTGAAGACCGCCAGAAATTTTGTAACCTTCGCCGCCAAACTTTCCGCCTGCGTGAAGCTTTGTCAAAACAACTTCAACCGCACTCTTGCCTTCTTTTGGAATGATGCCGGTTGGAATTCCACGACCATTGTCGGCGACAGAACAAGAGCCATCTTCGTTGATGACCACGTCAATTTGTGTGCAATAGCCAGCCAAAGCTTCGTCGATAGAGTTGTCGACAACTTCTTGAACCAAGTGATGAAGCCCATGGCTGTCGGTGGAGCCAATATACATGCCCGGGCGTTTGCGCACTGCGTCCAATCCTTCCAAAACTTGTATATCTGAGGCTGTATATGTTTTTGCCATCATACCTCCTGCTTTATTCATCAGATTAGAATTATGCAGAGTCTGCATATCGTGTTATTATACATCTTTTTCCGCATTACATTCAAGTGCGAATTCATACGGAATACTCATTCTGTTTAATCCGCACTCAGCTTTTGCCATATAGCCACATTTATTTTGGCGTATTTTCTCCAAGGCAATGACGTAATCGTTTCGCTTTTTCATAAAGCAGCCCTATCTCTCTATGAGCCGTAAGTATTTCTCGATAAAAAAGCTCTGCATTCCTTTTATGAATGCAGAGTTTACTCTAATATAGTTTTTTATATTCATGATGTGTTTTTCTATAGCCACATCATAGATCTCAGGCGGATTTGTTAATTCTGGTCACCATCACTGTCATATCG
>ERZ780218.786-NODE-786-length-25506-cov-3.746375_pt1 | contig 25506 bp, 20 predicted proteins | sample MGYA00510975_ERZ780218 | MGnify/ENA primary metagenome ERZ780218 (study PRJEB29588, sample SAMEA2152063) | human gut metagenome | biome: human gut; feature: human-associated habitat; material: faeces | place: Denmark | collected 2008/2010 ... | reverse complement strand
GTATAAAATCTTGCAAAATATGCAGGATTTTATTCATATATACAGTGAAATACAAAAATATTTAATTTTTTGTGAATATTTATGCAAAATTGCTTGCCAAGCGCGAATAGTTATGCTATGATTGCATCATCGAAAACGAAATAAATTTTTTGAGGTATAAAAATGAAAAAAATACTCGCGGCATTACTGACCGTCGCAACGGTTATCACCTGTGCGTTCGCATTCACCGCATGCGACAAAAAAGGCGGCGACGATACTATCGTTTGCTACACAAATGCGTTTTTTGCTCCGTTTGAATACTACGGCGGCGCAAGCGGCACCGAAATCGTCGGCGTCGATATCGACATAATGAACAAAGTCGGTGAAAAACTCGGAAAAAAAGTCGTTTATGAAAACAAAGATTTCGCAACGCTTATTGATTACGTTCAGGAAGGAAAACTTTGCGACTGTGCGGCGGCTGGTTTTACGATTACCGACTCACGTAAAGAAAAGGTAAACTTCTCGGTTGAATATTATACGTCTGTGCAGTATGTCATTGTTAAAAAAGGCACGCTTACGACAAACACAACATCGGACGGCAAACAATGCTTGTTCTGGTCGCAACTGGCGGGTAAAAAAATCGGTGTTCAACTTGATACGACGGGCAACATTTACGTTGCAGGCGAAATAAGCGGCTGGGATGCCGAAAATCCCACTGCGGAAGACGGACAACTTGTCGGTACGGGTGCGGAATGCGTGGCGCTCGATGACGCCCAACTTGCTTTCGCAAACCTTAAATCTGGAAAAATCGACTGTGTTGTCGTCGACGAACTCCCGGCAAAGTATCTCATTAAAAACAGTTCCGACTACGACGCGTATCCGTTATATTATGATAAAGATACCGCCACGGAAGAGAAATACGGTATTGCGGTCAACAAAAACAACACGCAGTTGCTTGAAGCAATCAACAGTGTTCTGAATGAGCTTCTTTCAACGGTAAACGAAGCCGGTGAAAACGGAATCGAACAACTTGTGAAAAAGCACTTCGGTATTTAATCAACAATAAAACGTAAAAGTTTTAAGGCAGAATTTATATTCTGTCTTAAACTCTGTTAAGGCTATGGAATTTTTTCAAAGATTAGAAGAACTTTTTAATACCAAGAAATATATGCTATCGTTTGCGGAAGGGTTGAAAATAACCTTTATAATCGCATTTTCCGCACTTGCAATCGGTTTGGTATTGGGTGTTATCGTTTCGCTTATTAAAATTTCCGCAACACGAAGCAAAAAAATGAAATTTGCGGCATTTTTATGCGACGTGTACGTTATGGTAATCAGGGGCACGCCTATGGCACTGCAACTGTTTATAATGGCGTTTGCGGTGTTTGCAATAAGGGGATTCCCGCTTACCGTGACGGCGATTATCACTTTTGGTATAAACTCGGGCGCATATATTTCCGAAAATATCAGGGCAGGTATTCAGTCGGTCGACGTGGGACAACTCGAAGCCGGGCGCTCGCTTGGTATGAGTTACAGCTCTACAATGGCAAGGATAATCATTCCGCAAGCGATTAAAAACGTTATCCCCACAATCGGAAACGAAATGATCGCATTGTTGAAAGAAACGTCGATTGTGTCGATGGTTGGGCTTGTTGATCTTACTATGGCGGCTAAAATCGTAGGTTCGGGACAAAATATGTCAGACTATCTCGTTCCTATGTTGGTGGCGGCGATGTTCTATCTTATTATAGTTTATATGTTCACGATTGTAATTAAACTTATTGAAAGGAGGCTCGCGAGAAGTGATAGACGTAATTAATCTGACAAAAAAATTCGGAGATTTGCTTGTACTTGACGATATTACTACTTCAATCAAAGAAGGCGAGCGTATCGTGGTTATCGGGCCGTCCGGCGGGGGTAAGTCAACGTTTTTAAGATGTTTGAATTGTTTGGAAGATCCGACCGCAGGCAAGATATTTTTCGATGGAGTGGATCTTGCTGACCTCAAAGTCGATATAAATATCGAACGTCAAAAAATGGGTATGGTATTCCAACAGTTCAATCTTTTCAATAACTATACCGTGAAGCAAAATATAATGCTTGCGCCTGTAAGTATCGGCGTGAAAAACATGAGAAAAACAAAGAGGTACAATTTCTTTGTCCCGTTCGTTAACAAGTGTTTAACTGCCTTTGGCGATAAGATAAACGCCGTAATTGACAAGCAAAACGCAAAATGCGTCGTAAAAATCGAGAAGACAAAAAAAGAATTAGAACCCATACACGAAGCGTTTGAAGCAACCCGTACAGTCATGAACGTTGCGGGAAAAGACGTTGTAAGTTATGATAAAAAACTTGAAAAAAACGACCTTGCGCTGACAGCGAAAATTGAGAAGTACGAAAGAAAACTGTCGCACAGAGGACATGTTTCAAAGCGTGAAAAATTACCGCTTGAATTCTCGTCGAAAAAGGAAATCAAAGCGCATGCGGAAGAAAACGCTTTGCGACTTTTGAAAAGAATCGGGCTGGAACAAAAAGCCGACGCGTATCCTTCGACCTTGTCGGGCGGACAAAAGCAGCGTATTGCAATCGCAAGGGCGCTTGCAATGAATCCCAAAGTCATGCTTTTTGACGAGCCGACGTCCGCGCTCGATCCCGAAATGGTCGGCGAAGTTCTGGACCTTATCAAGGAGCTTGCGGAAGAAGGTATGACGATGGTTATCGTCACGCACGAAATGGGGTTTGCGAAAGAAGTCGGCACAAGAATTTTGTTTATGTCCGAAGGAAAAATCACCGAAGAAAACAACCCGAAAGACTTTTTCGAGCACCCGCAAAACGACAGGACGAAAGAATTTTTAAGGAAAGTTCTGAACGCCTGACCGAAAAAATCGCTTAAACCGCCCATAGGGGCGGTTTTTTATTGTGTTTTAAGGAAAAGTGGGCTATAATATTTGATATGAAAAAACAAGCCGTGAAAAATCTTACCATATTCATAGTGTTGCTTGCGCTGATTGCGGGCGCGTTTTCGTGCGGATTTTTCACAAACGACGTCGCGTATGCCGCCGTGCTCCCCGACGCCGTTTCAAATCAATGGTTTGACGGCGAAGATTATAATAATTTCAACGATACTCTTCAAACGATAAATAATATAAAAGAAGACGGGCTTTCCCCGGCGGAAAAAGCCGATTTCAAAAATAATCCCGTCCTTGTTGCGGTGATCGACACGGGGATTAACGCCTCGCACGAGTTGTTCGACGGCGTATTGTGCGACGAAGGACTTTGGTATAACGCGATCACTCATAAAAACGGCAGAGATTACATCGACGACACTTGCAATAACGGCACTCTTGTCGGGCACGGCACGCACGTTGCGGGCATCGTCGCGCAGGAAATCAAAAAATACGGGCTTGAAGACTACATTAAGATTTTGCCCGTGAAAGCCGGCGACAGCAAAGGAAGTTTCGAAGCCGTCGCAGTCGTGGACGCAATAAGTTACGTCAAAGATCTTGCGACGCAGGATAAGCAGAAGAAGACGATTGTGATAAATATGTCGCTGACAAACATGATAAGATCGTCGGACACTTCATCTTGGGGCAAAAACGGCGCGATTGACGTCATGATACAAAGCGCGGTGAGCGAAGGCGTCATAGTTTGCGCGGCGGCGGGAAACAAAGGATATAACTCATCGTCCACGGGAAACAGTCTTGGAAGCCCGGCGTGCCTTGAAAATGTCATCGGCGTTATGAATTACGGCGAAGGTCTTATTCCAGCGCCGAAATCCAACTACGGCGCGGCGTACGACATTGCGGCGCCGGGACAAAAAATAATAAGCGCGGCAAAGTCGGGCGCAACCGAGCCGTACTGCACAAAAGACGGCACGAGCATGGCAACGCCTTTCGTATCCTTTGCGGCGGCGGTGCTGGAAATAGGATTCAACAGGAAATCGGCAACCGTTTACGACGTGATGACAAGTACTCCTGCCGTTGCAACAGGCACAGTATCGTACGGAAACGGTGTTTATACCGCAAAAAAACTTAATTTAAGTGCCTTTGTTGAATTTAAGCATATTAAAGAAATCAAAGTCTTTACCGAAGACGAAAGCCTTGACGCGCTTAACCAGAACATTTCGTCGCCGAAAAAAGTCGTCGCTTTTGCAAAGCTCAGATACTTTGACGAAGAAGGCTTCGCGCCCGAAACCGACGTCGCGTACAAGAGCATAAAAATGTACGTCGTGAAAGCCGGCAAAAACGGAACACTTTCGGGCGGCGAAGTTATTTACAGCGTAAACGGCGCAAGGATCGAATTTACCCCGACGGAGCCCGGAACGTATTTTATTTACGCCGCGAACAGCGCGTATATCAACGATACGTCCGAGATAATCACCGTCAAGGTCAACTACGTGCAAACGGTTGAAGACGCGCAACTTGCGGTTGTCGGCGATGCCGTCGTGCGCGCCGAAAGCACCGTCGTTTATAAACTTGACAACGCGTATATGCTCGATCCCGAACTTGTAATCGTGTGGGATATTTACGACGAAAACGGGCGACGCGTCGACACGAAAATCGGCACGGAAATTTCCTTTACGCCCGAAACAAAAGGCGAATACACGATAATTTGCAGCGTCGGTGGCAAAACGATTGAGGGATATAAAGTGAACGTCAAAACAAGTGAAAAAACCGTCCGAGCGGTGACGGGCGGCGTTACGAGTGCGGTTGCGTTTGCGGCGGTTGCTGCCGTATTGATAATCGTGATTGTGAAAATGCTTAAAAGGCGCGCTTAATCTTTTTTTGAAAATTCCTTTTCAAGTTTTTCGGCATAAACGATGAGATAAGTCTTGATGACGTCCATCGTATTTTTGTAAAATTCCATCGACTTTCTGTAAAACGGATCGGGAATGTTGATGTTTTTTCCGATGGCGGCTTTTGAAAGATTGACGTATTTTTTCTTGTACTTAAAAGGAAGCAAAAACCATTGAAGATAACCCATGCCGATAATGACGTCGGCTTCGTCAAACTTTTTCCTGTCTTTAAGAATGAAGTCGGGCTTGAACGCGTCGAGTTCTTCCTTTGCAAAGCCTTCTTCCAGAAGGAGCGCGTAAGTTTTCGGGTGCATCGCGCGCGACTGATTGAAAACCGCCGACGACGTGACGCTTTCGATATTCTTTTTCAGAACGTCGCTTTCCGACAACAGACGTTTGAATATAAATTCCGCATAAGGACTGCGGCAGGTATTTGACGAACAAACGATGAGTATTTTCATATTTCCTCAGAATAATGCGATATGGGCGTATTGTACAATAAAGCGGCAAAAAAGTAAAGCAAAATATAATTGATAAATTATGTACGTTATTATATAATATAAAATATAAAAATCAAGGAAACAATTATGAAAACGGTATTGATAACGGGCGCGTCAAAAGGTATCGGCGCGGAAATCGCAAGGACGCTTGCAAAAGAAGGCTACAACGTCGCGATAAATTTCAACAAAAGCGAAAGAGCGGCGGCGCTCAAAAACGAGCTTGAAAAATATACGTCCGTAATGCTTGTGAAAGCCGACGTGTCGAAGTACGACGAGGTCGCAAGTATGGTAAGCGCGGTCAGAAACAAATTCGGAAGCATAACGCACCTTGTGTGCAATGCGGGAATAAGCGTGACGGGGCTGCTCGAAGATATGGATTTATGTCAATGTGACAGTGTTATTGACACAAATCTGAAAGGCGTTATTTATACCGTGAAAGAAGTAATCCCCGATATGGTGAAAAGAAAAAGCGGCGTCATCGTTAACGTGTCGTCGATATGGGGAAAAACGGGCGCGTCGTGCGAGGCGGTTTATTCCGCGTCGAAAGCGGGCGTCATTGCGTTTTCCGAGGCGATGGCAAAGGAACTCGGGTTGTCGGGAATCAGGGTGAACGCGGTGTGTCCCGGTTGCATCGACACCGATATGATGAGAAAAGAAAACTTTACTGCATGCGAAATGCAGACTCTTATCGACGAAACGGCGATAGGTAGAATCGGCACGCCCAAAGACGTTGCGGACGTAGTGTCGTTTTTGTTGTCCGACAAATCGTCCTTTATCACGGGGCAGGCAATTACCGTCGACGGCGGTTTCATTTAATATTATTTTTCAAAAATTCGACCATGAACGACGTAATCAGACAAAAACTGAAAGACCTTCCGCAAAGCCCCGGCGTATATATTATGTCGGACGCTTCCGGCACGGTCATTTACGTCGGGAAAGCGGTCAACCTTAAAAACAGGGTAAGTCAGTATTTCCATTCGTCCATAAAAACCGAAAAAACGATGAAACTTGTCGAAAACATCGTCGATTTTCGTTACATTATGTGCGCGACCGAAGAAGAAGCGCTCGTTCTGGAAAACAATCTTATCAAAAAGCACGCGCCGAAGTACAATATTTTGTTGAAAGACGACAAACAATATCCTTTCATCAAGATTAACGTCAAAGAAAAATTTCCGTCGGTGCAGGTCGTAAGGAAACTTGTCGACGACGGTAGCAAATACTTCGGACCCTATATGGTCGGCGTGAACACAAAAGATATTCTGGAACTTATCGGCAGCGCGTTCCCCGTGAGAAGTTGCAATAAGGATTTGTCGCACCTTCCTTCGTCGCATAGACCGTGCCTGATGAGTCATATCGGGCGGTGTCTTGCGCCGTGTTCAGGAAACGTTACCCGCGAAGAATACGGCAAGGTAATTTCCGACGTAATTTCGTTCTTAAAGGGAAACGACGAAGAGATAAAAAAAGTCATTGAAAAGAAAATGTACGACGCGTCGGCAAGGGAAGATTTTGAAAGCGCACTGTATTTCAAAAACCGCCTGCACACGCTCGATAAACTTATCCGTCAGCAAATCGCCGCACTTCCGAAAGACTACAATATGGACGTGTTTTCGGTTTTGGACAATGGTGTATATACCGCCGTATCGGTGCTTATGGTTCGCGGCGGAAAGCTTGTCGGCGGCGACAATTATCCCGTCGAAAGCATAAATTCGGGCTTGGCGAAACCTGTCGAAAATGCGGAAAACAAAGCCAAAGACGAACTTGAACTTAACAGGAATCTTCTGGAACAATTCATACTGCAATACTATGACAATATGCCGGACGCACCCGACGAAATCGTCGTAAACACGACTTTACCGTCGGAAAACGCATTGTTAAGCGTGTTATCCGATAAATTCGACAAAAAACTTAATATCATCGTTCCGCAGCGCGGCATAAGAAAACAACTTGTCGAAATGGCGGAAAACAACGCGAAGAACTATCTTGACACCTTTGTCGTAAAACAACTGAAAAAATATAACCTTACCGAAGGCGCGGTGCAGAAACTGCAAGAGATTTTACGTCTTCCTTCGCCGCCCGCCCGTATGGAGTGTTTCGACATTTCGCATTTCAGCGGGACGGACGTCGTGGCGAGCATGACGGTGTTTCAAAACGGGGAGCCGAAAAAAAGCGCGTATCGCCGTTTCAAGGTGAAAGTCCAGCAGAACAACGACTTTGAAAGCATGCACGAAACGTTGCTTCGCCGCCTTTCGAAAATCGGAAATTCCGAGGACGAAAGTTTCAACTCGCACCCGGATCTTATCGTCATCGACGGCGGAAAAGGTCAACTTTCACGCGCGCAGGACGCAATGCGGGAAGCGGGGGTTTACGTCAATATGATTTCCCTTGCCGAAAGCGACGAAATAATATATTTTCCCGATAAGTCGGAAGGGCTTTATTTGTCGCGCCGTTCGCCTGCGCTTGCGCTTTTGATGAGACTCCGCGACGAGGCGCATCGTTTTGCGGTGGATTACGCCACTCGCCTGCACACAAACCGCTTAAAGGTGTCGAGCCTGAAAGACATCGAAGGCATCGGCGACAAAAAAACGGATATTTTATACAATCATTTCAAAACCATTGACAGAATCAAAGCTGCTTCCGTCGATACGCTTGCGTCCGTCAAGGGCATTTCGAGAACCGACGCGGAAAAAATCCGCGCATTCTTCGACGGCAAAAATCAAAAATAATTTTTAAGCCTAAAAATCGTTGTTGAAATCGTGGGGATAATATATAATAGTATTTACTTAATTTGAGGTAACGCTTATGAAATATAAGTTTATCGCTTGCGACTACGACGACACGTTGCTTCCTAAAAGCGGCGTGATAAGCGATTTCACGAAATACACGATACGCGAATATATCGCCCGCGGCGGCAGGTTCGCGATTTGCACGGGAAGAATGTTCAAAAGTATCGTAAAAATCGCGCGGGAATTCGGTCTGCACGGCGAAATCATCAGTTATCAGGGCGCTTTAATCAAAAATATCGACACCGAAGAAACCCTGCTCGTCAACTATATCGACAAAGACCTTGCCGTCGATTACGTGGAATTTATGAAAAAACAAAACGTGTTTCCGCAAGTGTACGTCGGGGACAATCTTTGCGTCGAAAAGGAAAATCCGTACAGCGTGGATTACGCGCGGGTTTGCGGGGTGCCGCTTAACGTCGTCGGGGATTTCAAAGCGTTTTTCAAAACGACGGACGCGCCCGTGAACAAGGTGTATTGCAGCATGGATTCGTCGATAACGGAGCAGGTCAGAAACGCCGCGATCAAGGAATTCGGCGACAGGCTTTTGATCAACAGCAGTAAGCCGTACAACGTCGAAGCGGTTGACGCGCACGCGTCCAAAGGAAAAGCGGTCGAGTTTCTTGCAAACAAATACGGCATAAGCCTTTCAGACACGATGACTTTCGGCGACAATCTGAACGATTTGCAAATGATCGAAGTCGCGGGGATGGGCGTTGCGGTCGGAAACGCCGTTGACACGTTGAAAAACGCGGCTGATTATATCGCGGAAAACTGCGAAGACGACGGCGTCGCGAAAACCATAAGGGAGTTTTGCTTTTAGGAGATAATTATGAAAATCAATGTCAATACCGGAATCGAAGAAACAAGCGGCGAAATTATCGCTCTTCGCGATTTCGCAAACCTTCTGAAACTGAAAATCATTTATATGAATACCGCGCGGCAAATCACGTTGCAAACGGTGAGCGTCAACCGTCCGGGGCTTATTCTTTCGGGCTTTGACGACTATTTCGCAAGAAGCCGCGTGCAGGTGCTCGGCAACGCCGAAATGTACTATCTTTATCAGATGACCGACGAAAACCGCCGTGCAGCGCTGAAAAAACTGTTCAAAACGGAAGTCCCGTGCATCATAATTTCAAGGGGGCTCGAACCATGCAAGGATATGCTTGACCTTGCGAAAGAGTACGACACGCCGGTTTTGCAATCGAACGCGATAACGTCGGAAGTCGTCAACGATATCATCAATTTCCTGAACGATTTTCTTGCGCCGAAAACCAGAATACACGGAACGCTCTTGGACATCGACGGCATCGGGGTGCTGCTTACGGGCATCAGCGGTGTCGGTAAAAGCGAAACCGCGCTCGAACTCATTCACAGGGGACATATGCTCGTCGCGGACGACGCTGTCGAACTGAAAGTCATAAAGGACACGATACAAGGCTCCTCGCCCGACAAGATTCAGGACTTTATCGAGCTTCGCGGCGTCGGATTTATCAACGTCAGGAACATGTACGGCGTTGCGGGCATTTTAAGAAAAACCAACGTCGACCTTGTTATCGAACTTGTCGAATACGAAAAATCGCAAAACTATGAACGAAGCGACGCGCCGATGCGTACTTATAACGTTTTGGGCGTCGAAATTCCGAAACTTATCGTCCCTGTCATTATGGGCAGAAACCTTGCGATTATCGTCGAAGTCGCGGCAAAGAATTTCCGCTTGAAGCAAATGGGCTACGACGCCAACGAAGAACTTATCGAAAGAATGCACGGGGATTAACCTTTTTCGTCCGTTTTCATAAAATGGTAAAATGGACGGGATCAAGGTTATCGAAAACGCCGACGGGAAGAAATATTCGTCATTTTTAAGCGGCGGAAAAATCAAAAAACTGTATCTGCCCGAAAACGAAAACGAAGTCGTAAGGGCGGTTGAATATCTGACGGAAAAGAACGAGAAGTTTTTTATTCTCGGCAACGGCACGAACACGCTGATATCCGACGACGGCGTCGGAAACGTGATGTGTCTTAAACGCGTGAAGGGCATCGAAGTCCGAGGCGCAGAAATTGTCGGGCGTTGCGGCGAAACGATGAAAAGTTTGTTTTGCGCGGCGTTAGACAAAGGGCTTTCGGGACTTGAAGAACTTTCGGGAATCCCGGGGACGTTTGGCGGCGCGTTAACGATGAACGCAGGGGCGTTCGGCGCGGAAATCGGGGATTATGTCACCGAAATAACCGTTTTACACGGCGGAATCGTGCAAAAAATCCCAAAATCCGACCTGTGGTTTTCGTATCGGGACAGCGTGGTGAAAGAGAAAGGCTACGTCGTTCTGTCGGCAACACTAAGGTTGAAAAGGAAAGACAAAAATCTTATCGCGGCGCGCGCGAAAGATTGCGAAACAATACGGCGGGCGGCGCAACCCGACAGTCCGTCGCTTGGAAGCACTTTCAAAAAACACGACCTTGTGAGCGCGGCGTATTATATCGACGCACTGAATCTTAAAGGGTTTTCGGAAGGCGGCGCGAAGGTGTCCGAAAAACACGCCGGGTTTATAATAAACTCGGGCGGAGCGACAAGCCGCGACTACAAAATACTGTCGGACGCGATTTCGGACAAGGTAAGATGCGCGTTTGGCATAAGTCTTGAAAGAGAAATCGAAATAATAGGAAATATATGAAATTTTACGGCGACTATCACACACATTCGGTTTACAGCGACGGACGGGCGAAAATATCCGACGCCGCGCTTTACGCCGGGAAAATCGGGCTGAAAGAACTTGCGGTCACCGACCACGGGTTTGCAAACGTAACGCTGTCGCTGACGGAAAAGAAGTTTGAAAAAGAAATAATCGACGTAAAAAAGGTAAGGGAAAACCTTGAAAACGTCAATTTGTTACTTGGTGTGGAGGCGGATATCGTCGACACGAAGGGCAATCTTGACGTGACGGACAAGCACCTTATGAAGATGGATATTCTTGTCGTGGGGTTTCATCGGTTCATCAGAAGCACGTCGGTCAAGGATTATTTTTCATACGTCCTTTTCAATGGGTTCATCACCGACGTTTTCGGCACGACCGCAAAGAAAAAAGCGGCGGCGACCGACGCGTTTATCGCGGCAATCGAAAACAATCCCGTCGATATTTTGTCGCACGTCGGGAATCATGCGATCGTTGACGTAAAGGAAGTGTGCAAAACCGCGGCAAGGTGTGGCACTCTTATCGAAATCAATATGAAACATCTGCCGCTTGTCGAAAGGCTGTTGCCCGAAATGCTTGATACCGACTGCAATTTTATCGTGAACAGCGACGCTCACAAGTTAAGCGCAATCGGTAATTTTAACAGGGCGGAAGAAATTATAAAAAAATACGACGTGCCGCATACACGCGTCGTAAACCTTGACAAAAAACCCGAGTTCACAAGGCTTGCCGACTGGAAGAAAAAACATGGAAAAACTGAACTTTAACAGATACGCAAAAAACGAATTACTGACGACGGAATTTGAAAACAAATGTTGCGCGACGGCATGGCTATCCGCCGCGATAAAAGCAATCGGCAGTTTAAGAATACTGAAAAACAAAACCGAGCTCGTTTTCGAGTCGCAGGACTACGAATATATAAAATCGACGGCAATCGCCGTCAAAACGACGTACAACGCGGAAATCGACGTTGACGTTACGAACGTGAACACGGGGCTTCAAAAGGGCAAACTGTACGTTATGAAAGTGCCGCCCGCAATCACGCACGATATGTTGTACGACGCCGGCATTATCAGAAAAACGAAAGACGGCTATGACTTTGTCGAAGGTATCGACAACAAGGTCGTGATGAACGAGTGCTGTGCAAAGACGTATCTGAAATCGTTGTTCGTGGCTACGGGCTCTGCAAACGTGCCCGAAAAACTTATCGGCGAAGACGCGGATATCGAGTCGTCGGGAAGCGGGTATTATCTTGAATTTGCGCTTGCGGACGAAACGTATGCTTTATCAGTCAAAAAACTGCTGTTAAGTTTCGATATTGTCGCAAAAACGGTGGAACGAGGCAATAAGTTTATCGTGTACGTCAAGGAAAGCGAAGTCATTTCAAACTTCTTTGCGCTGCTCGGCGCGTCCGAAACGGTGCTTTATATGCAGGATGTAATGATTGAAAGGCTTGTCAACAACAACGTCAACAGAAAGAGCAACTGCTCCGTCGCGAATATGGACAAGACGGCAATCGCCAGCACGAAACAACTTCTTGCGATTGAAAATATCGAAAAGAATTTCGGAGTGAAAAGGCTCAGCGAAGAGTTGCGATCTCTTATCGCGCTGCGAAAAGAATACCCCGAGGCAACGCTTGATTTCTTTGCCGAAAAACTCGGCGTGAGCAAAAGTTGCATCAACCACAGATTCAGAAAAATAATCTCGATTGCGGAAGAACTTGCTGCCGCAAACGACGCGGAGAACGAAAATGAGTAAAGAATTCGTCCATCTTCATTTGCATACCGAATACAGCCTGCTTGACGGCGCGGCGAGAATCTCGGGCGAAGGGAAAAAATCCCCCCTTGCCGAAGCGTTGAAAGCAAAAGGAATGACCGCCTGCGCGATTACCGATCACGGCAATATGTACGGCGTTTATTCCTTCATCGAAGCGATGAAAAAAGCGGGCATAAAGCCCATTATCGGCAGCGAGTTTTACACGGTCAGGGATATTAAAAACTGCGATCCGACCGAAAAACGCCATCACCTTATTCTGATTGCGAAAAACAAAACGGGATACGACAATCTTATGAAACTTTCGTCGATATCGTTCAAGGACGGTTTTTATTATCGTCCGCGTATCGACATGAACGTTTTAAGGCAGTATTCCGAAGGAATAATTTGTTTGTCCGCCTGCGTGCAGGGCGAAGTGCCCCGTCTGATTATCGAGGACAATTACGAAGGCGCGAAAAGGTCGGCGCTGGAATTCAAGGAAATCTTCGGCGACGATTATTATATCGAACTTCAGGACCACGGCATTGCGGAAGAAAAGAAAGCGTTGCCCGAACTCGTAAGGCTTGCAAGGGAAATCGGCGTGAAAGTCGTCGCGACGAACGACGTCCACTACATTGAAAAGAACGACGCCGACATGCAGGACGTGCTGATGTGCATCAGTATGAAAAAGCAGCTGACCGACTCCGACCGCATAAGGCTTGAACCCGAGGAATTTTACCTTAAATCGTACGACGAAATGCACGACAAGTTTTCGTGGATCGAGGAAGCGCTTGACAACACCGTCGAAATCGCGAATAAAATCGAATTCGTTCCGGCAACGGCGGCGCCTGCCGGGCATTACGAAATCCCTGAGTTCGCAACCCCCGCCAAATACGATTATCTTCCCAAGGAAAACAACCAAAGGGAAGCGGCATATCTTCGCGACCTTGCGGAAGAAGGCATTGCGAAACGATATAAAGTCGTCACGGACGAGGTCAGGGAAAGGCTGGAATACGAGCTTGGCGTCATCATCAAGATGGGCTTTGCGGGATATTACCTTATCGTCTGGGATTTTGTGAATTACAGCAAAACTCACGGTATTCCCGTCGGACCCGGGCGCGGAAGCGGCGTCGGAAGTATCGTCGCGTACGCAATCGGCATCACAAACGTCGATCCCTTGAAATACGACCTGTTCTTTGAAAGGTTCTTAAACCCGGAAAGGGTGTCGATGCCCGACTTCGATATCGACTTCTGCACGGTCAACAGGGAGCGCACGATCCAGTACGTTCAGGAAAAGTACGGCAAAGACCACGTCGCGCAGATTATAACTTACGGCACGTTGTCCGCACGTGCGGTTATTAAGGACGTCGCGCGCGTTTACAGCATTCCTTACGCAGACGCCGACAAATGGGCAAAGGCGATAAACGACGTCGTACATATTTCGCTGTCGCAGGCTCTCGGTCGCGGGCCTTACAAGGACGACGAAGAAAAGGCGAAAATGCTTTCGCCCGATTTCATCAAATATTACGAAGAAGACGTCACCGCAAAAACGATAATAGATATGTCGTTGCGCCTTGAAAATATGCCCAGACAAACGGGTATGCACGCGGCGGGCGTTTTGATTTGTCCGCGTCCCGTGTGGGATTTCGTACCTTTGCAAAGGAGCGGCGAATATATCACGACTCAGTTCGACAAAAAGCAGGTCGAGGCGATGGGGCTTCTGAAAATGGACTTTCTGGGGCTCAACACCCTTACCGATATCGAAGCCGCGCTTGATTTTGTGGAAGAAACCACGGGGGAACGGCCGGATCTCGGCAAGCTTTCTTTTGACGATCCGAACGTTTATAAACTCATCTCCGACGGCGAAACGAAAGCGGTTTTCCAGCTTGAACAGGAAGGTATGAAAAAGTTCATGATGCAACTTCAACCCAACTGTCTGGAAGAAATTATCGCAGGCGTGGCGCTTTATCGACCGGGTCCGATGCAGTTTATCCCGAACTATATAGATTGCAAATTCCATCCCGAACACATTCATTATCTGCACCCGATGCTTGAAAACTCCCTGAAAGTTACGTACGGCTGTATCGTGTATCAGGAGCAGGTCATGAACATCGCAAGGGAAGTTGCGGGCTACTCGTTCGGAAAAGCCGACGAACTTCGCCGTGCAATGGGCAAAAAGGACGCCGCGAAAATGGCGGCGAACAAAGACATTTTCATCAACGGCAAAAAGGACGAAGAAGGCAACGTTATTATCGAAGGCGCGGTGGCGCGCGGTATGCCGAAAGAGATCGCGTCGGAACTTTTTGAACAAATCACGAAGTTTGCCGCGTACGCATTCAACAAGTCGCACGCAACGGCGTATTCGGTCATTACTTATCAGACGGCGTGGCTGAAAAGATATTATCCGCTGTGCTTCCTTGCCGCCGTTCTGAACAACCGTATCACGAACGCGGACGAGGTCAAAAACTACGTAAATTACCTTAACACGATCAACATAAAAGTCCTTCAACCCGACATTAATAAATCCAAAACAAAGTTCAGTATCGAGGGTGAAAATCTGCGCTTCGGGCTTATGGCAATCAAGAACGTGGGCGAGGCGGCGGTTGACGCGATTATTGCCGAAAGAAACGCAAACGGGGACTTTACTGACCTTGAAGACCTGTTAAACCGCGTAAGCGGCGTAAACATCAACAAACGCATGATCGAAAGTATGATCAAAGGCGGTGTGTTCGATTGCTTTGGGAAAACCCGCGCGACGCTTATGGCAAGTTATGAACAGATTATGGATACCATCGCCCGCGACAAGAAAAACTCGGAAGGCGGACAAATGTCTTTGTTCGACACGCTTATCGACGACGACTTTGTGAAATTTAAGTATCCCGATATCCCCGAATATACCGAAATCAACAAACTTATGCTGGAAAAAGAAGTCCTTGGAATGTACGTTACGGGACACCCCTTAAACTCGTACAGACAGGAACTTTCAAAGTTCGGTTTCAACACGTCGATGCTTGTCGTCGAAGCGGACGAAGCAAGCGACGATGACGACGATCAGGGATACCAGAAAGCGGCATACGACAAAAGCTTTGACGGGAAACGCATAAAGCTCGGCGGCATTATAAACAGCGTCGAAAGGAAGTTTACAAAGCGTGGCGACAGCATGGGCGTCGGCGTCGTGGAAGACTTGTACGGACAAATTCAATACGTTTTGTACAGCCGCTCGTTTGAACAATACCGCGATATGCTGAAAGAAAACGCAATAGTCGTAATGGAAGGCACGCTTGTCGTGCGCGACGACGAAATGCCGAAAATCAACGTGTTTGCGGTGCATCCGCTTGAAAAACAGGAAGTCGTCGAGGTCAAACCCGTCGCGACTTACGAAGGGAAAACTTTGAGGCTCACCGTACACGGCGCGAAAAACGAGATAATGTCGCTTGTCAAAGAAGCAAGAAACATCATATCGTCCAACAAAGGGCGCAGCAGGGTTTTCTTCGTTTTCGACTGGGGCACCGCCGAAACGCCCGAAAAGGCGGAAATCGGCGACGCATTGCTTGCCGACCTTAAAACCGTTTTGGGGCGCGCGAACGTCGAAGTTACCGAATAAACAAAAATTGACGAATGTAAGGTTTTGGCAAAGCTTTGGGAAAAGCGGTTGACAAAACATATTGTATATTTTACCATAGTGTAGTATGTTTGGAGAACATTTATTATGACGGATTATAAGGAATACGAAGACGTCGCGACAGAAGATTACATCGTCGTGAAAGCATTGTCCGAAGGCGTTCAGGTCATCGGGCTCACAAGGGGAGGCGAAACGCGCTCGCACCACACCGAAATGCTTGACGCGGGCGAAGTTCTCGTGGCGCAGTTTACGACAAAAACGTCTGCAATCAAAATAAGGGGCGACGCCGAAATACTGACGAAACACGGCGCTGTCCGAAGCAATAAGAAATAACATTTTTACGGAGAAATAACAATGGCAAAAAACATCGACAAAATCGCCATTCTTACGAGTGGCGGCGATAGCATGGGCATGAACGCCGCAATCAGAGCGGCTGTTCGTTATGCGCTTGGCAAAGGCGTGAAAGTCTATGGCGTAAGACACGGCTATATCGGTCTTATCGAAAACGATATTTACGAGCTTGACTATAAAAGCGTTTCGAATATCATTCAGAAGGGCGGCACAATGCTTCGCACCGGTCGCTCGGATGAATTCAAAGACCCCGAAGTCCTTAAAAAAGGCATCAAAAACCTTACCGACAGGGGAATAAACAACCTTATCGTCATCGGCGGCGACGGCTCGTTCCGCGGTATGTGCGATATCGAACGTTACACCGACGTACACTGCATCGGTATCCCCGGCACGATCGACAACGACCTTGCTTACACCGACTATACGATCGGCTTCGACACCGCTTGCAACACCGTCATCGACGCGATTATGAAGCTTCGCGACACGGCGGCTTCGCACGGCCGTATCATGGTGCTTGAAGTAATGGGCAGAAACTGCGGCGACATCGCTCTTTATTCTGCAATCGCGGGCGGCGCGGAATACGTCATCGTTCCCGAAGCGCCCGTTGACATCGACGAAATCGCAAGAAGCGCCAAAGAAGGCATCGATAAACACGACAAATCATCGACAATCATCGTCCTTGCGGAAGGCAAAAAGGAAGTCAAGGACGAACTTATCAAAAAAGTCGCCGAAGCAACCGGTCGCACGACCAATCAGGTTGTTCTGAGTTACCTGCAACGCGGCGGTACGCCCACAATGGCTGACCGTGTGCTTGCTTCCCGTCTTGCAGTCCGCGCCGTCGACCTTGCTCTTGAAGACAAAAACGCAAGGGTTCTCGGCGTGAAAGGCAACGAAGTTATCGACGTCGACGTTGTTGAAGCGCTCAAAATGAAGAAGAAGTTTGACGCGAAGCTTTACGATATCGGTCGTCTTGTCAGCAAGTAAAAGGCGATAATTTGCGCCTTTTTGCAGAACCCAAAAATCCGTGTACGGAAAGTACACTAGGATTTTCAGAACCTGCAAAGAACCCCAAAAAATCATCAAATTCTCGCCTTTTACAGGTGAGTAACAAAAACGGCAGGGGATCCTGCCGTTTCTTATTTTCTTGCAATATCATTGAAAGAGGTCCCCACAAGATACTTTGTACCCGCGGGGCTTATTGTCTCCGTTTTACAGTGCGTTAGGAATTATATTCGGGGTCCCCAAAAGATACTTGTACTTTTGGGGTATATGGTCGCCTTTTACGGTGAGAATTTTTTTATGGCATTATGAGAAACGAACTCTAAATACGCTTGCTTTTTGGCAAAAAATAACCCGTCGGTTGACGGGTGGTGTTTTATTTTTCGCGTTTTCGCATGAAAAAGTTGGTAAGGCGGAAGGTCGTGAACGGGAAAAATTTGTAAAATACGTAGGCAAGGCGGAAGCCGAATCCGACGATATAGTGATATCGAAGGTGGGTTTTTCCAAGTTTTTTTATTATATAAGCCGATACTTTTTTTGTGCTTGTTTTTTTGGAATTGTCCTGATTTTTTACAAAGTCGTCGACTTCTTTTACGTCCTTGAAATACCTGCTGTCTTCTGCTGTAACGACGGTGCGATTGTTTGAAAAGCCTGTGTTGACGGGGCCCAGAATAAATGCGGTGCAATCAATGCCTAAATTGCATAGTTCCAACTTCATACTGTAAGAAAACATAGTTAAAGCGGCTTTTGTGCTGTTATACATTGTTCTGAAAGGCATCGGCGTCAGCCCGCTTGCGCTGCTTATCATGGCGATTTTCGCGCCTTTTGTCATATAAGGCAGGGCGCACTTCGTGCACCAGATCGCGCCCAGAAAATTGACGTTTGTTATCCTTTCGATTTCTTCCTTTCTCATTATTTCGGTCGCGCCCGAAAGCCCGTATCCGGCGTTATTGATAAGGACGTCGATTTTGCCGTAAATTTTCCCGATTTCGTCAAAAACTCTTTTGACGTCGTCGAAGTCGGACACGTCCGCCCTGAACGCCGTCTTGCCGTTTTCGACCTCGCTTCTTGACAAAGTAACGACGACGTTGTCCTTTGAAAGGTCTTCTTTGAGTCTGAGCCCGAGCCCGCGCGTTGCGCCGGTTATCACGATAATTTTGTCTTTCATTTTTCACCTGCGGCGCCGTTGTACGTCCTACGACGGCGTTATGCAATTTCAGTATAGCGTAAGTTTTGCGATTTCGCAATTTTTTTCGGTGAATAAACTCGTTTATTCAAATATTTTCGGTTTAGCCTTTTCAAACCTTTTAATATGTGGTACAATAAATAAAAAGTTTTAAGGAGATTCGCGACGCTGGGCGGATGGCAGCGTTTTGCGGACACGGGAAAATGGAGAATTTTAAACTCAAAAGTTTTGACGGCACCGAACTTTATTGTTATCTTTTCGACAAAGTCGAAAACCCGAAAGGCGTCGTTATGGTTGTTCACGGAATGGGCGAGCATATGGGAAGATACATTCACTTTGCGGAGTATCTCAACTCGCGCGGATACATCGTTTTCGGCGACGACCACAGGGGACACGGCTTTTCGGAAACCGATGCCGACCGCGGTCATCACGACGGCGATATGTTTTCGGACACCGTCAAGGACGAGGTTTTCTTCCTGAAATACCTTGAAGACAGATACAAGTTGCCAGTATTGTTTTTCGGGCACAGTTATGGCAGTTTTTTGGGGCAGTCGTTTCTGGAACAGGGCACCGACGTTTCGGGCGTTGCGCTTTCGGGTTCCGGCACAATGCCGGACTTTGTCACGGGGCTCGGAATGGGCGCGGCCAAGTTCATAATGCTGTTCAACAAAAAGACGAGAATGAAAATTCTGAATTTCTTTGGCAATCTCCGCGACAAAATGAAATACAGGGGGCCCGAAGATAAGGGCGATAAACTTTGGCTCACGCGCGATCCCGCAATGCGACAGGTGTCGCGCGACGATCCGTACACTTCCGTGCCGATGAGCGTTTCCTTCTGCTACTACATGCTGAAAGGTCTCAGAACGGCGGAAAAGCCCGAAAACTTCAAAAAAGTCAACGTCGATACCCCGATAGGACTGTTCAGCGGAAGTATGGATCCGATCGGCGGCTACGGGAAGTCGATTGTCGACCTTAAAAACAGATATGAAAAACTCGGCGTGACACACCTGGAATTCCACCTTTACAAGGACGCGCGCCACGAAGTTCTGAACGAACTTAACCGCGACGAAGTCATGAACGACGTCGCAAACTTCTTCGACAAGTGCGTCGAAAGGACGGAAATATGATTAAAAAATACAAAATTGCTTGTTGTGTGCTTGGCGCGATCGTGCTTGTGCTGATTCTTGCGCTTGCAATCACCGTATTCGTTTTCGCCGGCAACATTAAGGCGGCGGACGGCGTCGAAAACGCCAGTGGCGACATTGCCGATACTATTTCGGAGGCGGTGTTTCTTACAACGTCGTACGTGGGAATGGTGATTTTCGTGTTTGCGATTATCGTCGGGTGTCTGCTGCTTTTGTACCTTATCGCATACGCCGTCGGTTACGCACGGATTTACAGCAAGGGGAAATGCCGCGTTGACTTTATTGCGTACGGGGCGGTGGCTTTCGGCATTGCGACCGCGTTCATCGTCGTGATGACCGTGATTTTCCCGAAAACCTTTTACGGCGTGCTTATCACGCTGTCGCTGACCTTTGCCGTGATGGTGGCTTATGCAGTCGTCGCGAAAAAATATACCGCTCTCGTTACCGCAAGCGAAAACTTCTGGACAACGGACAACGAAAGCATAGGGAGATAATATGGAAAAGTTTTTGAAAATATACGGGATTATTCTGTTGTCGCTTCTTTCTGTCGCTCTGGCAGGACTGCTGATTGCGGGCATAGTTTTCATGGCTCCGTCGCTGTCGGATATTTCGTCGGACGGCGTGATCAACGGGCTTGGCAACGGAATCGGCTACGTTCTCGGGGTGCTTGCGTTCGTGATGTGCGTGGAAATTCTCGCGCTTGCCATACCGTTCTTTTTCAGGTTCGCAGAGACGAGGAAAAAAAGATTTGCGGCAGTAAGGATTATCAACGTGTTTATGGTCGCCTATTATTCCGTCGCAATCGTCGCGGGCATTATATGGAGCATTGCGGATAAGGACAGTCTGACGTTCGGCATTATTCTTCTTGGCGTCGCGCTGATTTTGAACACTTTTGCAATCCCCGCGCTCGTGTGGGATAAAAAACAAAAAGCGGCGGAAAACGAAAATACCGTCGCGCCTGCAACCGAAACGCCCGAAGAAACGCCCGAAGAAACCGAAGAAGAAGTGATTTATAAGGAGATTTAATTTTTTATGACCGATTTGCAAATCGTTTACGTCGTCGTTTTCGCAGTGATGAGCATTGTCGGATTTTTATCGATGTACGTGGACAAAACAAAGGCAAAACGGCGGAAATGGCGCACGCCCGAGTGGGTGCTGTTTCTGATTGCCGTGCTTTTCGGCGGCGTCGGCTCGACTGCCGGCATGTACGTTTTAGACATAAGACCAGACATTGGTACTTCAAAGTTTTTATGCCGTGTCTTGCGGTTATCGACATTGTGGCGCTTGCGCTTTTGTGCGTCTACGTCGCGTAATAATTTGACTATGATGAGTGAATATACAGATGAAAATTTCGTACCCGAAAAAAACAGGTACGCCGAAACTTTAAGCGAGTTTATCAAATGCAAAACCATATCGGACGAAAGGTTTTTCGACAAAACCGAGTTCGATAAATTTCTGTCCTTTATTAAAGGGCGTTTTCCGCTTGTCTTCGAAAAGGGCGAATATAAGGACTTTAACGGCGGAATTATGATTAAAATCGACGGAAAGTCGCACGACGAGCCGCTTGTTCTGATGTCGCATTACGACGTCGTTCAGGAAAACGGGAAATGGTCGTTTGACGCATGGTCGGGCAAAGTCGAAAACGGCGTCGTCTACGGACGCGGCGCGGTCGATACGAAAGGCAGCCTTGCCGCGATTTTCGAAAGCGTCGAAAGCCTTTTGAGCGAAGGATTCGCGTTTTCAAACGATTTATATATTATTTCGTCTTCGCGCGAAGAGATTGCGGGCACAGACGTCCCGGACATGGTGAAGTATCTTGCCGACAACGGCGTGAAACCCAAACTCGTCATCGACGAAGGCGGCGGCATTGTCGATCCGCCCGTGCCCGGCGTTTCGGGGAAGTGCGCGATGATCGGTATGATTGAAAGAAGCAGCGCGCGCGTCGTTGTCGAATTTACGAACAAAGACGGCAAAAACGCTGCCGCGAATATGGCGGAATTCATCGAAAAAACGCAAAAGAAAGTTTTCGGGCGGCGTGATTTCGGTCCTGTGAACACGGCAATGTTCAACGCGATGAAACCAAAAATGAACGGCGCGATGAAATTCGTGTTTTCAAATCTTTGTGTTTTCAAGCCGCTGCTTATCAAACTGTTGCCGAAAGTGAATAAATCGGCGGCGTCACTCCTTGGCGCGACGGTGGCGTTTGTAACGCCGTCCGACAAGGAAAACCTTGATTTACCGTCAAACGCGATAAGGATTGTTGCAAGAATTTCGGGAAACTATTACAACAAAATCGACGATCTTGTGGACGAATTCACCGCGTTTGCAAAAGAATTCGGGGCGGAAACGAAAGTCGTGTCAAAGCGCGAAACCCCCGCTCCCGAACCGCTTGATAGCGACGGATTTAAGTTTGTGAAAGGGGTTACGGAGTGCGTTTTCCCGGGCGTTACGGTTGCGCCGTTCTGCGTTCTCGGCGGCACCGACGCGCGGCATTTCATCGGAAAATCGCAAAGCGTAATAAGGTTTGCGCCGATTTATATGAACAATCAGCAGTTTTCGAGTTTCCACAATAAGGACGAAAATATTTCGGTTGATTCCGTTGCCGACGCAGTGCGTTTTTATCGCGAAGCAATCAAAAGATTTAATAAATAATCTGGCAAAATCAGCGTTTAATCTGCAAAAATAGTTACTTGAACCGCAAAATGAAAGAAAACACCTGTTACGACAAGTTAATAAACGGCGTCAATGAAAACGGCACGATTGTGTTTTACGGAAAGAAAAACCCGATGCGCGCGTTTTTAAGGGACGTGGATTTATTCGCAGCCGCGCTTAAAAAATGCGGCTTTGAAAAGGGCGACGTTTTGAGCGTTTATTTGCCGACGTCGTTGCAGGCAATCGTCGCGTTTTACGCGTGCAGCAAAATCGGTGTTACCGCAAATATCGTGCATCCGCTTATGCCGCTTGCCGCGTTGAAAGAAAACATGAAAGCCGTCGGCGCAAAGGGTCTGATGTATTACGACGCAACGCTTCCGTCGCGCGACGTTTTCAAGGATTTCAACGGGATTCTTATCGAGTGTTCGGTTGCCGATTACATGGGCGCGCTTTCGCCGTTTTATAAGATTTACGGGCTTTATAAGTGCAGGGGCAACGCAAAAAACACAAGCTACCGCGCGTTTCTGAAAAGCGGGAAGAATGGCGATTTTTCGCAGTACGGCGGGGCGGAAGATATCGTCGTTACCATGCACAGCGGCGGCACGGACGGCACGCCCAAAATCCTGAAAATTTCCAACCGCGCGCTTAATGCGCTTGTCGATAATCTGTTGTTTTTGAAAGATCACGAAACGAAAGGCGAATACAGCCTTGTGATGCTCCCAGTTTTCCACGCTTTCGGGCTGGGGATTTCGGTGCATTACGCGCTGACCGACGGATATAATCTGTGTCTTGCCTCGCGATTTAACGCGCGTCGTGCAAACGAATATATAAAACGCTTCAACGTTACGTTCGTTGCCGGCGTTCCCGTGATGTTCAAAAAAATGATTGCCGAAAAGAATTTTTCGGGACACCGCCTTAAAAAACTGAAACAGGTGTGGTGCGGCGGCGACGTCCTGCCCGAAAACACGCTGAAAACTTTTGACGAAAAAGTCAGAAACGCGGGCGGCACGGCGCGGCTTATGCGCGGGTACGGGCTGTCCGAAGTATGCGGCGCGTGCGCGGCGAACAGTTACGCCAGCTATAAGGACGGCAGCGTCGGGAAACCTTTTGAAAACACGACGATAAAAATAATCGGCGACGACGGACAAGCGTTGAATAACGGCGAAATCGGCGAAATTCTTGTGAGTACCGCCGCCGAATTTTCGGGCTACGTAAACGATGGCGACTGCAAAATAATTCTTGACGGGAAGCCTTTCGTCAAAACGGGTGACCTTGGATACGTTGACGACGACGGATATTTGTTCGTGTCGGGGCGCAAAAAACGCACGGTGAAAATCAATGCCATCAACGTTTTCCCGTTTGAAACCGAAGAAAAAATAAGAAAGTTGTGCGGGGTGAAAGATTGCGCCGTCGTCGACTTTGAAAGGAACGGAAGAATCGAGTTTACGGCATACGTCGTCGCGGAAAACGAAAAGCGTTCCGCTGTTGAAAAGGAAATTTTCGACGTCGTAAACCCGAGTCTTATTAAGTACGCGCGCGTAAAGAACGTGAAATTCGTCGAAACGCTGCCGCTGACAAAAATGGGGAAAATCGACTTCAACGCGCTGAAATCCAAAGGGGATTAAAATGAAAACCGCCGAAATCGTAAAAATCAAAATCGAAAAACTTGACGACGACCTAAGCGGCGTTGCTTTTCGCGGCGGGAAAAAATACGTCGTCGCGAAAACTCTTCCCGACGAAGAAGTCTTGTGCGAGGTGAAAAGAAAAAGCGGAAACGCCGTAATTTGCGACGTAAAAGAAATCCTTGAAAAAAGCGGGAAAAGGGTTGAACCGCGTTGCAAATATTTCGATAAATGCGGCGGCTGCAACCTTCTGCACACGTCGCACAGAAACCAGCTGGAAATAAAAACCGCGCTTATCAGACGAAAGTTTGCGGCGCTTGGGTTTTCTGCCGTGTCGGACGCGGTCGGCTTTTCGGAAGACGGCTCGCGCAACAAAACGCACATCGTTTTCGGAAACGCAAAAGGGCAGATTACCGCGGGATTTTTCAATGCCGACACGCACGAAGTTGTTGACGTCGAAAAGTGCCTGCTGCACGGCGAGTGGTACGAAACGCTAAGGCGAATTCTCATTGATTTCATCAAAAAAGAATCCGTGTCGATTTACAATCCGAGAACGCGAGCGGGGGTTTTAAGATTTGCCGTCGCAAGGAAAATCGGGGGCGCGATTATGCTTACTCTTGTCATGACAAAACGCGTCGACTACGACTTTTCGTGGCTCTTAAAATCGCTTGAAAAGAGTTTTGGCGAGACGGCGGTTTATGTCAACGTCAACAACGAAAAAACGAACGCGGTCTTTTCCGACGAATTTATACATATTGCGGGGAAGCGCACTTTATCAGGCGAGATGTTGGGCATAAAGTTTGAATTAAGCCCGAATTCGTTTTACCAGGTCAACGACGAAATTGCGAAAACGATATATGAAAAAGTGCTGTCCGAGATTAAATCGGGCGGAGGTAACCGAGTTGTCGATTTGTTTTCGGGCATAGGCATAACAAGCGCGCTTTTTGCGAAAAACGGCTTTGCAGTCGACAGCGTCGAGATTGTAAAATCGGCGGTTGAAAACGCAAAAACCATCGCCGCAAAAAACGGGGTTTCGGACAAAATCACGGTGCGCCTTGGCGACGCGAACAAGATTATAAAAGGCCTGAACTTAACGGATTGTTCGGTTTTCGTCGATCCGCCGCGCATGGGGCTTCAAGACGTCGCAAGGTCGCTTGCCGCGGCAAAACCGCAAAAAATCGTTTATCTGTCGTGTTCCTTAAAAACGATTGTCGAAGACCTGAAAATTTTGAAAAAGGCGGGCTACGAAATTTCTTCCGTCATTCCGTACGATATGTTCCCCGCCTCGAAACATATCGAAGTATTGACAGTGTTGAAAATAAAATAAACGTTGAAAAACGGAGATACATCCCACAAACGGGACGTATTTTTTATTATGATGCCAACAGATAATAATACGAACTTAGGTTTTACGCCGTGTTTTTGACTAATAC
>ERZ780218.774-NODE-774-length-25803-cov-5.429237_pt1 | contig 25803 bp, 17 predicted proteins | sample MGYA00510975_ERZ780218 | MGnify/ENA primary metagenome ERZ780218 (study PRJEB29588, sample SAMEA2152063) | human gut metagenome | biome: human gut; feature: human-associated habitat; material: faeces | place: Denmark | collected 2008/2010 ... | reverse complement strand
CTGCCACAGCGAGGTTTTGCCCGCGCGGTTGCGGCGGATCTGGGGGACAGGGTTCTGGGCGAAGATGTAGACGCCGACGATCACCACGAAGATGCCGCCGATCACGCGCAGCAGCGTGTTGTACTGCTCGATTTGGGTCTGGAGCATCGAATAGAAGAACAGCGCCGCCATGGCCATGAAAGTGTCGGCGCAGGCGACGCCCAAACCCGATACGATCCCCGAACGGCGGCTTTTCGACAGCGTGCGCTGGATGCAGAGCACGGCTACGGGGCCGACGGTGATCGATGCGGCGACACCCACGCAGATGCCGCGGAACATAACGTCCAGAAATTCAAATCCCATTTTCGCTTGTTGCGGAGTTTTCAGTGAGCAAAGATACTAAAAACCTCGGACATCCGCCAAAGGGAGGCAAAAAAAGGGCGCGCCGGGTTGTCTGAAATGGCCGATATGTTGATAAAATATCGAAAACTTTGGCCGCATAGTTGTATATCGGTACTTGTTAGTCAGTATTTTTGCATAAACAACAATCGGGCCTATGGCAGAAATGAAACAATTCGGGATCGACCTCGAACTCGACGATACGATCGCTCAGGGCAACTATTCGAATCTGGCGATCATCTCCCACTCCACCTCGGAGTTCATCATCGACTTCGCCGCGGTGCTGCCCGGCGTGCAGAAGGCGCGTGTCAAAAGCCGCATCATCCTTACGCCTGAACATGCCAAACGGCTGTTGCGTTCGCTGCAGGAGAACATCGTCCGCTACGAGAGCAACGTGGGCAAGATCGAGATTCCGACCCCTTCGCCGGCTTCCGAGACGGGACCGAAAATGGGCGAGGCTTAAAAGATAAATGAGGGCGCTGACATGCAGCGCCCTTTGTTTTTGTCCGAAGGCGTGTCTCGGTCCGGCCGGCGTGCAATCCGGTTGTCCGTGCGGTTCGGATAGCCGTGCGGTCCGGGGCGGTTCGGGACGGATGGTGGTGCGGAAAGCGCTTCGGTCCGGTAAAAACCGTCCGGGCGTATCCGGCAAGTCGGTTGTTTGGCGGACCGGGCTGTTTCGCGGGATTCGCGTTGCCCGGCCTCTATCCGGGACGGTTTCTGCCGGCCGTCGTTGCCGGGATTATCTGTATCCCGGCTTGCGCCGTCCGGTGCCTTCGCAGCCCGTCAGGTCGTCGCCCAGCTCCGCACGGTACCGTTCGGCGACCGCTTCCAGTTTTTCAGCGATTTCGGGGTGCTGCGACAGCACGTTGCAGCGTTCGCCCGGATCGCGCCGCATGTCGTACAGTTCCTTTTCCTCGACACGGCGTGGGATCATCTCGCCGGGCATGCCGTCGTCGCCGGGCGTCCCGTAGGCGAGGTAGTCGTGCGGGAAAATCAATTTATAGGTGCCGTCGGTCACGGCTTCGAGACTGTTGTCCTGATAATAGAGACAGAGCGCGTCGCGGACCGGCGCCGCGTCGGGGTCTTCGAGCAGCGGCAACATGCTCACGCCGTCGATCTTGTGTGCGGGCAGCGGCGCTTGGGCGATCTGGGCGAAGGTCGGCAGCAGGTCGATGTTCGAGGCCAGCCGTTCGCAGACCGTCCCCGCGGGTATCGTCCCTTTCCAGCGGGCGATAAGCGGCACGCGGAGTCCTCCGTTGAAGGTCGTGGCCTTGGCTTCGCGCAGGCCTCCGGTCGATCCGGCATGGTTGCCGTAGGCGATCCACGGACCGTTGTCCGAGGTGAAGATCACCAGCGTATTGCGCTCCAGCCCCAGCTCTTCGAGCGTCCGGAGCACCTCGCCGACGCTCCAGTCCAGTTCCATCATCACGTCGCCGTAAAGCCCCTGTTCGCTTTTGCCCTTGAATTTGTCCGAGACGGCCAGCGGCACGTGCGGCATCGAGTGGGCCAGATAGAGGAAGAAGGGGCGCTCCCTGTTCTCGCGGATGAACTTCACGCTCCGCTCGGTGTAGTCCGTGGTGAGCGTGGTCTGGTCGAGGTTGTAGCCCAGTATTCGGTTGCCTTCGTAGGTCGGCAGGTCGGGGAATTTCCACTTGGGATGGTAGGGCCACATGTCGTTCGAGTAGGGCAGTCCGTACCACTCGTCGAACCCGTGCTGCAGAGGCAGGAATTTCTCGGCGTCGCCGAGGTGCCATTTTCCGAAGATCGCCGTGGCGTAGTCGCGTTTCTTGAGCACTTCGGCGATGGTCTCCTCCTCGTCGCTGATGCCGTATGGACAGCCCGGATTGGGCGCGTGGGCGAAGCCGATGCGGTTGGGATAGCACCCCGTGAGCAGTCCTGCGCGGGATGCGCCGCTGATGGGCTGCGCGGCGTAGAAGTTGGTGTACCGCATCCCTTCGAGGGCCAGCCGGTCGATGTTCGGGGTTTTGTAGCCCAAGGCTCCGGAGAAGGAGAAGTCTCCGTTTCCGGCGTCGTCGAGGTTGATGAGGATGAAATTGACGTGATCGGGTCGTTTCGGCTCCGTGTCGCACGAAACGATCCCTGCGGCGGCCGCGGCCGCCGGCAGAATGGGTAGGTATTTCATGTTCGGTTTTGTTTTTTAATCCTGACGGTTAGTGTTTTGCGCTTTCGGGGGCGTAATGGGTCTCCATGATCTCCCGCATGCGCGCCGACCCTTCGTCGGTGTCCTTGTATTGTCGGCGCAGTTCGAGCATCTCGCGTTTCATCGCTCCGATCACCTCCGCATAGGCCGGGTTGCCGTATTGGTTCCGGTTCTCGTGCGGATCGGTTTCGAGGTCGTAGAATTCCCACGAGGGCGTCGAGACGCAGTCGTCCGAGCCGGTCATGCCGAGCCGGTCGCCGTAGAAGAAGATCAGCTTGTAACGGTCGTTGCGGATGCCCATGTGCGCCGGGCGTATCTCGTGCTGGGTCCAGTAACGGTAATACATGCTGCGGGGCCATTCCTGCGGAGTGTCGCCCGCGAGGTTGCTCCGGAAACTGCGCCCCTGAGCCTGCTGCGGCGGTTCGGCGCCGGCATAATCGGCCAGCAGCGAAGCGAAATCGACGTTGGTGACGATATCCCCGTTGCGGGTCCCGGCCGGAATCTCCTTCGGGTAGCGGATCACGAAGGGCATGCGCAGCGGTTCCTCGTACATGATCCGCTTGTCGAAGAATCCGTGCTCTCCGAGGAAGTAACCCTGATCCGAGACGTAGATTACGACCGTATTCTCCGCCAGTCCCTCTTCATCGAGCGTGCGGAGCAGACGGCCGATGTTGTCGTCGATCGCCGCGGCGCAGCGCAGGTAGTCGCGTACGAGTTTCTGGTAGATGGCCCGGCGGTTGGCGACCGAATCGCCTTCGACGCCGCAGAAAGGCAGTTCGGGGTAGTAGGTCCACCAGTTCTCCGGATCAGTGTAGGCCTTGTTCCAGCGCCATGCCATCGTTTCGAGCGGCTGGCCCGCGAACGTGCGGCCCGACTTCGCGGGGCCGAATTCGAGCAGGTTCTCCGGTTCGGGGAACTTCACGCCGTCGTAAAGGTGCGCGAACCGCTCCGGGAAGTCGCACGGTTCGTGCGTGGCCTTGAAGTGGCAGAACACCGAAAAGGGCTTCGTCCGGTCCCGCTCTTTGATCCAGCGGATCGCCTTGTCGGTCACCAGATCGGTCGAGAATCCCTTTTCCACCGCGCCGCCTACGCCCTTGTCGTCGTCCATCCAGTTTTCGGCCGTCTTGAATACCGGGTCGCGGTAGGTGCCCTGATCGTGGAAAACGCTGTAGTAGTCGAATCCCGCCGGCTCCTTTTTCAGATGCCATTTGCCGATCAGCGCCGTCCGGTAGCCGGCCTGCTGCAGCCGTTTGGCGATGTTGTCCTGTTCGGGGCGCAGTGCGTCGTCGAGCGTGTAGACGCCGTTCAGGTGGCTGTACTGCCCGGTGAGGATCGCGGCCCGGCTCGGCACCGAGATCGAGTTGGTGCAGAACGCGTTGTCCAGCACGCACCCTTCGGCGGCAAGGCGGGCGATGTTGTCGTTGGCGGCGTACGGCGCCAGAATGCCGCCGTAAATGCCCCAGCTCTGCGAGGTGTGGTCGTCCGAGAGAATGAAGAGAATATTGGGATGCTCCTGCGGCGCTTGGTCCGTGCATCCTGCGGTCACGGGGAGAATTCCGACGGCGGCCGCGCATATTTTGAATCCGCGTGTATCCATACCGCTAATATACGTAAATTTCGTCGATAAACAGAAACGGACGCAGATTTCGGTCGAAATAGGCGTCGGGAAGCTGCGCCGAGCGCATGACCCGCAGTTTCACGTAGCGGGCCTGAAGGGCCGGGGAGAAGTTCGCTTCGTGGCGTAAAATGCGTTTTACGGCGCCGTAAGGAATTTCCGGGTAACTTTCGCTGTGGACCTCGCGGAATGTTTCGCCGTCGTCCGAAACCCATATCTTCGCTCCTGCGGCGTCCATGATGTGCGAACCGTAGTCCAGCAGGGCGTTGAACGCCACTTGCGCGATCTCCTCCTGCCGTCCGAGGTCGATCACGGCCTCCATGTCGTCGTCCTGCCAGCCCGCCCAGTTGCCGTAGGTGAAGACCCGTTTGCCCCGCAGGCCGTCGTTGAGCGCGGCGGCCGCGTATTTGGGGTGCGGAGCGGTCAGCAGCCGGATCGGCTTCATGGTCGCCTTGTTGAAGGTCACCTCTTCGCGGAAGGGTTCGCTGCGCCGTCCGTCGGGCAGGACGGCGACCGCCCGGACCTCCGCCGGCGATCCGATCCACACCGTGTCGGTGCAGAGGGGCGACTCTTCCGTCGGCTCGCTGCCGTCCAGCGTGTAGCGGATGTCCGCTCCGGGCAGCGACGAGAGGGTCATCCCCACCGCCTTGCGGCCGTAATCCGCGGTGAAGTAGCCGGTTATGTCGTAGAAATGGGGGAAGTGGCTGTAACCGTCGCGGTCGTAGAACCCGACGAGCCGGTCGAGCCGCGTCATGAAGTCCGTGAAATCCTTCTCCCCGTCCGACCATGCCCTTTCCGCGAGCGCCGCCAGCCGGGGCAGCAGCATGTGTTCCAGAATCGTATCGGTCCGCATGTAGGTCGTCCACACGTTGGCCTGCACGCCGATAATGTGGCGGGCCTGCTCCGGCGTCAGCTCTTCGGGAACGGGTTCGGTGTCGTAGACCTTTTTCAGCGGAATATAGCCGCCGATGGTGGGCGGTTCGGTGTCGATGTTCGCCGACTGGTAATAGTCGAAATAAAGCGACGAGTTGGGCGACATGATGACGTCGAAACCCTCGTCGGCGGCCCGGATGCCGCCCGCCGTTCCGCGCCACGACATGACCGTGGCGTCGGGCGACATGCCGCCGTCCACGATTTCGTCCCAGCCGATCAGCCGCCGCCCGTGGCGGGAGAGAAATTTCTCGATCCGGGTGTTGAAGTAGCCCTGAAGTTTGTCTTCGGCGCTGTGGCGGGTGTCGGCTTTCAGCCCCGCCCTGCGGATCAGCGACTGGCATTCGGGGCACTCCCGCCACCGTGTGCGCGGCGATTCGTCGCCCCCGATGTGGATGTACTTCGAGGGGAAGAGTCCGATCACCTCTTCGAGGACCTTTTCCACGAAATCGAAGACTGCGGGATTGCCCGCGCAGAGGATGTCGCGGCGCACGCCCGGCTGCGGGGTGATGACGTACGGCCCGCCCGTGCATCCGAGTTCGGGGTAGGAGGCGAGCGCCGCCGTCATGTGGCCCGGCATGTCGATCTCCGGAACGACCTCGATATACCGGCGTGCGGCATACTCGACGATGTCGCGGATCTGCCGTTTGGTGTAGTAGCCGCCGAAGGTGCCCGGCTCGCCCGCGAGCGTCGTGTCGCGGCGGAAAGCCCCGGTTTCCGTCAGGCGGGGATAGGCGTCGATCTCGATCCGCCACCCCTGATCGTCGGTCAGGTGCCAGTGGAAGACGTTGAGGTTGTGCAGCGCCGCCAGATCGATGATCCGCTTCACCTCTTCGACGGGATAGAACGTGCGCCCTACGTCGAGCATCACGCCCCGGTAGCCCAGATACGGTTGGTCGGCGATACGGGCCGCCGGGAAAAGCACCTTGGCCGCTTTTGCGGCGCCCATCGCCTTGCGGAGCGTCTGGATGCCGTAGAACACGCCGGCGTCGGACTCCCCGCTGACGGTGATGCGGTTTTCGGAAACCTCTATTTCGTACGCTTCGCCGCCTTTGCCCGGCGCGTCGGCCCGCAGGATGACTGCCCTGCCGTCGTCGCAAAGGCCGTCCGGACCGGTGATTTCGGGGGCCGAGCCGACGACCGATTCGACATATCCGGCGAGAAACTCCGCATTGGCGCGCATGCCGTCGTTGTCGCCGGTGCATATGATCCGGGTGCGGGCGTCCAGTTCGAAATCGCCGCCGTCGCCGGGCGCGATTTCGCCGGGGCACGGCACGATTCGGTAATCGGCGGTCGTTTTGCCGCTCTCGCCGCAGGCCGTGAGCGCGATGCAGGCCAGCAGCAGGTGGAATGAAAATTTCATGTCACGGTTTTTCAGGAAAGTGGTCATTAGAAACCGCCTCCCCGTAAATTCAGTTTTACGGGGAGGCTCGTTTCGTTCGGACGGTTATTGGGCGAGAACGCCGTCCCATGTATATCCCACCTCGATGCGTTTGTCCGGGGTGAAGATGTAGGGGGTGTTTGCGGACGCCCGGTGGATGAGGGCGTCGGGCTGTTTGCCCGTGGCGTCTTTGAAGAGGTAGGTCTCCGTTTCCGTCATCGGAGTGTCCTCTTCGATACATTTCACGCTGGAGCCCGGAACCATCGCCTTGCCTTCGGTGTACTCGTTGAGTTTCCAGTAGCCCAGCAGACCCGGCGTGTCGGCCGGAACCGCATAGCGGTTGTTGTTCAGCTCCTCGACGCTGCGCGCTACGGACCAGAACCGGACCTGACAGTAACGGTAACGCAGGCTTCCGAGGTTGCCGGAAGCGGATTCGTTACCGAAGCGGATGCCGTTCAGGGCGTAGAACTGCGTCGCGGCATAGCCCGATTTGGCCGTGTAGCCGATGTTGCCGTTCACGTAGAGCGTGATGTCACCTTCGTCGCACACGATGGCGATATGGTGCCAGATGTTCGACTGGAGCGGGATGGAGGAGATCTGTTTGCCGGAGCGGCTGACCATGCCGTTGATCAGGCTGTTCTTCGTGCCGCCGCCGCTGTCGCCCAGACGGAGCATGAAGCCGTCCTGAATGATCTTCGTGCCGCCCTGCTCGTAGTATCCGATGGCCGACGCGAGCCATGTCGTCGTGTTGCCGGTGTAGATCTGACTGGGGTTGAACAACGTTTCGAAGGTCCACGACGAGAGTTTGTAATCTTCGGCGAAGCGTGTTTGCAGATAGCTGTTGCCCGTGATCTCGACTACGTTCGAATAGGGAACCGGCGTTGCGGCCAAGACGAATGCGTCGGCGCCTTCGAGCACCTGCATGGCATCCCCTTCGGCCTTTACGGCGATGGGCAGCGCATGGACGAATCCCGTCTTGTTCTGCTCCGTGGTGAGCGGATGCAGGGTGATTGTCACCGGATTGGAGACGACCTTGCCTGCGGGGATCACCGCGCTGCTTTCGAATTCGTAGTTGGTGTTCGGAAGCAGTGTGTAGGAGGTGTTGTTCTGTTTGTTGTACTCGTCGAGGGCCTTCTCGTCCACGTATACGGTGAGTTTCAGATCCCTGCCCAGCGGTTTCGAGATGCGGGGCGTGACCGTGTAGACGCTGCCGTCGTCGGGAATGACGAACGAGACCGATTTGGCCGTTCCGACCGCTTCGTTCAGGAAGAGTCTGCCGGGGCCCGTTACGTCGTCGTATTTGAGTTCGGCGTTGTCGCAGGACACGAGTCCCGTCACGATCGCTGCGACGGCCGATAAATAAAATGCCTTGATTTTCATTGCAGTGGTTTTATTCGGTTATTCGTTCGGAACCTCTTCTTCGTTCTCGGACCGATGTACGGCGTTGATGGCCTGCCGGGTCCACGGATAGAAGCCCGATTTGCCGGACAGATAATATTCGTATTCGATGTGGTAGGAGCCGAATCCGCCCTTGCGGTAGGTCTTGCCCTCCCATGTGGGTTTCCAGAGAGCCTGCCCCAGAAGCCGGTTGATGCCGCCCGTGTAGGAGCCGCCGCCCTCGGCGGCGTATTGTTCGAAGTTGACCGTGGTGTAGAGCTTGCGGATCAGCTCTTCCGGCTCCATGTATCCCGAACCGTTCCGGATCACCGTGCTGATGTAGGTGTTGAGTCCCGAATCGGAGGAGGTGCTGTACGCCTGCCAGATGAAGTAGTCGAAATAGGGCATGCAGCGGCCTTCGACGGCGTTGATCTCTCCGTCGATGACCAGCAGTTTGTCCGTGCCCGATTTCGGTCCGAGGTATTTGCCCAGCTCGTCCACGAAGATGTAGAAGTTGTCGCGGTTGGATAGCTCGCGTTTGCAGCCGGCTCCGCCGACGTTCGGCTCGTAGTCCAAGTCGATGCCGCTGTAGCCGCCCGTATAAACGCTGTCGGCGAGCATGCGGGCGTATTTGCGGATGGAGGCTTCCTGAGCGGCCCGTTCGTCGGTGCCGTCGGCGGCCCGCCAGCCCGACGGAGTGTCCCATTCGGGCTTCCAGCCGAAATACTCCTCTTTCTGGGGGTTGTTCTGGTAATCGCCTCCGATCACGTCGACTCCCACCCAGCCGGTTATGGTGGTGCACACCACCTTGGTGCCCTTTACCCGCTGGACATACTCCATGTCGGCCTTCATGGCGTCGGTCAGGACGCTGGGACGCCACCGGCCCCAGATAGCCGCCAGATAGAGGCTGTCGGGAAGGCCCCGGAGCGAGTTCTTGAGGTTGGTGGCGTTAGCGCCCCAGCCGCCGAACCATCCCCATGCCATGTCGTAATCGGTCTCCGCCTTCCATTTGCGCAGGGCGGCGTAATAGGCGTCGTCGTGCCCGTCGCCCTTGAGGAACACCTTGCTTTCGGGTTCCGTCCACTCCTCGCAGGAGACCAGAGCGGACGCGAACAGCAGCAGGGACAGACACATCAATAATATCTTTTTCATACTTGTCGTTTTTTTCGGGTTACATTGAAAAATTGCCGGTCGGCAGAAGCGTTCTACCAAGCGGGTTTGTCCGTTTTTACATCCCACCACAGCCGGGTTCCGAACTTGTCGCCGCCGGCGCCCAGCAGGGCCACCGCCGCATCGTAGTTGTCGGCGTTGCGCGTCTGTTCGTTCGGGGCGAAGGGGATTCGCGAAGCGCCTTCGGTCGGCAGGTTAGGCTCGTTCGAGGCGTTGGTGCTGGTGGGCGTGGGGTAGAATCGCGGATATCCCGTGCGGCGCTGCTCGGCCCACGCCTCCGTTCCGAGCGGATAGAGGGCGATCCATTTCTGGGTGATGATCTTCTCGCGCTGCTTTTCCGCCGAAAGGGCGCCGTCCCATGCGACGGTGACGCTGTAGGCCGTGCCCGGCGTATAGTTGTTGGCCCTGCGCGGATCGGAATAGGCGGTCGGCGCGGCCGTGCCGGTGATGTAGGACGTGTAGTTTTCGGCCTGATACTGCTCGAACGAAAGGCGGATGCCCTCTTCGTAGAGCGTCTTGGCGTCGCCCGTCACGTCCCATCCGTTGACGGCCATTTCGGCCTTCAGGAAGGCCACTTCGGCGGCGTTCATCCACATGAGCCGGTCGAGGGCGTTGGTTTTCGGAAGCGAATAGTAGTCCTTCCACTGGCTGGAGGAGTAGGCGCCTACGCGCGAGCCGTGGTACTCGCTGTCCCGGACCGCAGGGTTGAAATATTTGGAGAGGCGCGGGTCGTCGAAGCTCTTCATGTAGGTGACGATCTCGGCCGCCGCATGCACGTCGCTGTAATCCTCGACCAACCAGCGGAGCGGATTCTGGTCGTTGGTCTGGGAGACGTCGAGCGAGGCGTTGTCCGCGTTCGATTCGATCACGCCGTAGGGGTGCGCGACGGCCTCTTCGGCATAGCGTTCGGCATCGGGCGACACGTTCGAGATGCGCATGGCCAGACGGAGCTTGAGCGAATTGGCGAACCGGATCCATTTAGCGAGGTTGCCGTTGTAGACGTAATCCGCCGACGCGGCTTCTGCGACCACGTCCGTTCCGGCGAGGGTGATGTAGGTCTCCAGCACGTTCACCGCATGGTCGAGGTCTTCGAGCATGAAGCCGTAGACGGCCTCCTGCGACTGGTAGGGAGCGGTCAGGTCGTCGTTGTTCTCCATCGTGCGGTAGGGGATGGGTCCCTGAATGTCGGTGACGCGCTGCATGGCCGCCACGCGGATGATCTGGGCGAGCGCCATGCGGTAGTCATCTTCCGGCTCTTCGAGTTCGGCCTTGATGGCCCGCCAGTTGCTGTATATGTTGGTCATGGGCACCTCGTAGGGAGGATTGGCCCAGTCGTTGGCGATTCGGTAAAAGGCGAACATGCCGGTATTCCATCCCGCATCGGTCGATTTGGCGTAGGCGAAGTAGCGGCCGTAGGCGCCTCCCGACACGTTTTCCACGATCTGATATTGGTTCTTGACGGTGGGAATCACGTTGTACTGCATGCTTTTGATGTAGTCCCAGACGTCGCGGTCTATCGTGCTCGGCTGGTCGGGGTTCCGGTTGTAGGCTTCGAAATTGCCCGTGCAGGACAATGCCGCCAAGGCGACGGCGCCGAACAACAGTCTGTTTATGATGTTCATGTATTTTCTCATAACGGTCTTAAGGCTTGGTTAGAACTTAAGTTGGACATTGAAACCGAGGCTTCGCAGGCTCGGCTGCATGAAGTAGTCGATACCTTGGAGGTAGGAACCGGTGGAGGCCGTGAGTTCGGGGTCGAACGGGGCCTTGCAGTAGATCATCCAAAGGTTGCGCCCTACGAGCGAAGTGGTTAGTTTGACCCGCTCGCCCATCCATTTCTTCGGGAAGGTATATCCGATGCTCATCTCCTGAAGGCGGACGTTCGTCGCGCTGTACGTATAGTGGGAGAGGAGCTGTCCCAGACCGACGGTCTCGTAGTAGTGCTGCGCGTCGATCCTGCCGTTGTTGATGGGCACGCCGCCGGCGTCGCGCGCATCGGCGCTCGCCTTCGAGACTCCGAGTCCGTCGAGGAACCCTTGGGTGGGCGATACCACGATGCCGCCGAAGCGTGCGGAGAAGAGCAGCGAGAGGTTGATGCCCTTGTAGGAGAAATCGTTGCGGAAACCGGCATTGTAATCGGGCAGTACCGAGCCGAGTTTGATGCGCTCGTCTGTGACCATCAGCTTCGGGTCGTTGGGGTTGATGTAGATGTAGCCGTTCTCGTCGAGCCGCAGGTCTCCGTAGGCGTACAGGTCGCCCATGGTGCCGCCTTCGGTCATGATGAAGTTGGCGCCGCCCATGCTGGCCACTTCATACTCCTTGAGCGTGTAGTATTTGTCCGTCTGCGGGTCGTAGTAGTTGTTCATCAGCTCGACGACCTTGTTCTTGTTGTGGCTGAGCGTGAGGCTGGAGCTCCACGAGAAGTCCCTCCATGTCTTGTCGTATCCGATCGAAAGCTCGAAACCCTTGTTTTCGACGTTGCCCGTCTGCGCGTACATGTTTTCGTAGCCGGCCGAACCAGACAGGGGCACGAGGAAGGTCTGGTGTTTGGTGTTGGACTTGTAGTAGGTGAAGTCCAGCGAGAGCGAATTGGCGAACAGCCGGGCGTTCAGACCCACCTCCCACGAGGTCGTGTTTTCCGGGCGGAGGTTCTGGATCGGTCTGGTGGCGCTCGTGGACCACGAACCCTGCTTCCATTTGTAGGTCAGGTAGGAGATGCCCCAAGGAATCGGGCTGCCCACTTCGGCCCACGAAGCCCGTACTTTGAGATAGTCGATGAACGAGGGGAGTTTGACCATTTCGTGGATCAGTCCCGAAAGGCCGACCGAGGGGAAGCAGTACGACAGGTTGTTCGTGTAGGCCAGATTGGAATGCCATTCGTTGCGGACCGTGGCCGTGAGGTAGAGCATGCCCCTCCATCCGGCCTCCACGCTGGCGAATACGGCCTGCTCCTGCTCGCGTTTGCGTTCCTGAAGCCGTTGGCCCGATGCGCCGTAGGGGTTGGTGTTGGTCAGCGAGAAGAAGTTGGGCAGTTCGAGCGGACCGCGCGCTCCGGCGATGCTGGAGAGCTGGTCGGAGATGCTGGCGCCGACATTGGCGAAGAGCGAGAACTGCTCCCAGTGCTTGTTTACGGTGGCGATGAAGTCACCGTAGCGGTGGGTGTCCTCCTCTTTGGTGAATTCGAAGAATCCGTTGTCGCCGCCGGCGAACAGCGGGTCGGTCGATGCGTAGAGCTTGCGCGACGATTCGCCGACGCTCAGGTCGGCTTTGGCGCGGCCGGCGAGGGTGAGCCAGTCGGTCACCTTGTAGGTGAGGCTCGCGTTCATCATGGAGCGCCGCCGCTTGTTGTTCTGGACGTTGCGGTGCATCATCCACAAGGGGTTCTGCATGTCGAGCGCGCCGCGGCCCCACGCCCAGTTCTGCACGTAGCGTTTTTTGTTCGAATCATAGATCTCGAACATCATCAGATCCTCGACGCTTTCGCCGCGCGGGTAGGTGTAGAGCGAGGTCAGCGGGTTGAAATAGCGTCCTGCCGAGAGCATGTTCTGGTCTTCGGTCTCCACGTAGCTGAAGCCTGCGTCCAGCGTCATCCGATCCTGCAGGAACGAGGTCGTGTTGCGAACCGTGACGGAGTATTTGTCGTATGAGTTGTTGGGCAGGATGCCGTTGGCATAGACGTGCATCAGCGAGGCGTAGGTCTGATTCTTCTCGTTACCCACGGAGATGCTGGCGTTGGTCTGCGTGTTGGCTGCCGTGTTGAAGAAATCTTGCGGGTTATAGGACGAAGGGGTCGCCAGTACCCCCCCCCAGCTGGAGTAGGTTCTCGGCTGGTTGCCGTATTTGGTCTGGAACTCAGGCATTTTGAGCGGCGAGGAGAAGGTCGTCTGGTTGGAGAACGAAATCTGGGGCCGGCCGGCCTTTCCCTTCTTGGTGGTGATCACGATCACGCCGTTTGCGGCGCTCGATCCGTAAAGCGCCGCCGCCGAGGGGCCGGTGAGCACGGTCATGGATTCGATGTCGTCCGGGTTGAGGTCCGTGAGACCCTCGCCGCGGGGCTGCGACTCGAACTCGCTCTTTATCTCGCCGTTGTTATTGTTGAAGAGGGGAATGCCGTCCACCACATAGAGGGCGTTGTTGCTGCTGCTGATGGATTTCAGACCGCGAAGCACCACGCGGGTGGCGCCGCCGATGCCCGATGCCGACGAATTGATGACCGCGCCTGCGATTTTACCGTTCAGCGAATTCATCAGATTGACGTCCTTCACGATGCTGATATCCTCCGAACTCACCTGCTGGGCGTTGTAGCTGAGCGCCTTTTCCGAGCGCTTGATGCCGAGGGCAGTTACGACCACGGCGTCTACGGCCTGCGACTCTTCATGCAGCGTGAAATCGATCTGCGTGCGATTCCCCACGGTGACCTCTACGGGGCGGAAGCCCAGATAATTGACGACCAGCACGGCGTTCCCGGCCGAGGGGGATATCTGCAGCGAGTAGTCTCCGCCGGCTCCGGTGCTCGTGCCGACGGTCGTTCCCTTGACGATGACGGCCGCTCCGACGACGGGGTTGCCTTGTGCGTCGAGAACCTTGCCGGAAACCGATCTGGGTTGTGCGCTCACCTCTTTGCGGACCGCCGAGAGCACGACATTCGAAGCGTCGATGCGGTAGGCCACGTCGGTTCCTTTGACCATCTGCGTCAGTGCGGTCTCGACGGAGGCGTCCGTGCAAGAGACGCTGACTTTCTGGGAAATGTTCACGTTCGCGTCGATGGCGAAGAGATAACTGGATTGTTTTTCGATGGCGTCGATCACCCGTTCCATCGGGACGTCCGCCATCGTGATCGTGATCCGGGGCGGTGCCGACTGGGCAAAAGCCGCGACGGAAGACAAAGATAGGGATACAGCAAATAGCAGCGAATATAAACTCCTGATTTGCAGAATCAATTTTTTGTTCATACTTTTGTATAAATTCTAGGGTTTAAGTAGGTTTTACGCCTGAAGAATGTACCTATGGATGCGCCAACATTCATAGGTTTTCTTTTTTATCAGGACTTGATACGGAAGAAAAGGGTTCTCGGTTACTTTCTCATAGGCATCGGGCTGTTGGGTTCGTACTTCATTCGTTATCTGATATAGAGCGTATTGGTCGTAATATCCCGTTCGTACCTGAAATCGGCCGCATGCTGCAGCACCGCGAGGGCGTGGTCTATCCCTTCGCTGATGCGGAGCTTGCATCGCTGGAACTCGATCTGGGGCAGGTCGTCGCGCAGAATTTCCACGTTGATGTCGTAGCAGCGTTCGAACTTGGCCATGACCTCTTCGAACGTCATTCCCGTTATGCAGAGGATGCCGTCCGTCCAAAGCAGTTTGTCGGCGTTCTCCTGCGCGTGCAGCTGCAACTTTCCGTTTTCCAGATGGACCGTCTGGTTCGGCTCCATCGTGATTCGGTCGCTGCGGTCCGTCCGGTTGCAGACCTGAACCCTGCCGCGGAGCAGGTCGGCGGTGAAAATTCCCTCCTCTTCGTTCGCCTCTACGTTGAATTTGGTGCCCAGCACCCTCACGTCGCAGGCGAACGTCTCGACGACGAACGGATGCTGCGGGTCGCTCTTGACGTCGAACATCGCCTCGCCCGTGACTTTCACCCGGCGCTCTGCGCGCGCAAAGACCGCCGGATACTCCAGCGTCGTGCCCGAATTGAGCCATACGGTCGTGCCGTCGGTGAGCGTCATGCTGATGCGTTCCCCGTTGGGCACGAACACGCTCAGCGAATTGTTGGAAGCCTTGCGGTCGAACATCTTCGTAGCTGCGAAATAACTCACTCCGAGACATAAGCACAGGACTGCCGCGATGCGCATGCTCCATGCGCCGATACTGCGCAGCGTCGGGAGCGGCCGGCGCTGGGGTTTCCGGCCTGCGGGGCGGTTTACGCGGGCTGCATTGAGCATATTGTCCAGCCCGTCGAAATATTTCCGGTTGGCCGGATCGGCGTCGAGCCAGTCCAATACCGTCTTGATCTCGTCTTCCGACGCTTCGTTCTGCAAAAACTTGTACAGTAATAAATCGTCCATCTTCTCTTCTTCTCTCTGTTAGTAGTAATAACAAACAAATGCACCGTGTTAGTAGTGAAACGGTGCATTTTTTTGTTTAATAATTTATTTTATTAAATCAAGTTGCTGACAGCCAGCAGTATGATCAGCGCGAAAATATAGTCCTTGAATTCTTCCCGCAGTATTTTCAAAGCCCGCCGCATCTCGAAATTGACGTGCGTGAAGGCGATGTTCAACTCCTGAGCAAGCTCTTTGTAGCTTTTGTTCTCGTAGCGGCTGCCTTCGAAAATGCGCCGCGTAAGTTCCGGCATCCGGCCGACGGCGCGGTCGAGCATCGTCTGCATCTCCTCCACGAACAGCGTGTCGGGAACGCAGGCCGCCAATGACTGAATGTCGGACTGGATCAGCCGCTGCTGGGTCGAATGCAGCTTTTTCTCGATCTGCAGGTGCAGCAACCGGGCCTTCAGGTGGTTCAGGCACTTGTTTTTGACGATGGTCAGTACGTAAGCCGGGGCGTTCACATCTTCCGGCAGCCGGTCCCGCTCCTCCCAGAACGCCATGAAACTGTCCGACACCAGATCCTCCGCAATTCCCCGGTCGCGCACGTAACGGTAGGCGACCTCGGTAAACCGGGGATTGTAGTCGGAATACAATCTCCCGAACTCCGCGGAGGTAATGCAGGTTTTGGTCGGTTTCTGGTGCATCGGGGGTAATTAATATGCCAAAATTAAGACTTTTAGTATTATTTGCAAAATCAAAATCCCCCAAATCGAAATCGCTCTGCCTCAAATCGTTGTTGCGGGGCCGCGAAATCTGTTTTTCCGGCCGGAAAGATTTTTGTCCCGCCGCGCGGAAATCGAAAAAAACGGACCGGAAAGATAGGACGTATCTTTTCCCGGTCCGGATTATAATATAAGTTGTCTGCGGATGCGTCGCGATTTGTCAGACGGTTTTACAAGGCTTCGGCGACCACATAGGTGCTGCCGCCGATGAAGATCATGTCGTCGGCGCCGGCCAGCTCCTTGGCGCGGGCGACTGCGGCGGGAACTTCGGCGACGGTCTCGCCGTGCAGTCCGTAGATCGCGGCTTTGGCGGTAAGCTCGGCGGCAGAGAAGGCCCGTTCGGTCTTCGCCTGCGTGAAGATATAGTGGGCGTCGTGCGGCAGCAGGGGGAGGATATGGGCGAGGTCCTTGTCGCGGACGAAGCCGATCACGCAGTAGAGTTGTTTGTGGGGCGTGGCTTTGAGCTGCCGGGCGACGTAGGCGATGCCGTGGGGGTTGTGGCCGGTGTCGCAGACCGTAAGCGGCTGTTCGCCCAACTTCTGCCAGCGGCCCATGAGCGAGGTGTTGGCCGCCGTGTCGCGCGCACCTTCGAGGAAGGCGCGGCGGGAGATGGTCAGCGGCGTCTCTTCGTGCAGGAAATCGACCGTTGCGGCTGCCGTGACCATGTTGCGGCGCTGGTAGTTGCCCCCCAGATCGAGATCGACCTCGAAGTTGCGGTTGTCGCGGGTGCGGTGCATGCAGAAGTGCTGGCGGTCGTTTCCGCAGGGGCAGGGCTCGCACGAGAACTCCTGCTCGGCGTAGATGACCTTCGACTTGTTGGCGGCCGCGGCCTGCTCAATGACGTCGTTGTAGCGGGGGTCGCTCTCGCCGATGACTACCGGAATGCTCTTTTTGATGATGCCGGCCTTCTCGGCGGCGATTTTCGGCAGCGTGTCGCCCAGCAGCGCCGTGTGGTCCAGCCCCACGTTGGTGATGACGCTCACCAGCGGCACGATGATGTTCGTGGCGTCGAGACGTCCTCCGAGTCCCGTTTCGATCACGGCCACCTCGACGTCGCTCTGCGCGAAGTAGTCGAAAGCCAGCGCGGCGGTCATCTCGAAGAACGACAGCTCCAGCTCGACCATCTTGCCGTGGTGCTTGTCCACGAAGTTCACCACTTTCTGTTTGGGAATCATCTCTCCGTCCACCCGGATGCGTTCGCGGAAATCCTGCAGGTGGGGCGAGGTGAAAAGCCCCGTGCGGTAGCCCGCTTGCTGGAGCACCGATGCGATGATATGCGACACGGAACCTTTGCCGTTGGTTCCCGCCACGTGGATCGTGAAAAAGTTACGCTGGGGATTGCCTATGTGGCGGCAGAACGCGGTGATACGCTCCAATCCCGGCTTGTAGGCCGTCGCGCCTTTGGCTTCGAAGACCGGCAGCGACGAGAAGAGGAATTCGAGGGTCTGGGTGTAATTCATATCGGGTTTCGGGTTTTATTTTACGAGGTAATTTTTCCTTTTGACCCGGTAGGCGATGTAGTAAAGCACGCAGAGCAGCGTCAGGTACTCGGAAATGCGGCCCAGATAGTCGCCGTATCGGGTGTAGAAGGTGAGTTCGGAGTTGAGGGGCACGGCGGCGGAGATCACGCCCCGCTTTTTCCAGCCGAGGGTCTCCCCGATGTCGCCGCGGGCCGATATGAAGCCCGACATGCCCGTATTGGCCGAACGGGCGATGGCGCGGCGGTGCTCGATGGCCCGCAGCCGCGATATGGTGAACAGGTGCTTGTAACCCGGCGTGTCGCCCCACCAGCCGTCGTTCGAGATGATGGCCATGAACTGCGCTCCCCGGCGCACGAAGTCGCCGTAGAAGTCGCCGTAAAGTCCTTCGTAACAGATGGCCGGACCCATGCGCATGCCGGCGTGCGCGAAGGCCGTGCCGTGCTGGCCCATGCCGATCTGTCCCACGACGCCGCCCAAGTCGATGACCAGAAACTGCATGAGGTCGAAGATGACCGTCGGGGTGTTTTCCACGCCGATCACCAGCTTGCCTTTGTGGTGCAGCTGCGTGCGGCCTGCGGAGTCGAGTCCCACGGCCGTGTTGAAGTCGTCGTAGTAGCCGTCGCCGTAAGGGTTGCCCACGGCCGTGCGGGGCTGCAGTCCCGCCGCATAATAGCGGTTGGTGAAGGCGCCGGTGACGAGCAGTGCCTGCGGATGGCTGCTGCGGAGCGTGTCGGCCAGCTCCTGCCAGAACGGTCCCGGCTCGTTGTCGAACCGGGTCTCGGAGAGTCCCGGTTCCCAGTAATGTCTCGGCACGGCCGTTTCGGGGAGCAGGATGAACTGCGCTCCGGCGGGGACTTCCGTCAGCAGGTCGACGATGTTGCGCTCCTGCCACTCCGCGCGGCCGTTGAATTTGTCGTAACAGTCCACGTTGGGCTGGACGACGCTCACTTCGGCCGTCCCTTCGGCGGGCTGCTGCCAGCTCCACCAGATGCCCAGCGATACGGCGGCCGGGACGAGCAGCATGCCGGCCGCCGCGGCCCAGCGGGCCGCATTGCGCCGTGCGCGGATCGCCTCGAAGAAGAGGATATTGCAGAGCAGCACCCACAGCGAACCGCCGAAGACGCCCGTATATTCGTACCACTGCACGAGCCATGCCTCGTGCGAGAATCCGTTGCCCAGAATCAGCCACGGCCACGAAAACTCGCCGACCGTGTACCAGTATTCCGTGGCGATCCACCCTGCGACGAGCAGCGTGTAGGCCAAGGCCTTGGGTCCTTTTTTCGAAACTGTGTGAAACAACATGAAGGCGATCATGTTGAAGAACGTCGAAGCCAGCGTCGCCGCAACGGGACCCACGGGAGTCGCGTTCCATATCCACCACACCGTCGCGACGTTCCACAGCGCGAAGGTCAGCGCCGCCCAGCCGAACATGCGCCGCCACGAACGGCGCGAAGCGTCGTACGACGAGCTGATCCATAGCAGCGGAACGAGTGCGAACGGCAGCGTGAGACCCGTTGCGCCGAGCCATCCCGGAGAGAGCAGAATGACCGATAGGATTGCCGCCGTCAGTTTACGAAACATGGTGTGTGATTTTTACGTGGGCAAAAGTAGTCAAATGGCCGCATATTTCAAAATATTTCATATTTTTGCATGAACATCTAAAAACTACTGATAAATGAAGAAATTTGCCTTTTTGTCGTGGGCGGTCGTCGCTGCGCTCTTTTTTACGGCCTGCGAGTCTTCGCCGAAGGGTTACAGCGTCGTGGACGGCGTGATTGTTTTCGATGCCCCGGCCCGTGTCGAGGGCCAGCATTCGGTGCTGCGGCTGACGACCGATCCGATACCCGTCGTGCGGGTCGGATTCATCGGGCTGGGCATGCGCGGTCCGGGCGCCGTGGAGCGTTTCACCTACCTCGACGGCGTCGAGATCAAGGCGCTCTGCGACCTCTATCCCGACCGGGTCGAGAAGTCGCAGGAGATCCTTGCCGGCCGGAATCTCCCCGCAGCCGCGGCCTACAGCGGTGAAGAGGGCTGGAAAGAGCTTTGCCGGCGCGACGACATCGACCTCGTCTATATCTGCACCCCGTGGCAGCTGCATGTGCCGATGGCGGTTTACGCCATGGAGCACGGCAAGCATGTGGCCGTGGAGGTTCCCGCCGCCACGTCGCTCGAAGAGTGCTGGCAGCTGGTCGATACCGCCGAAAAGACCCAGCGCCACTGCATGATGCTCGAAAACTGCGTTTACGACTTTTTCGAGCTGACGACGCTCAACATGGCCCAGCACGGGCTGTTCGGCGAGATCATCCACACCGAAGGTTCGTACATCCACGACCTCGATCCGTTCTGGGAGCATTATCAGGGCAACTGGCGTCTCGACTTCAACCAGTCGCACCGCGGCGACGTTTACGCCACGCACGGACTCGGTCCGGCCTGCCAGCTGCTGGACATCCACCGCGGCGACAGGATGACCCGTCTGGTGTCGATGGACACCGAGTCGATCAACGGACTCAAAACCGCCAAGGAGAAGATGGGCGCCGAAACCTTCGCCAACGGCGATCAGACGCTGACGCTCATCAAGACCGAGAAGGGCCGTACGATCCTTTTGGAACACAACGTCTATACGCCCCGTCCCTACAGCCGCATGTATCAGCTTACCGGCACCGAAGGATTCGCCAACAAATATCCGGTTCAGGGCTATGCGTTCCGTCCCGAACAGCTTGCGGGCGAGCTTCCCGACCACGAGAACCTGAGCGGACATTCGTTCATTCCCGCCGAGGCCCGGAAGACGCTTATGGAGCGTTACAAGCACCCGATCGTCCGCGACATCGAGGACAAGGCCCGTCAGGTGGGCGGCCACGGAGGCATGGACTTCATCATGGACTACCGGCTGGTTTACTGCCTGCAGCACGGTCTTCCGCTCGATCAGGACGTTTACGACGCGGCCGAATGGTCCTGCATCGGCGCGCTGACGGCGGCTTCGCTCGAACATAACAACGCGCCCGTCGCCGTTCCGGATTTCACCCGCGGCGACTGGGCCAAAATCGACGGCTACCGCCACGCCATGGCGCAGTAACGGCTGGCGGCTGAAATTGAAGAAGCGGTCCGGATTTTTTCCGGGCCGCTTTTTCGGTTGTGGCAATACCTTTGCAGCGGATCGGGAAACTTTAAAAACGATTTGTTATGAATGCTGTAAAGGAAGCTCCCGATTACCTGCACGACGAACACCTGTCTCAGGGAACCAAGACCTATCTGAACGTGTTGAACGGCGGCGGACCCGCCGTCGAGTCGCTGCCCGTGCCCGACGCGCGACGCGTGCTGGCCGATCTGCAGGCGGCCGTGCCGGTCGATCTGTCGGGCGTCGAAGAGTCCGAGCGGACCATCGAGAGCGAGGGGCGCACCCTGCGCCTGAATCTTGTGCGGCCGGAGGGAACCGGCCGGGAACGGCTGCCTGTTTTCGTCTTCGTCCACGGCGGCGGCTGGGTGCTGGGCGATTATCCGACCCACCGCAGGCTGGTGCGCGATCTGGTCGCGGAGTCGGGTTGCGCGGCGGTTTTCGTCAACTATACGCCTTCGCCCGAAGCGCGGTTTCCGCAGGCCGTCGAGGAGATTTACATTGCCGTGAAATGGGTGGCCGAAAACGGCCGTGAGATAGGGGTGGACGGCAGCCGGCTGGCTCTGGCCGGCAACTCTCTGCACAAATCGGCAGAACGGCAACATGTCGCTGGCGGCGGCTCTTCTGGCCAAGGATCACGGCGGACCGCAGATCCGCACGCTGGTGCTGATGTGGCCGGTGACCGACGCCGGATATGATTGGGATTCCTATGCGGAGTATGGGCGTCAGCGGTTTCTGACCGCACCTCTGATGAAGTGGATGTTCGAACAGTATGTCTCGGACCCGGCGCAGCGCGGCAGCGACCTGATGTCGCCCGTGCGGGCTTCGGCCGAACGTCTGCGGGGACTGCCGCCTACGCTGATCGCCGTCGCCGAGAATGATATCCTGCGCGATGAGGGCGAGGAGATGGGACGCCTGCTGGACGCGGCGGGCGTCGAGGTTACGACCGTGCGCTTCAACGGCGTGATACACGATTGGGGCATGCTTAACGGATTTGCCGGACTGCATCCTACGCGTACGCTGGTGCGGCTGGCAGGAGCGGTGCTCCGCGATTATCTGAGGGAATAGCGGTCCGCCGGGAGTGGAGGAGGGACCGGCGGAAACGGCCTGAACGGAGAATCGGCGGGACGGCTGGAAACGGCTGGCGCGGCTGGATCGAAGGATCGGCTGGAGCGGAATGCCGGCGGGAGAGGCGCTGCCGGCGGAACGGCTGAGGCGGTGGGGCGGAAACGGCGGACGGTTGTCAGCGCCGGACTCCTCCCCGCGACAAGACCTCTTCGAAGTAGGCGATCGTCTTCAGCAGTCCGTCGCGCAGCTGGATCGTCGGTTCCCAGTCGCCGAGCATCTTGTGGGCGAGGGTGATGTCGGGTTTGCGCTGCTGCGGGTCGTCCGACGGCAGGGGCATGCGGATGATTTTCGATTTGGAGCCGGTGAGTTCGAGGACGATGTGCGCCAGCTCGGAGATCGTGAATTCGTTCGGGTTGCCGATATTGACCGGCCCCGTGAAGTCGTCGGGCGTTGCGGTCATCATGCGCAGCATTCCCTCGATCAGGTCGTCGATATATTGGAAACTGCGGGTCTGCTCGCCGTTGCCGTAGATGGTGATCTGCTCGCCGCGCAGCGCCTGCACGATGAAATTCGAAACCACGCGGCCGTCGTTGATGTCCATTTTCGGGCCGTAGGTGTTGAATATGCGGACGATTTTCACCGGAACGCCGTGTTCGCGGTAGTAGCTCATGAAGAGCGACTCGGCGCAGCGTTTGCCTTCGTCGTAGCACGAGCGCAGTCCCAGCGGGTTTACGTGTCCCCAGTAATCCTCCGGCTGGGGATGGATCAGCGGGTCGCCGTATACTTCGGAGGTCGAAGCCTGCAGGATTTTTGCGTGGTTGCGGTTGGCGATGGCGAGCATGTTCATGGCGCCTATGACCGAGGTCTGCGTCGTCTTGATCGGGTCGTGCTGGTAGTAGATCGGCGATGCCGGGCAGGCGAGGTTGTAAATCTCCTCGACTTCGGCCATATAGGGGTAGACGATGTCGTGGCGGATGACTTCGAAGTTGGGGTGTTTCAGCAAATGGCGGATGTTGCTCTTGTGTCCCGTGAAGTAGTTGTCGATGCAGATGACGTCGTTGCCCTCTTTAAGCAGGCGTTCACACAGGTGGGAACCGATGAATCCGGCACCACCGGAGATGAGTATTCGCTTCATTGGCACGAAATAGTTTTGATTAAGGCGTGTAAATGTACGATTTTTATTTTGAATAAGTTATATTTGCACGCACAAATCGTTACAAGATAACACAAAATGGGTCGAAAAGCCGTCTTTTGTCTGCTCTATTTTCTGGCTGTCGTCTTTACCGGACTGCTGCTTGCCGCTGCTGTGCTGAGCTGGCGCGCGTCGTTCGTTTCGCCGGAACAGGGCGGGTTCTGGGCTACGATCGCCCTGCTGCTGCCGGTCGTCCTGCTGGCCAATCTGGCCGCATTGGTCTGGTGGCTGATCCGCCGCAGGTGGGTCGTCGCGCTGATGCCGCTGGCGGCTTTGCTTCTGAATATGGGCTACGTCTCGTCCATGATCCAGCTGCCCGACTTCAACGCGCCCGCCGGGTCGCACGACATCCGCATCGCCACGCTTAACGTCAACGGATTCCGCCAACTGGGCCCTAAGTCGATCACCGCGGCCGCCGTGGCCGAGATGATGCGCCACGAGCAGGTCGATGTGTTATGTTTGCAGGAGTTTCTCGACGACGGCGAGTTCCCGGCCGACAGCATCGGCGCACTCTTTTCGCGCCGGATGCCCTATTTCGTTTCCGAGGGCAGCGGAGCCGTCGCCAGCCGCTATCCGATCCTCGACTGCAAATACGTCCGGTTTCCCGATACCAGCAACGACTACCTGCGCGCCGACCTGCTCGTGGAGGGAGACACGCTGCGCATTTTTTCGGTGCATCTCCAGACTTCGGGCATCGCCCAGCTGCGCCGCCGCTTCCAGAAGGACTACAACCGGGAAGCCCCGGTCGATTCGATGCTCGGCGCCGTGGACCGCAACAGCCGGATTCGTGCCGCGCAGGTGCGTGAAATCCGCGCCGAGACGGATGCGTCGCCCTATCCGGTAATTCTGGCGGGCGACTTCAACGATACTCCCTCGTCGTATACCTACCGCGAGATGAAGGGTGCTCTGACCGACGGTTTCCGCCGGTGCGGAAACGGGTACGGCGGCACTTTCCGCTATCTGGGCGGATTGCTGCGTATCGACTATGTCTTCTATGACGACACCTTCGAGTGCGTTCGCTATTACATGCCCTCCGAAGTGGTCAGCGACCATAAGGTCGTGATCGCAGAACTCCGGTTCAAATAGATTTCGGCTTTCGCGGCTTTCCCCGTCTCTGCATCGGTCTGTATCGGCGCGGAGTGGCGGGCGTTTGTGCAGCTGGTCTTATTGCTGGCGATGGCCGGGGTGGCGGTACGTTTGTGCCGCCGCTTTTCGGCCGGGGTGCAAAAAACAGACGTGGAGCGCGGTTCGGGCCGGGCTTCGCGTCTGCTGTTGCATATCGGTTTCGTGCGCGGAGTGCGCCTCGGCGCGTTACGGCCGGGCGATGCCGCCGCTGGTGTCCTCCACGGTTTCGGATCGGGGCTGCTCCTTGGCGATCGTGAAGGTGAAGGTCGAACCCTCTCCCTCCGCCGATTCGATGGTCAGCTCGCCGCCGTTGCGCCGCGTGAGGTCCTGCACCAGTTGGAGACCCAGACCCGATCCCTCTTCGTTCTTGGTGCCGTAGGTCGTGTAGTGGATTTCGGGGTTGAGCAGCTTGGGGATGTCCTCCTCCCTGATGCCCGTGCCGAAGTCGCGGACGCTGATGCGTGCATGCGTCGGCGTCTCGCGCACCGAGATGACGATGCGTCCGCCCTCGTTGCTGTATTTGATGGCGTTGGACATCAGGTTGCGCATGATCGTCTTGACCATGTCCACGTCGCAGTTCACCGAAATCGGACCGGGAATGTCGTATTCGACGGAGATGCTCTTGACCTGCGCCACGAGGTCCGACATTTTGCTGGCGAAGACCACCACTTCGGAGATGTCCACCTCCTGAAAGACCGAATTCATGCGTCCTGTCTGGCTCTTGGTCCATTTCAGCAGGTTGTCCAGCAGCATGAAGGTGCTTTCGGTGATGTTGTTGCCCATGGTCACCATTTCGAGGTTTTCCTCGCCGATCTGCTCCGGAGTGAGGTTCATCAGGAGCATGTTGAAGACCATCTTGAGCGTCCCGATGGGCGAGCGCAGGTCGTGGGCGATGACCGAATACATTTTGTCGCGCGCATCGACCGTGGCCTGCAGTTCGTCGCGCTGCTGCATGATGGTCCGCTGCGCCGCGGCCAGATAGATATGGTGGGTTACGCGGGTGATCAGCTCTTCGTGGTTGAACGGCTTGGAGACGTAGTCGCTGGCGCCCAGCTTGAAGCCTTTGACGATGTCTTCGGGGTTGTGGAGCGCCGTGAGGAAGATCACCGGAATGTCCTGCGTGACGGGGTCGGCCTTGAGGTGCTTGATCACTTCGTAACCGTCCAGATCGGGCATCATGATGTCGAGCAGGATCAGGTCCGGAGTCTCTTTCGACGCTTTCTCTATCGCTTCGTAACCGCCCGATGCCGTGACGATCTTGTACTTGGCGCGGCTCAGCACGGCTTTCAGCAGCATGATGTTGGTCGCGATGTCATCGACGGCGAGGATCGTGTAATCCTCCGGTTTTATGGCGATGTTTTTCATGGGGAACGACTTTTTACAATGCAAATATAGTATTATTTTTCGCTCGTTATCAAAAACTTCAGGCCCTTTTGGCTTTTTCCCAAGCGCCCCGTCCCCGATGGGTTGCGAGGTAGGTCGTGCCGCGGAACACGTTGAGGTTCATGAAGAGAAAGTAGTAGGGGATGAACAGCAGGCGGCTGCGGCGTCCGCTGCGTTCGAGCGCCCGGCCCGCGAGCGCCGCGAGGTAGAAGGCGCACTGCAGGCCCAGCGTCACAGCGTAAAGCGTCGGATGCCCCGACCACAGCAGGGCGACGTTGAGCGGCAGCAGGGCGACCAGCACCACGGGCGTCAGCGTCCAGCGCAGCACCCGGTGCGAGACGTACTGGAACCAGAGCACGCCGTAGCGGAACGGATTGAGCAGTTTGCGCAGCCGCCAGACCGACTGCAGGCCGCCGGCCGCGATGCGTTTCTTGCGCTTGCCCTCCTCGCCCATGTCGGCCGAGGGTGTCTCCAGCGCGTACGCCTCCTTGCAGTAGGCGATTTTGTAACCCTGCGCCGCGATCAGCATCGAGCAGACGAAATCGTCGAGCAGCGTGTCTTCGGGCAGTGTCTGCCACAGTCCGCGCCGCACGGCGAACAGTTCG
>ERZ780218.767-NODE-767-length-25981-cov-5.773586_pt1 | contig 25981 bp, 22 predicted proteins | sample MGYA00510975_ERZ780218 | MGnify/ENA primary metagenome ERZ780218 (study PRJEB29588, sample SAMEA2152063) | human gut metagenome | biome: human gut; feature: human-associated habitat; material: faeces | place: Denmark | collected 2008/2010 ... | reverse complement strand
GTAAATTGTAAACGTACCTATGTGATAAAGATTAAATAATATTTATGACCGTAGGGAATAAATTGTAAATAAACAGATGAAAGCAAAATTCAATATCATAACAAGTACATGTGTACCTCTTCCTTTGGAAAATGTGGATACAGACCAGATTATTCCGGCACGTTTTCTAAAAGCTACTACCCGTGAGGAAAAGTTTTTTGGCGATAACCTCTTCCGTGACTGGCGTTATCATCCGGATGGTTCATTAAATAAAGACTTTGTGTTGAACAATCCCACCTATGGAGGACAGATATTGGTGGCAGGAAAGAACTTTGGTTCGGGTTCCAGCCGTGAACATGCTGCATGGGCAATAGCCGGATATGGCTTCCGTGTAGTGGTAAGTAGCTTCTTTGCCGATATTCATAAGAATAATGAGTTGAATAATTTTGTATTGCCTGTAGTGGTGACAGAGGAGTTTCTGGCGGAATTGTTTGATTCTATCTTTAAAAATCCTAAAACAGAGGTGGAAGTAAATCTGCCGGAACAGACTATTACTAATAAAGCTACCGGAAAGAGTGAACACTTCGAGATTAATACATATAAAAAACATTGTCTGATGAATGGATTGGACGATATCGATTTTTTGTTGACGAATAAGGATAAGATAGAGGCGTGGGAAAGAAAATGAATTAATTCCGTTGTCCGTGTGCCATAAAAATGATAACAACAATATTAAATAACGATGAAAAATAATCATCCCAAAATAGAAATCATGGACACTACTCTCCGCGATGGTGAACAAACCAGTGGAGTATCTTTTGTGCCTCATGAGAAACTAATGATTGCCCGACTGCTGTTGGAAGAGCTGAAGGTAGACCGTGTGGAAATAGCTTCGGCGCGTGTGTCTGAAGGAGAATTCGATGCGGTAAAGATGATTTGCGACTGGGCAGCGCGGAGAAATCTGCTACATAAAGTGGAAGTGCTGGGTTTTGTTGATGGCCGTACTTCACTGGATTGGATACATGCTACCGGATGCCGCGTTATCAATTTGTTGTGTAAGGGATCTTTAAAACACTGTATGTATCAGTTGAAAAAGACACCGGAGGAACATATCGAAGACATACTTGCCGTAGTGAATTATGCCAATGAACTGGATATTGAAGTCAATGTATATCTGGAAGATTGGAGCAATGGTATGAAGGATTCACCCGAATATGTATTTCAGATTGTCGATGCTTTGAAAGAGACAAGTATCAAGCGTTTTATGCTGCCTGATACATTGGGGGTATTGAATCCGTTGCAAGTCATTGAGTTCATGCGGAAGATGAAGAAGCGCTACCCTGATACACACTTTGATTTTCATGCGCATAATGACTATGATCTGGCAGTGAGCAATGTACTTGCAGCTGTACTAAGTGGAGTTAAAGGACTTCATACAACAATTAATGGATTGGGTGAACGTGCAGGTAATGCACCTTTGGCAAGTGTGCAGGCTATCTTGAAAGATCATTTTAATGCTATTACCAATATCGATGAAAGTCGTTTAAATGATGTAAGTCGTGTGGTAGAATCTTATTCGGGTATTGTGATACCTGCCAATAAGCCGATTGTAGGTGAAAATGTATTTACGCAGGTGGCCGGGGTACATGCTGATGGAGACAATAAGAGTAATCTTTATTGTAATGATCTTCTGCCTGAACGATTTGGTCGGATCCGTGAGTATGCTCTCGGAAAGACTTCGGGTAAGGCGAATATCCGTAAAAATCTTGAAAGTCTTGGCTTAGAGCTTGACGAAGAGTCTATGCGGAAAGTGACTGAGCGCATCATCGAATTAGGAGACAAGAAAGAGCTTGTCACACAGGAAGATCTTCCATATATCATCTCTGATGTACTGAAACACGACGGTATGAATAATAAAGTAAAACTGAAAAGCTATTTTGTAACGCTGGCGCATGGGTTAAAGCCGATGGCTACGTTGAGTGTTGAGATAGACGGGCAGATTCATGAGGAAAGTTCGTCGGGGGATGGTCAGTATGATGCCTTTGTGCGTGCTCTACGCAAAATCTATAAGGTGACGCTGGGACGGAAATTCCCAATGCTGATCAATTATGCAGTAAGTATTCCTCCCGGTGGGCGTACTGACGCTTTTGTACAGACTGTTATCACCTGGAGTTTTGGTGAGAAAGTGTTTCGTACCCGTGGTTTGGATGCCGACCAAACAGAAGCGGCTATCAAGGCGACTATTAAGATGCTGAATATAATAGAAGAATATTAATAATAGTGATTAATTTTAGTGATTAGTGAGAAGTGATTAGCAGGCTGCGCTATCATACCGAATGGTATTAATCACTTATCACTAATCATCAATCACTAAAATTAATCACTAATCACTAATCATTAATTAACATGGATTTTAAAATTGCAGTATTAGCAGGTGACGGTATCGGACCCGAAATTTCCGTACAGGGGGTAGAGGTAATGAGTGCCGTTTGCGAGAAGTTTGGACATAAAGTAAATTATGAATACGCCATTTGTGGTGCAGATGCGATCGATAAAGTGGGGGATCCCTTTCCGGAAGAAACTTACCGTGTATGTAAGGAAGCAGACGCTGTACTTTTTTCTGCTGTAGGTGATCCGAAGTTTGATAATGATCCTACAGCAAAAGTTCGTCCGGAGCAGGGACTGTTGGCTATGCGTAAGAAGCTGGGACTTTTTGCCAATATCCGTCCGGTGCAGACTTTTAAATGCCTGGTTCATAAGTCTCCTCTTCGTGCGGAACTGGTCGAAGGAGCTGATTTCCTTTGTATTCGTGAACTGACAGGAGGTATGTATTTTGGTGAAAAATATCAGGATAATGACAAAGCCTATGATACGAATATGTATACTCGTCCGGAGATAGAGCGTATACTGAAGGTTGCTTTTGAGTATGCAATGAAACGCCGCAAGCATCTTACGGTGGTAGATAAGGCAAATGTTCTTGCATCCAGTCGTTTATGGCGTCAGATAGCACAAGAAATGGCGCCTGCTTATCCTGAGGTAACCACTGACTATATGTTTGTGGATAATGCAGCAATGAAAATGATTCAGGAACCGAAGTTCTTTGATGTGATGGTGACTGAAAATACTTTTGGCGATATCCTCACGGATGAAGGTTCGGTTATAAGTGGTTCTATGGGATTGCTCCCTTCTGCTTCAACCGGCGAAAGTACTCCGGTATTTGAACCTATTCATGGTTCGTGGCCGCAGGCAAAGGGATTGAATATTGCTAATCCGTTGGCGCAAATTCTGTCAGTAGCTATGTTGTTTGAGTATTTTGACTGTAAAGAAGAAGGAGCGTTGATTCGCAAAGCTGTAGATGCATCACTGGACGAAAAGGTACGTACTCCGGAGATTCAGGTAGAAGGTGGTGAAAAGTATGGAACCAAAGAAGTAGGTAAATGGGTGGTTGATTATATTAAGAAGAGCTGATGATCAGTAAAAGAACCTCGATACAAAAATAAAAAGGGCCTAAAGCTTGACTTTAGCCTTTGAAAATCGTATCTTTGCCATTGTAATCATAAAATATATTCAGTTAGATTACACTTGAAGGAGAAAGTTTATCGCTTTCTCCTTTTTTGTGTCTATATCCTATATAAAGCTTCTGAATAGGGTATTTAGTACCGGTCAGAAGGTATGTTAGCCAAAATAAGAAGGTATGTCACGGTGAATCACGTGCCGTGTTGCGTTAGATTACATACTATGTTGCGATGCAAATGCCATTGTGTTGCGATGCAACATGTGGCAAGACGAAAAACTGAGCTTGTTTCGTTAAGAATCAATAAATCTGCTCTTGACAGAAATTCTGTCTACCTCTTTTTTCTGTCTCTTATTATATCACTTGTATAGTCGAGTAGATCAGTATGCCTATCACCGTTAGTAATCCTGTATAAATGATAACTTGTGTTTGACGTGCTTTTCTGAAGTCTTCTTTGGTAACTCTTGTGAGCAGATAGTACATCAACATAGCTCCACCTAATCCTACTAACATTCCTACCACTAAATCTCCCGGATAATGCAATCCCAGATAGATGCGCGTGTAGCAATTAACGGTTGCCCATGTACAAATGAAAATACTGAGCCAGCGTTTGCGGAACAGGAACACCAGAAAGAACGCTAAACCAAAAGAGTTGGAAGCATGGCAAGAGGGAAAGCCGAAGCCACCTCCACGTCTTCCGTTGACGATGTGTACGAGGTCTGCAATGGGACTGGCAGGGTTGGAAGGGCGGGGACGTTCTACGATGGGACGAATGACGGTTGCACAAACCTGATCGGCGAAAGTGATAGTCAGCGCGATGCCTATGAGGCAGAATAGAACGACTTTCCAATTGAAATTTTTAAGTAATACATATAGTATACTTGCGTACATGGGTACCCATATCCACTTTCCAGTGAAAACGGGCATGAAATAGTCTCCGAATGTATTGTGAAATCCATTCAGGTAAAGTAATAAATTCTGGTCTGCTTCAACAAGTGATTGTAATAGTCCGTATGTCATATTGTTTAATATTAATTCAAATTTAGAGTTGGTAGGGGAGAATAGAACAACTTATCTTTTTGCAATGTCATCATATAGCTTTTGCAAGTATGTTTTTCCCTTATCCAGATTTTCGCCTTTGTGTGTACCTTCATCCAGTACAACAGAATTTGATTCGCAATCAAATACAACTGCGTTATCGGGTGTTACCATTCCGAATGCATTTGGGAATGTAAAGAATGCAAAGTGAGGAGAATCCGGGTTTAGCATGTTCTTACTGAAAGTAAATTCGTCATGTGGCAATCCTAACTGTGCCAATAAAGTAGCAGCGATATCTATCTGAGAACCGTAAGTCGTTATTTGTCTGGGTTCCCTAACTGCGCCTCCGGTGAGGATCAACGGAATAGTGTAGCGGGCAGGTGAGAGGTTGTTAATATCCTCCGGATAGACTCCCAAATGATCCGGAACAAGAATTACTACGGTGTTCTTCCAAAGCGGAGTTTCTTTGAGTTGACGCACGAAATCTCCGGTGCAACTATCAGTATAGGCAAACGCGTTTAGTCTGGCGTTGGATAGTTTGCTGTAAGGCACTTCAAATGGTTCGTGGCTACTGGATGTTTGCAATATTTTGAAGAACGGCTCTTTTTGTGGTTTGGTTTTCAGATCGGTTATCATCCGATTGAATACGATGTGGTCATGGGCGCCCCATTTACTGAGACGCTCGGATACAGGAAAATCATCCTCAGAAATAATGTCTTCAATACCTGTGGAAACAAGGAATGAACGCATATTGGTGAAGTCGGCATCTCCCCCGTAATAATATTGCAGGTCGTATCCTGCTTTTTTCAGACTGGCAGGAATAGAGGGCAGACTTTGTGTTTTGCGTGTATACTTCATGATACTGGTGGTAGGCTGCGCCGGATAGCCACTGATGATGGATACCAGTCCCCGGTCCGTACGGAAGCTATTGGCATAGAAATGGGTGAACAAAATTCCTTCATTAGCAAATTTGTCCATGTTGACTGCTATGCCTGGTTCTCCACCGAGAGTTTCCATTAAATGAGAAGAAAAGCTCTCGAGCACTATCATGATAATATTGGGATGCTCGGTATTAAATAATTGCGGGATAGAATCTGTAACAGGTTTATCTATCAGTTCTGCGAACAGGTGGTCTGCCTCTTCGGCTGGCAGAAAACGATATTGTTTACCGAAAGCAACTTGCCGGGAGAAAGAGTCCATCAAGCTAAAACAAGGATTGATGGCTGCGTGATTCAGTTTCTGATTGGCGCTGAAAAAAACTTTTCCGAGGTTCATGGTTGCAACACTGAATCCTCCGCGTATGGGGATAAACAATAGGGCAGTGGCCAATAACAGAACGCCGGATACACTTACCCGGCGAAAAGGTATTTTCAAGGGGCGTTTGGCGTTGTTCAATATGAAAGATAACAAGAAATAGAGAAGTGCTGCATAAACTACCATGCCCAATATACCTCCCAATACTATCCAGATACTGACACTGGCCAGTGCGTCTTTGGGCGAAGAGAAGAAATAAAATAACGGTGTAGTGTCAAGCCGGAATCCCCAATAACCATATAATCCAAGATCGCTTATAAATATGCAGGAGAGTAATATGGATACTATTATGATATAGATGCGGCGTATCTGTTGTAGTTTTTTAGAATCAGTCCAGGCAGATGCTATCAGCAGCAATCCCGGGATTATAGTCAAATATCCTGCCATCGAAAAGTCGAGCGGAAGCCCATGCCACATTACACTAAACCATTCTGTCCATGATACCTTATCATATAAGGTGTGATAGTAGGCCATAAATGCAGGCTTTTGCAGGATAAATATAAATACAAAAAGGAAATAAGTAGTAACGAATTGTATAAGTCTTCTTTTCATACTATATACTTAAAAAGATTGAACGTAGGCAAAGGTACTATACTTTTCTTTATCTTTGTGCATTAACTGACGTAAAACAGTGGTAATTATGAAAAAAATAGCAAAGAATCTGATCGGTTTGATAGGGCATACCCCTTTGATGGAGTTGTCTGGCTATAGTACAAAACATGGTTTGACTGGCAGTATTGTAGCAAAACTGGAAGCATTCAATCCGGCCGGAAGCGTGAAAGACCGTGTAGCACTTTCGATGATTGAAGATGCCGAAGAGCGTGGAATCCTTAAACCGGGAGCAACGATAATAGAACCTACAAGTGGAAATACCGGCGTAGGTCTGGCAATGGTGGCTACTATTAAGGGATATCATTTAATATTGACCATGCCCGAAACGATGAGTCTGGAACGTAGAAACCTGCTAAAAGCTCTGGGAGCACAAATTGTACTGACAGATGGGCTGAAAGGAATGGCAGGTTCTATTGTAAAGGCGCAGGAGCTGAAAGCAACTATTCCCGGTTCGGTGATACTTCAACAGTTCGAGAATCAGTCTAATGCGGCAGTGCATCAGCATACTACAGGTGAGGAAATCTGGGAAGATACAGATGGGCAGATAGCTGTTTTTGTGGCCGGCGTAGGTACAGGTGGAACTGTATGTGGAGTGGCTCGCGCATTGAAGAAACATAATCCGAATGTTTATGTAGTGGCCGTTGAACCTGCTGCCTCTCCGGTGCTGGCAGGTGGAGCAGCAGCTCCTCATCGGATACAAGGTATTGGTGCAAATTTTATTCCGAAGATCTATGATGCTTCCGTAGTGGATGAGGTAATGGGAGTACCTGATGATGAAGCAATACGTAGTGGGCGTGAATTGGCGGCTACGGAAGGATTGCTGGCAGGAATATCTTCTGGAGCGGCTGTTTATGCGGCACGAAAGTTGGCAGAGCGTCCTGAATTTGCCGGAAAAATGATTGTGGCACTGTTGCCCGATACCGGTGAACGTTATTTGTCGACAGAACTGTTTGCGTTCGATGCTTATCCGCTTGAATAAATAGTGATTAGTGAGTAGTGATTAGTGATAAATGCCATGCGGGTCTCACCGTTCACTATCCCATTGCTACTCACTTATCACTACTCACTTATCACTTATCACTACTCACTAACCACTATTTAAGATGAAATCTATATTTATCCTTTTTCTTCTCTTTTTCTCTTTATCGCTTTCGGCACAAACCTATAGTGAGTTGTCGGAACAAGCTATTGATTGTATAGAGAAAGATAGCCTTGTTCGGGCGGAAGAACTCCTTGTTCAGGCCATGAAACTTGAACCTTCTAATCCTTATAATGCTTTGCTTTTTTCGAATCTAGGATTAGTACAGAAACGTTTAGGGCGTTATGATGATGCACTTCAGTCGTATACTTATGCACTAAACATTGCTCCTACTGCTGTGCCTATTTTGCTGGATCGTGCCGCTCTTTATATGGAAAAGGGAATGACGGATCGTGCTTATCTGGATTATTGTGAGGCTCTTGATGCCGACAAAGTGAATAAGGAAGCTTTGTTGATGCGTGCCTATATTTATACGATCAGACGTGATTATAAAGCTGCTCGTGCGGATTATGACCGCTTGCTGGAAATTGACCCGAAGAGCTATAGTGGACGCCTTGGGTTGGCTACTCTTGAACAGAAAGAGGGAAAATTTCGCGAGGCGCTTGAGATAATCAATAAATTGCTGGTTGAGAATCCGGATGACGCGACTCTTTATGTGGCGCGTGCCGATGTAGAACGTGAAATGGAACATGTAGAATTGGCTCTTGTTGATCTTGAACAAGCTATTCGCTTATCGCCATCGTTAATTGATGCTTATTTACTTCGGGGCGATATCTATCTGCTTCAAAAGAAAAAAGGGCTTGCCAAAACAGATTTTGAAAAGGCTATTTCACTTGGAGTACCGCAATCCGATCTCTATGAGAGATTGAAACAATGTAAATAGTATAAGGCTTTCTACTCGAACTGGCGTATTACTTCTACAAATTCTTTGCCGTATTTCTTTTTTTTAAACTCACCGATACCGCTGATGTTTCCGAATGCTTCAATTGTCATGGGGCGGGAAATACTAAGCAGGTGCAATACTTTGTCTGATAATACAATGTAGGCGGGTATTGCTTCCTGGTCTGCCAGTTGTTTACGAACTCTTCGCAGGGCTTCAAACAAATCTTTATTTTTCGTAGGAGATACTTCTAAAGATAGTTCCTGATTGGTAACAATTTTCATTTTTCTTCCTTTCCGATTTTCGTTTTCGTCTCGTTTTATAATCACTAATTTCGCCTTTCGACGTCCAAATAGTACGTCATTTCCGATTTCCGTAACTTTTAAGTGGTTATTTTCATTGTATGCAATTTCAAAGTACCCAATTTGCAACATTTGTAACAAATAATCTTGCCAGTCTCGTGCCGGAATATCTCTTCCGGCTCCAAAAGTTTTTAGTTTATCATATCCTTTTTCTGTTAATTCAGCGGAGAAAGATCCACGTAAAATGTCAATTAACATGCTTGTACCTATCTGCTGCCCGGTACGCGTAATTGCACTTAATGCTTTTTGTACGATAATGGTTCCGTCAAAACGTTCCGGAGGGTTTCTGCAAACGTCACAATTTCCACAATCTTCCTCTGATTTTTCTCCGAAATAACTTAGTAAGATACGTCTGCGGCAAATGTCTGCTTCGGCGTATTGCTGCATGCGTTGCAACTTCTCAAGATTGATGGTTTGCTGCTTACTTTCGGTGGCAAACTTTGTCAGCAGAATTAAGTCTCCTAATGAATAGAACAAGACTGTATCGCTTGGCATTCCGTCTCTTCCTGCTCGACCTATTTCCTGATAAAAACTCTCGATGCTTTTGGGAAGATTATAATGAATCACCCAGCGGACATTTGACTTGTCAATGCCCATGCCAAAAGCGATTGTGGCACATACTACCTGGATGCGGTCGTTGATAAAATCGTCTTGTGTATTGTCTCGTTGGTATGCTGAAAGCCCGGCGTGATAGACTCCACAGCGTATTCCGTGTTTTTGTAACATCTGTGCTACAGTTTCCGTTTTACTGCGACTCATACAATAGATAATGCCGCTTTCATCGGCGTGGCGGTCAATAAATTCCAGTATTGCTTTACTCTTTTCTTTCTGTTGATAACCGCGCTTTACAGTGAGGCTGAGATTGGGGCGATCGAAAGAAGAAATGAATATTTTCGGGTCGGTCAGATGCAGTTGACGAATGATGTCTCCACGGGTAATTTTATCTGCCGTTGCTGTCAGTGCAATGATGGGTACCTGCGGAAACATCTGATGTAATATTCCCATTTGAGCATACTCTGGGCGGAAATCATGTCCCCATTGCGAAATGCAGTGTGCTTCGTCAATGGCAAATAGAGAAAGGTTCATATCACGTAGCAGGTAGTCTACTTCCGTAATCAGTTTTTCGGGGGATATATATAGCAATTTTATTTTTCCTTCTATACAAGCGCGACGCAGATTGGCATTCTCTGTTTCATCATTACTGCTATTCAAGGCTCCAGCGGCTATTCCGTTGGCACGGAGTGCTTCTACCTGATCTTTCATTAGTGAAATGAGTGGTGACACTACTATAGCAGTTCCTTCGCAAAGCAGAGCCGGGAGTTGGTAGCAAATGGATTTTCCACCTCCGGTAGGCATTAGTACCAGACTGTCTTTCCGGTTCAGCAGATTCCGGATAATTTCTTCTTGTAAGGGGCGAAAACTTTCATAACCAAAGTAGGTCTTCAGCGTTTGGATCATGGTTCGTATATTGAGACTTTTTGCAAAGGTACTATTTTCTTTTATCTATCATATATGTATGTATAAGATGGACAGAAATAAAGTCTTTCCGTGGAAGAAAACGATATGCTAAAAAGTTAAAGTTTCTTATTATAGCGCTTCTTTTCCCCTATTTTGACGTTTTTAACTACTTTCCTATAAAAAATATATACGCAAAATTTGTGTATGTGAAAATAATGTATGAAATTTGTAACATAATAATGTTGTTACATTGTAGCAATAATTAAAAACAAACCCTAACCAGTTAATTCAATGAGTGATTTAGAAAACAAAAAACAGGAAGAGACTCCAAAAAAGCGTCCTTACAATCTGAGGGAGAAGAAGGAGAAAAAAGCTGCTTACCGTTCTTTAATAAGACCGGAATTGGCAGATGAGTTGTATGACAAGATATTGAATATCGTTGTCGTTCAAAAGAAGTACAGAGATCCGGATTATTCAGCAAAAGATCTGGCCAAAGAGTTGAAAACGAATACGCGTTATTTATCTGCAGTCGTTAATTCTCGTTTTGGACAGAATTATTCTTGTCTTTTGAATGAATATAGAGTGAAGGATGCTCTTCATCTTTTGACTGATAAGAGATATGCCGATAAGAATGTAGAAGAGATCAGTGCAATGGTTGGTTTTGCCAATCGTCAGTCTTTTTATGCTGCTTTCTACAAGAATGTAGGCAAGACTCCTAATGGTTACCGTAAAGAACACGTTGAGAATAGCAAAAAGTAATCACGTATTTCTTTAGTTGAATAAAAAAGGAAATATTCCGGACGAAAAGTTTCGGGATACTTCCTTTTTCATGTTTTTAGAAGATGGGATGAGGGGGATGAATTATAATTTATGAATTGATCGTCCACATAACTTATACATAATCCTATAACTTTATAATCCTATAACTTTATAACTCTTATATACTACTTATGAAAAATCATCTTATTATTTCAGTTGCTACTGCTGCTGTTTTATTGACAGGGTGTAGCGGGACTAAAAAAACAACTGCTCAGGCAGATAAATTTGATTATACAGTGGAACAATTTGCCGATTTACAGATATTGCGTTACCGGGTTCCGGGATTTGAGGACCTGTCGCTTAAACAGAAAGAGTTAGTTTATTATCTTACTGAGGCTGCTCTTGAAGGACGAGACATCCTTTTTGATCAGAATGGGAAATATAATCTTCGTATCCGCCGGATGCTTGAAGCGATATATACTAATTATAAAGGTGATAAAAACAGTGCCGATTTTAAGAATATGGAGACTTACCTTAAACGGGTGTGGTTCTCTAACGGTATTCATCATCATTACGGGTCTGAGAAGTTCGTACCCGGATTCTCTCAGGATTTTCTCAAACAGGCAGTGTTAGGTGTAGATCCTGCGCTACTTCCGTTAGCCGAAGGGCAAACCGTAGAACAGCTGTGCGAAGAGATCTTTCCGGTGATTTTTAATCCCACTATTATGCCCAAACGGGTCAATCAGGCTGATGGGGAAGATCTTGTGTTGACTTCTGCCTGCAATTATTATGATGGAGTGACCCAGGCTGAAGCTGAAGCGTTCTATGCTAAGATGAAAGATCCGAAAGATGAGACTCCGGTTTCTTATGGTTTGAATAGTCGTTTAGTAAAGGAGAATGGTAAGATTCAGGAGAAAGTGTGGAAAGTAGGCGGACTTTATACGCAGGCACTTGAAAAGATTGTCTATTGGTTGAAGAAAGCTGAAGGTGTAGCCGAAGATGATGCTCAGAAAGCTGCTATCAGCAAACTGATTGAGTTTTATGAAACTGGTGATTTGAAGACCTTTGATGAATATGCCATTTTGTGGGTGAAGGATTTGAATTCCCGTATCGATGTGGTAAATGGGTTCACGGAAAGTTATGGTGATCCGCTTGGAATGAAGGCGAGCTGGGAGTCTTTGGTCAATTTTAAAGATCTGGTGGCTACGCAGCGTACTGAAATTATCAGTAGTAATGCGCAATGGTTTGAAGATCACTCTCCGGTGGAAGCACAGTTTAAAAAGAGTGAAGTGAAGGGTGTATCAGCAAAGGTTATTACTGCTGCTATTTTGGCAGGGGATCTTTATCCTGCAACAGCTATTGGTATCAACTTGCCGAATGCTAACTGGATTCGTGCTCATCACGGTTCAAAGTCTGTGACTATTGGCAATATTACCGATGCTTATAATAAGGCTGCCCATGGCAATGGTTTTAATGAAGAGTTTGTGTATAGTGATGCCGAACGGGAACTGATTGACCAGTATTCTGACCTGACGGACGAATTACATACCGATCTGCATGAATGCTTGGGACATGGTTCGGGTAAGTTGCTTCCGGGAGTGGATCCTGATGCATTAAAAGCTTATGGTTCCACTATTGAAGAAGCGCGTGCCGATTTGTTCGGTTTATATTATGTAGCTGATCCGAAGTTGATTGAGCTTGGGTTACTTTCTAGTGACGAGGCTTACAAAGCACAATACTATACATATCTGATGAATGGTCTGATGACCCAACTTGTACGTATTCAGCCGGGTAATACAGTGGAGGAGGCGCATATGCGTAACAGACAGCTCATTGCCCGATGGGTGTTTGAGAAAGGGGCTGCCGATAAGGTAGTAGAACTGGTGAAGAAGGACGGCAAAACATATGTTGTCGTGAATGACTACGAGAAGGTGCGTCAGCTTTTCGGTGAATTGCTTGCTGAGATACAGCGTATTAAATCTACCGGTGACTTTGCTGCTGCCCGTGCTTTGGTTGAAGATTATGCAGTGAAGGTAGATCCAGTGCTTCATGCCGAAGTGCTTGAACGTTATAAGAAACTGAATCTGGCTCCATATAAAGGGTTTGTTAATCCTAAATATGAGGCAGTTACTGATGCAAACGGAACGATTACTGATGTGAAGGTATCATACGATGAAGGTTATGCAGAGCAAATGTTACGCTATAGTAAAGATTACTCTCCGCTACCTTCAGTAAATAACTGATCTGAATGGATATAAAAGAACAATTAAAAGATATAAAGACACAGCTCCGGCTCTCTATGAACGGGGTTGTGTCTCAAAGTATGCGTGAAAAGGGACTGAATTATAAGCTCAACTTCGGAGTGGAATTGCCCCGTATCAAAAGCATTGCTGCTGCCTATGAAAAGAACCATGATCTGGCGCAGGCATTGTGGAAAGAGGATATTCGTGAATGTAAAATTCTGGCAGGCATCTTACAGCCGGTAGATACTTTCTTTCCGGAGATAGCCGATATCTGGGTAGAGAATATGCCGAATATCGAAATAGCAGAACTTACCTGTATGAATCTTTTTCAGAATTTACCGTATGCTCCTGCCAAGTCTTTCCATTGGATAGCTTCGGAAGAGGAGTATGCACAGGTTTGTGGCTTCCTTACCATTGCCCGTTTATTGGTGAAGAAGGGAGATATGGCCGAACGTCCGGCAGGAGAGTTTCTCGACCAGGCTATTTGTGCAGTGCTATCCGGCACTTATCATGTACGTAATGCTGCTTTGCTTGCTATCCGTAAATATATGCAACACAGCGAGGAGCATGCTTTCCAGGTTTGTCGCCTGGTAGAAAGTATGAAAGACTCTACTGTAGAGGCTGAGCAGATATTATATAATATGGTGGCGGAAGAGGCGGAATAATTTAATAATGTACTAATGTGCCAATGTGCCAATTACTGTGCAGCATGATAGTGCAGTATATGGGTATATTGGCACATTGTTTAATGACACATTGACACATTATTAATTGGTACATTATTTCTCATATTATTTTTGCTTTCCGCAAAAAAGGCTTAACTTTGTTGGCGCTAATTTCGTGCCGATATGGAAACTCAGAACGTAAAAGATACGGTAAGACAGATATTTACAGAATATCTTAATGCGAACGGGCATCGTAAGACCCCCGAACGTTATGCCATACTTGACACTATATATTCCATAGATGGACATTTTGACATAGATATGCTCTATTCGCAGATGATGAACCAGGAGAATTTTCGTGTAAGTCGTGCGACACTCTATAATACCATCATTCTGCTTATTAACGCCCGGCTGATTATCAAGCATCAGTTCGGAACTTCTTCCCAATACGAGAAATCATACAATCGCGAGACGCATCATCACCAGATTTGCACGCAGTGTGGTAAAGTGACAGAGTTTCAGAATGAAGCGCTGCAAAACGCTATTGAAAATACCAGGTTAAGTCGGTTTCAGCTTTCACATTACTCCTTATATATTTATGGGGTATGCAGCAAGTGTGACCGTGCCAATAAACGGAAAAAAGTAAGTAACAACAATAAAAAAGAAAGATGAAAGTAGATGTACTATTAGGATTACAATGGGGCGATGAAGGTAAAGGTAAAGTAGTCGACGTATTAACTCCGAGATACGACGTGGTAGCACGTTTCCAGGGTGGCCCGAATGCCGGTCATACACTTGAGTTCGAAGGACAAAAATATGTGCTCCGTTCCATTCCTTCCGGTATTTTTCAGGGAGATAAGGTAAACATCATCGGTAATGGTGTTGTGTTAGATCCGGCTTTGTTTAAAGCAGAGGCTGAATCACTTGAAGCATCGGGACACAACTTAAAAGACAGACTGCACATTTCAAAGAAAGCGCATCTCATTTTGCCTACACACCGTATTCTCGATGCTGCTTATGAAGCTGCTAAGGGGGATGCTAAAGTAGGTACTACCGGAAAAGGTATTGGCCCGACTTATACTGATAAGGTGAGCCGTAACGGTGTTCGCGTAGGTGATATCCTCGATAACTTCGACCAGAAATATGCTGCTGCCAAAGCTCGCCACGAACAAATCCTGAAAGGACTGAATTATACATATGATCTGACAGAGATTGAAAAAGCATGGATGGAAGGTATTGAATACCTGAAGCAGTTCCATCTGGTGGACAGTGAACATGAAGTGAACAACTTGTTGAGATCGGGTAAGAGCGTTCTTTGTGAAGGTGCACAGGGAACAATGCTTGATATCGATTTCGGTTCTTATCCGTTTGTAACTTCTTCAAATACAGTTTGTGCCGGTGCTTGTACCGGTTTGGGAGTAGCTCCTAACCGTATTGGTGAGGTGTATGGTATCTTCAAGGCTTATTGTACACGTGTTGGTTCAGGTCCGTTCCCTACCGAGTTGTTTGATGAAACAGGCGATAAGATTTGTACACTGGGGCATGAGTTTGGTTCGGTGACGGGTCGTAAGCGCCGTTGCGGATGGATTGACCTGGTAGCGTTGAAATATTCTGTGATGATCAACGGAGTTACTAAGCTCATTATGATGAAGAGTGATGTACTTGATACATTTGAGACGATCAAGGCTTGCGTTGCTTATAAAGTGAATGGTGAGGAGATAGATTATTTCCCTTATGATATCAATGAAAATGTAGAGCCTGTATATGCCGAACTTCCGGGATGGCAGGTTGACATGACGAAGATGCAGAGTGAAGATGAATTCCCCGAAGAATTCAATGCTTATCTCTCTTTCCTTGAAGAACAGTTGGATGTAGAGATTAAGATTGTTTCAGTAGGTCCGGACAGAGAACAGACTATTGAAAGATATACGGAAGAATAAACGCATTTTTAGATAATTCTTCATAAAACAGGAGGGAAACTATTGTGATATACAAAGTTTCCCTTTATTTTTGGCAAGCTATTTGTACAGATGTTTGTAGTATTCATTTTAATTAAAGAAAGTATATGATATCGTATTGGGTATTATTTATCGGAATTGCCGTAGTAAGCTGGTTGGTACAGATGAACTTGCAGAACAAGTTCAAGAAATATTCTAAGATACCTACCGGAAATGGAATGACAGGACGCGACGTGGCTATTAAGATGTTGAATGATAATGGAATCTATGACGTCAAAGTGACTCATACTCCCGGACAATTGACTGACCACTATAATCCTGCCAATAAGACAGTGAACCTGAGTGAAGGTGTATATGAAAGTAACAGTATTATGGCTGCTGCCGTAGCTGCTCATGAGTGCGGACATGCTCTTCAGCATGCGCAGGCTTATGCTCCGCTGACGATGCGTAGCAAGCTGGTTCCTGTAGTGAGCTTTGCTTCTCAATGGATGACCTGGTTGTTGCTGGCAGGTATCTTGTTGTTGAATTCGTTCCCTCAGTTGTTGCTGGCAGGTATTATCTTGTTTGCTATGACAACTTTGTTCAGCTTTGTCACTCTTCCGGTGGAGATCAATGCAAGTAAGCGTGCATTGGTATGGTTGAGCGCTTCGGGCATCACGAATTCACGTAATCATGCACAGGCAGAGGATGCGCTTCGTTCGGCTGCTTATACGTATGTGGTAGCTGCACTCAGTTCTTTGGCTACGTTGATTTATTATATTATGATATTCCTCGGCAGAAGAGATTAAGCTGCTTCTGTTGTTCACCACAGAGGACGCAGAGAGCACAGAGTTTTATTTTATTGAAACGCAGATTAACACAGGTTATCGCAGATTAAGATATTGTTATTCCTTGTCTTATATTTGTTTCCCTTTGCGTTAATCTGCGTTTTATATAGATAATAAACTCCGTGCCCTTTGTGTCCTCTGTGGTGAAATATAGATACGAGTGAGATTAACCCCAGATTCCCATGAATAATCAATAATTTCCTATAACTTTGCAGTTCGATAAATAAAACAGTTAGATTTATGGCAGCAAAACCAAGTATACCGAAAGGAACACGTGATTTTTCGCCCGTTGAGATGGCGAAGCGTAACTACATATTCAATACCATCCGCGATGTTTATCATCTTTATGGATTCCAGCAGATAGAAACTCCGTCTATGGAAATGCTTTCTACCCTGATGGGAAAGTATGGCGATGAAGGCGATAAACTTTTGTTTAAGATACAGAATTCGGGAGATTACTTCTCCGGCATCACTGATGAAGAATTACTGAGCCGTAATGCAGCAAAGCTGGCAAGTAAGTTTTGTGAAAAAGGATTGCGTTATGACCTCACAGTTCCGTTTGCCCGCTATGTGGTGATGCACCGTGATGAAATCACTTTTCCTTTCAAGCGTTACCAGATTCAACCCGTGTGGCGTGCGGATCGTCCTCAGAAAGGGCGTTACCGCGAGTTTTATCAGTGCGATGCCGATGTGGTAGGTAGTGATTCATTACTGAACGAAGTAGAGCTGATGCAGATTGTAGATACGGTGTTCACCCGTTTTGGTATCCGTGTCTGCATTAAGATCAACAACCGTAAGATCCTGACCGGTATTGCCGAGATTATCGGTGAAGCAGACAAGATTGTAGATATTACGGTGGCTATTGATAAGCTTGATAAGATCGGGCTGGAAAATGTGAACAGAGAGTTAGCTGATAAAGGAATCAGTGAAGAGGCGATTGCCAAGTTACAGCCTATTATCTTGTTGAGCGGAACGAATGCAGAGAAGTTAGCTACTTTGAAAACCGTACTTGCCGACAGCGAAATCGGAATCAAGGGAGTAGAAGAGAGCGAGTTTATCTTGAATACGCTTACAATGGGGCTGAAGAATGAGATTGAATTAGACCTTACGCTGGCACGCGGCTTGAATTATTATACAGGAGCTATTTTTGAAGTGAAAGCACTGGATGTACAGATTGGTAGCATTACCGGTGGTGGACGCTACGATAATCTGACAGGTGTATTCGGTATGGCCGGTATATCGGGGGTAGGTATCTCTTTCGGTGCCGACCGTATCTTTGATGTACTCAATCAGCTGGAACTTTATCCGAAAGAAGCTGTAAATGGTACGCAATTGCTCTTTATTAATTTCGGAGAGAAAGAAGCAGCTTTTTCAATCGGTATTCTGGCGAAGGCTCGTGCGGCCGGTATCCGTGCAGAGATTTTTCCGGATGCTGCAAAGATGAAGAAACAGATGAGTTATGCCAATGCGAAGAACATCCCGTTTGTAGCTATTGTAGGCGAGAATGAGATGAATGAAGGCAAAGCGATGTTGAAAAATATGGAAACGGGAGAACAGCACCTTGTTTCGGCAGAAGAGCTGATTGAAACCCTTTTGAAATAGGCTTTTCGCTCCCCGGAGCCGAACCATCTCCTCCCCAGAGCCGAGAGATATCCTCCCCGGTGCCGCGTAAATGGCGCAGCACCGGGGAGTTTTTTTATGCTTTTCAGAATTCTATTTTGTCAAGTATTCCGCTTAGCCAGGCGATGGCTATTCCATAGTTTGTCATAGGTACTTTCTGTTCTTTGGCCTGTGCGATCCGGCTGAGTACATATTTCCGGTTGAACATACAAGCGCCACATTGGATGATAAGGTCGTACTTCTCCAGATTGGCCGGGAAATCATTGCCCGATACGATGTCTATCTGCAATCCTTCGCCTATTTTCTGGCGGAGCATACGAGGGAGTTTCACCCGGCCGATATCTTCCGACAGGGGAGCGTGCGTACAGGCTTCGGCTATCAGTACACGGGAGGTTTCTTTTAGCGTACCTATAGTGGCTGCACTGGCGGTGTAGTAGCCGATATCTCCTTTATAAGCGGCAAAGAGCACAGAGAAGGAAGTCAGTTTACTTTCTGCCGGTTTCCGTTCATATACGGTTTTGAAAACTTGCGAGTCGGTAATTATCAACTTTGGAGGGCGGGAGAGAGCCTGAAGAGTAACCTCCATCTGGTCGGTGGTACAATTCACGGCAATGCATTTCTTATCCAGCAGTTCCCGCAGGGTCTGTGCCTGTGGGAGAATGAGCCGCCCTTTCGGTGCCTGTATATCCTGCGGCATGACAAGTAAAACGAGGTCGTCTGCCGAAACAAGCTTTCCTGTGATGCTTTGTGCATCGAAGTCTTCGGGTAGACGCCGGATGATAGCCCGGCGAATGTCTTCCATACCCTGCCGAGTGTTTGCACTGACGATGAGGGGAGATTCTCCAGTCTTATTCTTTATGGCTGAGGCTATGGACGCTGCATCTTCCAGAATATCTGCTTTATTGAGCAGCAAGATTACCGGGATATTCTTTTCTTTCAACCGTTGTATCCATTGAAGCTCTTTGTCCATATCCGGATGGCAGAGCAGGAGGGCAATGTCTGTTTTTTCGGCTGCTTTCAGGGTGCGGGTCATCCGCATTTCGCCCAGCTCACCTTCATCGTCATATCCCGGAGTGTCGATAAAGAGGCAAGGGCCGACGCCCTGAATTTCCATTGCTTTGAGCACAGGATCGGTTGTTGTTCCCGGAGTATCGGAAACCAGTGCTACATCTTGTCCCGTCAAAGCATTGATAAGGGAAGATTTACCACTGTTTCGCCTTCCGAAGAGGGCGATATGGAGGCGGTTGGAATTGGAAGTCATCATAATTAATTTAGTTGACAATTGACAGTTGATAATTGACAGTTGATAATTGACAGTGGGCAGTTAGCTGCGCTATCATTGCTGCGTAATATCGCGCAGCTAACTGTCAATTGTCCACTGTCAATTGTCCATTAAAAACGGAAGTCTCTTTTCCCTCCAGCTATTTCTTTTAGGTTTCTCAGGGCTATTTCTTTTATCTTCGGGTTGGGGATTTTTCCGGCTTCCCGTATGATCAGTTCTTCTCCTTTGGCACGTGTGGCGGGTGAGGCGTAATCTTCCAGATATTCTTTCAGGGTAACCAGTGCATTCGGAGCGCAGCAATTAGCTATCTGCCCGGATTTGACGAGTGACATGAACCGGTCGCCCGTTCTCCCTGCCCGGTAGCAGGCGGTACAGAAGCTGGGGATGTACCCCATATCGAGTAGCCAGCCCACAATTTCGTCCAGCGTGCGTGTGTCGCTCAGGTCAAACTGAGCAGAGTTTTCCGATAATGGCTCCGGTTCGGCATAACCGCCTACGCTGGTTCGCGAACCTCCGCTGATCTGTGATATACCGATATCAAGCACTTGCCGACGCGATTCCTGCGATTCGCGGGTGGAAATGATCATCCCTGTATACGGCACGGCAATGCGGATCACTGCCACGATGCGGCGGAAAATCTCATCCGATATGGAGTTGGGAAAGTCTGCCGTATCAATGTCGTCCGCCGGACAGATACGTGGCACGCTAATCGTGTGCGGCCCTACTCCGAAAGTGGCTTCAAGGTGCTCTGCATGCATCAGCAGGCCCACAAAGTCATATCGGAATGTATTCAGACCGAAGAGTACTCCGATACCGACATCATCAATACCTCCCTGCATGGCGCGGTCCATGGCTTCGGTATGCCAGGCATAGTTACTTTTGGGGCCGGTGGGGTGGAGGAGCTCGTAATTTTCCTTGTGATAGGTCTCCTGAAAGAGGATATAGGTGCCGATTCCTGCATCTCTCAGTCGGGTATAGTTTTCTACCGTTGTAGCCGCAATATTCACGTTTACCCGGCGGATTGCCCCGTTCCTGTGTTTGATGCTATAGATGGTATCGATGGATTCAAGAATGTACTCAATCGGGTTGAGAAGTGGATGTTCTCCGGCTTCCAGTGCGAGGCGTTTGTGCCCCATGTCCTGTAAGGCGATTACTTCCCGGCGGATCTCTTCCTGTGTGAGTTTTTTGCGGGCAATGGTTTTATTCTTCAGGTGATAGGGGCAGTAGGTACAACCGTTGACGCAATAGTTGGAGAGATAAAGCGGTGCAAACATTACAATGCGGTTGCCGTAGAACTTCTGTTTGATTTCTTTGGCGAGGTGGAAGATGCGGTCTGTCAGTTCCGGCTGGTCGCACTCTAATAGCAAGGCTGCCTCGCGGTGAGTGAGTCCTTTACATTGGGCGGCTTTGGTTATTAATTGTTCAATGAGCGCATGATTGTTTTTATTGGCACGGGCATATTCCAGTGTGTCCAAAACCTCCTGATGATTGATAAACTCTTCCGCTTTCTCCGAATCTACTCTATACATGGTTCAATAATTTATAGTTTATATTTCCCGAAGTCCCCTCTGTCGGTAACAATTCTGTAGCTGATGGCAGACAACTGTTGGTCCAATGCCGCAAGCCCTTCGGCAGCTTCGGCACCCAGAGAGGCTTTGTTGTTATATAGTTCGTACTTTCCCCTTACTTCCTGTGGGGAGAGGTTGGGCATCACTACATTGGCTCCTGCCAATATTCCCCGTTCGCGTCCGTCGGCGGCGAGGGTGGCGAGTGCCGTTGTCGCGGGGATAAGTGCTTGCGGATGCATCAGCCGGAAGATAGACAGCAGTCGTAACGTTTGTTCTATACTTCCCGAAGGTGACCCGGCAAAAGGGGTATTGGGATGCGGAATAAAGGGACCGATACCGATCATCTGCGGGCTGAAACGCTCTATGAACCGAATATCTTCAATGAGATGTTCCGTTGTCTGTCCGGGGCTTCCCACCATGATGCCCGTTCCCGTCTGATAGCCTATTTCCTTCAGCCATTGCAGGCATTGCAGGCGGGTATCCTGCCGCATTTCTGCCGGATGCAATTGGCGGTAATGCTCTTTATTGTAAGTTTCGTGACGCAACAGATAACGATTGGCCCCGGCACGGAAGAAGCGTTCATACTCCTCGCGTGACTTCTCCCCCAAAGACAGCGTGATGGCACAATCCGGAAACTCCCCTCTGATGGCCGCCACAGTCCCCTCGATCCAGTCGGAAGATTGTGCCGCATCTTCACCACCTTGCAGCACAAAGGTACGGAATCCGAGTTTATATCCCTGTCGGCAACAGTCGAGAATCGTTTCCCGGCTAAGCCGGTAGCGTTCCACCTGTATGTTTCCTTTTCGTATGCCACAGTAGTAGCAGTTGTTCCGGCAGCAGTTGCTTATTTCAATCAGCCCCCGGATGTAGATGTTGTTTCCGAAATTTGCCAGCGCCACTTCACGGGCCTGGGCATACAGATACGAAAGGACGTCTGGATCCCGGCACGTCAGAAGCGCTTTGTAGCCTTCCGGTGGGAGGCTATGTTCTTGTCTGAGTCTGTCAACTCCTATTTTCATAGGTCTCTTTTCGTTTGAGCAAATCCTGTACTAACTGTCGGCGGCCGGAAACAATATCATTGTGCGTGCTTGGTCCGGTGATACATCCTCCTTCGCAGGCCATAACTTCGATGAACTGTCCTGCTGCCTTGCCCGTTTTGGCACAAGCACGCAGCAGTGCTATGTTTTTCTTATTGATGTCCGATACCTGAAGTGCGCTTATTTTATCAGCTTCTTCTTTCAGATAGGCTTTGACAGCTCCCATCACACCGCCTGCCTGGGCAAAACCGTGTGCTTCGCGAACAGAGGTATATACCAAAGAGAACGGTTGTGTCTGTTCCAGCTGAATGTCCATTCCGTCGAGAATGGAACCTATCTCCTCAAATGTAAGGATGAAGTCCACAGCTTCGTCCCGGCGTATCTCTTTGCGTTTGGCTACACAAGGGCCAACGAATACAATCCGGGCGTCCGGATGCTTTGCTTTGGCAATACGTGCAGCGTAGTACATGGGCGATCCGGTAGCAGACACATACGGTTTCAGTTCCGGGATGTGCTTTTCTACCAGTTCGATGTAAGACGGGCAGCAAGAAGTGGTCATAAAAGCCTGGCCTTCTTCCAGTTTTTCCAGTAACTCGTGGGCTTCGTTGCTGGTGGTATCCATGGCACCCTGTGCCACCTCTATCACATCTGCGAAACCAATTTCGCGGAAGGCACCGTATACATGTTCTATACTTGTCTTAAACTGTCCGAGGATGGAAGGTGCTACGATGGCTACCATTTTCTCTCCTTTACGGATACGTTGTAGGATGTCAAAAGCCTGTGATACTTCGAAAATTGCACCGAACGGACATGCGTTCATACATTTTCCGCAATAGATACATTTGTCTTCATTTATATGCTCAATACCGTTCTCGTCTTTACTGATGGCTTTCACCGGACAGGCTTCTTCACAGGGGACAGGGATGTAAACGATGGCGTGATATGGGCAACTTCTGTGGCAAATACCGCAACTGACGCAAGTGTCGTGGTCAATCATCGCCTGCCCGTTTTTCTTGAAGCGGATCGCATCTTTAGGGCAGTTCATGTAACAACTGCGTGCCACGCATCCACGGCACAGATTGGTTATCTCATAGTTGATCTGTACGCAAGACGAACAGGCTTCGTCTATCACGCAGAAGATGTTTTCTTTGGTACATTCTTCTCTTTCCAGTGCTTGTCGGGCATATTCCGAAAGGTTAGTCAGTTCGTCATGCTCATCTGTCATATCGAGTCCCATCAAGGGGAGACATTTGTATTTCCATACAGCGCGTTCCTTATGGACGCAGCAACGGCCCAGAGGTTTCGATTTTTTGGGACTAAGTTCAATGGGAACCCGGTCAATTTTGTCAATTAATTCATCTTTCTTCCAGAGTCTTACGAGGTCCGCCAGCAGTTTGTGGCGAACGATCATAACGTTGTTAGTAAATGCCATAATGTTTTTTTAGGGTTGTTAGGGGCTGCAAAGATAGTGAACTGTTTGCTGAAAAACTAATATTCGTTAAAGATGATTGTAATATGTACTGCGGGTTATTGAAAATAGAAACGTTACCGGTTTGTAAGCGTATTGTAAAGTCCGGACTTTACTTTTGTAACATGAATGTTTTACCGGATTAATTCATAATGAGGAGGTAACTGATATGAATAAGAATGAATGGATACAAAGAAGCCGCTTTGCCATGATTGGTACATTGATGACGATTGCAAGCCTGATGTTTTTGTTTTACATAGGTAGTTCGCTTATGGGCACTACAAAGAAGTACCATGCACAGGAGATAACACAGAGCCTGTTCTGATAATATGTTTCACCACAGAGGACACGGAAACATAGAGTTTTAAATCTCTGATGAAACGCGGATGGACACAGATTATCGCAGATAAAAATTCGGTTATTCTTTCTCTTATTTTTGTTTTCCTTTGCGACAATCTGTGTTTTCTGAAGCACAAAATTGGATTTTTACCTGCTGAATGACAGGATTTTAAGAAAGGAAAATAAACAATGGGTAACGATTTAGAAACGAGCGAAAGACTTCAGTCTGCTTTCTTTTTCCATTGTTTCAAATAACTCTCCGACAAAGATAAAAAAGTATTTTGAACTCCTAATAACAACGCTTCATAAATTAGATCCAGTCACATAAATTCGCTACTTTTGTAGTCTATTACGCTTGTGTACATGTATAAAGAATATTTGCCATGTAATATACTAACTCCTTATATTGACAAGTATTGGGAATATAAAGGGCAACCAGAATATGGAACGAAAATCAGTATTCCACCATATGGATGCACTGATTTTGTTTTTACTCTCGGAGAAGCTGTTAATGATATAAACAATAATCTGAAAATGCAGCCATTCCGTTCATATTTTGTAGGTCCGATGAATACGCATACGGAATTAATTACAGTTGCAAACAGTGTACATGTTTTTGGCATTCGTTTTTTACCATGTGGGCTATATCGCTTTATGGGACTTCCTTTGAGTGAATTAGTCAATCATAGATGTAGTGCCAGTGATTTGACGAACATCTTTGAAAATTCTTTTATTGAAAGATTAAGCAACCAACATAATTCCGAAAGGTTAACTGCTATAATCGACGAGTTTCTAATAATTCATCTAAGTAAGCATAACCCTAAAGTAGACAGGAAAATCCTTTTTGCCGTAGATAAGATAAACCGAGAGAAAGGGATGCTCTCTATACACTCATTGATGGCAGATGTTTGTTTATGCCAACGCCATTTTGAGAGAAAATTTAAGGTATATACAGGATATTCGCCTAAAGAATATAGCCGAATAGTTAAATTCTGGAATGCCATTGATTTATTAAGAAATACATCCTACGATAATCTGCTGTCAACGGCTGTGTTAGCCGGATACTATGACGTTCCTCATCTTTCAAGAGAAGTAAAACGACTATCGGGAAACACTCCTTCTTCTTTCCTAATGTTGCCTTCAAAAATAGACACCCGCATCTATTTGGAATCATAAAAGTCGTTTTTATACAGTATTTCTACATATCTCCCTAAGTAAATTTGTGACAATACATTTAGACGAATGATTTATGCGTAAAAGCATCGTAAATCATTGGTCAATACTGTATAAACTCTATTTTATATCGTAAAACCAAAGTAAGAAATATGAAGTTTTTAGATTTAGCAAAACGCCGTTGTACTATCAGGTCATTCACAGAACAACCTGTTGAAAAAGAAAAACTGGATTACATATTAGATACAGGACATGTAGCCCCAACGGCATGTAACAAACAACCCCAACGTATTATAGTGGTTCAAAAACCCGATAATATAAGAAAAGTTCAGAAAGCGTATAAAACATTTGGTTCTCAATGTGTGATGATTATTTGCCGAGATACAAGAGATACTTTAATAAGACCATTTGATAACAAATGTTCAGGGGATTTAGATATAGGAATTATCACTGACCATATGATGTTAGCAGCAAGAGAAGTTGGTATAGGTAGTGTTATGGTAGGGCTATTTGACCCTCAAATTATAAAAAGGGAGTTTGCTATTCCTGATTATATTGAGCCAACAGCCTTGCTTATTTTAGGTTATCCCAAGAATGGATTTTTAGATGCAAATCGTCATGCTATGGAACGCAAAGCCCTTAATGAAACAATTATGATAGAAGGGTATTCTGAACCATTAAGCATAAAGTAAGGCTTCGGTCTGATTACAAATATTCATTTTAAAATTTTATGCTTATGAATGAATTATCAAGAGAGAGGTTAATCAGTCTATTGTCTGATGCTTCACAAGTGGAAAATCCAGTGTAAGATGCCCCCTAAAACCAAGCGATTCTATCCCCTTGTGC
>ERZ780218.753-NODE-753-length-26344-cov-5.665487_pt1 | contig 26344 bp, 21 predicted proteins | sample MGYA00510975_ERZ780218 | MGnify/ENA primary metagenome ERZ780218 (study PRJEB29588, sample SAMEA2152063) | human gut metagenome | biome: human gut; feature: human-associated habitat; material: faeces | place: Denmark | collected 2008/2010 ... | reverse complement strand
CCGCCGATATCGGCGCAGACGCAGATATGAACAATTATGACGTGATCATCGCAGGATGCGGAGTGGCAGGGCTTTACGGAGCATACAATCTTTCGCGCAGCCTTAAGGTGCTTATTCTTTCCAAAATGGAACTTACCTTATGCAACTCCTCGCTGGCTCAGGGAGGAATTGCCGGAGTTTACAACAGTCCGGAAGATTCGCCCGAAAAACATAAGCACGATACATTCGTTGCCGGCGGATTTGAAAACGATCCGGATTCGACCGACGTTCTCGTCAACGAGGCGAAAATCGACATAGCCAAAATAATTGAGCTTGGAGTGGATTTTGACAAACTCCCTAACGGCGATTATCACCGTACTCTCGAGGGCGGACACGGAATGCACAGAATCTTTCACCATAAGGACGCCACGGGATTTGAGATCGAAACCACTCTTTTAAAAAATGTTCAGCAGCTTGAAAACGTTACTATATGGGAAAACGCCGTAATGTGCGACTGTAAAAAGACAGCCTCCGGATTCTCATTTCTGGTGCTGAAGGACGGAAAATATACTGTATGCAATTCCCGCCGCGCTATTTTTGCTACAGGCGGAATAGGAAGAGTATACGAATACACTACCAATTCCGCTATCGCCACCGGAGATGGAATAACTATGGCCTATAATATGGGTGCGGAAATAAAAAATCTAAGCTACATACAGTTTCATCCCACTGCTTTCAACAACCGCCATACAAGAGAATGTTTCCTAATTTCCGAAGCGGTCAGAGGTGAGGGGGCTTATCTGAAAAACTGCAACGGCGAACGCTTTATGCAGAATTATGATAAACGTCTTGAGCTTGCTCCCAGAGACGTTGTTTCTCACTCTATAATCTTTGAATCGAAAAAGACCGGTTCTGATAAATTTTACCTGGACATTACCCATAAGGATCCGGAATTTATAAAGCAGCGTTTCCCTATGATATACTCGAATCTTCTTAAAGCCGGATACGATATGACTACCGATATGATACCGATATTCCCGTGCCAGCATTATCTTATGGGCGGAATAAAGGTAGATACCTATGCAAGAACAACAGTGGACGGACTTTACGCCTGCGGAGAATGCTCCTGCACCGGAGTTCACGGAAACAACCGTCTTGCCAGCAATTCGCTGCTGGAAGCATTGGTGTTTTCAAGAAGAGCGGCGTCGGATATCAACGAAAAAATCAAAAATTGTGATAAGGCGTTTATGCCTTATGATTTTGATTTGTGCGAAAATGCTCCTCGTATCCCGAAAGGGCTAAGAACGGAAATAAGAAAGATCATGCAGACAGCATATTTTGTCATCCCGGATATTCCGGCATTGTTTGCAGGATATGAGCGCATTATACATATAAAGGAGATCCTTGACACCGGAAGGTTTAAAATAGACAGAGATTATGTGGAGGCAAGATCCCTTGCGACCGTAGCTTATATAATTCTGGGCGAAGCTTATAAGATCGCATCGGAAAATGCGGAGATCACGCCTCAGCCTGCATTTGAAACGCCCGCTGAAAGCCGGAAGGATTAAGCCGACTGCCCGGAGGATTCAGGCTGTGCATATTTTCTGATTTCCCTGACGGCGGTTTACAGTGATGTATTTTCAATACAGGAAAATAAATTTGATATATGAAAGGGTTTTTAAGATGACATTAATGCAGTTTCAGATTGACGATATCATTAAAACTGCTCTGCTTGAAGATATTAACTATGTTGATGTAACCACTGATTATCTGGTTGACGACAACGCGGTTTCAACCGCGAAATATGTTGCGAAAGACAGCGGTATTCTATGCGGAATCGACGTGGCTTTAAGAGTTTTTGCCCTGCTTGACAGCGAAGCAAAATTTGAGGTGCTTATCCGCGACGGCGAGCAAGTAAAGAAAGGCGACATAATTGCTAAGATCACCGCAAAGACGAGAGCCTTGCTGAAGGGCGAAAGAACGGCTTTGAACCTTTTGCAGCATATGTCCGGCGTCGCCACCGCCACAAACAGGTGCGTCAAGCTTGTCGAAGGAACAAAGGCTTCCATAGCTGATACCAGAAAAACGCTTCCGGGTCTGAGAGTGCTGCAGAAATATGCGGTTACGGTAGGCGGCGGAAGAAACCACCGCTACAATCTGTCAGATTGTGCAATGCTCAAAGATACCCACCTTGACGCTTATGGCAGCATGACCGGAGCAGTCAGCGCTCTGCGCGAAAAAATGGGGCATACCGTAAAAATCGAGGTGGAAGTTGAAAATCTTGAAGAGTTAAAAGAGGCGCTGGGGCTTAACGTTGAAATCATAATGCTTGACAATATGTCTTGCGAGGATATGGCAGAGGCTGTCAGGCTGACGAACGGAAGGGCTATGCTGGAAGCATCGGGCAATGTAACTCCCGAAACGATTCGGGCAATAGCAGAAACGGGAGTGGACATTATCTCTCTCGGCGCAATTACTCATTCAGTAAAGGCGTTTGATATTTCAATGAAGATCGATAAATAAGCTGTATTTTAGCATACCTGTCCGACGAGAGGTCGGGCAGGTATGCTTTTTATAATGAACTGGCGCAAAGTCAGGTGCGCTGAGCTATTTCGTAAACTGTATAGTGACCTTACGCACGGAGGACGCTTACTGCGGTTATATTGTGATTTTTACGCTTTGTAGGGCAGTTTATTTTAAAATTTATGACAGACCACTTGACCTAAGGGCCATATCATTATATAATGTATTCGAAAGCAAATACCGCTTTGCTTGCAGAGGTATTAATTTCATCTGTTGAATAAAGCCTCGCCGGAAGACGTAAAATCAACAACATAATTCCAAAGCCGGCAAAAGCTTATCAGCATTTTTATCTGCAATCCGGCCGGATTTGCTGAAACAAAAAATATGGGGGAATTTTTATGTTAATTAAAAGAACTTATCGAGAAAACAACACAACGCCATTTCTATTAATTCCGGTGATTTTTTTACTGGCGAGCGTTATTTTTCTTTCGGTAGCAATAGGAATGAAGGTATACGATAAAAATAAAAAAGAACGGTGTACCGAGAGAACACAAGCCGAGGTAGTGGATATTGCCGAAAGCAGAAACGACGACGGAAGAATGCTTTATGCTCCTGTATTCAGCTATACGGCGGGCGGGCAGGAGTATATCAAACAAAGGAACAGCTATACAAATCCATGCGATTATTCGATCGGACAAAAGATAATTTTGAAATACAATCCCGACGATCCTCAGGAATTTTATGCTGTAGGAGATTCCACTTCTGATTTTTTGATTTATATTTTCGGAGGAATTAGTGCGTTATTTTTAGTTATTGCGGCGCTGATGCTTGCGGTATGGTTTAAAAAACGCAAAGGAAAAAAAGATGATCAATTTTCTCAATTCGGACCCGGCATCGATGAAAGTGCAGATACGGTATACTACGATGATTTTCAGTAAGGAGTGTTGATATATGGCAAGCATTATGGATTCGGAGCGGCAGTTTCACATCAGGACCATCGCCGAAGAAGTGGGCAGGTATGTTATTCTTCCCGGCGATCCGGGAAGAGTTCCCAAAATTTCAGCATTGCTTGACAATGCGGTACAGGTGGCGTGCAACCGGGAATACAATGTCTATACGGGTTACCTGAACGGAGAAAAGGTGACCGTCTGCTCTACCGGAATAGGCGGTCCGTCGGCTGCTATCGCAGTTGAGGAGCTGGTTAAATGCGGCGCCGATACTTTTATAAGAATCGGCACCAGCGGAGGAATGGATCTTAAAGTAAGCGGCGGAGACCTGTGCATTGCGTCTGCGGCGGTAAGAGGAGAAGGCACGACAGCGGAATACTTACCTCCCGATTATCCTGCGGTTGCGGATTTTCAGGTTGTTGCCGCTCTGGTTCAGGCAGCGCAGGAACTTTCAACGGATGAAACCGGGAACCGATATCACGTAGGAGTGGTGCATTCAAAGGACAGCTTTTACGGCGAAGTGGAGCCGGAGGCTTCGCCTATGGCGGCAGATATAAAGCAAAGATGGGACAGTTATCTGAAATGCGGCTGTCTGACCTCCGAAATGGAATGTGCGGCCGTCTTTGCAGTATGTACCGCCAGAAAGGTACGCTGCGGCGGGGTTCTTACCGCCCTTTGGAATGTTGAGCGTTCAAAGGCGGGGCTGCCCGACAACATCACATACGATTCCACACGGGCTATAAAGTGTGTGATAAGCGCAATAAGAAAGCTTATTGCAGAGGACGGGGCAAAAAGGTAAAGGGGCTGCCGCGTTTTAAAATAATTAGAGCAGCAAAAGCTTGATTTTATGAAACGGTGTATTATCACACAAAAATTACAATTGCTTTTTAAATCGGAGCAAAGCGTGATAAGCTCGCTTAATCACGCTTGCGACGATTGCAACCGTCGCTTGGGAGCTTTGCTCCTCAGGGTTTCGGTGGGGGATTAGCCCCCACCGAAAGACTGAATGGAACCCGCCTACAGAGGCGGGGGACATCGGCGATTTGGTTATATAGGCGGTATTGCAGCTTACGTGGTAATTGATATAGAAAACTGTTAAAGGAGGAGAAGATATGTACAAATTTCCGAAAGACCTTTACGCCGACGTGCGTATCGAGGAAACGTCAAGTTCAAACATTTATATTAAAAACGGCGAGGTTGAGAATAACATTGCTATATCGTCAATCGGCGCAATTGTGCGCGTTTATGACGGTGAGATGTGGTATTCCAGCGTTACAAACGACATTGCGGCGATTCAGGACGAAATTGATAATCTGACGCAGCTTGCAAAACCGAATCCCGGAATTTGGGACGATCCCATGGTGAGAAATCTCGAAGTAAATCAAGCCGCCCTGCTTATTTATGACGGAGATAATGACCTGCGAAAGGTGAGCAGAGATAGAAAAATGCAGTTGCTGGATGAACTTATTGCCGACTGCGTTGATGAAAACATTCCCGAAATCAATACATGGGAGGCGTTTTACAACGATACGCATATAGTCAAGCGTTTTTACTCCGGCAAGGGTGCGGCGATCACTCAGGACAGACAGGCTTGCACAGTGGGAATGCTTTTTAAGATCACGGTAGACGGCGTAACCACATCCGGCGGAAAGCACTATCAGAAAATGGATTTCGACGGACTTCTGAATCATTCTCAGGAGATTATTTCAGAACGTGACAGGACGCTTGACTTTGCAAGAAACGCCGTTGACGTTACTCCCGGCGACTATACCTGCGTGCTTGCACCTGTTGTTACTGCTATGTTTACCCACGAAAGCTTCGGACATAAGAGCGAGGCGGACTTTATGCTTAACGACCAGACGCTGCGCGATGAATGGGTAATGGGTAAGACGGTAGGAAACGAAAAGGTCTCGATCTGCGACAGCGGCGAAATGCAAAACCATGGATACACTCCCTTCGACGACGAGGGAACCCGCGCCCGTGAAACGTGGCTTATCAAAAACGGCGTGCTTACAGGCAGACTTCACGATGCACATTCAGCGGCGGTGCTGGGTGAGGAAATAACGGGAAACAGCCGTGCTCAGGACTATCAATTTATGCCGATGGTGCGGATGACCAACACATATATGCAGGGCGGCAGCGACAATGTGGAGCAGATGATTTCCGAAATAAAGGATGGAATTTACATATACGGCGTAAATTACGGCACAGGGCAGTCGACCTTTACAATGCAGCCGAACATCTGCTACCGTATTCGTAACGGCAGGCTTGCAGAGCCGATAAGGGCAAACGTTATTACGGGAAGCGTGTTCAGAACGCTGTTTGACATCGACGCGGTGGGGGACGATTTCGAGCTTTTTGACACCTATTACTGCGGCAAGAACGACCAGACAGTACCCGTTTCGGCGGGCGGCCCGACCATTCGGGTCAAATCGCTGACAGTCAATTAAGGAGGGGACGGCGTGAAAGAAAAATATACATATCATTGGATCAAGTCGGAAATCAAGTTTGAGGAGAATAAGATAAAATCGTTCGAGAAAACGGATTCCGTTGAACGGTCTTTTCGCGTTTACGACAACGGATTTCTCGGGGCGCATTATCAAAAAGGCAAAATGAGTGACGATGAAGGCTTTTCACGTGCGGCGGAAAATCTTTCACTGAAAAGACCGTACAAATATCCGCTTGAATCGGGCGTGCGAAGCCGCGATAAGTGCGAGCGCGTTGTTTCGGATAATGAGCTTATGGATCTGGCACACGAGTGTCTTTCGTACCTGAGCGCAAAATATCCGCGATTTATCCTATCGGGCAGCTTTTCCCAGCGGAAGACGGACGAGCATTGGGTAAACGAAAACAGACTCGATTACCGGAACATCGACTGCAACGTTGACGCCGGCATTAGTTTTAAACACGTTGACAGCAAGGACATTTCAGACGGCTGGTTCGGTTTTGGCGACCGTGATTTCAAGCTTGAAAAGCTGTACAAAATGGCGGAGAATTATCTCGGCAGCTTTGAAAACGAGGTCGAGCTTCCGGAAGAGATCATTGTACAAAAACAGTATTACGATCTCTACGGCAAGCTGATAGAATCGCTTAACGCAGAGAAGATTGCTCTGGGAACGTCGCTGCTTTCGGGTAAGGTAGGCGAAAAGGTATTTTCAGAGGACTTTACTTTACTGCACGACGTTTCAGACGAGAATTGCTGGCACACTAACTTCTGGGACGGCGAGGGCTGCGTTACAGAGGGCGACAAACAGGTGTTTATTGAGAACGGCGTGGTGCTTATGGGATATTCGGACAAGCGTACAGCGGAAAAATACGGTGTGCCGCACACAGCAAATGCAGGCAGCAATTACTGTGATATTCCTAATACTAAGTGGATTAACGGCAAAATAAAGCGCAGCGAAAAGACCGTCAAGGAGCTGCTTGACGGCAAGCTCGCGGTGATCCCAGTTCAGTACAGCGGCGGAGGCTTCAACGACAAGGGCGAATACGTTATGCCCGTACATCTGGCTCTGCTTTCGGACGGCGAAAAGGTTATCGGCAAGCTTCCTCCGTTTACACTGTCGGGAAATATGTTTGATATGTTCGGCAAGGATTTCATCGGCGTTGGATCTGATAAACCGATTTTTAACGACAAACAGATACTTGTTAAAATGAAAGCGACAAAGCGGGAATGATTACCGCTATATAGTAGAATAATCGGGTGGCCTGTTACAGACCGCCCGATTTTCATTATAAGCAGTTATTAATGTAAAGCATAGCTTTTTACCTGATGTGATCCAACAGCCTGCTTTTCTTTACAGTTATTTATTATAGTAATTCCACATTTCCGTATGAATAGCGTCTGCCGCTCTTGCAACTTCCTGAAGCCTTGACGCGCTTACACGGTTGGTAAGACATATAAGAATATAAGGATGCTCCGCCTCTACCACAGCGGTATCGTGATGAAGTTCGTCCGTCCAGCCGCACTTGGAATATACGGTATATTTTCCATTAAGACCGATCCTGAAATTGCTGGCGGTCGACGACGCAAGCCCGGCGCGGATAAAATCGGCATACCTTCCGCTGTAAATGTACTTGTACATTTCTATCCACTCCTTGGCTGAATCTGCTGCGGAAACATATCCCCACCGCTGATAAGCATTCATTGTAGTTCTGCACCCAAGCGAAGCTATGTAGCTGTTATAGCCGGAATATCCGAAATAATCCTGAAGCATATAATACGCGCAGTTATCGCTGTAGTCAAAAATATACTGCATACATTGCTTTATGGTAAACTGCGTTCCGAAGCTGTAGTTCTTTATTATTCCCGAACCGCTCGAATAGTCGCTGCTGCGATAGGTAAGCTTTGTACTCATCGAGGGTGAGCCGTCCTCCATTTCTTTCAGACAATAAAGCATATACGGCATTTTTACCGTACTGGCTGTTCCAAGATACGACTTTGCGTTGTAAGCGACCATCGCCCCGCTGTCAAGGTCAAGCATAAGAAAGCTTGCCGTTCCTCCTAATCCGGTAAGAGAATTGTAAAGCCGGTTTTTCGCACCGGAGGATATGCTGTAGCCCTGACCGTTTGTAACCGTAACCGAATAGGAATTTCCGTATCCGTTAATTACCGAGTTATAGCTCTTATCATTAAATACCCTTACCTTTCTCCATTCGGAGCATTTACCGACAATCTTAACGTCTGGCGTTTTTGAAACCGCCCTCACTTTAATGTAATAGCTCTTTCCGGTCGGAAGCGCCTTTGTGGTAAGACTTGTAACACTGCCCGAGCTTATTTCCTTAATAAGGACTGAATTTCCGGCTTTCGCAGAATTATAATAAACTTGATATCCGGTAGCGTTAGGAACCTTGCTCCAGCTTATTTTCAGAGTTCGCCTGTCAACCTCGGTTTTCAGATTTTTGACCTGAGAGGGCTTTGAGGAAAATTTCATTTTCACAAGCTGTCCCTCGTAGGTTTTCCAGCTTCTGACCTTAACTGCCTGGACCTTATAAGCGTTTCTCTGTCCCGCTGCCCTGTCAGTAATTTTCAGCGATGTTCTGGTTACGGTTTTCAGCTTTTTATAACTGTCCGACGCAGCATCGTAGCGGTAAACTATATATTTATCCGCATTTCTTACAGCCGACCATTTAATTGTGTAGCCTGATTCGGATACCGAAACCGCCCTTAAATCTGTCACCTTGCCCGGATCGGTTGACGCATATATTTCGGACCATGTACTGTAAAAGGTTCTGTTTCCGATTCTTTTGTAGCTCTGTATACGGTACTTAAGTGTAGTTCCCTCACGCAGACCTCCCTGATTATGCCTTACGGTATCTGCCGAAAATATTTTGTAGGTTTCCCACACTTTCTTCTGTGAATTCCATTTCTGCAGCTTATAGCCGGAAACGCCGCTTACCTTATTCCAGTCCAGCCTTACTACCGTAGGAGAAGAATTGGTGTTTGTAAAACCGCTGGGAGCCTTTACCGACGGACCGGTGATCACAAAGGATCTGCTTAGCGTTCCCGTATATCCTCCCGTTCCTTTAATAAGAATAATAGCCGTGCCTATATCCGTATTGTTAAGATACTCCACCGTATAATCCGTACCCTTTATCAGATTTTTTCCGTTAAGGCTTACGGCAACGGCAGGAGTTATTGCTTTTCCGGTGTAGGTGTAAACAGATGTATACTTTACGCTGCATTGAGAAATATCGACAGCCGTAGGGGGAAGATCCTCCTCTTTAAGCGTTTTTTCGCACCTTGTGCATTTCGTATATCTATGGCCCCAATTGCTTGCAGTAGGTTTTTTATCGGTTATCCACTCGCTTTCGGCATGACCGAGAGCCTCCGGATACTCATAATAATCATCATCGCAGCTGCAAATATAGTAATACTCGCCGCTGTTCTCACAATCCGGTTCAGATACCACAGTCTTGCTGTAGTCGTGAACATGATCCTGCGCATATGAAGTAATCACAAGCTTGTCCGCTGTCAGAAAAACGACACCCATCATTAAAACGGAACATAAAGCCGCCGCTGAAAGTCTAAATCTCATATTTAAACCCCCTTAAATTCTTTTTATAATTATATCATTTTTTCAAGCATCTTTCAATAAAATCTGTATACACAATTAAAATTCTGCATTTTGCATATATCTTTTTAATGCTGTTTGTCACAAATATACATACAGAGAACTGCGAAACCCAAAAAGTTTCGCAGTTCTCTGATATTCCATCTTACAGCAATAACAAGCGTTATTGTTTTTTCTTTTTCTGAAGCCTTTCCCTTATTTCGGCAAGCGCTTCATTGAATTTTGCAGATCTGGCCGTAGGATGCGCCAGAATAAAATCCTTTTTGAAAAAACCGATCCGGTCCGTAAGTTTTGCCATATCGGCCCGCAGATTTTCGATCTTCTCACTTATTGCGGCAGCTCTTTCAGACTCTTCAAGCCTGGCGGCAAGCTCCTCCCTGGATCTTGCCAGTTCCGCCTTGATATCAGTAATTTTAGCCAGCAGCTTGTTTACATCCAGAGCGGTACGAACCGCATAAATAAGGTCGCAGATAAAAACCGCAGTTACCGCCGACAGAACAACTATCATCAGCGTGCGGGACATTGAGAGCACCGCGTCTTCTATAGGTTTGTGTATAACATACATAAGAAGCAGAGATAATAAGCCCCAGAACAGCGACGACCTTAGGCATATACGCCCTTTTATATTGTATTTCCGCTGACTGTAATCCCAGTATTTCATTTTCAGCAGGCTTTCCATAAGCCAGCCTGTAAAATACTCCAGAGCGGTCGTTCCTATCAATCCGAAAATATAAACCAGAACCGGATGATCCCGCACCGGCAGGCAGATAAGCAGTATTATAATTGCACCGAAGCCGTAAATCGGCAGCATAGGACTTCGAAGAAAACCGCGGTTTACAAATTTTTTCTCATCAAAGGAAACGATCGCCGATTCAATGCACCACCCCACAAAGCAATATATGTAAAAAAACATCAGCCATTGAAAAAAGCTGTATTCGTACATCCGGTACCGCCAACCTTTCATACGTAGATTTAGCCTGTTGTTTTTGTAATTATAGCATTATATATGATAAAAGTCAACTGTCTGAAATACTTGAAAGATATTTGAACAGTTGTAATGATCAGTGCATATTATATCTGCAATTAATTTACAAATATATGCAACCCGCCATTAAAATTAAATCATTTTCTCAAAATAAACCTCTATTTTTATCTTATTTCAATATTTTTTTGAATTTTTTGCCCTTGGGTCTTGCAAAATGAAATTATATATGCTATACTGATAAAGGTGTTGAATTTCCGGGATGGGATGTCGTTTACAAATTGTGAAATTATGTAGCGGAATAATTCGGAATTCACAGCAAAATCTATAATTTATAAGGAGTAGTAGTTTTATGGAAATCAAGAACGAATATCTTGCCGGCGTATATGCGCAGGTTGAGAAGCGTAACCCAGGCGAAAAGGAATTCCTTCAGGCTGTAAAGGAAGTTCTCGAAAGCTTTGAGCCTGTAGTTGAAAAGAGACCCGACATTGTTGAGGCCGGTATCATCGAAAGAATCGTTGAGCCTGAAAGATTTATTCAATTCAGAGTTTCTTGGGTTGACGACAACGGCAAGGTTCAGGTAAACCGTGGTTTCAGAGTACAGTTCAATTCGGCTATCGGACCTTACAAGGGCGGTCTCAGACTTCATCCTTCCGTATGTGCTTCCGTTATCAAGTTCCTCGGCTTCGAGCAGATCTTCAAGAACAGCCTTACCGGTCTTCCTATCGGCGGCGGTAAGGGCGGTTCCGACTTTGATCCTAAGGGCAAGTCCGACGGAGAGATCATGAGATTCTGCCAGAGCTTCATGACCGAGCTTTGCAAGCACATCGGTGCTGACACAGACGTTCCTGCCGGCGACATCGGTGTTGGCGCAAGAGAGATCGGCTATATGTTCGGTCAGTACAAGAGACTCCGCAACGAGTTCACAGGAGTTCTTACCGGCAAGGGTCTTTCCTACGGCGGTTCTCTTGCAAGAACAGAGGCTACAGGCTATGGTCTTTGCTACTATACAGATGAGATGCTCAAGTGTATGAAAAATGACAGCTTCCAGGGCAAGACTGTTGTTATCTCCGGTTCCGGAAATGTTGCTATCTATGCTACAGAAAAGGCTACAGAGCTGGGCGCAAAGGTAGTTGCACTTTCCGACTCAAACGGATATATCTATGATCCTAACGGAATCAAGCTTGACGTTGTTAAGCAGATCAAGGAAGTTGAAAGAGGACGTATCAAGGAATACGTTGAGCGTGTTGAGGGCGCTGAGTATCACGAGGGATGCAAGAATATCTGGACTATCAAGTGCGATATCGCTCTTCCCTGCGCTACACAGAACGAGCTTGACGGCGAGTCTGCTGATATTCTTATCAAAAACGGTGTATTCGCAGTTGCAGAGGGCGCCAATATGCCTTCTACTCCCGAGGCTATTGAGAAATTCCAGGCTGCAGGAGTTCTTTTCGGACCTGCAAAGGCTGCAAACGCAGGCGGCGTAGCAACATCTGCGCTTGAAATGTCACAGAACAGCGAAAGACTTTCATGGACATTTGAAGAGGTTGACGCTAAGCTGAAGAACATTATGATCAACATTTTCCACAATTCTTACAATGCCTCTAAGGAATTCGGCGTTGAAGGCAATCTGGTTGCAGGCGCTAACATCGCAGGCTTCCTCAAAGTGGCTGACGCTATGAAGTGGCAGGGCGTTGCTTACTAATTTAATACGCTGATAATTAAGGCTTCCTGTTCGGTTACGTTCAGGAAGCTTTTTTATAAAAAATTTCTGTTGACAAAATCATTGGAATGTACTATAATAATTACACAATGTAAATTTTTATGTTTTTTATAGTTAAATATTTATTAAAAAGGAGAGCGTTCAGATGAAAAGACTGTTGATAGGAATAATGTTGATAATGTCAGTTGTCACCGCTTTTGTCGGATGCGGTGATAAGGATGAGTCCGACGCTGCCGAAAGTGAAAGCACGAACACGGTAAAATACTTTGAAGAAAAGCTTAGAGGTACCTTTGTGGGAAGCAACGACATTACCTATATTTTTGAAGACGGCAGAATAACTCAGCAAAGTGAAAAAGACGGCGAGCAAACCGAAAAAACAGGGTCTTATACTATAAGCGAAGCCGATTCTGACAACGACGGTGAGAATGATTCTGTTTCACTTCGTTTTACAATCAGCGGTAACTCTAATTCTTATACGCTTGAAGCGGACGGCGATAATATTGTACTGATTGAAGGAAGCAAGAAAACGGTCCTTACCAAAAAGTAGACCAACCCGCTGCGCCTTAAGGCAAGCGTACAATGATATAGACCTCATATTTTCCGGAAGCTTTTGAAGGCGGCACGGAAATCGGCAAAGCTTATTAATTTACGCCGGTATATTTTTTTGCGACGTACAGCTGAAAAAGATATTTTTTAGATAGCGCCTCACAAAGATCGTGTGCGGCGCTGTCTTTATATTTTTTTCCGATACCGATTTCGGCGCCAAGGAAATAATAGCTATTGTAATCCAAGCAACGCTGTGATATAATGCTTATATACAGTAGAAAGGCTGATTTGAATGAATAAAGCTCTGGCTCACTTTAAAACAATCACAAAACACAGACATATGGTGATAAAGCACTGCTGGTATGCAGGTATTTTTCTGCAGGGACTCAAGCATGACCTGTCGAAATACACCCCCTCCGAGTTTATTCCGGGAGTTAAATATTATCAGGGAAACCGTTCGCCCAATGAAGGAGAGCGTGAGGATTACGGTTATTCAATGGCATGGATGCACCATAAAGGCAGAAACCGTCACCATTTTGAATACTGGACTGATTACGACATTAACACCAAGCTGCTGACACCGATCAAAATGCCGCTGAAATACGTCAAGGAAATGTTCTGCGACAGAGTGGCTGCAAGCAAGATATATCAAGGTGAAAACTACAACGACGCTCACCCTCTTGAATATTTTCTCAGAGCAAAGGGAAAAAGACTTATTCATCAGGAAACCTCGGACTTCCTTGAAAAGCTGCTTACCATGCTGAAATATAAAGGCGAAAAGAAAACTTTTGCATATCTGCGGCATATAAACAAATATTAATTATATTAAATTTTTATTCCCGTTTCACTTGACAAAAAACGGATGACAGGTTATAATTAAATAACAAAAAATAAATATTTTACAGGAGGATTTTCAATGGCAATCAATTCACGCAGAAAAATGTTTACAAATCCTGCGATCTCCAAAATTGAGCGCTTTGACGATGCGTTTGCAGGTGTTGAGACCGCAAGTTATAAGGGGATACTGACTAAGACCTTATACTTTCTTGCGGTTATTCTTGTTGGAATGGGTGCGTTCTTTTATATTCACAATTACTTTGCATCGCAAAGCTACACCGGCGTAGAGGTTGCAGAAGGATATTATGTTTACGCAAACGAATCGGCTATACTGTTCGGCGCGCTGATAGTAACACTTATAAGCGGACTCGTAGCCTCGTTCGCAATTGGCACCATTCCGGTAACCGGCACCATCTACTGCGCCGGAATGGGATATTCAGTAACTTTTGTGTCCTACACTTATGCTGCAGTATACAGCGGTATAATCGTTGAGGCGTTGCTTCTTACAGTGCTTATTATCGGAGCAATGGCGTTTTTATACACCTCCGGATGGGTAAAAGTCGGTAACGGTTTCAGAACCGTTGTTTATACCTGTCTGCTGGTTTCACTTATCGGGGGAATTATTTTCTCTCTGATGCTCTGGCTGGCACCCGACAGCGCAATCGTTGTTTCTATACTGAGACTTCAGAACGGACCGATCGGAATATTCTTTGCCGTTCTCGGAGTTCTGCTGGCTTCCGCTCTGCTTCTCACAGACTTTGAAACAATCGCACAGACGGTTGAAAACGGGTTGTCCAAGAAATATGAATGGTACTGCTCTTACGGTCTAATGGTCAGCGTTATATATCTGTATCTCAAGATTCTTGAGCTGCTTGCCAGAATACAGAATTCAAAGAAATAAAGCGATAAAAAGAACCGTTCAAATCAAACGGGCTTTTCGGGATCTGCACGGTCATAACGCTTTACAGCGGCTGTGCTTGCCGTATAAGCGGCAGCAGCGGCTATATGACAACGTTTTGTTATGCATAAGAATAATTTTATAGTAATAAACGGGTGGTCTCTGACTGCCCGTTTCTGTTTTGCGGAACTTTTAATATGCAGTCTATTTTGCCCTTATTTATTGAATTTGATTTGTATGCAAACCTCGTTTCATATATTGACTTTATAAAAAAAATATGCGATAATAAAAATAATAATGATTTCAAAGGAAAGGAAATGTTTATGAAAAACATCGGCTTTAATTTAATGTATCCTTTTGAAATTCTTCTTGACGTACGAGTCTGAAGCTTGAAAACAGATTTTACGTTTAAGACCGGAAAATGAAAGGATTTGATCATATGGAAAAAGAGCTTTCAAAGCTTTACGAACCCTCACAAGTTGAGGACAGGATTTATAAATTCTGGCAGGCCAATAATTATTTCCACGCCGAAAGAGATTTGCAGAAAACACCGTACACTATCGTTATCCCTCCCCCCAATGTTACGGGCCAGCTTCACATGGGGCATGCGCTGGACGAAACATTGCAGGATATTCTGATCCGCTGGAAGAGAATGAGCGGATATTCCGCATTGTGGCTTCCCGGAACCGATCACGCCGCAATCGCCACCGAAGCGAAGATAGTAGAGGCTATGCGCAAGGAAGGACTTACTAAAGAGGACCTGGGCAGAGATGGATTTATGAAGCGAGCCTGGGAATGGAAAGAGCAATACGGCGGCAGAATCGTAGAGCAGCTGAAAAAGCTCGGTTCCTCCTGCGACTGGGAAAGAGAACGCTTTACTATGGACGAGGGCTGTTCAAAGGCGGTAAAAGAAGTATTTGTAAAATACTATGAGAAAGGTCTGATCTACCGAGGCGAACGAATGGTAAACTGGTGTCCGAAATGCTGTACCACCCTTTCAGACGCCGAAGTCACCTACGAGGATCAGCCGGGACATTTCTGGCATCTGCGCTACCCGCTGAAGGACGGCTCGGGCTATGTTGAGCTTGCCACTACCCGTCCCGAGACGCTGCTGGGCGATACCGCAGTTGCAGTAAATCCGAACGACGACAGATACAAGGATATAGTAGGAAAAACTCTGATACTTCCCCTTGTAGGCAGAGAAATACCCGTTGTTGCAGACGATTATGTAGACATTGAATTCGGTACAGGCGTGGTTAAGATCACTCCGGCTCACGACCCCAACGACTTCGAGGTAGGAAAACGGCACGACCTGCCTGTTATAAACGTTATGACCGACGACGCCAGAATAGTTGACGACTATCCCGATTACGCCGGAATGGATCGCTACGAGGCCAGGAAGAAGATCGTTGAGGATCTGGATAAAGGCGGTTTCCTTGTAAAAACTGAGGATCACGATCACAATGTAGGAACCTGCTACCGCTGCGGCACTACCGTTGAGCCTAAGGTTTCAACTCAGTGGTTCGTTAAAATGAAGCCTTTGGCTCAGCCGGCTATCGACGCTGTAAAGAACGGTGAAACAAAGTTCGTTCCCGAACGTTTTGAGAAGATATATTTCCACTGGCTTGAAAATATCCGCGACTGGTGCATTTCCCGTCAGATCTGGTGGGGACATCAGATACCTGCATTCTACTGCGACGACTGCGGAGAAATGATCGTTACAAAGGAAAACGGCGCAGTTTGTCCTAAGTGCGGAAAAACAATGAGACAGGACCCGGATACGCTGGACACATGGTTTTCCTCTGCGCTGTGGCCGTTTTCTACTCTCGGCTGGCCCGACGAGGAAGCTGAGGATTACAAGTATTTTTATCCTACCAATACCTTGGTTACAGGATATGATATTATCCCGTTCTGGGTTATGAGAATGATGTTCTCAGGAATCGAATGTACCGGAAGAGTTCCTTTCGACACCGTTCTTATACACGGCCTGATAAGAGATTCACAGGGCAGAAAGATGTCCAAATCGCTTGGCAACGGCATAGATCCGCTTGAAATTATAGATAAATACGGCGCCGACGCGCTGAGATTCATGCTTGCTACCGGAAACGCTCCCGGAAACGATATGCGTTTTATCGAAGAAAAGGTCAAAGCAAGCAGAAACTTTGCCAACAAAATATGGAACGCCGCAAGATTTATCATGATGAATCTTCCCGACGGCTTCAAGGCCGAAAGCCTTCCCGAAAAGCTTTCCGTTGAGGATAAGTGGATAATTTCAAAATTCAACACGCTTGCAAAGGAGATCAATCAGAATCTTGAAGCGTTTGAGCTTGGCGTTGCGGTTCAGAAGCTTTACGATTTTATCTGGGACGTATACTGCGACTGGTATATCGAGCTGACAAAGCCTAGAATCCTGGCGGGCGGCGAAACCGCCCTGACTGCTCAGACTGTTCTGGTATGGGTGATGAAAGGCATGCTCAAGCTGCTTCATCCGTTTATGCCGTATATCACCGAAGAAATATGGCAGGCGCTTGTAAACGACGGCTCAGCGATCATAGTAAGCGACTTCCCTGTTTATGACGAAAAGCTGAGCTTTGCGGATGACGAAGCAGAATTTGAAAAGATAATTGCCGCTATCAAGGGCATAAGAGCTACAAGAAGCGACATGAACGTTCCTCCGTCCGTTAAGGCAAAAGTTTACATTGAAACCGCTTATCCCAAGGTCTTTGATGAGGGAAAAATGTTCTTTGAGCGGCTTGCATCGGCATCTGAAGTGGATATTGCGGATAAATGGGATATCCCCGACAGCGTAACTGTAGTAACCGACGCAGCAAGAATTTTTATTCCGCTTTCCGATATTATTGACGTTGAAAAGGAGCTTGCACGTCTTAACAAGGAAAAAAAGGCAGTTCAGAAGGATCTGGATTTCCTGGGCGGCAAGCTGAACAACCAGGGATTCCTTGCCAAAGCTCCTGAAAAGCTTATAGAAGCCGAAAAAGCTAAGCTTGCAAAAGCTCAGGAAAAAATGGCTAAAATAGAAGAGTCAATAGCGGCTCTGAACAAGCGATAAAATATCAAGAAGCGTTTCTCACAGGAAATTCGAGCGGATTTTCAACGCAGTCAGCGTCAGAATTTGCTGAAAAGACGTTCGCATATGCCTATGAGAACAATTTCTGAAACTGTCTTCATAAGATCGTGCAACACCGTCAAAAGATGCGCCGGAATCTTGTGAGGACGGTTTTTTGATTGACATCCTATGTCCGCTTAAAGAACGGATTTGGATCCAATACAGTTTCTGTATGATGCTTTTGTCCGTATTCTCTGACTAATGGACAGATATAGGTTAAACTAAATTATGACCGTACAACTTATTGCAAAAGGAGAACGCTTATGACGCCGTATGAAAAACTTATCAAATGCTATGAATGTGTAAAATCCAAAATAGACTTCAAGCCGGAGATTGCACTGGTACTGGGATCGGGCCTTGGCGATTTCGCAGAGACTGCCGTCGATATCCATTCTTCTCTCGACTATTCTGAGATCGAGGGCTTTCCCCGGTCCACTGTGGAGGGACATAAAGGCCGTTTTGTTTTCGGATATATAAACGGTGTTCCCTGCGTCGTTATGCAGGGCAGAGTTCACTATTACGAGGGCTACCCCATGACCGACGTAGTTCTGCCGGCAAGGCTTATGTCAATGATGGGAGCAAAGGCGCTGTTTTTGACCAATGCCTCCGGCGGGATAAATGCGGACTTTTCAGCCGGAGATTTTATGCTTATCAAGGATCACATCTCCTGTTTTGTGCCTAATCCCCTTATCGGGGCAAATATTGACCAGCTTGGCACCCGTTTTCCGGATATGAGCAAAATATACTCTCCGGATATAAGGCGTATTATTAAAGCCACTGCCGACGACCTGAACATCAAGCTTCAGGAGGGTGTATATCTCCAGCTTACAGGTCCGTCCTTTGAATCTCCGGCGGAAATAAAAATGCTCAGAACTTTCGGAGCGGACGCTGTAGGAATGTCCACTGCGGTAGAGGCCATCGCCGCGAGGCATGCAGGAATGCTTGTCTGCGGTATATCCTGCATTTCAAATCTTGCCTGCGGCATGACTGACAATCCCCTGACCCATGCGGAGGTACAGGAATGTGCGGATAAAGCAGCTCCAAAGTTCAAGAAGCTTATCTCCGAGTGTATAAAAAATATTTTTCTCTATCTGAATTCCGAAAAATAATACTCCCTGTTACTGTAAGCAGCCGAAGCATGATATCCTGCTCTTATCAAAACTGCTTGAACATAAAAAAGAAAGGAGATATGCTCCCTGTCCGGAGCATTGCCAAAATTATGATTTATAACGAGAACGACAGCGTAAGGCTTTCGGAAGATGAAAAATCAGTCGTTATAATAGATCAGACTCTGCTGCCCGGAGAAAAAAGATTTATTGCACTGAATGATGCAAACGAGATTTTCGATGCGATATACCGTCTGAAAGTAAGAGGTGCTCCGGCTATCGGAATCTTTGCAGGCTACGCTTTGTTTGTACTGGCCTGTCAGATAAAGGATGATGAAGATTTTTTTGAAAACCTTGAGCATACTGCGGATTTTCTCAACTCTTCCCGCCCCACCGCAGTCAATCTTTCCTGGGCGCTGAACAGGGTAAAAAGCGCCGCTTTAAGACGAAGAAGTCTCTGCCGCAGCGAGATACTGAACGCAATGAAGGCCGAAGCGGTAAAAATACATCAAGAGGACATTGATGTATGCGAAAAGATATCCCGTTACGGACTGAGCCTTATAAAAAACGGCGACGGGATCCTTACCCACTGCAATGCCGGCGCTCTGGCGACTTCGCGCTATGGCACAGGTCTGGGACCGCTTATTTACGGCGCCCAAAACGGATACACATTTCACGCTTATATCGACGAAACCCGTCCGCTTATGCAGGGTGCAAGACTTACCGCATACGAGCTTATGAACGCAGGTATCGACTGCACTCTTATCTGTGACAATATGGCGGGACTGGTCATGAGTCAGGGAAAAATCCAGGCCTGCTTTGCAGGCTGCGACCGTGCGGCAATGAACGGAGACTGTGCAAATAAAATAGGCACCTCCTCCCTTGCTGTTCTGGCTGATTATTATAAAATTCCGTTTTATGTATTCTGCCCCACCTCGACTATAGACGTTAACTGCAAAACCGGAAGCGATATAGTTATTGAAGAAAGAAATCCGGAAGAAATAACCGATTTATATTTTGACAGACAGATAGCTCCTGAAGGCATAAAATGCTACAACCCGGCTTTCGACGTTACAGATCACAGTCTTATCACTGCGATCATAACTGAAAAAGGCATAGTCCGGCGCGGAGAAACGCTGGAATCAATCATATCCGCCGAATAAAACGACCCCCGTCAGGTCATTTCTTGTTCAAGACCTGACGGGGGTTTTCCGCATCAAAGCAAACATATTAGTGCAAAGCAATCCTGCGCTTTCCGGGAGATTTTATATGAACATGCTCTACTCGGAGCCTTTCAGATATTCCAGTATTTCTTCCGCATTGGTATCAGGCTTTACCTTTGGCATAGCCTTTTCGATCACTCCGTTTTCATCTATTATATATGTGCTGCGCACAACTCCCATACTTACTTTTCCGTAAAGCTTTTTCTCTTTCCATACATCGTATGCCTGAATCGCCATGAGTTCAGGATCGGAAAGAAGAATAAAAGGCAGATCGTGCTTGTCTGCAAATTTTTGATGAGAAGCAATGCTGTCCTTGCTTACTCCGATAACTGCCGTATTCATTTCATTGAACTTTTCAAAGCTTGCTGCAAATGCCTTAGCCTGACGAGTACAGCCGGGAGTATTATCCTTAGGATAAAAATAAAGCACTATCTTGTTGCCGGCAAAGTCTGATAATGATACTTCATTTCCGTCCTTGTCCTTTAACGTAAAATCAGGCGCTTTTGTTCCTGCTTCCAGCATCTTTATCCTCTCCTTTTAAAAATACATAATTATCTTCTGTAGAATACTGTTTTTTATAACTATAGCCCATCGCGTCAAAATATTTGATATCCTCCGCAGCGGTTACATTGTTTTCCGCCAGCCATCTCACCATCTGACCGCGCGCCATTTTACAAAGCGTGCCCTTTTCAATTACCTTTCCGTTTTTCATTTCACCGAAGATGCAGGTAAGGATCTTTACGTTTGCAGGAAGCTTCAAAGTTACAGCCTTACTGTATTCCTTTGAAGCAAGATCAAGAATAAGATCAGTTTCAGAAGCGAGCTGCCGCGCCGGCTTATTTCCCCAGAAATCATAAAGATCATGATACTCTCCTACAGACAGCTTTGCCTGCATTTCAAGACGGTACGGCACCACTCCGTCAAACGGCCGCAGCAAACCATAAAATCCGGACAGAATACGAAGCCTCTCTTGAATATAATCTAAATGACCGTATTCAAAGACACCCGGAGCCATATACTGATATTGAATGCCTTCATATGAAAGCACTGCCGGCGTAAGATTTTTATATAGATCCATCGTACGCAAACGCTCCGTATTAAGCCTTGCAATAGAATCGCTGCACTTCCAAAGCGTTTGCAGCTCTTTGTCGGAAAGCTTCTGCATCGCCTTCATAAGCTGTTCGGTTTCCGGAAGAAACTGCGGCATATCCGTCGGCGGCAGACTGTTGGAGTCGATCCTCATCTTTTTTGCCGGAGAAATGATTATTCTCATTTTTACGCTCCTGATTATGTTATTTCCCCGCTCTGGAACGATACCATGATCTTATCAGCTTTCCGCTTTCGGTAAGCTGAGACGTTCCGCTTTTTATGGCTTTCAGATTTGTTCCGCTCAGGAACGCAGACGCCGTTTCCGATTTTCCGCAGGCACTCCAGTTAATATAGCCCACATTCTTTGAATCCAGCAGACTCAGCCATGTTTTAGTCTGCGAAGCATTGAAGCCGCCGTTTCCGGAAGCGTCGCAGGTTCCGAATTCGGATACAAGTATAGGCAATCCGCTGTTGTAGCAGCTTGTAAATCTTGACCTGAGCCAGTCGGTATGAGTATTAGCATAGAAATGCAGCGCATAGACGCAGTTTTTATCCGAAAGCCTGTTTCCTATGACCTGATCTATATCCTGGCTCCATGTACCTGTTCCGCATATTATGATAGCGTCCGGATCATACTTTCTGATTGTTTTGACCAGCGTATTGCAGTAGGATCTGATTTGTCCCGTCCAGGTAACGCCTCCGTTGGGCTCATTGCATATTTCATAGATAACATTGTTGTAATCCTTGTATTTCTTGGACATCTCAGTAAAGAACGCAACCGCTTCGGACTGATGCTTCTGCGGATTTCCGTCCTGAAGAATATGCCAGTCTATTATTGCGTACATTCCAAGTGAACGGGCGTTTTCAACTCCCTGACTGACCTTTGCCTTGGCCTGCGAAGCGTAGGACGAGCCGGTAGTATAGCCTCCCCATTCTTCGGTATACATAGCGATCCTTATAGTATTGACGCCCCAGTCATCACGAAGCACTTTCATACTTTCTTTGGTAAGTATGTCCGAGAAATTTTCCCACATTATCCCATGTGTAGACATTCCTCTTATCTGAAATTTTGCTCCCTTCATATTGACTATATTTGCCCCGCTCACCGAAAGAGGTCCGTTCTTCGCCAACGGCGACGAACCCAACATACGCCTTACATATCCACAGGTTCCTGCGTTTACACGCCCCTTTGTATCGGTTCTGTATGCTCTTACCTTAAACTGATACTCGGTGTTGTTTGAAAGACCGCTTACTCTGTAAGTAGTGGTATTTACATCTCTTACGGTAGCGATCTTTACCCAGCTTCCTGACTTATACTGGAATACCTGATAACCGTTGCCGGCCTGCTTTGTCCAGTTGAGTCTTACTGCGCTTGTAGTCTGAGAGGTAGAGGTTATCGTTACTGCCTTTGACTTTGTGGAAGCATATTTGGCCTCGCTTGCCTCGCCCCAGTAATTTGTGCCGTTTACCTTTTTATATGCCTTGACCTTGTACTGATACAGCGTTCCGGAACTTAATCCGGAATTGCGGTATGTGGTCGTGTTCCCGCCATGAATAGTAGCGATCTTGACCCAATTTTTTCCGTTATAACGGTATACCCTGTAACCGGAAGCTCCGCTGACTTTGTTCCAATTTATGCGTACAGCGTTTGTAGTACACGAATAATCGGTCTTGACCGTAACTTTTGCCGGAGTATAATCGGCCGCCGAACAGGTTATAGCCGCAGACTGAAAAATATTGCTGCCGCCGTCCGCACTCTGGGCATATCCCATAACGGTAACCGCCGCAGCAGCGGAAAGCATAAATGCGGCTAACTTTTTTACTAAATTCATAAATACACTTCCTTTTTATGATTCAGGCAAATCACCCAGTCTTGCGAAGCAGTAACTCTCTTATCTGAAAAATCCATGAGATGTGACAACTTCACATTCAACGCTCACCGCAGGAATGCACCGATTATCAGGCGGGAGTTTTTTATTATATAATTATAGTATATCACGGATTGTTCATTATGTAAACAAAAATATTGTTTTTGAACCATAGCATTTTATATAAAAAAGTCGTCATTTTAATGTACAATCTGACCATAAAAATCAAAGGCATGCGGAATAAAAACTGCTGTTTCAGGCGTATTATAGGTTTCCGGCGGGATTGACGAAAGAGAGCCGCTGTGCTATAATAAAGAAAATCAACGAAACGGAGGAACATTCCATGAAAAGAATTTGTGCGGTTTTGCTGAGTGCAATGATAACGATTACAGCAGTTTCATGCGGCTCGGAAGCTGAAAGCACAAGCACAGGCATGGCTTCTGACGCAGAAAGCTCTTCGCTCTCCCAGGATGAAAATGACCCCTATGCAGAAAAGAAAGCCGCCTGCGAGCTTAACGACGACGGCTTTGAAAAATACATATCAAACACGCCGATCGCTACCGGCAATAATTATGTTGTAAAGAGTGCGGACAAAATAACCTACAGAGCCTACTTTCCGGTTGAAGAATACGGCAGTCTTGAATACTGCTTTTACTTTTCCAACACCGTCGATTCAACCTACAGCAACGGTAAAGACGCTTACGTCGGAAAGTCAGGCGGTGCGTACACTATAGAAAGCGCCTTTATTGCCGACGGCGGAACCGGAACCGAGGACGATATAACAAATAAAACTCCTGTTCTTTTTGGCGGCGGAGAATCCAAAGAAGTTAAATCCGACGAGGCTTTCTGGAGTGATCCGGTGGAATTTGACCTGCAGGAGGGACATTACCTGGTATGGGAATGGACCCTGACCGGCGAAAATATCCCCTGTACCTATATGTCAAATCTCACGTCGTCTACAGCGGACGAGGACGGCGAGGGTGAATTCGTTTACTGCGACCAGATTCCTCTTCCGCAGCTTATCGGCGCAGATCGCGAGGTAAAATCCAATATTGCGGCAATAGGCGATTCGATAACGCAGGGCTGTCAGACGGAATTTATGGCTTACGAATTCTGGGCTGCGGGAATTTCCCAGCAGCTTGGGGAGGATTACGGCTTCTGGAACTGCGGACTTGGCTGGGCGAGAACAAGCGACGCCGCCGAATGCGGAAACTGGCTCGCCAGAACGAAAACCGCAGACGTCGTTATAGTAGCTTTCGGAACAAACGACATCATTTCCGGCGAATACGGCGCGGAAGACGGTAATACTGCCGAAGAGATCGACGCTTATCTGAGAATCGTGCTGGATGTCCTTACAGACGCCGGATGCAGGATCATAATTTTCAACGCTCCCCCTGAAGATTACAACGAGGATCTGGAATCGGTAAGGACCGAATATAACGAACTTGCGAAAAAGACCGCTCAGGAATACGGAGCGGAATATTTCGACTTTGCTTCATATCTGAGCAGTCCCGATGACCCGTCCGCTGCGCTTTACGGCGGTCATCCTAACGGCGAAGGCGGAAAAATCGTAGCTGACGCATTTATTGAAACGTATAAAACAATGCTTGAGGAGAATTGAAAATATGAATAAGAATGTAAGCCTAAACAAGGATCAAAATATCGTGAAGCGGATACGCGAAGGATTAAAACAAACCGGCGGCTACTGCCCGTGCAGACTGCAGCGCAGCGAAGACACAAAATGCATCTGCAAGGAATTCAAAGAACAGATAGCCGACCCCGATTTTGAAGGATACTGTCACTGCAAGCTGTATTATAAGTCAAGAGCTTAAAACGATATCGCAAAGCTGAAAGCAGGCAAACTTTCTGCCGGCTTAAAACTTATAAAAATAAAGGCAATACCGCGCAATGTCTGACACTTTGTGCGGTATTGCCTTAGTTATTGCGAATTTATATAGATTAATTTCTCGATTTAAGCTCTTTCAAAAGTTCTCCGCAGCGTGCGTATATACGTTTCGGATCCTCTCCTACATGGAAAACGCCGTTCTCATAAAGAACCTTTCCGGCGCACATCGTAAGCCTGATATTTTGCTTTGAACCGCTGTAGACCAGATTTTTAACTATATTGTTTTCAGGCTGCATATTCGGCTGTGAAAGGTCTATCACTATAAGATCCGCCTGACTTCCCGGAGAAAGCTCCGTACAGTCGCCAAGTCCCATTGCAAGCGCCGAGCCCTTTACCGCCGCATTTAAAACCAAATCTGCCGGACAGGCAGCTGCATCCGATCTGTCAATTTTCTGAAGTGCCGTCATAAGAAACATTTCCCTGAACATATCAAGGCAGTTATTGCTGGCGGGGCCGTCGGTGCCGATTGCGATATCAACGCCCTTCTCCTGCATTCTGCATATAGGAGCTATCCCGCTGGCAAGCTTGGAATTCGATCCCGGACAGGTTACCGCCCATACGCCGCGGCTCTTGAAAATCTCCATATCGTTGTCGCTGAAATGAACGCAGTGAAAGCCCGCTCCTCCATATTTGTAAATCCCCAGACTGTCAAACAGCTCGGTAGGAGTCTTTCCGTATTTTTGAATACACTCGGCGACCTCCTTTTCGGTTTCGGAATTATGGACGGACACGGGTGCCTTATATTTTTCGGCAAGCTCCGCCACGCCCTCCATCATTTCAATGTCCGCAGTATATTCGGCATGAAAACCGAGCCGGTAGGACACAAGAGGATCAACGCCGTTGAAGCGGTTATAATTTTCCTCAAGACGCTTGACTGCCGACTTATCACCACTTATTGCGCCACACATTACCGTTCTGAAGCCGCATTCGGTACAGGCTTTGAAATAATCGTCAAGCTCAAAGTACATATCGAAGGAAGCGGTTATTCCGGATGTAAGATATTCCAGAACAGCAAGCTTTGTAAACCAGTAAACATCCTCACCGGTAAGCTTCGCCTCCATAGGAAACACCTGCTTGAAAAGCCAGTCCTGCAAAGGCAGATCATCAGCGTATGATCTCAGAAAGGTCATAGCGGAATGGGTATGAGCATTTTTAAAAGACGGCATTATAAGATTTCCCTCAAGGTCGTACTCTTTTTCAAATTCGGTACTTTTAATCAATTGGTCAGACGGTAATCCCACAAAAATAATTTTGCCGTCCTGCACCCAGACCTCCTTTTCTTCTATTTCAGCAGGTCCGTTCATATCCAACACTTTGCCGTTTTTAAATCTTAACATAGCTCTACCTCGTTTCGTTTTTAATAATGTGCCGCTTTGGTTTCGGCTTACAAATATTCGTTTTAAAAGTATTATATCATATTTTTTTATTCCTTACAAGGAGTTATAAGAATTTTGCGTTTTTAATTTGTAGGTTTACAATAGAAGCATAACAATTCACAAAAAAAGATAGCGGAAAAGGC
>ERZ780218.749-NODE-749-length-26400-cov-4.765003_pt1 | contig 26400 bp, 40 predicted proteins | sample MGYA00510975_ERZ780218 | MGnify/ENA primary metagenome ERZ780218 (study PRJEB29588, sample SAMEA2152063) | human gut metagenome | biome: human gut; feature: human-associated habitat; material: faeces | place: Denmark | collected 2008/2010 ... | reverse complement strand
CCTATATGCCGAGTTGCAAAAGCAACTCGGTAAAACCATCCGGAACTGTTTTCGCAAACACGCCGGGTTACGCAGTAACTCGCTGGAACTTCCGACGGAAGTTCCATGTTATGCCCAATACATATTTCCTCTGTCCTCAAAGATCAGGGAATTCTTCAGGCATCCGATTGCCTTTAACAGTCCTTCCTTACCAGACATCAGGCTGTCTTCATGCTCGATGCTGATCGCATAGTCATAACCTGCAAGACGAAGTTCGGAAGCGATCGCTTTCCAGTAATCTTCGCCATGACCGTAACCAACAGAGCGGAAGATCCAGGAACGAGTCAGTTCTTCGCTGTAATGCTGTGTATCCAGTACGCCGTTTACTGCAGTGTTGATTGCATCCACTTTGGTGTCTTTTGCATGGAAATGGAAAATCGCATTTGCCTTGCCAAGCTCTCTGATTACTGCGATCAAATCCATTCCCTGCCAGATCAGGTGGCTGGGATCGAAATTGATTCCAAGGGTGGGCCTCCACTCAAAGGTATCCAGCAGCTTCTTCGTGCTCCAGTAGTCAAAAGCAATCTCGGTGGGATGCACCTCAAGGGCAAGCTTCACGCCGCATTTATCATATTCGTCCATAATCGGCGTCCAGAGTTCCTTTACCTTCTGATACCCCTCTTCCACCATTTCATCAAGCCCTTCAAGCTTTGTGGACTTAAATCTCTTGTTGTCGGTGGCGATTGTCACATCTGCGCACATATAACCTTTCACAGCATTACTTTTCATCAAAATTCTTATTGCACAGCCCAAAATGTCCAAAACTTTTGGACTGTCAGTGCCATAAGTTCTTGTGCTGTTGCAATCCACTGCAATCACATAGTCGCAGTCAAAATATCTTGGAATGTTTGCCGGAATGGTGTTTTGCAAACCGCCGTCGCAAAGCAGTTTATCTCCAAATTCCACTGGTTGAAAAATGCCCGGAACGCAACAGCTTCCTGCGACCGCCTTTGCCAAATTTCCATGGCTGATGCAAAGTTCTTTTGTGCTTTTCATATCAACAGCCACAGCAGAAAACGGTTTTTTCAATCCCTCGATGTTTATATCGCCAAAAGTTTCTATCATCAAATTTTCTATGCCGTCCGTTTTTGAAGGCATGAAAAACAATTTGCTGGTTCGAATGTCTTTCACCTTCAAACTTTTTGCAATGTCATAAATCTCTTTCCACGTCATGCCGTTTGCGTAAGCTGCGCCGATAATGCTTCCCACACTTGTCCCTGCGACATAATCAAAATGAATGCCAAATTCATCAAAAGCTTTGATGACGCCAATGTGAGAAAACCCTCTGGCTCCACCGCCACCAAACGCAACACCAATTTTTGGTTTCTTTTTAAAAACACTAAAAAAGTTTTTCATATGATTATTATATCAAACTTTGCTTTAAATTAAAAATAATTTAATCACACAAAATCCAATGAATAACAAAAATTTTGGACAAATATAATAAAACATGAAAAAATTTTCTGTTCTTTCGTTTTTTATGCTGGTTTTAGGAATTTGCACTTGTATCTCTTGCGGATATTTGATTTCCACATATATCGTCTCTTCAAATCTTTTTCAATATGCATCCACAGTGGAATGTGAAGAGCAGACCGTCTATGCAATTTCCATGGCAACAAGTGAAAATAGCGACGAATTGAAAGCACAAAAAACTCAACTCCAGGCTCAAAACGGTGCTGGCTACATCTTTGAACAAGATGACAAATTCTATCTTTTGGCAAGTGTCTATGAAAATGTCAATGACGCAGAGAAAGTCAAAGACAATTTAAAAAATCAAGGCTATGAGAGCGAAATTTTGAATATTACGCTTGAAAAAAATAAAATTGAAGGCAATTTTTCAAATGAAGAGAAAGGTATTTTGGAAACATCGCTGAAATCAAATTTTGATGTTTTCAAAAGTTTGTATGATGTCGCAATTAGTTTAGACACAAATGTTTTTGATTTGACCAAAGCCAAGCTGGAGTGCAACACGATTTTCTCAAACCATGTTTCCACAAAAACAAACCTGGAAACATTCTTTAAAAATCAAACAAGCGAAATAAAAACTTTACAACAAAACCTTGACGAAACAAACGACAACTTGTCAAATTTGATAAGCGAAAACTATGAAAACAGGTCTCAAACATTTTCTTCGCTGATAAAACAAACCTATTGCAAAATTTTGTTTGATTGAAAAATTGTTTAAAAACACACAAAAAATGCAAAAAAATCCAAAAAGAAGCGTTTTTGCTTCTTTTTTTAAATAAATTCTTTCACAATTGTTTCATCTTTGTCGTTCATCAAAATTCTCACGCCAAAAACTTTGGTCTTTATCAATCTGACTGTTTCTTTGGCAAAACATTTCGCAAGTTTCAACTCTCTCGCTGTCGGCTCGCCGCCGCGTTGAGTTCGACCGACCACTTGCGTTTTCACGATGTCAGCTCCAAGCATTAGATTAAGCTTTTCAGCAATCTTTTCAACCTCAACAATATTTTCTCTGACAACAACACAAGCACTGTCTGAGCGAACAAGTTTTTTCAAAATGACATCTTTGATTTTTTCATAGTCCAAACTTTCTTTATTGCAAATCACGTAGTCAGCTTGCACCGCTTTGGCAACTTCCTGACAGATTGCGTCATGTTTTCTGCCCATAACTTCAAACAGACAACTGTTATTCATGGAATAAATGCTTGGCATGGTGTTTTTTATTGCATAAATTCCCTCTTTCACTGCCGTGTCAAAGCCAATGCTGTAAGAGCTTTCTTCAACATCGTTGTCAATGGTGGCAGGAACAAAAATTGTGTTCACGCCGTTTTCAAACAAGGCTTTTGCACCTTTTTCGGAGCCATTTCCACCTAAAATGACAACAACATCAAACTTCTTTGCATTTGCCAGACCAAGTTTGAAAAATTTTTCTTCTTTAAACTCTGGACATCTTGAAGATTTGATGACAGTTCCAGCGCAATTTTTGCTTTTTCTTTCAACAATGTTTCTAAGCGGGAAAATTTGACCTTTAATCAGCCCAGAAAAACCAGAATATGCATAAAAAGTCTCTTTTTTAAATTTCTTATAGAGGTTCCAAACAAATTTGTTCATGCCTGGCGCATCTCCACCACTGCAAAGCACTAAAATTTTCATATTTTCTCCTTTTTATTGAACGACAATGTTTTCGTTGCCGATAATTCCACTCAGCTCATTGATGAGATAGTTGTTTATCTTGACAGAATTTTGATAGACAAAGCTTTTGTTTGACGACGTGCATTTGATGACAACCTGGGTTTCGCCTGGATAAGTTGCTATCGAATTTTTAACTTTGCAGAACACATCAGGATTTTTAGTGTCAAATCGCAAACACAAACGTTCTTTTGGTTTCGCTTTTTGAGCCTGAGCTTCTTCGTCTTTCCACAAAATAACAACTTCTCCAACTGCTGAAGGCGGTCTGTCGTCTCGAATGTTTATTCTGCCTTTGATTGTCACCAAGTTGTCTTCTTCGACAATTTCACGATATTTCGAAAATGTGTTTGGAAAGAGTGTGATTTCCAAAGTTCCTTTCAAATCTTCCACTTTCAAATAACACATCTCTCTACCATTTTTGACACGGTTTTTCTTCACTTCAGTGATAATTCCGCCACAGACAAATGCTTGTCCGTCTTGCAAATTCGATTCGTTTTCTTCTTGCATTTCGCCGTCGAAGCTTTCGTCTGACGCCATGTCTTCTTGTGTCAGTGCCATCATTTCAGATGTCAAGTTGTAGCTATCAAACTTTTTCACATAATCTTGAAGTGGATGACCTGACATATAGACTCCAATGATTTCTCTCTCATTTTTGAGCAACGTTTTTTTGTTGAATTCTTTGATGTCTGGATATTCAGTAGTGTCTTCAATTTTGCTATCGCCGAAGAAAGAAATCTGCCCCATTTGGTCGCTTTTTCGGTCTCTCACTGCTCTGTCAACAAGTTTTTCATAGACCGCCATATATTGCGAACGCGTGTGACCGAACTGGTCAACCGCACCACTCAAAATCAAGCATTCAATAGCTTTTTTGTTGACGCCAACTTTGACAACACGAAGAACAAAATCGTCAAAAGTCTTAAATTCGCCGTTTGCTTCTCTCTCTTTGATGATAGCTTCAGTGACAGCTGTTCCCACATGTTTCAAACCGCCAAGACCAAATCGAATTGCCTGATTTTCAACCTTGAAATATGTAAAACTTTTGTTGACGTCCGGTGGCAAAACATCAATTTTTTCGTTTCTGGCAAGTGAAACATATTTTGTTATATCATCAGCGTTGGCAATTCTGTCGTTCAAAATTGCGGTCAAAAATTCTGTTTCATAATAACACTTGAGATATGCTGTTTGATAAGCTACATAAGCATACGCCGCGGCGTGAGATTTGTTGAAAGCATATTTTGCAAACTCTTTCATCTCATCGAAAATTTTGTTGGCAACTTTTGGGTCGTGATCGAGTTTAATTGCGCCCGGAATGCTCTTTTTGCCTTCTGGGTCCTGCCAGCCGTTGATAAACTTTTCACGCTCTTTGTCAATTTTGTCGACTTGCTTTTTGCCCATAATTCTTCTAACGTTGTCCGCTTGCCCCAAGCTGTAGCCGCCCATAACCTGAAAGATTTTCATAACCTGCTCTTGATAGACAATGCAGCCATAAGTGACATCCAAAATTGGTTCGAGACATTCGTCATCATAAGTGACTTGAGAAGGGTCTTGTTTGTTTCTGACAAAGGTCGGAATAAAATCCATCGGCCCTGGTCGATAAAGCGAAACACCCGCGATGATGTCATCCAAACATGAAGGTTTGAGTTCTTTCATAAACTTCTTCATGCCAGCACTTTCAAGTTGGAACACCGCATCCGTCTTGCCGCTGGCGATAAGGTTGTAAACATTCGGGTCGTCATATTCCATGTTGTAAAAATCGATTTTTATGCCATGATTTTCATAGATATAGTCACACGTCTTCTTGATGTCGGTCAAAGTTCGAAGCCCCAAAAAGTCCATTTTCAAAAGCCCTAAGTGTTCAAGCTCTATCATGCTGTATTGCGTGACGCGTTCGTTGTCAGTCTTTGCCACTGGAACAAAATTTGAAACTGGGTCTGGTGCAATCAAAATTCCGCACGCATGCTGAGAGGTGTTTCTTGGAACGCCTTCAAGTTTGATTGCCATGTCAGCGATTTTTTTGATGTTTTCGTCATTGTCATAAAGCTCGCGAAGCTCTGGAATGATAAATTTGTCATTTTCTGGCTTGCCAGTTGTTCCAAAATAATATTTCAAAACAGGTGGCTTTTTTATTCCATCTGGCAACTTGTTTGGGATAAGCTTTGTCAATTTCATAACGTCAGGATTTGGCGTTTTCAAAACGCGCGCAACATCTCGAATGGCGTTTTTGGCTTGCATACATCCAAATGTGCCAATTCCTGCCACATGGTCCTCGCCGTATCTGCGTTTGACATAATCAATGACTTCTCCACGTCTATCCATGCAAAAGTCGACGTCAAAGTCGGGCATGGAAACACGTTCTTTGTTGATAAATCTTTCAAAGAACAAATTATAGCGCATCGGGTCAACTTTCGTGATTCCGCTGGTGTAAGCCACCAAACTTCCCGCGCCGCTTCCACGACCTGGGCCAACAGGAATGCCCTGGCTTTCGGCATAGTTGATATAATCCCAAACAATCAAGAAATATTCCACAAATCCTTGAGAACTTATCGTTTCAAGCTCCATTTCAAGACGGTCAATAAGCTCTTTTGTGACTTCCTTATATTTTTTATGTAGACCTTCATAGGAAATTCGGCGCAAAAATTCATAAGGCTCTTCGCCAGTGCTTGGTCTATAGACTGGAATGTAGTTCATTGACGGCAAGAGCTTATATTTTTCGTCAATCCCCGGAATTTCGCCCAAAGATTTGGTTTTGATTGTGACATTGCACTTGTTGGCAATTTCGACCGTGTTTTCAACCGCTTCTTCAAAGCCCTGCATAGCCTCCATCATCTCTTCGTAAGTTTTCAAATAAAACTCATCGGTCGAGAACTTCATTCTGTCAGGGTCGTCAAGATATTTGCCCATCTGAACGCACATCAAAACATCTTGCATCTCTGCGTCTTCTTTATAAAGATAGTGAGCATCGTTTGTGGCAACCATTTTGATGTTGAATTTTTTTGACATTTCTGCCAAATATTGATTGACAATTTTTTGCTCTGGAATGCCATGATTTTGAATTTCAAGATAGAAATCTCCCTCTTCAAACATTCCTTTCAATTTGAGCGCCAGTGCATCAGCTTCGTCATATCTGCGTTGGAGAATGAGTGTTGGAATGTGCCCCGCAAGGCAAGCAGTCAAACAAATCAAGCCCTCACTGTGTTCTGCCAAAGTTTGATAGTCTATTCTTGGCTTGTAATAAAATCCTTCACAAAAAGCTATTTCGTTGAGTTTCATCAAATTGTGATAGCCTTCGTTGTTTTTTGCGAGCAAAATAATATGACCAATGTCATCTTTGCCTTGTTTTTTATGTAAATCATTGCAAATGTAAAACTCACAGCCGATGATTGGCTTGATGCCTGCCTTTATGCACTCTTCAAAAAACTGCAAGGTGCCATACATATTTCCATGGTCAGTGATTGCCACCGCGCTGTAACCACGCTCTTTTGTGATTTTAACCAATTTTTCAACTCTGGCAATTCCGTCCAAAAGAGAATATTCTGTGTGCACGTGCAAATGAACAAAATCTTTCATTATTCCTCCAAAGCGTTTGCAATTTTGATAAGTTTTCTAAATCGGTGGTTCAAGCCCGACCTTGTCAGTTTGATTGTGGAAAGCTTTAAAAGCTCGTCCAAGCTCTCTTCTTGATTTGCCAGTCTCAAAACTGCCACTTCTTGCAAATCTTCTGGCAAACTTTCAAGACCGATTGTGTTTATGATTGTGTTGATGGCGTTGACCTGCTTAAGGCTCGCTTCAACTGTTTTGTTGATGTTTGCGTTTATGCAATTTACCTGTCTGTTGACCTTGTTTCGAAGCTCTCGTGTGACAATTTCGTTTGACAAACTCAAAACACTTTGGTTTGCCCCAACGAGCGCCAGCAAATCTTGAATTGTGTTGACGTCTTTGATGTAAAACACATAAGAATTTTTGCGCTCAAAAATCTTGCCAATGATGTTATATTCTGCCAAAATGCTGGAAAGCTCCAAAAGGAAATCATGGCTTTTTGAAACAAATTCCAAATGATAACCCGAGCCACAACTTTGATAGGTGTCGCTCGAAAGTTTTATGCTGGAAGTGCTGGCACCAATGTAAACACCCTTGATAAACGCCCTTTTGGCTTCTTCTTCCAAGATAAGATTTTTGTCAATTTTGAAGTTGAAGGAGAGCCCACTTTCAGAATAAGTTATCACGCCGACATCAAGCAAAAGCGGTTTAAATTTTTCCACTTCAAAAGAAATTTCATAAAAAGTGTTTTTGTTGACGCTGTAATTTTCCGAAATTTCAGGTTCGACATCATTTCCGTAAAGTCGCTTGATAATTTTTTGGCAGAAACCAAAGAGTTTTTCCACATCTGAAACAATTTTTACATAAATTTTGTTGTTAAGTTTTTCAATTTCGCCGCAAGAATAAATCAGCCCAGCCAAAAATGCCAGCGCTGCACTGTCGTCTTCAATGTCAGTTTTTAAAATTTCTTCTTTAGACTCTCTTGAAAAACTCATTAAATCAGTAACCTCGTTTTTTATGAAATTTTGGGATTTTATCAATGTTTGCAACTTGTGAAATCGGAATATTGTGTTTATAAATCAAATTCATGCCGTTGTTCACTTCGCCAACGCGTTCTGGACGATGTGCATCGGAATTGACAATAAACTTTATGCCTTCCGCTTTCATGATTTCAATCTCTTCATCTGTAAAACAAATGCGTTTGCCGTTGAGTTCAACATAAACGCCTTTTTGTTTTGCCATTTTTGCAACCGCAATCGTGTCGGTTTGAAAGCCATAGTTCAAATGCGTGATAACGTCAATTGGATATTTGTCCAAAGCTTTCAAAATGGCTGTGGTGTTTCGGTTTATTCTCTCTTTGCTTGGCTTGAAAGCACTTCCCAAATTGTTCGCCCAGCAAAGAAGAAATTTGTCTTTCATTGAAGATGTGTGCACCATTTTGTGATAGCCCATCAGCAATATGTCCAAAAATTCGTAATCCTCTTCTTTGACATCAACTTCGCCATCTAAAGAAACCAAATTTGCTTCCACACCAAGCAAAATGTCGACGCCAGTTATTTCCTTGGCGTTCAAGATGTCTTCTTGAAGTTCTGGAATGTTTTTTCTCCTAATGCCAAAAAACTCGTGATTAAAACCATGGTCAGTGATGGCGATTTGCTTCAAGCCTTTGTCAGCCGCCACCGATGCGTTTTCAAGCACTGTCCCCTTGCCATGATTGTGTCTAGAATATGTCGTGTGAGTGTGATAATCACCAAATAAAATCATAAAAAACTCCTTGCAAATATTTTACCAGTTTTGCAATTTTTTTACAAGTCCAAAGGCTCAATTTACAAATTATTTCTCCAATATAACAGTAAACGGTCCAAGGTTGGTTTGTTCAATTGTCATATCAGCTCCAAAAACACCAAGCTTGACCGACAAATTGAAATTTTCTTTCAAAAGCTTTGCCAAAGCCAAATAAAGCTCATTTGCTCTTTCTGGATTTTCAGCGTTTGTAAAACTTGGTCGATTTCCATGCTCACAATCACCCGCCAAAGTAAACTGCGAAACAAGCAAAATTTCGCCCTTTACATCTTGCACAGACAGATTGGTTTTTCCATTCTCGTCAGAAAAAATGCGTAAATTTGCCAATTTTTTTGCAAAAAACTGCAATTTTTCATTCAAATCGCCTTTTTCAACACAAAAATACACAACAAGTCCTTTGCCAATTTCTGAAACCACTTTGTTTTCGACCGACAATTTTGCTTGTCCAACAACCTGAATAACCGCTTTCATATCTCTCCTTCTATCAAATTAAATTTCCCCAAAAGAATGATTTCAAGCTCCGGAAAAACATTCTGCTCCGCCAATTTTTTCTGCACAAAACAAATCAAAGAAAAAATTTCGTCACTTGTTGCATTCCCTGAATTGACGATAAATCCAGCATGTTTTTTCGAAATCTCTGCTCTTTTTATTTTAAACCCTTTCAGTCCCAAATTGTCAATTATTTTTGCAGGATAAATTATTTTTTCGTCAGTTTTTATCTGTTTGAAAATGCTGCCAAGCGACGGAAAATCACAAGGTTGGTTTTCATGCTTAATTTTCAAAAAAAATTGCATTTTTTTAAGAATTTTTTCGCTTTCTTCGGATTTTAATTTCAATTTTGCTGAAAGAATGATTTTGCCTTTCAAATCTGTCGCTCGGTAACCAAATTTAATTTCAGCTTTTTTCAAAATTTTGATTTTTTCGCCGTCCAAAACCTTGACGCTTTCCACGAAGTCAAAAACTTCACTGCCAAAACAGCCGCCGTTCATATAAATCAAACCACCAAAACTGCCAGGAATGCCAAAAGACCATTCCATTCCAGAAAGTTCAAGTAGCGCCAATATTTGATTTAATGCAAAAAGATTTATGCCAGCACCAATCTCAACAAAATTTTTTGTTTTTTTGATTTTATCAAAATGCTTTAAAGAAATCAAAACTCCATCAAAGCCATAATCTGAAAAGAGAATATTGCTGCAATTTCCAATAATAAAGCTTTTTAAGCCATTTTTTTTGATAATTTTCAAAATTTGCCGCAATTCTGTGACATTTTTTGGAAAAATATTATATTTTGCTTTTCCGCCAGTTTTCATTGTGGACAGCTTTGACAAGTTCGCATTTTCAACAAATTCAAAATTTTCAAACATAATTTTATATATGAAAAAACAAAAAAATTTGCACAAAAAAATTTCTATGCAAAATAAAAAAACTTCCAACATAAATTGGAAGATTTTTTGTTAAACTAATTCAACGATTGCCATATTTGCTGCGTCGCCACGACGTTGACCAAGTTTGATAATGCGAGTGTAACCGCCACCTTGACCAGAAGTCTTGGCTCTTTCTGCATATTTTGGTGCATAAACATTAAAGATTTTTTCAACAATTGGATGATTGATGCCTTCAATGCGAGCTTTATAAGCAGTGATAGATTCTTTAGGTTTTCTTTGTTCCTGCAAATCATAAACATAACCCATGATCTTTCTTCTTGCAGCAAGTTTTTTTGGACCATCGTTAAGCACTTGTTTTTTAACCTTCTTGCCATCAGCGCCTTTGACATCTTTAACAACTTTAACAGTGTCTTCATAAGAATTGATTGCAAGCGTGATCAACTTTTCAGCCATTCTTGCAGTTGACTTTGCTTTTTCTAATGTAGTTTCAATTTTTCCGTGCCAAAGAAGAGTGGAAACTTGTCCACGAAGCATAGCGTCTCTTTCTTTTGAAGGTCTGCCTAATTTTTCGTTAGCCATATTTTGCTCCTTTTTCTATAATCACAATTTTATTCTTCGTCTTTGCGAAGTGTAAATCCATAGCTCTCAAGTTTTTGAATAACTTCTTCAACTGACTTAGCCCCAAGATTTCTAACTTTAAACATATCGCTCTTAGATTTCTTGAGCAAATCTTGAATGGTGTTAATTCCAGCTCTTTTCAAGCAGTTGTAAGAACGAACAGAGAGATCCATTTCTTCAATTGGAAGCTCCATAAGTTTCACTTGTTTGTCTTCTTCTTTTGAAACCAAAATTGACATGTCACTCATTTCACTGCAAAGTTCAATAAACAAATTTACATGTTCGTTGATGATTTTTCCAGCAAGGCTGACAATTTCTCTTGCAGAAGTGGTTCCGTTTGTTGTGACTTCAAGTGTCAATTTGTCATAGTCGATGCTTTGTCCGACACGAGTTGCATCAACACTGAAATTTACTTTTTTAACTGGTGAGAAAATGCTGTCCATTGCAATAAAATCAATGTCGTCATATTTGTTTTTGTTGTCTTCACTTGTCACATAACCTCTGCCATTTCCAATCATAACATCAAGGTCCAAAACGGCACCTTCATCCATGGTGCAGATGTGCAAGTCTGGGTTTAAAATGTCGACTTGGTCGTTTGGTTCAAAATCTTTTGCTGTAACTTCGCCTGGAGTGTTTTTTCTTATTCTCAAATATGTGACAAAGTTGTTGTCTTGATTGTGGCATTTAACTGCCAAGCCCTTCAAGTTTAAAACGATGTCAACAACATCTTCTGTCACACCTCTGATTGTTGAAAACTCGTGAGCGACGCCAGCAATTCTGAAAGCGATTGGTGCAGAACCTGGAAGAGATGAGAGAAGCGTTCTTCTCATGCAGTTTCCAAGTGTAATTCCATAGCCTTTTTCGAGTGGTTCAACAACAAATCTTGCAAAATTTCCACCGTCAGTTTCTTCACAAGTGATTTTAGGTTTTTCCATTTCTATCATATTTTTATCCCCCTAATTCTATCTAGAATACAACTCGACAATAAGTTGTTCTTTGATGTCTGTGTCAATATCTTCTCTTGCAGGCAAAGCAAGGATTTTTCCTGTCAAAGTTTCAGTGTTGAATTCCAACCACTTTGGCATAACAATTTTCATGCCTTTCAAGTCTTTGAACATTTCAAGGTCTTGTTTGTTTTCTTTAACAGTTATCACATCTCCAACCTTAACTCTGTAAGAAGCGATGTTCACACGTTTGCCATTGACGCAGATGTGTCCATGGTTTACGATTTGACGACACTCAGCTCTAGAAGCTCCGATACCCATACGATAGATGACGTTGTCAAGTCTTCTTTCGATAAGAGACAACATGTTTTCACCTGTTACCCCTTTCATTCTGACTGCATCTTCATAATACCTTTCGAATTGTTTTTCCAATATGCCGTACATTCTCTTAACTTTTTGTTTTTCACGAAGTTGAAGTCCATATTCTGTCACTCTTTTTCTTGAAGCACCATGTTGGCCAGGAATGACAGGTCTTCTTTCCATTGCACATTTTTTGGTTGTGCATCTTTCGCCTTTAAGGAAAAGTTTGCGTCCTTCTCTTCTACATTGACGGCAATCAGGTTCAATAGTTCTTGCCATTTTTTATCTCCTTTTAAACTCTTCTTCTTTTTGGAGGTCTGCAACCGTTGTGAGCGATTGGAGAAACATCCTTAATAAGTGTAACATCAAAGCCAAGAGTTGAAAGGCAACGAATAGCACTTTCTCTGCCGTTTCCTGGGCCTTTAACATACACTTCAACAGTTTTCATTCCGTTGTCGAGTGCAACTTTTCCTGCAGTTTCAACACATGTCTGTGCAGCAAATGGAGTGCTCTTTTTTGAACCTTTAAGTCCAAGTTTGCCAGACGAACATGAAGAAATAACATTACCTTCCATGTCTGTGAAAACGATAATGTTGTTGTTGAAAGAAGTCGTGATATGAACTTGACCTTTTTCAATGTTTCTGCTTATTCTTTTTCTGGTTTTAACTGCTTTTTTCTTTCCAGTTGATGATTTAACGTTTGCCATTGTCACACTCCTTACTTACCTTTCTTAGCGCTTCCGCTAACGACTTTCTTAGGACCCTTTCTTGTTCTTGCGTTGTTTTTTGTGTTTTGTCCGCGAACAGGAAGTCCTTTTCTGTGACGAATACCACGATAGCATCCAATTTCGTTCAGCTTTTTGATATTCATACTTACTTTTGATTTAAGTTCACCTTCAACAATTAAGTTGTGTTCGATATAGTTACGAAGTTTGGCAACTTGGTCTTCTGTCAAATCTTTGACACGAATATCCATAGAAATGCCTGTTTCTTTGCAGATATTTCTTGAAGTTTCAGCGCCAATTCCATAAATATAAGTCAAACCATACTCCAATCTTTTGTCTCTTGGAAGGTCAACACCAGCAATTCTTGCCATTTAATTTTTTCTCCTTGTCTTTTTGATTTTTGTTTTTTAAATGAAAGATTATAAAATTTTAGCCTTGAGTTTGTTTATGTTTTTTGCTCTTTGAGCAGATAACCATAACTTTTCCGTCTCTTTTTATAACTTTGCATTTATCACACATAGGTTTAACCGATGCTCTGACTTTCATTTTTTGCTCCTTTTTAACCTTTTTCTCTCCAAGTAATTCTCCCTTTGGAAAGATCATACGGACTCATTTCAATTTTTACCTTATCGCCTTCGATAATTCTGATGAAGTTTTGTCTGAGTTTTCCTGAGATGTATGCGGTGATGACATGGCCGTTTGACAATGTGACTTTAAATGTCATGCTTGGCAAAACTTCTGTTACCACACCTTCAAATTCAATAACATCTTTTTTAGACATACAAACTCCTTTCTTTTAAAAATTTTCTGACTTCCGCATTAGTTTTTTCTTGTCCAGATTTGAGTTTCTGCGCATCAAACCCAATTTTAGAAGCCTTCTGAACATGTTTTAGGCTTTTTTTCTTCGGTTTAGTCAATTTCAATCGTTTGCCATCCACCAGATAACAAAATTTGTCATCGGCTTCAAGAACAACAAAAATCTGATTTTTTTCTTTTCCAGCGGTCGCAACCACCACATCACCTGCTGTAATATTCATCATCTTGCTCCAATGTGAGAATTTGCACTCCATTTCTTGTGAAAAGAACTGTGTTTTCGTAATGTGCTGAAGGTTTTCTGTCTCGAGTGACAATTCCCCAGCCATCACTAAGCATGTTGATTTCTTTTTTGCCAGCGTTTATCATAGGCTCAATCGCAAGCACGGCATTTTCAACAATTACAGGCCCGTCGGTTTCTTTCCCAAAATTGAGAACCGAAGGAGCCTCATGCATTCTTCGACCTATTCCATGTCCGCAGAGCTCTCGGACAACCGAAAATCCGTTGCTCTCTGCATGAACTTGAATGGCGTGAGAAAGTTTTCCAATTCGGTCGCCAATTCTGATGTTTTCAATGCCTTTGAAAAAGCATTCTTTGGTGACTTTGATAAGTTTAGCTTTCTCTTCGCTTATCTGTCCGACAGGAAATGTCCTTGTAGCGTCTCCATGATAACCTTTGTAAGCCACAACAATGTCAACGCTGACAATGTCGCCTTCTTTTAAGATGATGTCTTTGCTCGGAATGCCATGAACAACCACTTCGTTGACCGAAATGCATGTTGCAGCCGGATAGCCTTCATAGCCAAGACACGCAGGCGAACCACCACTATCTATTATAAACTTTTCTATGGATTTGTCAATATCAAAAGTCGAAACTCCAGGCTTTATCAAGCTTTTGGCGTAGATAAGAGCGTCTCGAGTAAGTTCACATGCTTTTTTGATTAAAACAATTTCTGCAGGTGTCTTTTGAATCAACTTAAACTCTCCCTTTCAAAAAGTTTTTCACAGGTTTGTATGTGTCTTCAGGCTTTCCTTGACCTTCAATCACAAACAACCTATCAGCGTAGAAGTTTATGAGTGGTGCGGTTTGTTTTTCATAAACTTCCAGACGATTGTTGACTGTTTCCAAATTATCGTCATCTCTTTGGAACAGTGGTGAACCGCAAAGCTTGCAAGTAGGTTTATTATAGGTAGAAGTGTTGTAAATTTCACCACATTTACTGCACGTTCTTCTGCCCAGACATCTACGTCTGATTTCATCAAACGAAACATCCAATTGAATCACCGTGTCGATTTTTGCAATGTTTTCGAGCGCTTTGGCTTGTTCGATTGTTCTTGGAAAGCCATCGAGAATGAAGCCTTTTTTGCAATCATCCTTCGAAATACGTTCTTTGAGCATTGAAATCGTCACACTGTCAGGAACGAGTTGACCTTTGTCCATGTATGTTTTTGCCAATTTGCCAATTTCCGTTCCGTTTTTTATATTTTCACGGAAAAGGTCGCCGGTCGAAATTTGAGTAAGTCCAAAATCTGCAACGATTTGACGTGCCAGCGTTCCTTTCCCAGAAAACGGAGCACCAAGCAATATGATATTCATAAAACCTCCATATTGAATAGTGTTTTTAATTTAAAAAGCCTTTATAGTTTCTCATCAACATCTGTGCTTCGAGACTCTTATCAAATTCCAAAGCAACTGAAACTATGATCATAAGTCCGGTTGTGCTGAATGCATTGATAAGACTGGTCAATGTCACATCATCTATCGCCCTAAACGCCAAAGATGGAATTAAAGCGATGAAAGCCAAGAAAACTGCACCAAACAGCGTTATTCTCTTGGAAATTTTTCTCAGGTATTCTGAAGTTGTCTTGCCCGGCCTGATGCCCGGAATAAATCCGCCCTGTTGTTGCATTCGTCTGGAAACTTCGTCTGTGTCGAACGAAATCTGCGCATAGAAGAATGCGAATGCAAAGATAAGCACCGCAAGCAGAACAATGTAAGCCCAAGAATTTGTGCCCATATAGTTTTGATACCAATAATACGCATCTGAATTTGGCCAGAAAATGCTCATGATCAGTTGTGGCAAAGTCAAAAGTGACGTTGCAAAGATGATTGGCATAACTCCAGAAGCATTCAATTTGATTGGAATGAATGTGTCTTGACCGCCATACATTTTTCTGCCCTTGATTTGTTTGGCATATTTGACACCAACTCTTCTTTCTGAAGAATCAATGAAAACAATAAGCCCGAAAATCAGCACCAAAGCAACGATGTAAATTATGATCATCCAAAGATTTTCAATGTTTTCGCCAACTTGAGAAATTGCTGTTGAAATGCCTTGAGCTGAAGATGAAATGATACCAACAAAGATGAGCAAGCTCATACCGTTTCCGACACCAAGTTGTGTGATTTTTTCGCCAAGCCAAACAGTGAACATTCCGCCTGCCGTCAAAATCAAAACAATCCCTGTGATAACCAGCCATTCAGGCATGCCAAGCAAGTCTGCTGTGACATATTGTCTGTAAGTCAACACAATTCCAATTGCCTGTGCAACTGCCAAAACCAAAGCGCAAATTCGAGTGTAGAAAGTGATTTTTCTTCTGCCATCTTCGCCTTGTTTTGAAATTCGCTCAAGCGCAGGAATTGCCACGGTCAAAAGCTGAATGACGATCGACGCCGTGATATATGGCGAAACACCCAGCGCGAGAATGGAACCATTTGACAGTGCGTCACCAGACAACAAGTTCATAAGAGAGAAAAATGTTGTTCCATTTGTGGTTTCAGATTCCATAGCGTCAGCCAAGTCGAAACCAGGGCACACCAAAGCACACCCAACTCTGAAGAGAATGAGCAAGCCCAATGTGATAAGAATTTTCTTTCTCAAATCCTTAATTTTAAAAGCGTTTACAAGAGTTTTAAACATAAATTGCTCCTCTAATCTATTTTAACTATAACGTTGTCAAAGAGCAAAATTACTCTTCAATAACAATTTTTCCGCCTGCTTTTTCCACTTTTTCGATTGCAGATTTTGTAGCCTTTTTAGCTTTGATAGTCAGAGGTTTTGTAATTTCTCCATCTCCAAGCACTTTAAGACCATGTGGTTGTCTTTTGCCTATAACTCTGTATTCATACAAAAGTTCTTCAGTGATTTCTGTGTTAGGTTCAAAAATTTCAAGGTCGCCAACATTAACCGTTGAGAAAACTTTTCTGTTGTTGAAATTGTTAAATCCACGAATTGGGATTTTTCTGATCATAGGGATGTTTCCGCCTTCAAATCCAGCTTTAACACCGCCGCCACTTCTAGCCCATTGACCTTTGTGTCCCTTTCCAGAAGTTTTTCCAATTCCTGAACCAATTCCACGACCAACTCTTACTTTTTTTGTGGTTGAGCCTTCAGCAGGTTTAAGATTTTCAATTTTCATAACTCTTCTCCTTATTCTTCAACCACTTCAACAAGATGCTTAACGTGAAACAAACTTCCACGAATGCTCTCGTTGTCTGGTAAAATTCTGGTTTGATTAAGTTTTTTGAAGCCAAGAGCTTCCAAAATTTTCATTTGTTTTTTGTTGTAGCCAATAGCACTTCTCACCCAAGTAACTTTCAATGTTTTTCCTTTTTTCATAATGCCCTCCGATTAAATTTCCTCAGGTTTTTTGCCACGACGTGCGGCAATTTCTTCTCTTGTTTTAAGAGAAAGAAGCCCATTTATAGTTGCTCTAACAACGTTTATTCTGTTTGTTGAACCATGGATTTTTGTCACAATATTTTTTACGCCAGCGACTTCCAAAACTGCTCTGGCAGCGCCACCGGCAATAACTCCGTGACCTTCTTCAGCAGGAAGCATCAAGATGCTTGTTGTGCTGAATTTTCCAACAGTTTCATGTGGAATTGTGCCATCAACAACAGAAACCTTTTGCATGTTTTTCTTTGCAACAACTGTCGCTTTGTCGATTGCATTTGGAACTTCGTTTGCTTTTCCAATTCCCATTCCAACATTTCCCTTGCCGTCTCCAAGAACGACAAGTGCAGAGAAACGCATGGTTCTTCCGCCTTTAACAACCTTTGTGACACGACGAACAGAGATAAGTCTCTTGTCCATTCCGTCATCTTCTCTTTTGACAGGTCTTTCACGACGATTGTTTTTAGGATTTTCTTCTTTTTTCTTTTTCAATTCTTCTGCCATGCTTCCCTCCTAAAATTTAAGCCCAGCGTCTCTAGCACCATCAGCAACTGCTTGAACACGCCCTGTGTAAAGGTATCCACCTCTATCAAAAACGACTTCTTTAATTTTCTTTTCTTTGGCTCTTTTGCCAATAACTTCGCCAACAATTTTGGCAGCTTCAGTTTTGGTCTTTCCTTTGATCATTTCAGCAACTTCTTTGTCAAGTGTAGAAGCAGAAACAATTGTCTTTCCTTTTTCGTCATCAATGACTTGAGCATAGATGTTGTTTAAGCTTCTGTAGACATTAAGTCTTGGTCTTTTTGAAGTGCCAACAACAGTTTTTCTCACTCTTGCATGACGAACAATTCTGTCTTTGTTTTTATCTTTAACAGTAATCATTTTTCAATCTCCTCCTACTTCTTGCCCTTGCCGGCAGCCTTACCAACTTTTCTAACCAATGGTTCGCCGTCATAGTGAACGCCGTAGCCATGATAAGGTTCGTAAGGTCTTTTTGTTCTTATAACTGCTGAAAATTGACCAACTTTGTGTTTGTCAATGCCTGAAACCACAATTTCTGTGGCTGATGGGCATGTAACTTTTAAATCTGATGGAATTTCTATTTCAACTGGATGAGAATAGCCAAGCGACATAACAAGTTTGTTGCCTGAAACTTGAGCCTTGTAACCAACACCTGCGATCACAAGTTTTTTGTCCCAACCTTTCGTTACGCCAACGACCATGTTGTTTACAAGAGCTCTTGCAAGGCCTTGTTGGTCGTTGAGTTCTTCATTGTCATAAATGAAGTGGAGCTCATCACCCTTAACTTCGGTTTTGATGTTTTTGTCAATTTTTTGTTTTAATGTTCCTTTTGTCCCAGTGATTGTGACAACGTCTCCTTCACGAGCAAAAGTGACACCATTTTCAAGTTTGATTGCTTTATTTCCTATTCTTGACATGCTCGCACCTCCTTACCATACATAAGCGAGAACTTCGCCGCCAACATTCAAAGAGCGTGCAACTTTGTCAGTCACAATGCCTTTGTTTGTTGAAATAATGGCAATTCCAAGCCCGCTTATAACCTTTGGTAAATTGTCTTTGCTGGAATAAATTCGAAGACCAGGCTTTGAAATTCTTTTCAAACCTTGGATAACGCTTTGACCTTCTTCGTCATATTTGATTGTGATTTCAATGTTTTTGAAAGCACCAGCGTCAACGAGTTTATATCCTTCGATGTATCCTTCTTCCAAAAGGATTTTTGTGATTTCCAATTTTTCTTTAGATGCAGGGATTTCAACGGTCTTATGTTTTGCACTGATAGCATTTCTAAGACGAGTTAACATATCTGCAATTGGGTCTGTAACAAACATAATTCCCTCCTTACCAACTTGACTTCTTCACGCCAGGAATTTCCCCGCGGTTAGCCATTTCTCTAAAACAAATTCTGCATATGCCATACTTTCTGAGCACTGCGTGTGGTCTGCCACAGATTGAGCAACGTGTGTAAGCTCTGGTTTTATATTTTGGTGTTCTTTTTTGTTTTGCAATCAATGATTTCTTTGCCATGAACGTTCCTCCTATCTAGCAAAAGGCAAACCAAGTGCCTTCAAAAGTGCTTTAGCTTCTGCATCGGTTTTTGCAGTGGTAATAAAAGATATATCAAGACCTCTGATTTTGTCTACCTTATCGTAAGAGATTTCTGGGAAGATAAGTTGTTCTTTAACGCCCATAGAATAATTTCCTCTGCCGTCAAAAGACTTATCTGAAATGCCTCTGAAGTCTCTCACTCTTGGAAGTGCAATTCCAACAAGTCTATCAAAAAATTCATACATTCTTTTTCCACGAAGTGTGACTTTTGCGCCGATTTTCATGCCCTGTCTAACTTTAAAGTTTGAAATAGCTTTCTTAGCTTTTGTTGTGACAGGTTTTTGTCCAGCAATCAAAGTCAATTCGTCAACAGCCACGTTAAAGCTTTTTGAATTGTCTTTAACATCGCCAAGCCCCATGTTAAGCACGATTTTAACGAGCTTTGGAACTTCGTTTACGTTTTTATATCCAAATTCTTTGATAAGTTGTGGAACGATTTCTTCTTTATAACGTTTTGCAGTTTGATTTTGTTCTTTCATTCTACACCTCAACCTTTAGAAGAAGTTTTCTTTGCCGACTTTTGTGTTACGGTTCTTACACCGCTTGTTTTGTTTACAGCTGCTTTCTTCACGCTTGTTGTTTTGGCAGCAGTGGTTTTTGTTGCAGGTTTTCTTCCTGCTGGGTTGGCTGAAGTCTTTTTAGCTGTTGTCTTTGCAGGTTCTTCAGCTTTTGCAGTTGCAATGTTCTTCTTTGCTTCTTTCTTTGTTGCCTTAACAAATTCTTTATCCAAAGAAGCAGAACATTTTTTGCAAACTCTTGCTTTCTTTCCGTTGATTTCTTTGTGACCAACTCTTGTTGCCTTGCCGCAAGTTCCGCAAATCACCATAACATTTGAAGCTTCAATTGGAGCTGTCTTTTTGATGATTTCGCTTTTTTCTTGTTGCGTTCTTGCTTTTTTGTGTTTTGTCACAATGTTGACACCGTCAACCAGAACTCTGTTATCCTTTGGGAAAACTTCCAAAACTCTGCCAGTTTTTCCTTTGTCTTTTCCTGCGATAACCAAAACGTTATCGCCTTTTTTAACTGTCATACTCATTTCTTAACGTTCTCCTTTTAAATAACTTCTGGTGCGAGAGAAATGATTTTCATGTAACCTTTGTCACGAAGTTCTCTTGCAATAGGTCCAAACACACGAGTTCCTTTAGGTTGTTTTTGGTTGTCAATAATCACTGCAGCGTTGTCGTCGAAGCGAATATGAGAACCATCATTTCTGTTTAAACCTTTGGTTGTTCTGACAATAACAGCTTTGACAACATCGCCTTTCTTTACGCTTCCACCAGGAATGGCTTTTTTGACAGATGCAACAATGACATCGCCAATGTTTCCACTTCTTCTGAAAGAGCCACCAAGAACTCTGATGCACATGATTTCTTTTGCACCTGTGTTGTCTGCAACTTTAAGTCTTGTTTGAGGTTGTACCATAATTCACTCCTCCTATTTAGCTTTTTCAACGATTTTAACAACTCTGTGATATTTGTCTTTTGAAAGTGGACGTGTTTCCATAATCAAAACTGTGTCACCAATGCCACATTCATTGTTTTCATCGTGTGCTTTGAATTTTTTTGATTTTTGAACGACTTTTTTGATTTTTGGGTCTTTAACTCTGTAGTCAACTTTAACAACAACGGTTTTGTCCATGCTGCCAGCACTGACAACAACACCTTGTCTTGTGTTTCTCAATTTTCTACTTTCCATTGTTGTTTCCTCCATTTGCCATTTCCTTTTCTCTGATAGCAGTTTGAACTCTGGCAATTTCTTTTCTTACATTTCTGATTGCAAGTGGGTTTGCCAAGTTTCTTGTTGCATGTGAAAAACGAAGATTAAAGAGTTCGTTTTTCAATTCTTTGTGTCTTGCATTCAACTGTTCAAGAGAAAGAGTTTTAATTTCTTCATTCTTCATTTTTCTCACCGCCTTCTACTTGAGTTGCTTCTTTTTTGATGAACTTCGTCTTGCAAGGAAGTTTGTTTCCAGCAAGTCTAAGTGCTTCTCTGGCTGTTTCTTCTGAAATTCCTTCTATTTCAAAAAGAACTCTGCCTGGTTTTACGACTGCAACCCAAAATTCTGGATTTCCTTTACCTGAACCCATACGAGTTTCAGCAGGCTTTTTTGTCACTGGTTTGTCTGGAAAAATTTTGATCCAAACTTTTCCGCCACGTTTGATATATCTTGTCAGTGCAATACGAGCGGCTTCAATTTGGTTGGATTTGATCCAGCAAGGTTCTGTTGCAATAATGCCATAGTCGCCATAAGCAAGAGTGTTGCCTCTTGTGGCTTTTCCGGTCATTCTTCCACGCATAACCTTTCTTCTTTTAACTCTCTTAGGCATTAACATTGTTTTTGTCCTCCTTTATGGATTGTTTAGACAAAATTTCACCTTTGTAAATCCAGCATTTGATGCCAAGCTTGCCATAGTTTGTGTAAGCTGCTGAAGTTGCATAGTCAACATCTGCACGAAGAGTGTGAAGTGGAAGAGAACCTTCCATATATTTTTCCGTTCTTGACATTGTGTTTGCGCCGTCAATAACGCCGCTCACTTGAACTTTGCAACCTTTTGCGCCAGCTTTCATAACTCTTTGCATAGCTTGTTTCAAAGCTCTTCTCCATTGAACACGCTTTTCAAGTTGAGAAGCGATAGAATCAGCAACTAGTTGTGCGTCAAGGTCAGGTTTTTTGACTTCTTTAACATTCAAAACAAGCAATTTCACTGGACGAACAATTTTGTTTAAATCTTTTTTGATTGCTTCAATTCCAGCGCCCTTTGTGCCGATAATCATGCCAGGCTTGCCAGTGTGAATGTCAATTTCAAGTTTGTTTTCTGTTCTCTTGATTTCAACTTCTGCAATTCCAGAAGCACTGTGCTTTTTAGAGAAATATTGTCTGATATCATGGTCTTCTTTAAGATTTGCGGCAAAATCTTTTTTGTTGGCATACCAAGTCGATTGCCAATCTTTGTTTATTCCCAATCTAAGTCCGTATGGATTAACTTTCTGCCCCATTATTTTGCCTCCTTCAACTCGTCAAGAATGATTGTGATATGACAAGTTTTTTTCAAAATTCTGTCTGCTCTTCCCCTAGCTCTGAAAGAAATTCTTTTCAAGATTGAGCCTGGAGTTGAATAACATTCTGCAACATAAAGATTGTCAGATGAAAGTCCTTTGTTGTTTTCAGCGTTTGCAATTGCACTTTTCAAAACCTTGAGTGCTTCTGCGGCGCCAGTTTGTGGCATATATGAAAGAATTGCAACAGCTTCATTCACATTTTTGCCTCTGATATTGTCAAGAACAATTCTAACCTTTGAAGAGCTCATGCGAATATCTTTTGCAACAGCATAAGGACGATTGTCTTTGTTTGCGGCTCTTTTTTCCGCTTTTTGTCTTATTCTTGTAGCCATCTCTCTTAACTCCTTATTTACTCATTTTTGCGGCTTGTTTTTGTCCCGCATGCGCTTTGAAGGTTCTTGTCAAAGAGAACTCACCAAGTTTGTGACCAACCATGTCTGCTGTCACGTAAACTGGAATGTGTTTTTTGCCATTGTGAACAGCAAAGGTAAATCCTACAAATTCTGGATAGATAGTTGACCTTCTTGACCAAGTTTTGATAGGTTTTTTAACGCCACTTTCAGCCATTTCGTTGACTTTTTTCATAAGTTTTGGGCTGACATAAGGCTTTTTGATTTCTTTACTCATTTTTGGCGTCCTCCTAGTTTATTCTCTTAACCATCAAACGGTTAGATTTGTTTTTCTTCTTTCTTGTCTTGAGTCCAAGTGCTGGTTTGCCCCATGGTGTCATAGGTGATTTCATACCAACAGGGCTCTTTCCTTCACCACCGCCGTGTGGGTGGTCGTTAGGGTTCATCGTCACACCACGAACGGTAGGACGAATGCCCATGTGTCTTGACCTTCCTGCTTTTCCAAGAGAAACAAGTTCGTGGTCAACATTTCCAACAGTGCCGATTGTGGCACGGCAGGTGAGCAAAACCTTTCTCATTTCGCCTGATGGAAGTCTAAGTGTGGCATATTTGCCTTCTTTTGCCATAAGCTGAACTTCAGCTCCGGCAGAACGGGCAAGTTGACCACCTTTCTTTGGTTCAAGTTCGATGTTGTGAACAAGAGAGCCAACTGGAATGTCAGAAAGTGGAAGATTGTTTCCCACTTTGATTTCAACTCCGCTTCCGCTCATAAGTTCGTCGCCAACTTTAAGCCCAACAGGAGCGATGATATATCTCTTTTCTCCATCTTTATAAGAAAGGAGTGCAATATAAGCTGTTCTGTTTGGGTCATATTCGATTGCAACAACTTTTGCTGGAATGTTGTCTTTGTTTCTTTTGAAGTCGATAATACGATATTTTTGTCTGTTTCCACCGCCCTTGTGACGAACGGTAAGTTTTCCCTGAGCATTTCTGCCAGCATGTTTTTTCTTAACAGCAAGGAGAGATTTTTCAGGTTCTTTTTTTGTCAATTCTTCTGTCGAAAGCTTTGAATAAAATCTTCTTCCGGCTGAAGTTGGATTACTTTTTATGATTGTAGCCATTTTCTCCTCCTAATTAAGATAAACTTTCGAAGAATGCAATTGGTTTAGATTTTTCTGTGAGAGTGACAATCGCTTTTTTATAGTCACTTGTTCTGCCAACTGTTCTTCCTTGTTTTGTGTTTTGTGATTTTTCATGCCCTTTAACGATGCATGTGTTAACTTTTGCCACTTCAACGTTGAACATTGTTTCAACAGCTTTTGCAATTTGAACTTTGTTTGCATTTTTCTTCACAACAAAACTGTAAATTTTGTTTTGAATTCCTGCATAGCTCTTTTCTGTCAGAAGTGGTTTGATAATGATTTCGTTCGCTTCCATTATGCGTTAGCCTCCTCTAAGTATTTGACTGCAGACTCTGTCAACACAACGTTTTTGTTTGAAACAACGTCATAAGTGTTTAAAAGTTCAACATTGACTGTGCTAAGGTTTGGAATGTTGTTTGTTGCTTTAAGTTCTTTGTCAGAGTTGTTTGAAGAAACAACCAAAACTGAACCAGCAAATTTGAAAGCATCCAAAAATTTTTGAGCATCTTTTGTTTTTCCGCTTTCAACTTCAAACTTGTCAAGCACTGTGATTTCTTTTTGTGCAAGTTTTTGGCTGAGTGCAGAAAGAAGTGCTGCTCTTTTTGCCACTTTGTTGACTTTCTTTGAAAAGTCTCTTGGTTTTGGAGCAAACACAACTCCACCACCGATGAATTGCGGTCCTTTTGTCGAACCTTGTCTTGCCCTGCCTGTTCCTTTTTGTCTGTGAGGTTTTGCAGCATGTCCTCTCACTTCACTTCTTGTAAGTGTGCTTTTGTTGCCCTGTCTTTGATTGGCATTGTAAGCGACAATAACTTCGTGAATGAGTGGCTCGTTGTATTCCACACCGAAAACGTCGTTCTTCAAAGAAATCGAACCAACTTCTTCGGCTTTCATATTATATACTTTAACTTTTGCCATTTCCTTTCTCCTTCATTACTTAACAGTTTGTCTGATTGTAAGGATTGCACCTTTTGCTCCAGGAACGTTTCCTTTGATAAGAAGCAAGTTTCTATCTGCATCGACTTTTACAATTTCAAGGTTTTGAATGGTAACTTTTTCGTTTCCATATTGTCCAGGCATATGTTTGTTTTTGAAAACTCTTGAAGGTGTTGAGTTTGCACTCATAGAACCAACTTCTCTGTGAACAGGTCCAGTGCCGTGTGTCATTTTAAGCCTATGTTGGTTCCATCTTTTGATAACGCCAGAAAATCCATGTCCTTTTGTGATTCCTGAAACGTCAACCTTGTCTTTTTCTTTAAACACGTCTGCTTTGACAACGCTGCCAACTTCCAAGTCGCCATCAAGGTCAAATTCTCTCAAAACTTTAAAAGGTTCAACCTTAGCTTTGTCAAAAATGCCCTTTTGTGGTTTTGTGATGTTTTTCTTCTTTTGGTCAAATGCGCAAACATAAGCATTGTAACCATCAACTTCAGCCGTCTTCTTTTGAACAACTGTCATTGGACCAGCTTCAACAACTGTCACTGGTATAACCAAACCGTCATCAGTAAAGACTTGTGTCATACCAAGTTTTTTTCCTAATATAGCTTTCACTTTTCTTTACCTCCTTACAGTTTGATGTTAATCTCAACGCCTGCAGGCAATTCCAGCTTCATCAAAGCGTCGATAGCCTTAGCGTTTGGATTGTAGATATCAATCAATCTCTTGTGGGTTTTGCTTTCAAATTGTTCTCTCGAATCTTTGTACATGTGTGGAGAACGAATCACAGTCACCACTTCTCTGTCTGTTGGAAGTGGAATTGGCCCAGAAACTTTTGCACCATTCTTGCCAGCAGTTTCAATAATTCTTCTGCAAGCTTCATCAATAAGTGAGTGTTCATAGGCTCTAAGTTTAATTCTCATTTTTTGTGTTGCCATTTTTCTTTTTTTACCTCCCTGTATTAACAAATCCAAAACGTTGCATTTTCTTAATCGGGCATTTCAAGTTTTGAAAATCAAGTCCCCACAAACAAATTTTCAAACCTTGGAACACTACCCCGCGTGTGTCATGCTGATTGACTTAAAAAAATGTCATTTTGGTCGCCCCGGCATCTTTGGCCGAAACTCTGGTCCATGCAAATTTTCTTCTCGTCGCTTGTATGACGCAAGTAACCTTGCACTTCGTCCCATAAATAACAGCATTCGTATTATAACAGACCTTTCTTCTTTTGTCAACGGTTCCACATTTTTTTCCAGCAAAAGCGGATATTTGCGGTTCAGATAGCAGCTGATAAAAATCTTCTGTCCGAGAGATACGCCGACCTGAATCAGCAGGTATAACAGGTAGTTTGGCAGTACCAGCAGTCCCAGAAGCTGCAGCACCACGGAAACCGCTTTGCTGATGGCATCCGCGTTTGTCTGGATATAGTTTTTCTGCTCCGCATTGGCAAGACTGTATTTGTATGCAACAAAATACGTTGTCACCGTGTTGAACAGAAACAGCAGATAGTAAACCCCGCAGCTGCCTTAGAGTCAGATAATCTGCATTTTTGACAATCCAGGGTAAAAACGGTACCAGTGCAAGTCCGATGACAGCAATCACGATGGCAATGGTGCGGTACGCTTTTTTATACAGCTGCATGTAGGATTTGATTTTTTCCCGCTCGCCCCGCGCTACCGGACCGTACAGGCTGTAGTTTAAAGCAGTTCCGACGCCAAGCTCCGCAAGGGAA
>ERZ780218.748-NODE-748-length-26404-cov-6.052526_pt1 | contig 26404 bp, 23 predicted proteins | sample MGYA00510975_ERZ780218 | MGnify/ENA primary metagenome ERZ780218 (study PRJEB29588, sample SAMEA2152063) | human gut metagenome | biome: human gut; feature: human-associated habitat; material: faeces | place: Denmark | collected 2008/2010 ... | reverse complement strand
CGCGGAGAGCTTCCGCCATCTCGGTACCTACTGCAAGAAGCTCGGCATCGACTACCTGACGGTCTACGCCTTTTCGACCGAGAACTGGAAGCGCCCGCCCGAGGAGATCGACGGCATTATGCAGCTTCTGCGCCGTTATCTCCACGAGTGCATCGACACGATGGAGCGCGACGGCAACCGCCTGCGCTTTCTCGGCGACCTGAGCGTGCTGGACGACGACCTCAAGGAGCTGATCCGGGAAACGAATGAAATTTCCGCGCGCATCGAGGGCTTTCAGGCGAACGTCTGCCTGAACTACGGCGGGCGGGACGAGATCATTCACGCCGCCCGCGCCTTCGCGCGCGACTGCGCGGCGGGGGAGAAGCGGAGCGACGCGCTGACGGAGGAGATATTCTCGCAGTATCTCTATTCCAATGGCCTGCCCGACCCCGAGCTGCTCATTCGGCCGGGCGGGGAGAAGCGCATCAGCAACTATCTTCTCTGGCAGTGCGCGTACAGCGAGTTTTACTTCTGCGATACGCTCTGGCCCGACTTTGACGAGCGGGAGTTTGACAAGGCGCTTATCGCCTATCAGCACCGGGAGCGGCGCTTCGGCGGCGTGAAGCCGTAAGAGAAAAACAGCCCGAAAGGGGAAACACTATGAAACAAAGATGGCTTGTGGTGGCAATCGGATTGCCTTTACTGCTGTTGGTATTGCTGGCGTGTCCGGCGTGGGCGACCATGCTGCTCGTGTGCGCCATCGCGGGCATTGCGGCCTATGAGCTGCTGCACACGGCGGGGAAGAATGTGCCGATGAGCATATATCTGCTCACGGTCGCAGCGGCCGCGGCGTATGAGGTGCTTCTGTATTACAGCGAGTGGACGTTTTTCGGCACGATCCAGACCGTGACGGTACTGCGTTGGGCGTTTTTGATGCTGCTGTTTTTCACCGCCGTGCATCGCTTCGGCGGAGAGAGGCCGTTTGCGTTTTCCACGCTCTGTGCCGCTGTCGTCGGCGGCATGGTATTTCCGGCGATGTACAGCTGCATCTTTCTGCTGCGGAGCTATGCGGACTTCGGCAGAGTTTATGTCCTCGCGCCGTTCTTCATCGCCTTCGCGGGCGACGCGCTGTCCATGTACTTCGGCATGTGGTTCGGCAAGCGTAAGATGGCGCCGCACGTCAGCCCGCACAAGACCTGGGCGGGCGGCTTCGGCGGTCCCATTGGCAGCGCACTTGCGATGCTGCTGCTCGGCTTGATCGCTCAGAAGTGGCTCGGCTATGCGCCGGACTATGCGCGGCTCGCGCTCGTCGGCGCGGTCGCCAATGTATTCGGTCAGCTCGGCGACCTCTCCATGTCGCTCATCAAGCGCGAGGCGGGCATCAAGGATTACAGCCATCTCTTCCTCACACACGGCGGGATGCTCGACCGCTTTGACTCCACCATGTTCATCGCGCCGGTCGTGTACTTCTTTGTGGCGGGTGGCATACTATGACAAGGAGTATTGCTTTACTCGGCTCGACCGGCTCCATCGGTCGCCAGACGCTGGAGGTCGCGCGGGAGCTGGGACTGACCATCGCGGCGCTGACCGCCAATTCGAGCGTTGATCTCATCGAACAGCAGGCGCGGGAGTTTTGCCCGCGTCTTGCCGTGCTTTATGACGAAGCGGCGGCTGCCGTGCTGCGCGAGCGTCTGCGGGACACGAAAACGCAGGTGCTCTCCGGTATGGAGGGTCTGCTCGCCGCCGCGACCGCGGAGGACGCCGACACGGTGGTGACCGCCGTGGTCGGCATGATCGGTCTGAAGCCCACGCTTGCCGCCATCGAACAGGGCAAGCGCATCGCGCTGGCCAACAAGGAGACGCTGGTGTGCGCGGGCACGCTCGTGATGGACGCGGCGGAGAAGTACGGCGCGGAGATCGTGCCGGTGGACAGCGAGCACAGCGCAATTTTTCAGTGTGTGCAGGGCTGCCGTGACCGCGGCGAGATCAAGCGATTGATCCTGACCTGCTCGGGCGGGCCGTTCTACGGTCTTACTCGTGAGCAGCTTGCGGGCAAGACGCGCGCCGACGCGCTCCGTCACCCCAACTGGACGATGGGCGCGAAGATTACCGTCGATTCCGCGACGCTGATGAACAAGGGCCTTGAGATCATCGAGGCCATGCGGCTCTACCGCCTGCCGCTGCGGCAGGTGGATGCCATCATCCACCGTCAGAGCATCATCCACTCGCTGGTGGAGTACCGCGACGGCGCAATGCTCGCGCAGCTCGGCACGCCCGACATGAAGTTGCCCATCCGCTACGCGATGACCTATCCCTATCGTGCGGAAACGCCGGACCGGACGCTCGACCTGCTCTCCTGTCCGCCGCTGACCTTTGCCGCGCCGGATGAGGAGACGTTCCGCTGCCTGAAGCTCGCGCGTCAATGCGCCGCGGTCGGCGGCACAGCCTGTGCCATCCTCAACGGTGCAAATGAGGAGGCAGTCGGTGCGTTTTTGCGGGACGCGGTGGGCTTCAATGATATTCCCGCGCTGGTGGAGGCGGCGCTGGAAACGGTGGAGCAGGTCTCCGCGCTGACGCTGGAGGAGATCCTCGCGGCGGATCACGCGGCGCGCGAAGCGGTACGCGCGCACATCTAATAAGCAAGTTCCATAAGGAGTTATTTCATGTATATCATTGCTGCCATTTTGATCTTCGGCGTGCTCATTGCCGTGCATGAGCTCGGACATTTTCTTGCCGCAAAGGCCTGCGGCGTGCGCGTGAACGAGTTTTCCATCGGCATGGGCCCGGCCATCTTCCACACGACAAAGGGCGAAACGGAATATTCGCTGCGCCTTCTGCCCATCGGCGGCTTTTGCGCGATGGAGGGCGAGGACGAGGAAAGCGACGACCCGCGCGCGCTGGAGAAGCAGGGCTTTTGGAAGAAGCTGCTGATCTTCGTCGCAGGCGCGGCGATGAATTTCCTCACCGGCCTCCTTATTATGATCTGCCTGTACGCTGGCGCCCAGGGCTTCTATACGGCGGAGATCGTCGAGCTTGACCCGGCATTTCCCCAGCAGGGCGAAAACGGCATCATGGTCGGCGACGTGATCTGGGCCATCAACGGCGAGCGCATCTATCTCAAAAGCGACGTTTCCACGGTGCTCGGCGTGGTCGATCTGGATGAAAACGGCACCATCGAAATGACGGTCAAGCGCGGCGGCGAGAAGCTCAAGCGTACGCTGACGCTGCAGACCTATACGGACGAAAACGGCGCGGAGGTGCGCCGCTACGGCTTCACCTATGGAGGCATCGTGGAAGCGACGCCGCTTGTTCGGCTGCAATACAGCTGGTACAACACGCTCGATTTTGTGCGCCTTGTACGCATGAGCCTGATGATGCTGGTGAGCGGCTCGGCAGGACTGGACGATCTCAGCGGGCCGGTCGGCATCGTCTCGACCATCAAGGACGTGGGCGAGGAGGCGCAGGAGGAGGCCGAGAAGAACAATCAGAACGGCTTTGCTGCGGCGGCGGAGAGCATTCTCTACTTCGGCGCGCTCATCGCGGTCAACCTTGCCGTGATGAACCTGCTGCCTCTGCCGGCGCTCGACGGCGGCAAGGTGTTCTTCCTCGTGATCAACACGCTGGCGCTGGCGATCTTCAAGCGTCAGATCCCGCCAAAATATGAGAACTATATCCACATGGCGGGCTTTGCCCTGCTGATGGCGCTGATGCTCTTCATCACGTTCCACGATGTGATGAAGCTGCTGTGAGGAGGGAAGAAGCATGACGAAGCAGATCATGGTCGGCGGCGTGGCCGTCGGCGGCGGCGCGCCGGTCACCATCCAGTCGATGTGCAACACAAAGACCGAGGACGCAGGCGCGACCATCGAGCAGATCCTGCGCTTGGAGCAGGCGGGCTGCGAGATCGTGCGCGTGACCGTGCCGACGCCGGAGGCAGCGGAGGCGGTCGAGACCATCAAGAACAGCATTCATATTCCGCTCGTGGCGGACATTCACTTTGACTACCGCCTTGCCATCGCCGCGGCGGAGCACGGCGCGGACAAGATCCGCATCAACCCCGGCAACATCGGCGGGGAGGACCGTGTGAAGGCGGTCGTGGACTGCTGCCGCGCGCACAAGGTGCCCATCCGCATCGGCGTGAACGGCGGCTCGTTGGAGAAGGAGCTGCTGGCAAAGTACGGCCGCGTGACGCCGGAGGCGCTCGTGGAGAGCGCGCTGGGCCATGTCGCGCTGCTGGAGAAGTATGACTTCACGGACATCTGCATCTCCGTCAAAAGCTCCGACGTATCGCTCAACATGGCGGCCTACCGGCTGCTGCATGAAAGGGTGGACTATCCGCTGCACCTCGGTGTGACCGAGGCGGGTACGCCGTCGATGGGAGTGCTGAAGTCTGCCATCGGCATCGGCGGACTTCTCTGCGAGGGCATCGGCGACACGATGCGCGTTTCGCTGACCGCCGACCCGGTGGAGGAGGTCTATGCCGCCAAGCGCATCCTGCGCGCCTGCGGGCTGCGAAGAAGCGGCGTGAATCTGATCTCCTGCCCGACCTGCGGGCGCACGGCTTACGATATGATCCCGCTGGCGGAGGAGCTGGAGCGCCGCCTTGAGGACTGCGACAAGCCCATCACCGTCGCGGTCATGGGCTGCGTTGTAAACGGCCCCGGCGAGGCGAGCGCGGCGGACATCGGCGTCGCGGGCGGCAAGGGCGAGGGCCTTATTTTCCGTCATGGCGAGGTATTGTACAAGGTAGCGCAGGAAAAGCTGCTGGACGCCCTGCTTGAAGAGATCGAGAAACTGTAAGAGAGAAGCGAAAAAATGGCACAAAGGATACCGTTTTTTGAATTATTTGAGGGCTTTGCGCCGCCCATCGGACTGCGTGTGCTGCTCACCGACGCCCGCGTGACCGACGTCACCGTGGAGCAGGAGAGCCGCACGATGGCGCTTGCGCTGACGGTGCTGCAGGAGATCACGGATTCCGAGCGCACCCTGCTCGAGCAGCTTTTGGCGGACCGCTTCGCGCTCAACGGCGTGCGGATCTCGCTGACGCAGGGCGGTTTTCCCAAGCAGGAGCCGCGCCCCTCGAACGCGGGCGGCGGCGCGAGAAAGGAGTCAAGCGCCGGCAAGATCATCATGGGCCGCGAGATCAAGGGGCATCCCATGCCGATGAGCGAGCTGAACCCCAAGGCGGGAAACGTCGTGGTCGAGGGCAAGGTCTTCAAGTGCGAGTTCCGTGAGCTGCGCCAGCCGGGTATGTGGCTGGCGCTCATTGAGATGACCGACTACGAGGGCTCGGTCATCGTGCGCAAGCGGATGCTGGAGAAGGACGTCGCGCCGCTGCGCGACCGCGTTTCGACCGGTATGTGGCTGCGCGTCGCGGGCACGATGGAGTTGACCTACGACGGTCACGATATGCAGCTCAACCCGCGCGACGTGACCGAGATCACGCACGAGCCGCGTATGGACACCGCCGAGGTCAAGCGCGTGGAGCTGCACCTGCATACGCGAATGTCCAACATGGACGCGCTGACCGACACCGGCAGCGTCGTCAAGCTCGCCGCCAAGTGGGGGATGCCCGCCATCGCCATCACCGACCACGGTGTGGCGCAGTCCTTTCCGGATGCCTGGCACGCCGGTGAGGGTAAAATAAAAATACTTTACGGCTGCGAGGGCTATTTCGTCAACAACATCGACGACCGCATCGCCATTCACGGGCATCAGGACATCGGTTTTTCCGATGAGATCGTCTGCTTCGATATTGAAACGACCGGCCTCAAGGTCACGCAGGAGGCCATCACGGAGATCGGCGCGGTGCGGCTCAGGAACGGCGAGATCGTTGAGACCTTCCAGACCTTTGTGGACCCCGAGCGCCGGCTGACGCCGGAGATCATCGGACTGACCGGCATCACGGACGATATGCTGCGCGGCGCGCCGAAGCTCAAGGACGCGCTGACGGAGTTCCTCGCCTTCGCGGGCGACGCGCCGCTTGCGGCACACAACGCGGAGTTCGATATCAGCTTTATCCGCGCGGGCTGCCGAAAGTGCAGCATTCCGTTCGAGCCGACCTATATTGATACGCTCATTCTGGCGCAGAATCTGCTGCCAGGCTTGGGCAAGTATAAGCTGGACATCGTGGCGGATCATTTGCAGCTGCCGCAGTTCAACCACCACCGCGCGTCGGACGACGCCGTGCCGGTCGCGCAGATGCTGACGAAATTCTTTCCCATGCTCGCCGAGCGCGGCGTGACGCGCCTGCAGCAGATCAACAACGAAATGCTCAAGCTGCGCCCGCTGGGAAGCAAATCCAACCGCTTCCCGAAGCACATCATTCTGCTGGCCAAGAACAAGGCGGGCCTGAAGAATCTTTACCAGCTCATTTCACTATCCAACCTCAAGTATTTCAAGCGCGTGCCCATCATCCCGAAGAGCGAGCTGATCGCGCACCGCGAGGGACTTATCATCGGCTCGGCCTGCGAGGCGGGCGAGCTGTTCCGTGCGGTCGCGGATCACAAGGACTGGGAGGAGCTCAAGCGCATCGCGTCCTTCTACGATTATCTCGAGATCCAGCCCATCTGCAACAATCGCTTCATGCTGCGCGAGGGTGCGGCCAGGAGCGAGGAGGAGCTGCGCGACTTCAATCGCACCATCGTCCGGCTTGGCGAGGAGCTGGGCAAGCGGGTCGTCGCCACCGGCGACGTGCATTTTCAGGAGCCGGAGGATGAGGTCTACCGCCATATCCTGCTGGCCTCCAAGAAATTCCCCGACGCGAACGCGCCGCTGCCCATCTACTTCCGCACAACGAACGAGATGCTCCGTGAATTTGAGTATCTCGGCAAGGAAAAGGCCTACGAGGTGGTCGTGACCAACACGCGCGCGATTGCGGATCAGATCGAGAACATCGAGCTGCTGCCCAAGGGCAAGCTCTTCCCGCCGCGCCTGGAAAATTCCCGAGAGGATCTGAACCGCCTCGTCTGGGACAAGGTGCACGAACTTTACGGCGACGAGCCGCCGAAGCTCATCAAGGACCGTTTGGACATCGAGCTGGGCGGCATTCTCGGCAAGTACGACGTGGTGTATATGTCGGCGCAGAAGCTCGTCCAGCGCTCGCTGGAGTGCGGCTATCTGGTCGGCTCGCGAGGGTCGGTCGGCTCGTCGCTCGTCGCCTATATGTCGGGCATCACCGAGGTCAACTCGCTCCCGCCGCACTACCGCTGCCCGAAGTGCAGGCACAGCGAGTTCATCACCGACGGCAGCTACGGCTGCGGCGCGGATATGCCGGATAAGAACTGCCCGGAATGCGGCACGAAGTACGTCAAGGACGGCTTTGACATTCCGTTTGAGACCTTCCTCGGCTTCGGCGGCGGCAAGGTGCCGGATATTGACCTGAACTTCTCGGGTGAGTATCAGGCGCGGGCGCACCGCCACGCCATCGAGATGTTCGGCGAAACGCAGGTGTTCCGCGCAGGCACCATCGGCACGCTGGCGGAAAAGACCGCCTTCGGCTTTGTCAAGAAATATCTGGAGGAAAATGGCATCCAGTCAGGCGCGGCGGAGATCGACCGCCTGACGGCGGGCTGTGTCGGCGTGCGCCGCACGACGGGTCAGCACCCCGGCGGCTTGGTCGTCGTGCCGGACGATCTGGAGATCGAGGATTTCTGCCCCGTGCAGCACCCTGCCGACGCGGAGGACAGCGACACCATAACCACGCACTTTGAATATCACTGCATGGAGGATAACCTCCTCAAGCTCGATATGCTCGGACACGATGATCCGACGATGATCCGTATGCTCGAGGATCTCACCGGCGTGAACGCCCGCACGATCCCGCTCGACGATCCGGATACGATGAGCATTTTCACCTCGTCGAAGGTGCTGGGCTTTGAGAACGACGACCTGCTCGGCCCGACCGGCGCGGTCGCCATTCCCGAGTTCAACACGCGCTTTACGCGCCAGATGCTCATTGACACGCAGCCGAAGGACTTCAACACCCTCGTGCGTCTTTCCGGCTTCTCGCACGGCACGGACGTGTGGCTCGGCAACGCGCGCGAGCTGATCGTCAGCGGCACAGCAAGCGTTCTGGAGACGGTCGGCTGCCGCGACGACATCATGCTCTACCTCATTTCCATGGGGCTTGACCCGAAGATGAGCTTCAAGATCATGGAGGCCGTGCGGAAGGGCAAGGTCAAAAAGGGCGGCTTTCAGGACGGCTGGGTAGAGGCGATGCAGGAGCACGATGTGCCGGAATGGTACATCGAGTCGCTCGCCAAGATCGGCTATCTGTTTCCGAAGGCGCACGCGGTCGCATATGTTATGATGGCGTTCCGCATCGCGTGGTTTAAGGTGCATGAGCCGCTGGCGTTCTACGCGACCTTCTTCACCGTGCGCGCGAAGGCGTTCGACGCGGAATACTGCTGCGCGGGACTGGACGCGGTCAAGCGGAAGATCCGCGAGATCGAGAACAACAAGGACGCGTCGGCGGTCGAGCAGGATCTGATGACCACGCTCGAGGTCTGCTACGAGTTCTATCGCCGCGGCTTCCACTTTGACACCATCGACATCTACCGCTCCGACGCGACAAAGTTCACCGTCACCGAAGGCGGCCTCCTGCCGCCGTTCATCTCCGTCCACGGACTCGGCGAGGCCGCGGCGCTGGACACGGTGGAAAAGCGCAGGGGCAAGGAGTTCATCTCGGTCGAGGAGTTCTCCATGTGCTGCAATAAGCTCTCCAAGACGCACATCGAGCAGCTGCGCGCCCTCGGCGCGTTTGCCGGCATGGCGGACACCAGCCAGCTCACGCTGTTCGGATAAATAGGGGGAGGGGAAGATGGAGAAGTATCCCTGCCCATGCTGCGGATATTTGACCTATCCGGTGCCGCGGGAGGAGGCGATTGCCTATATCTGCCCTGTCTGCTTTTGGGAGAACGATGTGTTTGTTACATCGGATGATGAACCGAGCGACGAAAATCACGGCAGTTCTCTTCGCAAGGCTCGGGAAAATTACCGCAGCTTCGGCGCCTGTGCGCGCACGATGCTCCGCTATGTCAGAGAGCCGAAGCCGGAGGAAATTCCACAATAGAAAAACGCAGGACCTGCACTTCGGCAGGCCCTGCGTTTTTTCATGCAGCAATGCAAAAGATGTGTTACAGCCCCAGCTCCACGGCGCGGCGCAGGCGCACCTTGCCGTCCAGCGCGGCGTCGATGGTTTGGATCAGCGCCTCGCGGTCGCGGTTGAGTGTACCGCCGAGGGGAAGGTAGTTTGAGGCATGGTTCGAGCGGAACACGCTGCCCTCGGAGTCGATGTGTTCCAGGAAGAGCCGCGTCTCGCGCATCAGATCGGCGGGCCCCATCATCTGAAACTCGCCCGCCTCGATCCAATCGTGCAGGGGAGTGCCGGAGTAGACGCGCAGCGTCAGAAAAGCGATAAACTCCGGCTTCATCGCGCTCACGGCCTTTGCCGTGTCGATGGCGTGGGCCTGCCAGTCGCCGTTGAGCCCAGCCATGCCGTTGATGGCGGTGACGGAGATGGCGATGCCCGCCGCCTTGCAGCGCAGCGCATTTTTCACGGTCTCCGCCGCGGTGACGCCCTTGTTGAATTTCAAGAGCAGTTCCTCATTGCCGCTTTCCAGACCGATGTAGACGAGCGCCAGCCCGTGCTCACGCAGCTTGCGCAGCTCCTCGTCCGTTTTGCGCTCGATGGCCTTGGTGGTGGCATAGGCGGCAACGCGCGTACACTCGGGGAAGTATTCGCGGATGAAGTCCAGCACCTGCAGCAGATAGTCCATCGGCAGGATCAGCGCGTCGCCGTCGGCGAGAAAGATGCGCTCGATGCGCCGCTCGTAGCTGCGCGCCTCGGCGAGGTCGCGCAGGACCTCCTCCACCGGACGGATGGAAAACTTCTTATCCTTGTACATATTGCAGAATGCACATTTGTTGTGGCTGCAGCCAAGTGTGCATTGCACGATCAGGCTGTACGCCTCGCTCGGCGGACGGTAAACGGCTCCGTAGTAGTGCATGGGCTTCCTCCTTGCCTGTTCAGTCTTCCAGCTTGGCCAGACACTTCTTCATGAAGCGCTCGCAGTCGATGATGGCGCGCTCGTGCGTGCCCTCGCCGATGAGGCCCTTGTTATCGTATGCCTCGACCTTGAAGGTATACATCTTGCCGTTCTCGGAAATGGCGATCAGCTCGGCCTTGGCGGTGATCTCCGCGCCGATGGGGGAGGGGGAAACGTGGCGGACATTGACCATCGTGCCGACGCTGCTCTTGCCCTCGGGAAGCTGCTCCTTCATGTAGTAGTAGGCCGCGGCCTCCATCCAGCAAATGAGGAAGGGCGTGGCGAAGATGTCCAGTCCGCCCGAGCCGAGCGCGCCGGCGGTGATCTCCTTGGTGACGACATTTTTGTATTCGTAAGTGTCTCCGATCTGCATGGGTTTGATTCCTTTCTTTCGTGCGATGTTTTTACTTGGCTGCCTTGACCTTGATCCAGAGCTTGCTCAGCTCGCGCATGAGCGTCTGGTTGTCGTGGAACATCTCGTCCTTCTCGTAGCCGGAGCGGGGAAGGTAGGCGGCATTCTCGGCGTAAAGGTCCTCGGAGGAGGTCATCTCCTCAAAGACTTCTGCGTTGGGAGAAGTATACCCCACCGTCTCCGTATTGTCAAATGCGGCCTCATAGGTGAGCATATAGTTGATGAACTCGTGGGCGAGCAGGGGATTTTCCGCGTTCGCGGGAATGACCATCGCGTCGCACCAGATGTTCGTGCCCTGCTCCGGCATATAGAAGCTCATGTCCTCGTTCTCGTCGAGAATGACGGTGGCGTCGCCGGAGTAGACGACCGCGAGATCCTTGTAGCCGTTCATCATGCCGTCGATGACCTCGTCGGTGACGTAGACGGGCGACATGGTGTCGTTCATTTGCAGCAGCCATTCGTAGGCGGCGTTGATCTCGTCGGGGTCGGAGGTGTTCATCGAGTAGCCGAGCGCCTTGAACGCCATCATGAACGAGTCGCGCTCGGAGTCGTAGATGTAGAGGTGACCGGCGTAGTCGGTGTTGCGCAGCACCTCCCAGCCCTGTTCCTCCACCACGGCGGGATCGACGTTCTCGTGGTTGTAGACGATGCCGACGCTACCCCAGAAGTAGGGAACGGACCACTCGTTATCGGGGTCATAGCTCATGCCGCGCACCGCGTCGTCCATATTCTCAAGGTTTGGAAGCAGGCTGTGATCGAGCGGCTGGAGATAATTCTCCTTCATCAGGCGTTCGATCATGTAGTCCGAGGGAATGACCACGTCGTACTTGTCGCCCGCCATGAGCTTGGTGTACATCATCTCATTGGAGTCGAAATTCTCCACGATGACGCGCACGCCGAACTGCTTTTCAAAGTCGCCGATGACGTTCTCACCGAGGTACTCGCCGGGGAGATAAAGCTTGAGGACGTTGCTGCCGTACTTTTCGACGGCGGCAGCGTTCTTGTGCTGCTGAGAAAGGCTGACGCCGACCGTTCCGCCGAGAATGGCGAGCACCAGCACGCCGGCGACAGCGGCCATCAGCCTGCGGCTTTGTGCAAAGGACTTTCCCTTTTCACTTCCTTCTTTTTCACGCTTTTCGTGCAGGATCGGGACAAGGTTGACGATGCCGAGCACCAGCGTGATGGCGACAATGACGAGCGTGGAGAGTGCGTTGATGGAGGGATTGACGCGCTTGGACATGGTGTAGACCAGAATGGAAATATTATTCACGCCGTTGCCCGTGGTGAAGTAGGAGATCACAAAGTCGTCAAAGCTCATGGTGAACGCGATGAGCGCGCCGGAGACGATGCCCGGACGGATCTGCGGCACGATGACGCGGGTGAGCGCCTGGAACGGCGTAGCGCCGAGGTCCATCGCCGCGTCGATGAGGTTCGGGTCGAGCGAGCGCAGCTTCGGTGTGACGGAGAGCATGACGTAGGGGATGCAGAACATGATGTGCGCGAGCAGCAGCGTCAGAAAGCCCTTCTTCACCGCCAGCACGCTGAAGAACATCAGCAGGCTGATGCCGGTGACAATATCGGGATTCATCACGGGCAGGTCGTTCACGCGCTCGACCATCGCCTGAAGGACCTTCTTCGACTTTGACAGTCCGATGGCGGTGACGGTGCCGACGATGGTGGAAACGACGGTAGCAAGAATGGCGATGACGACCGTATAGAGCACGGCCTCCATCATCGTGGAGTCCGCGAACATCTTTTCATACCAGCGCAGGGAGAAGCCGCCGAACTTCGTGAGCGAGCGGGAATCGTTGAACGAAAAGACGATGATGTAGAGAATGGGGAGGTAGAAGAACAGCAGCGTCAGCGTGAGAATGACCTTGGAGGCGGCAGAGGTTTTCTTTTTCATCGTCCGTCACTCCTTTCCGCGGCTGGCGGGCTGCACGTCGACCTTGCGCGTGAGCCACATCGAAAGCATGATGATGATCGCCATGATGAGGGAAATGGCGCTGCCGAAGTTCCAGTCGCCGGAGGTGAGGAACTGCGACTCGATGATGTTGCCGACGAGCACGAATTGACCGCCGCCGAGGAGCTTCGGAATGAAGAAGCTGGAAACGGCGGGCAGGAACACGAGCGTGATGCCGGAAATGACGCCGGGGAGGGAGAGCGGCAGCGTCACGCGCAGAAACGCCTGCACGGGTGTGGCGCCGAGGTCGTTGGCGGCCTCCAGAAAGCTCTTGTCCATCTTGGCGAGCGAGGTGTGGATCTGCAGGATCATAAAGGGAATAAAGTTATACACCATGCCGAGAATGACGGCGAAGCTCGTGTGGATCATCGAGACCGGCCCAATGCCGAAAAAGCCGAGAATGGTGTTGAGGATACCCTCGTCCTGCAAAATGCCCATCCACGCATAGGTGCGCACGAGCATATTGACCCATGTCGGCATCGTGATGAGCAGGATCATGATGGTGTTCGAGCGGCTGTTCATCTGCGCGATGGCATAGGCGATGGGGTAGCCGAGCGCGATGCAGATGAGCGTCGTGAGCACGGCGATGTAGAGCGAGCGGCCAAGCACCTCCATGAACACGGTGTCGGTGACAAAGCGCTTGAAGTTATCAAAGGTGAACTGAAAGGTCAGCACCTCATTGCCGGAAACGGTGAAGGCGTAGAGCACGATGAGCAGCATCGGCAGCACGATCATCACGCTGATCCAGGCGACGTAGGGGTACGTCATGGAACGGAACTGCTTCACCACTGCCCCTCCTTCTTCATGACGTGAATGTCCTCGGGGCGGAAGATGAGGCCGACCTCCGCACCCTCCTCGCAGGCGCGCGTGGTGGAGACCTTGTACTCATAGCCCTCGGTGGAGAAGGTCACGTCGTAGACGCCCGGCTCGATGGTCTCGGGGTCGAAATCGTACTTGACGTCGGTGATCTCGACCTGCTCGCCGTCCTCGAGGGACCACGCGGACGCGCTCGCCCACGTTTCCAGATCGGTGTCGAGCGCGATGCTCTCCTGAATGTCCTCGACCTTCTTGAAGAAGTTCATCGCGTAGATCTCTTCCTGATAGACCTTGCTCTCCACGCGGTTCTCCGCCATGACCGCGGCCTTGACCGTGATGGACGTTCCGGCGGCGGTGGTGAAGGTGACAGAGTAGCTGCCGACCTCGGGCTTGATGTCGTATTCGACGTTCTTGATGGAGATGGGCTCCTCGGTCTCCACATCCCACGCCTCAGCAGAGGCGAGGGCGACGACCTTGGCGTCGTCCAGCTCGCCGACGTCCTCGACGTCAATGAGGAAGGCGCTGGCGCTGATCTTCTCACCGGCGTCGGCATTGAGCACGGGACGGTCCTGCGAGACCTGCATTTTGACGGTGATGGTCGTGCCGACGCGGGTCTCGACCACGGTATCGTAGTGCATCCCCTTGAAAAGCTGAGACTTCACCACGCCCTTGAGCATACCCTCGGCGCGGGGAACAATGTCAAGATGTTCGGGACGGATGACGACGTCCACCTTTTCATTTTTGTTGAAGCCGCGGGCACGGCAGGGGAACTTTTTATCCTCGAAGACCACGAGGTCATCGCCCTGCATCACGCCGTCGATGATGTTCGTCTCGCCGATGAAGTTGGCGACGAATTCATTGACGGGGTAGCGGTAGATCTCGGTCGGCGTGCCGATCTGCTGAATCTCGCCCGCGTTCATGACCACGATCTTATCGGACATGGTCAGCGCTTCCTCCTGGTCGTGGGTGACGAAGATGAAGGTGATGCCGACCTCCTGCTGAATGTACTTGAGCTCCTGCTGCATCTCCTTGCGCAGCTTCAGGTCGAGCGCGCCGAGCGGCTCGTCGAGCAGCAGCACGCTCGGCTCGTTGACGAGCGCGCGGGCGATGGCGATGCGCTGCTGCTGACCGCCGGAGAGCTCAGTCACATTGCGGTCGGCGTAGTCCTCAAGGCTCACCAGACGCAGCATACGCATGACCTTCTGGGCGATAACGTCCTTCGGCTCTTTTTTGATGGTCAGGCCGAAGGCTATGTTGTCGTAGACGTTCATGTGCGGGAAGAGCGCGTATTTCTGGAACACGGTGTTGATCTCGCGCTTGTAGGGCGGGACATTCACGATATCCTCGCCGTCGAAGAGGACCTTGCCCTCGGTGGGCTGCAGGAAGCCGCCGAGGATGCGCAGCAGCGTCGTCTTGCCGCAGCCGGAGGGACCGAGCAGGGTGACGAACTCATTTTCGTAAATGTCCAGGCTGACGCCCTTGAGGACGACCTGCCCGTCCTCAAAGCTCTTGACGATATTCTTGAACTGGATCAGTTTTTTCTGTTCAGGCATGGTTCCAATATCCTTTCCTTATATCGATAGAAGTCAGAACAGGGGAGGGGTCGAGACCCACAGCACGCGCGCAGTGGTCTTGCGCACGTTTTTGAGCAGATGGAAGCTGCGTCCGTGGAGGTAGAAGGTCTCTCCGCGGCGCAGGGGATGCTCCTCGCCGTCGCAGACCAGCACGACGCTGCCCTCGACGACATAGCCGAATTCCTCGCCGTCATGCGGCTCGACCGTGAAGCTCTCGCCGCCCTCGGGCAGCTCGAGCAATATCGGCTCCATCTGATTCTTCTGCGTGTTGGGAACGATCCAGTTGACCGTGCAGTCCTCGCGCTCGTCAACGAAGAAATCGTCGGCGTGGAAGATGAACTGGTCGTTTTTATCCTCCTGAAAGAACTCGGCAAGATTCGTGCCGAGCGCCTCCAGAATGTCGCTCAGAGAGTCGATGGACGGGGAGGTAAGGTCGCGCTCTAACTGGGACAAAAACCCCTTTGTCAGCTCGCTTCGGCTGGCGAGCTCCTCCAGAGTCAGTCCCTTGCGCGTTCGCAGCTCTCGGATCTTATTTCCAATGTCCATACAATGACCTCCTGATTCCCAAGCGTTCGATTTGCTAAACTTTCAGTTTATTTTTATAAAACCAAACTTATTATACACAAAGAGAAAAAGATTGCAAGCATAAAATAAACAAAAAGTTTAATATTTTGAACGCTGACAGTTCCGCGGGCAAAAAAAGGAAGGACTCTGTGCAATCGGTACAGAGTCCTTCGCTGTTTTCGGCTTATTGATAGTCGCTCACAAGGAACAGAGGCTTGATGACCACGACCTCGTCGTGCTCCTCCTGCTCGACCTGCACGTCGGCGGTGAGCGCCCTGAGGTCGGCTTTGAGCACGTCGAGCGCTTCCTCCTTGCTCTGCGCGCGGCCCTCGCGCAGAATGCGGATCATGCGGTCGAGCACGATCGGATGCGCGTAGCGGGCGGGGAGGGGAAAGTCCTCGGGCAGGACATTCGCCACGGCAGCCTGCGCCTCGTCCCAGGCACGCTCGACCGCCCTGCGGTTATTCTTTGCCGTGGGCAGAACGTGCGCTCCCGAGAAGAAGAACACGGCGGCAAAGCCGAAGAGCGCGAAGTAGACGCCGAAATCACTGCCGCCGCGCCACGAGATGATGCCGTACACCAATGCCGCCGCACCCGCGAGGACGATCGCCAGCGCGACCCAACGGTAGGCGGGATTCGTATGCTCGTTGATGCGCTTGGCCTTGGCGGCTGCGGCAAGCTGAGCGGTCAGCTCGGGATAGCCGGAGAGGAATTTGCGCGCGCGCTCCAGCTCCTCGCGTGCGCTCTGCGCCTGCGGTGTGAGCTCCTTGAGGTAGCGGGATGCCTCCTGCTGCGCCTTTTTTGCAAGCCGCTGCTCGCCGCCGACGCTCAGGCGCGGAATCTCAGGATGGACCTGTCCCAGATAGGCAAGCAGCTCGTCCACGTCCTCCTCACGCTTGAAGGTGCATTGCTTCTCCTGTCCGTCGTCGTACTGCACGACGAGGTAGGGGATGGAGCCAAACGCACCCTTGCCGCTGAAGCCGCCCTGGCTCATCGCCACGCGCTTGAAAACGCGCCGCACGGAGCCGAAGCCGACGTAAAAGTGCCGGTCGATGAGAAGATCATTGAGATATAGTGCCTTTTCTCCCACACCGCAGGGGCCGAAGCGGCGGCAGGACTTTCGGTCCGCGGCCGCGGTCTCCGCTTCCAGAACGGTGTTTCCAAGGCGTACAGGTGCAAAGCTCATAATCGCTCCTCCAGAGTGAGCAAAGCGGCGGGAGGGACGCTCTCGCCGCTTTGCGGAATAGGGTTTACTTGTGCAGGGTCTCGTAGTGCGGCTGGGTGTGGCGCTTCTTGATGGTGTACAGGAAGATACCGAGGAACAGAGCCGCGACCAGGATACCGATGGGATAGGCGACCGCCGTGTTGTAAACGGTAGCACCCTCCGCGGTCTTGGTGTTGATCAGCTTGCCGAGGCACTCGTTGCCCAGCAGGAAATAGGTGGCGGAGACCGCGCTCATGAAGGTAGCGGGGACGGCGGTGATCCAGTAGTTCTTCTTTTCGTAGAAGAGGTACATGGAGGCAGCCCACAGAACGATCATAGCGAGGGTCTGATTGGTCCAGCTGAAATAACGCCAGATGATGGTGTAGTCGATCTTGCCGAGGGCATTGCCGATGCCGAGGAAGGCGCCGACGCCCAGCACGGGGATGCAGAGGATCAGACGGTTCTTCATGCTCTTCTGATCAAGCTTGAGCCAGTCGGCCAGCACCAGACGCGCGGAACGGAACGCGGTGTCGCCGGAGGTGATGGGGCAGGCGATGACGCCGAGCATGGCGAGCGCAGTACCGATGCCGCCCATGGTCTTGAGGCAGACGTCATAGATGGCAGCGGACTGACCGTTGGCAAGCGCCGCAGCAAGACCGGTGTTCAGACCGCCGGTGACCTCATACAGGGAGCAGCCGGCAGCGGCCCAGATCAGGGCAATGATGCCCTCGGAGACCATCGCGCCATAGAAGACGAAGTGGCCCTGCTTCTCGCTCTTCATGCAGCGTGCCATCAGGGGGCTCTGCGTGGCATGGAAGCCGGAGATCGCGCCGCAGGCGACGGTGATGAACATGAAGCTCCAGATCGGTGTGCCGGAGGGATGCATGGAACCGAAGTGGCTCCAGATCTCGGGAATGGTGTAGGCGGGGTTGACAAAAATGCCGATGGCCACGCCGACTGCCATGACGATCAGGCAGATGCCGAACAGGGGATAGATCTTGCCGATGATCTTATCAATGGAAAGGAACGTCGCGATGAAATAGTAGAGCAGAACGATGATCAGCCAGAACAGCGTCGTGGCAACGATGCCCGTATGGCCGCCCTGCTTGAACAGCGTCACGATCAGGCCGGCGGGGCCGACGGCAAACACGGTGCCGACCATGACCAGAAGAACGACGCTGAACACGCGCATGACATTCTTCATCGCGCCGCCGAGGTAAATGCCGGCGATCTCGGAGATGGACGCGCCTTCGTTACGCTCGCTCATCATACCGGAGAAATAGTCGTGGACCGCACCGGCGAAGATGGTGCCGAAGGTGATCCACAGGAAAACGATGGGGCCCCACAGAGCGCCCTGAAGCGCGCCGAAGATCGGGCCAAGGCCGGCAATGTTCAGAAGCTGGATCATAAAGAGCTTCCATTCCGGCAGGACAACATAGTCCACACCGTCGTTGATCTTGACGGCAGGGGTCTCACGGTCATCGGGGCCGAAGGTGTTCTCAACGACCTTGCCGTAGACGAAGTAGCCGCCGATCAGCAGTGCCAGACACAGGAAAAAGCTAATCATTTGTACTCTCCTCCTTAATTTGTCCCATGATGGCATGGGTATGCATCGGTTGGAAACGTTTCCACCCGACGCCAAACATCATAGCACGAAAGAAAAAAAGTTCAAGCGACAAAAAGAACAAAAATTTGATAAAAATTTTATGCGGATTTATGTATCGATTTCACATATCTCACGCAGGTATCGCGGAAAATGATGGAAGAATATTTATATATAAATTAAATATGTATTCTCCCGTACGTTCAGCCGAAGTATTTCCGCCGGAAGGGGACCTCGTCGGCGATGAACTCGCGCCCGCGCAGGTAGTTGAGAATGCCCGCGTCGGTGGGGAAGTCGAAGCGCAAGCGGTAGGAATAGAGCGCCTGCTGCGTCTCACCGTAGCGGCGGTTGACGATGCCGACGCCGTATTTTCCGTCGCCGAGCAGGGGGTGGCCCATATCGGCGAAGCTCGCGCGGATCTGGTGCGTGCGCCCCGTGAGCAGCTCGACTTCGACGAGGGAGAGGCGATCGCGCGTTTCCAGCGTTTCGTAGAGCGTGACGGCGCTGCGTCCGTCCGGCACGGGATGGTGATAGACGTGCACGGTGTTCGTTTTGCTGTCCTTGCGCAGGAAGCATTCGATGCGGCCCTTCGGCGGCTCGGGGCGGCCGAGGCAGATGCAGAGGTAGAATTTGGACAGCTCGCGTTCGCGGATCTTTTCGTTCAGGACGCGCAGCGCCTCGGCGTTCTTCGCCGCGATGACGATGCCGCCCGTGTTGCGGTCGATGCGGTTGCACAGCGCGGGGGTAAAGGCATTTTCCTCGCGCGGCTTCCACTCGCGCTTCTGGTAGAGATAGGCGAGCAGATGGTTGACGAGCGTATTGACCTTCTCCCCCTCGTCGGCGTGGACGACCATTCCGGCGGGCTTATCAAGCAGCATGATGTTTTCATCCTCATAGATGATATGCAGCCTTGGGTTGACGATCGTGAGATAGACGTTCTCCTCGCTCGGCGCTTCAAAGAACTCGTCGTTGAGGTAAAGCTGGAGCCGGTCGCCCTCGCACAGGCGGTAGTCGCGCTCAGCGCGGGCTCCGTTGACCTTGATGCGCTTGAGGCGGATGTACTTCTGCGCCAGCGAGGCGGGCAGCAGGGGAACGGCCTTGAGCAGAAAGCGGTCGAGCCGCTGGTCGGCGTCATTTTTATGGATGGTGAACTCTCGCATGGTGCCGCTCCTTTCACGCGCAAAAACACTTCGAGGTCATTCTACGATACCCACCGTCAAATGTAAAGAAAAGCAAAGAAAAAAGTTGTAAAAAATCCTCAAAAAATGTTTGACATTCCGGGGCGCGTCCTCTATAATACTACTTGTGTCATTGCGAGGTGTATCATGCTTTTGGATATCAAACGAATCGTTAACACCCCCGGAGGCAGAATCCCCTTTGAGTTTTCAGAGGACTTTTCTGATGTGGACTTCGGCGGCGTGTGTCCGGCCGTTCGGCCTGTCTTAGTGGTAGGGCAGGTGCGGAACATCGCGGGGATGCTTCGTTTGGAGCTGACGCTTGATACGACCCTTGCGGCTGTGTGCGACCGCTGCGGCGAGGTCTTTGACAAGCCCTTTCATCTCGACTGCGAGTATCTGCTCGCGACTGAGCTGGAGGACGAGGAAAATGACGAGATACTGCTGCTCGTGGACGGCACGGTCGATCTGGGAGAGCTCTCCCGCGAGGTGTTTATCCTCAATATGCCCACAAAGCTGCTTTGCAGAGAGGATTGCAGGGGCCTGTGTCCCGGCTGCGGCGTGAACCTCAATTATGAGGTCTGCCGCTGCAAAAAGGAAGTGGACCCGCGGCTCGCAAAGCTGGCACAGCTGCTCGACAGGAGCGAAAATAAGTAATTTTTACTGCGTTTGCAGTTTTCGATCAAGGAGGTGTCAACATGGCAGTCCCTAAGGGGAAAGTATCCCGCGCAAGACGCGATAAGAGACGTTCTTCTCACTGGAAGCTGGAAACTCCGGGCCTCGTCGCTTGCCCGAAGTGCGGCGCTCTGCGCCTGCCTCACAGAATGTGCAAGGAGTGCGGTACCTATAACGGCCGTCAGGTCAAGGTCATCAAGTCCAACGTTGCCGCTGAGTAAGCACATCGGAAAAGATCTACCAAAAAACGAGCGGGAAGAGCGATCTTCCCGCTTGCTTTTTACGCCCTGCGGACAATGCGTGGGCTTTGCGCAAAAAGGGCGCCGTTTTTCTTGCGAAATCGAAAAGGATACGCTATACTATATGTGTTAAATTATGCGTTAAGGGAGGGCTGAGCGCGTGAGCACTGTCATTACATCCGTCGACGCAGGCTCTCCCGCCGAACGTGCCGGTATCCGCGCCGGCGAACAGCTGCTGATGATCAATCATCACGAGATCGTCGACGTGCTGGACTACCGCTTTTTCTGCTACGATCCGTCGGTGAGTCTCCGGCTGCGCGAGGCCGACGGGACCACGCGCCACCTGACGATCGAAAAGGAGGAGGGCGAGGATCTCGGCCTCAATTTTGATACCTACCTGATGGACGAGCCGCGCCCCTGCTCGAACCACTGCCTGTTCTGCTTTGTCGATCAGATGCCGCCGAATATGCGCGACACGCTCTATTTTAAGGACGATGACGCGCGCTTGAGTTTCCTCATGGGCAACTACATCACGCTCACGAACCTCACCGAGCGCGAGGCGCAGCGCATCATCGACCTGCGCATCAGCCCCATCAACGTCTCCGTGCAGGCGACCGAGCCGCAGCTCCGGCGCACGCTGCTGGGCAACAAAGACGCCGATAAGAGCCTGGAGTATATGCGCGCCTTCGGCGAGGCCGGCATCGAGATGAACGGCCAGATCGTTGTCTGTCCCGGCTGGAACGACGGCGAGCATCTGCGCCGCAGCATCGAGGACCTGATGGACATCGGCTTCAACTCCTGTTCGATCGTGCCGGTTGGGCTGACGAAGTTCCGTAAGGGCCTTGCAAGGCTCGAGCCGGTGACGAAGGAAAAGGCAGGGGAGATCATCGACCTTGTGGATGAGTACGGCGCAAAGTGCCTTGAGAAGTACGGCACGCGGATGTTCTTCTGCGCCGACGAATTCTACATCAAGGCCGAGCGTCCGCTGCCCGACGAGGAGTATTACGAGGAATACCAGCAGCTCGACAACGGCGTCGGGATGCTCCGCAGCACCATGAACGAATTTCTCAGCGGACTGGAGGACGCGGAGAGCGGCGATGTGGCGAGCTTCACCGTTGCGACCGGAAAGGCCGCCGAGCCGTTCATCGCGCGGCTCGTGGCGGAGGCGAAAAAGAAATTTCCGCAGCTTCGCGGCGAGGTCGTCGGCATCGTGAACGACTTCTTCGGCCACAGCATCACCGTTTCCGGCCTTGTGACCGCGCAGGACCTCATCACGCAGCTCAAGGACCGGCCCACGCTCGGCGAGCGGGTGCTGATCCCCGCGAATATGCTCCGCCACGGCGAGGGCGTGTTCCTCGACGATTACACCGTCGAGCAGGTCGAGCAGGCGCTCGGACGCAGGCTGACGATCTCCGAGACCGACGGCTATTCGCTCTGCGACGCTATTTTCCGGCAGGAGCCCTGATACAAAAATCTACCCCCGACAGGAGGAACGCAATATGTCCAAGCCCATCGTTGCCATCGTCGGCCGGCCCAACGTCGGCAAGTCGATGCTGTTCAATAAGCTCATCGGCCAGCGCCTTTCCATCGTGGAGGACACGCCCGGCGTGACCCGCGACCGCATCTACGGCGAGTGCGAGTGGTGCGGCCGCAAATTTACGCTCGTCGACACCGGCGGCATCGAGCCGCGCACCGACAGCCAGATCCTGACCTTCATGCGCGAGCAGGCGCAGATCGCCATTGAGAACGCGACGGTCATCATCTTCCTGACCGATATTAAAACGGGTCTGACGGCCTCCGATCAGGAGGTCGCGAATATGCTGCTGCGCTCGCGCAAGCCGATCGTGCTGGCGGTCAACAAGATGGACTCCGTCGGCGCGCCGAATCCCGATTACTATGAGTTCTACAACCTCGGCCTCGGCGACCCTGTGGCGGTCTCCGCCGTCCACGGCCACGGCACGGGCGACCTGCTCGACGCCTGTGTCGCTTACTTCCCCGACGAAGAGGAGGCGGAGGAGGAGAGCGACGTGCTCAAGGTCGCCATCATCGGCAAGCCAAACGTCGGCAAATCCTCGCTGACGAACCGCATTCTCGGGCAGGAGCGCGTCATCGTCTCCAACGTCGCGGGCACGACGCGCGATGCGATCGACTCCTACTTTGAAAACGAGACCGGCAAATATGTCTTCATCGACACCGCCGGTATGCGCAAAAAGTCCAGGATCGAGGAGAGCATCGAAAAATACAGCGTGCTGCGCGCGACCATGGCCATCGACCGCGCGGACGTCTGCCTCATCATGATCGACGCGACCGAGGGCGTGACCGAGCAGGACACCAAGGTCGCGGGGCTTGCGCACGAGGCGGGCAAGGCCTGCATCATCGTGGTCAACAAGTGGGACCTTGTCGAGAAGGACGGTAAGACCATGGACAAGATGCGAGAGGACATCCGCCGCGATCTGAGCTATATGACCTACGCGCCCATCCTGTTTATTTCGGCGGCGACCGGCCAGCGCGTGCCGCGGCTCTTCGAGCTCATCAACTACGTTCACTCGCAGGCCTGCACCCGCATCACCACGGGAATGCTCAACAACGTTCTCGAGGACGCGCAGACGCGCGTCCAGCCGCCCACGGACAAGGGCAAGCGCCTGAAGATCTACTACATGACGCAGGTGGGCGTGTGCCCGCCGCACTTCGTCATCTTCTGCAATGACCGGCAGCTCTTCCACTTCTCGTACCAGCGCTACATTGAAAACTGCATCCGCAATGTGTTCGGGCTGGAAGGCACGCCCATCATTCTCTCCATTCGTCAGAAGGGGGATAAGGAGGAGTAAAGGAAATGTACTTGCTGGTAACTGGTTTCTATGCTTTCCTTTCTCATTTGGATTACCTTTACGCGGCAGTCGCCGCCTACTTCTGCGGCTGCTTCAACGGAGCGCTCTTTACCTCAAGGCTCTTTTTCCACGACGATGTGCGCACCCACGGCAGCGGCAACGCGGGCCTGACGAATTTCTACCGCACCTACGGCGCGAGGTACGCGCTGCTCGTCATCGCCTGCGATATGCTCAAGGCGGTCGCGGCGGTGAGCCTTGCGGCATGGCTCGGCGCGCGCTTTGACCCGCGTATGCTGCCGGACCTTCCGCTGACCGCGGCGGAGCAGGCGGAGTATGTGCTGCATTTCAAATACTGGGCTGGATTCTTCTGTGTGGTCGGGCACATGTTCCCTTGTACGGCAAAATTCAGGGGCGGCAAGGGCATCCTGTGCTCCGCGACGCTCACGCTGCTGCTCGACTGGCGCATCGCGCTGGTGTGCTGGAGCCTGTTCGCTGTGTTGTGGCTGACGACGCGCTATGTGTCGCTCGGCTCGGTGAGCGCGGCGGCGGTCTTCCCGGTCATGACGCACCTTGTGTTCGGCGACGCGTTTGCGACCGCATTTTCCGTTCTGATCGCGGCGCTCGTGCTCTTTGCGCACCGTGAAAACATCAAGCGGCTTCTGAATGGGACGGAGAATAAGTTCCGCTTCCACGTCAACGCACCGAAATCGGAGGGAGAGGCATGAACATCGTTGTACTCGGCAGCGGCGGCTGGGGCACCGCCCTTGCCATGCTGCTGGAACAGAACCGGCACACGGTCACGCTCTGGTCGCATGACCCCAAAAAGGCGGAACAGCTTAAGCTGAAAAGGGAAAATCCTTTACTGCCAGGTGTGCAGCTTCCGGTTGAATTGCAGATCACAAATGACCTGAATTGCCTGAGAAACGCCGAGCTGGTCGTGTTCGCACCGCCGTCGTTCGCGCTGCGTGCGGTGGCGAAGGAGGCAGCGCCGTACCTGCCGGACGGCGTGCCGCTGCTCTCGGTTACAAAGGGCATCGAGCGCGGCACTCATCTGCGTATGTCGCAGGTCATCGCGCAGGAGACGGGCGGGGAGCATCCTATTGCCGTGCTCTCGGGCCCCTCGCACGCGGAGGAGGTCGCGCGCGCCATGCCGACCGGCGTGGTCGCCGCGTCGAACCGCGCGGAGACCGCGGAGCTTGTTCAGCGCGTGTTTACCAATGAGCGCTTCCGCGTCTATACGCATGACGACATGGTCGGCGTGGAGCTGGCCGGCGCGCTCAAGAACGTGGCGGCGCTGTGCTGCGGCGTGAGCGACGGTCTCGGCCTCGGCGACAACACCAAGGCGCTGCTGATCACCCGCGCGATGGCGGAGACCTCGCGGCTGGCCGAGCGCCTCGGCGGGCGCAAGGAAACGCTTGCGGGTCTGGCCGGCATGGGCGATCTGATCGTCACCTGCACGTCGATGCACTCGCGCAACCGCCGCGCCGGCATCGCCATCGGCGAGGGCCGGACGCCGCAGGAGGTCGTCGCCGATATGGGCGGCGTGGTCGAGGGCTACTATGCCGCCGTCAGCGCCAAGGAGCTGGCGGACTCGCTGGGCGTGGAAATGCCGATCTGCGAGGCGATGTACGACGTTCTCTACAACGGCGCGGAGGTCCGGGGGATGGTCCACCGGCTGATGAGCCGCGCGCCGAAGCGCGAAACCGACAACGGATGGGTATAAACCGAAAGGCGGTCCGCACAGACCGCCTTTTTCAACCGGGAGAGAAAACAATGTGTCTTTTGGAGCAGCTGGAGCGGTATGAGCCGTACAACGAGCAGGAAGCGCGCGACCGCGCGCTTTTGCTCCGTGCTCTGCGCGAGGAAGCAGATGTGTTCACGCGCGAGAATGACCGGATGCACATGACGGCCTCGGCGTGGGTGACGAACGAAGCGCATGACGGCGTGCTGATGGCCTACCACAACATCTATGATTCTTGGGCGTGGCTCGGCGGGCACGCCGACGGGGAGGAGGACCTGCTCGCGGTCGCGCTGCGTGAGGTGCGGGAGGAGAGCGGTGTGAAGCACGCCCGTCCGGCGAGCGAGAATATTTTCTCGCTCGAGGTCCTGACCGTGGACGGACATGAGAAGCGGGGCGCATACGTTTCCTCGCATCTGCACCTGAATGTGACCTATCTTCTCATCGCGGACGACAGCGACGCGCTGACCGTCAAGCCGGACGAGAATAAGGGCGTTCGCTGGTTCACACCGGAGGGAGCGATCGAAGCCAGCAGCGAGCCGTGGTTCCGCGAGCGCATTTATAAAAAGCTCAACGCCAAGCTCGCCGCGCTGCGGTGAAGGCAAAAAAGGACAGAAAAAAGCCGCTCGGAACGAGCGGCTTTTACTGCTATCTTTTAGATCGCGCGGGTAACCTTACCGGAACGCAGACAGCGGGTACAAACATAGACATGGCGGGGCGTACCGTTGACCATCGCCTTGACGCGCTTGACATTGGGCTTCCAAGGACGATTGGAGCGTCTGTGGGAGTGGGAGACCTGAATACCAAAGGTCACACCCTTGTCGCAAAACTCGCACTTTGCCATCCGTTGCACCTCCTTGCTGTAATCAAATCAAGACTTGCGCATTGCAAGCATTGGCTATGATAACAGATTCCAAACGAAATTGCAAGCAAAATTTTTCATTTTCTCAGATTTTTTTGCATTTTTTTCTCTGAGCGCTCCGAAGCGGACGGCGAACGAAAAAATGATGCCGCGTACCCTTGTAAAAACAGGGGAAAACCGATATAATGTATGTGGAAAAATTTTGACCCGACGGGAGAGAGCTTATGAATACCGATCGAAGCGTAAAGGTAAAGGATATTGTGGAAAAATTTCAGATGGAGGTGCTCTATCCCGGTGCGGATTTCGATACGGAAACGCTGACCATCACGGACGTCAACCGCCCGGGGCTGCAGTTCGTCGGCTTTTTCGACTACTTTGACCCGCGCAGGCTCCAGATCATCGGCAAGGCGGAGACGATGTTCCTCAAGAGCTTTTCCTCCGCCGAGCGGCGCAAATGCTTTGAGGATCTGTTCAAGTACGAGATCCCCGCGCTGGTCATCTCCCGCAAGCTCGACGTGTTCCCCGAGTGCATGGAGATGGCGCAGAAATACGGCCGCACCCTGCTGCGCACGGAGCACACCTCGGTCGAGTTTACGAGCATGACCATCGACTTCCTCAACCACGAGCTGGCCCCCATGATCACGCGCCACGGCGTGCTGATGGACGTGTACGGCGAGGGCGTGCTGATCCTCGGCGACAGCGGCATCGGCAAGAGCGAGACGG
>ERZ780218.743-NODE-743-length-26461-cov-14.386200_pt1 | contig 26461 bp, 23 predicted proteins | sample MGYA00510975_ERZ780218 | MGnify/ENA primary metagenome ERZ780218 (study PRJEB29588, sample SAMEA2152063) | human gut metagenome | biome: human gut; feature: human-associated habitat; material: faeces | place: Denmark | collected 2008/2010 ... | reverse complement strand
CGCCCTCCTCGCGGAGGGCGTGGATAGAAATAACATCAAAACCGTTGACCTGCCGGTCACGAAAGGGTCGCCCTCCTCGCGGAGGGCGTGGATAGAAATGGTGTTGGTGTTGTCACCGGCAAGGTCCCGGGCGTCGCCCTCCTCGCGGAGGGCGTGGATAGAAATCGTGATGTCATCGTATAGCAGAGCGAAACGGAAAGGTCGCCCTCCTCGCGGAGGGCGTGGATAGAAATTTTCGAGGCAGGGGCCATTCCTCGCAGCCTCCAAGTCGCCCTCCTCGCGGAGGGCGTGGATAGAAATTTACCGACCTCATCACGCATACGCTTGTTGAACGGTCGCCCTCCTCGCGGAGGGCGTGGATAGAAATCCGCTGGGCGTGTTTGACCTTGGAGGCGTAGTCCGTCGCCCTCCTCGCGGAGGGCGTGGATAGAAATAAAAATGAATAAGCGATTTAGGCTCCACTGGGGGGTCGCCCTCCTCGCGGAGGGCGTGGATAGAAATGGCATGGTAATAGACACCGTCGCAGCCGCCGAGGGTCGCCCTCCTCGCGGAGGGCGTGGATAGAAATCGATATGCAAGCAGCAGCAACTATTTCCCAAGTGAGTCGCCCTCCTCGCGGAGGGCGTGGATAGAAATATAGAATAGGTCTTGGGCCAGTTTTCAGCACTGAAGGTCGCCCTCCTCGCGGAGGGCGTGGATAGAAATACCGACAACACCGGTGATGCACCGTATCAGAACAGTCGCCCTCCTCGCGGAGGGCGTGGATAGAAATTTGACGTTCCGGGTGCTGGTGCTGTAGAAGTAGGTGTCGCCCTCCTCGCGGAGGGCGTGGATAGAAATTGGATCTGGAGGCCAGGGCCCAAGATCTGAAGCGGGTCGCCCTCCTCGCGGAGGGCGTGGATAGAAATGGGAAGCTGCCGCAGCTGTACTTGTATGCGGTGCGTCGCCCTCCTCGCGGAGGGCGTGGATAGAAATAACTCGACATTGTTGAAATTGTTGAGAATGCGAAGTCGCCCTCCTCGCGGAGGGCGTGGATAGAAATTCGCAGCGGGTCGGCACCTACACCGGGGACGGCGAGTCGCCCTCCTCGCGGAGGGCGTGGATAGAAATATGGCAGCCTCGACGCACTCCTTCCGTGCGCCAAGTCGCCCTCCTCGCGGAGGGCGTGGATAGAAATACACGCAGCGAGTTTGCTTGCCCTTGCGGGTGCAGTCGCCCTCCTCGCGGAGGGCGTGGATAGAAATTGGAAAGCCTACCCGAAAAAGACCGGCAAGCAGGTCGCCCTCCTCGCGGAGGGCGTGGATAGAAATTCCACCTTCCAGCTCACCGACAACAACAAGCGAGTCGCCCTCCTCGCGGAGGGCGTGGATAGAAATACCTTCAGAGCGTTGTCAGCCGCGTCGACATACGTCGCCCTCCTCGCGGAGGGCGTGGATAGAAATCCGCTGTGCGTGTTTGACCTTAGAGGCGTAGTCCGTCGCCCTCCTCGCGGAGGGCGTGGATAGAAATTCTGAGCGGCTCTATGTTGGCTCGAACGCACTCGGTCGCCCTCCTCGCGGAGGGCGTGGATAGAAATCGATTCTTCCGCGAGAAAACGACCTTGCGAAAGAGTCGCCCTCCTCGCGGAGGGCGTGGATAGAAATAGAAGTATAAGCAGAGTGAGAAAAAGCCCTGGAAGGTCGCCCTCCTCGCGGAGGGCGTGGATAGAAATTGCACAGAAGCAGGAAGCACCGGCTGAAAAGGCGTCGCCCTCCTCGCGGAGGGCGTGGATAGAAATATGGAGTATTACGAGAAGCTCCATGAAAAGTACCGGTCGCCCTCCTCGCGGAGGGCGTGGATAGAAATATATTCGGTTACTCCTTTCATTCAGTGGACCTGAGGTCGCCCTCCTCGCGGAGGGCGTGGATAGAAATTACTACGCCGAGGGAGGCTGCTCGCCTGAGAGCCGTCGCCCTCCTCGCGGAGGGCGTGGATAGAAATTTGCTGGAGGGCACCAGATGGCACTCAGACCTAGTCGCCCTCCTCGCGGAGGGCGTGGATAGAAATTATCTGCAATCTACATCCTACGCCAAAGCCGCCGTCGCCCTCCTCGCGGAGGGCGTGGATAGAAATAGGCTGCTGGCCGTGATCTGAACGATGAACGGCTGTCGCCCTCCTCGCGGAGGGCGTGGATAGAAATTCATGCGGCGATCACTCCTTTTCATGGTCTATTATGTCGCCCTCCTCGCGGAGGGCGTGGATAGAAATAACTGTACAACCTACGGAAGATCCGGTCTGCTGGTGTCGCCCTCCTCGCGGAGGGCGTGGATAGAAATCGTACAGCCCGGAATATGTGATCACCAACCGGAGTCGCCCTCCTCGCGGAGGGCGTGGATAGAAATAGCGTAAATCAGGGAACCAACCTGATGGCAGATGCGTCGCCCTCCTCGCGGAGGGCGTGGATAGAAATGGGAGGGCTGGAAAAAGCTGCGCAGAGCCTGAAGTCGCCCTCCTCGCGGAGGGCGTGGATAGAAATATCTGCTGCCTGGACAATGAAGCCCAGGTGCATGAGTCGCCCTCCTCGCGGAGGGCGTGGATAGAAATCGATCTCAGTCAGCTTGTCCAGCTCATCGGCAGGTCGCCCTCCTCGCGGAGGGCGTGGATAGAAATCACCTGCTGGCCGTAGGTGCGGCCGGCAGCATGTGTCGCCCTCCTCGCGGAGGGCGTGGATAGAAATTCCTTTTCAGGTATTCAAAAAGCCGCGCCCGGTGTGGTCGCCCTCCTCGCGGAGGGCGTGGATAGAAATCTGGTTGCCCACCTGAATATCTTTATAGACTTTTGTCGCCCTCCTCGCGGAGGGCGTGGATAGAAATAAAACGCCTTTGGTGATCCTAGAGTAAGAGCAGGGTCGCCCTCCTCGCGGAGGGCGTGGATAGAAATTGTATGATGATTTTGGAAAGCTGACCCTCAAAAGTCGCCCTCCTCGCGGAGGGCGTGGATAGAAATCAATGCCGGCACTCTGGCAGCGGCCCAGCAGGCGGTCGCCCTCCTCGCGGAGGGCGTGGATAGAAATTGAGCTTCGGAGCTCGCGGGCTTACTATGGTCCGGTCGCCCTCCTCGCGGAGGGCGTGGATAGAAATGTTACCGCACGGTACGGTCTGCTCCGCTACAAGGGTCGCCCTCCTCGCGGAGGGCGTGGATAGAAATAGGCTTTCGCTGAGGAGAACGCTACGCACATCGCGTCGCCCTCCTCGCGGAGGGCGTGGATAGAAATTCTGGTCTCGGCAATCTGGTGACCAGCGCAGGAAGTCGCCCTCCTCGCGGAGGGCGTGGATAGAAATTCGCAGCAGCACTCCTGCTGCTGCATCTGCATGGCAAGTCGCCCTCCTCGCAGAGGGCGTGGATAGAAATCATCCGCCGCCGCTTGGCAGCGCGGATGCGGGCATTGTCGCCCTCCTCGCAGAGGGCGTGGATAGAAATTCCACCTGTTCCAGCGCATACGCCACCACGTTGGGTCGCCCTCCTCGCAGAGGGCGTGGATAGAAATTTCGAGAGGCCGGGTGGATTTGTTGATGTTATTGTCGCCCTCCTCGCAGAGGGCGTGGATAGAAATCGTTTGAATTAGCATTAATTTTTGCTGTTTTTGGGTCGCCCTCCTCGCAGAGGGCGTGGATAGAAATGTCTGTATCTAGGTTTGACTGTTCAAATTTTCCGCGTCGCCCTCCTCGCAGAGGGCGTGGATAGAAATTTTTGCACAAAGGCAGCCCATGGGCGCAGCCGCGTCGCCCTCCTCGCAGAGGGCGTGGATAGAAATTGGCAAGCGCAGTCGTAACTGTAGCAGAAAAAGGTCGCCCTCCTCGCAGAGGGCGTGGATAGAAATCGTACCCAGACCAGGTGAGTGCCTCGCTGTGGGTGGTCGCCCTCCTCGCAGAGGGCGTGGATAGAAATCCTGCCTCCTACGAGCCTGCGGGCCTTTAAGGACTGTCGCCCTCCTCGCAGAGGGCGTGGATAGAAATTCTCATGTTCTTCGGGCTGACGTTGACAGCCTTGGTCGTCGCCCTCCTCGCAGAGGGCGTGGATAGAAATAGCTGCTTGCAGGTTGAAAGCAGCAAGCCCGCCCCGTCGCCCTCCTCGCAGAGGGCGTGGATAGAAATCTCCGGCATCTTGGAAATTACCACGTTCTCCGGGTCGCCCTCCTCGCAGAGGGCGTGGATAGAAATAACAACACCCTCGGGAACATCGGCCCGATCTACGTCGCCCTCCTCGCAGAGGGCGTGGATAGAAATCACCTGAGCACGCTGGCCGTGGTCGAGCTCATGCGTCGCCCTCCTCGCAGAGGGCGTGGATAGAAATATCTCGTCGGCATCCTCGATGGCAGCTTTCGCCCGTCGCCCTCCTCGCAGAGGGCGTGGATAGAAATATATAATTACAGCCGGGTGCGGATACACTCGGCTGTCGCCCTCCTCGCAGAGGGCGTGGATAGAAATACATCAACGATGTGGCCCAAATCAATGGAGCATCCGTCGCCCTCCTCGCGGAGGGCGTGGATAGAAATTTCCCGATTGCAGAGCAAAGAGAAAGCCAAGGAAGGTCGCCCTCCTCGCGGAGGGCGTGGATAGAAATAGCCTTTGTCTTGCTGTAGTTTGCTACTGTGCCGGAGTCGCCCTCCTCGCGGAGGGCGTGGATAGAAATCGTATGTCTTTTTGGTTACGTATCCTGCCACATAAGGTCGCCCTCCTCGCGGAGGGCGTGGATAGAAATCCAATCGACTGCTCTGGGAGCACTGGAAAGAATTGTCGCCCTCCTCGCGGAGGGCGTGGATAGAAATTTGCCATGCTCTGTTTGCTGCTGCCTCTGCCGAGGTCGCCCTCCTCGCGGAGGGCGTGGATAGAAATCTCGTAATACTTTTGAACTTGGAATGCCTGTCGCGTCGCCCTCCTCGCGGAGGGCGTGGATAGAAATGATTGTGTAGACGTTTTGTCCACCGATTGTATCGTGTCGCCCTCCTCGCGGAGGGCGTGGATAGAAATCCAGTCAGGAACGGGGCCATGCAGATGCCCTGCGGTCGCCCTCCTCGCGGAGGGCGTGGATAGAAATCTTAAAATGCCCGGCAGCGCGACCAAACTTTATAGTCGCCCTCCTCGCGGAGGGCGTGGATAGAAATTTCCCGGGCGGCCTCTGCGGCCTTCTCTGCCCGCGTCGCCCTCCTCGCGGAGGGCGTGGATAGAAATAACCACAATCGGGATTCGGTCATCGGCAGGATCATCGTCGCCCTCCTCGCGGAGGGCGTGGATAGAAATTTCCAGCACAAATGGGTCAAGGACCCGAAGCCGTGGTCGCCCTCCTCGCGGAGGGCGTGGATAGAAATTACGAGGTGAGCGGAAAGCTAACGCAAGGGACCTGGTCGCCCTCCTCGCGGAGGGCGTGGATAGAAATTCGTGCTCCAAGCACTCCTCCTCGTCGTAAAACTGTCGCCCTCCTCGCGGAGGGCGTGGATAGAAATGTTTCGAGGGAGTATTCCTCCCACCGGTCGAGCAGGTCGCCCTCCTCGCGGAGGGCGTGGATAGAAATAAAAAATCGCGCGGGGCGCTGACGCGCCCTTTGAAGTCGCCCTCCTCGCGGAGGGCGTGGATAGAAATTCTCCCTGTCATTGCCGCCGCCAGACTAGAGCAGTTGTCGCCCTCCTCGCGGAGGGCGTGGATAGAAATTGCACTATCTGGATACGAACGGCCAGAAGTACAAGTCGCCCTCCTCGCGGAGGGCGTGGATAGAAATCCGGCGAGGAAGCTCCGCGCCCGGCAGCACCGCGCGTCGCCCTCCTCGCGGAGGGCGTGGATAGAAATCCATTCGGCCCGGTCGCGGATCAAGATTGTACAAGGTCGCCCTCCTCGCGGAGGGCGTGGATAGAAATCCGGCTACGGCAGCTATGGTGACTGCGCCGGACGTCGCCCTCCTCGCGGAGGGCGTGGATAGAAATTCATAATCATCGTCGTAACCCACTGCGGCAGTTGTCGCCCTCCTCGCGGAGGGCGTGGATAGAAATACGCCGTCAATGTAAACGTTGAAGCTGTTGACGGTCGCCCTCCTCGCGGAGGGCGTGGATAGAAATAATTTGTTGCCGTACCGCTGCCACGCCTACCGGGTCGCCCTCCTCGCGGAGGGCGTGGATAGAAATCGGGATGCTGGTGACGCTGGTCCGTTCAGCGGACAGTCGCCCTCCTCGCGGAGGGCGTGGATAGAAATCAGTACAAGAGTAACACAGAAATGAAAAGAAGTCGTCGCCCTCCTCGCGGAGGGCGTGGATAGAAATAGCTTGTCCAGTGCCAGCACAAAGGCGGCGGCTTGTCGCCCTCCTCGCGGAGGGCGTGGATAGAAATTTGCATATCCCTACGGTGACCCCGAAAACAAGCGTCGCCCTCCTCGCGGAGGGCGTGGATAGAAATTGGCCGACATCACCGGTATGCTGAAGCAGGTCGGTCGCCCTCCTCGCGGAGGGCGTGGATAGAAATTACAACGGCAAGGCGTGGGTGGCGATGACCGGCGTCGCCCTCCTCGCGGAGGGCGTGGATAGAAATGCCGGAGCCTTCGCCGTCGCCGTAGCCGGAGGTCGCCCTCCTCGCGGAGGGCGTGGATAGAAATTGAACTTTGCCTTTAGGATTGCGTGATTTATGGGTCGCCCTCCTCGCGGAGGGCGTGGATAGAAATTGCGAGAAGTTCGGCGGGGGTGAAGTTCCCGCTTGTCGCCCTCCTCGCGGAGGGCGTGGATAGAAATGGAATCAGCTACGATTCCGTATCTCACCCGGTGCGTCGCCCTCCTCGCGGAGGGCGTGGATAGAAATCGGGAGGACACCCGCTATCTGACCCACTACATCGTCGCCCTCCTCGCGGAGGGCGTGGATAGAAATTCTACCAACTCCGAATCCACCATCTGCCGAGTACAGTCGCCCTCCTCGCGGAGGGCGTGGATAGAAATCACTCTGGAAGCGTCCTACCTCATCATAGAGCGCGTCGCCCTCCTCGCGGAGGGTGTGGATAGAAATCTGTCTGAGCTTCAGCGGATTCCGCACATCGTAAGTCGCCCTCCTCGCGGAGGGTGTGGATAGAAATAGCATCGACTTGAGGTAGGTGCCGGATTCTGCGGTGTCGCCCTCCTCGCGGAGGGTGTGGATAGAAATAGAATGCCTACGGCTACGATGAGATCACCGCCGACGTCGCCCTCCTCGCGGAGGGCGTGGATAGAAATCATGTGAGCCTCCTACTTGCTGAACGTCAGGAAACGTCGCCCTCCTCGCGGAGGGCGTGGATAGAAATCAAGCAGTAGTGCAGCTAGTGCAAGCGCTCTGGGTCGCCCTCCTCGCGGAGGGCGTGGATAGAAATCGACATTGTGACCGATGCTTTGACGGCCTTCGGGGTCGCCCTCCTCGCGGAGGGCGTGGATAGAAATTGAACTTCATCGTCCAGATGGGCATCGATATACTGTCGCCCTCCTCGCGGAGGGCGTGGATAGAAATTGGTTTGATTCACCCCGGCGGGGCGTTGGGATCGGGTCGCCCTCCTCGCGGAGGGCGTGGATAGAAATTGAACTTCATCGTCCAGATGGGCATCGATATACTGTCGCCCTCCTCGCGGAGGGTGTGGATAGAAATAGTTCGCCGTTTTCGGGAACCAGCAGAAGCTCACCGTCGCCCTCCTCGCGGAGGGCGTGGATAGAAATCCTGAATGGCTGGCAGTTATCTTTATGATCGCCGGGTCGCCCTCCTCGCGGAGGGCGCAGGTAGAAATCGACACAAAAATATGGTAAACTCTTATTAAGTTGTTGCCATGCGCTCTCTAAGGAACCGAGTATTTTGACCTACAATTCCGTCTCTTAAAGACGTTGGTTGAAATCAGTTTGTGTTCCCCGGTGCATTCTTCGACTTGAAGTCGCTCCTATTTGAGGGGTGTGGATAGAATAACATAATAATCATATCGCGGTTCTCAAAGGCGTAACCAAGACGTCCTCTTCACCGAGGGCGCAGATAGAAATTGTCACAACCACGCCGGTCTTTTCAGCATCAAGGTTGCCCTCCCCGCAAAGGGTACGGATAGAAATCAGTTTCCACCTCGAATCGGGCATCGCCACAATTTTTCCAAAAAGGAGTTTTCCATGCATACCGTTCCCCTTACCCATCAGCTCGTCACCATCCAGGACGACTTTGACCTCGACAAAATCATCGAAAGCGGCCAGTGCTTCCGGCCGCAGAAACTGGCCGACGGGCGCTACCGTTTTCTTTCCGGCGGCGCACTCCTTTATCTGACTCCGCTGGGCGCTGGGCAATACGACGCTGCATGGTATGGCTCAGATTGGGAGTGCTGGGCCAACTACTTTGATTTGGGCCGGAACTATGCCGCGCTGCGGTGCAGCTTGGCGGGACAGAGCAGCTATCTGGACAAATCGCTCGAATTTGGGCAGGGCATCCGAATCCTGCATCAGGACCCATGGGAAATGCTCATCACCTTTCTTATCTCCCAGCGCAAGAGCATTCCGGCCATCCGCACCGCCGTAGAACGCCTTGCCCGGTGCTGCGGCGAACCGCTCAGTGCCGAAGGCGATGAAGTCTTCCTCTTCCCCACCCCGCAGCAGCTCTGCGGCCTCTCTGGAGCGCAGCTGATGGGCTGTGGTCTGGGCTACCGCACCCGTTACATCCAGAACGCTGCCGCACAGGCTTCCAGCGGCACACTCGACCTCGGTGCTCTGGCAGCGCTGCCCGACGACGCTCTCTTTTCCCGCCTCCTCGAGCTGGACGGCGTCGGCAAAAAGGTAGCAAACTGCGTCTGCCTCTTTGGCTATGGCCGTACCGCGATGGCTCCCATTGATGTTTGGATACAGCGACTCATTGATGAGGAATTCGGCGGCCGCGACCCTTTTCCTTCCTATGGTCAGCAGGCTGGCATCGTACAGCAGTACCTGTTCTACTACAAGCGCAGCACCCGCCGCAGCGTCGCTCACAAAAAATAAAAAAGTTATTGACAACTCTCCTTTTGGCTGGTATAATAATATGCGTCGTCAGGAATGACACGCCAGCTATGGGGGATTAGCTCAGCTGGGAGCCCAAGGCACTCGGTTACACACCCCAAAGATACAATTAAATAGAAAATTTCTTGTTTGAGCATTCTCTTTCCAGAAGCTACCACTTCTGGAAAATTATGGGGGATTAGCTCAGCTGGGAGAGCGCTTGCATGGCATGCAAGAGGTCACCGGTTCGATCCCGGTATTCTCCACCATCTGTTCAAACAAGAATTTATGTAGCACTGTTGATTTTCAACAGTGCTTTTCTTTTTGTCCAAGCGGATTTTTTAGAAGAATCCGCTAACGTTGCCTGATTTTCGAGATTTGCAGCCGATCCATAGTGTGACCCCCCATTCTTTGGTGTTTCGTTGTTTTTCAAAAATGTTGTTTGTTGTCCGACCGTTCAGCAGGCGGTCGAATCAATCCCTTCAAAATACTGTGAGAGGTTAAAGTTAAAGCTGACGCTGATTTGATACCCGCGATAAACGTCCACCCTGCGAATGAGCTGGTTGACGATCATCTTCTTCGCTTCAAAGGTGGCATGGTCATAGAGGTCTGCGTAAGAGATCAGTTCTTCGTACTGCTTTGCCACTTCCTCCATCAGTTCAGTGGTCTTTTCCAGTTCTGCGCTGACAGATTCGCAGAGGGCTTCTGCCTCCTTGAGTTTTTCTTCCTGCGTTGTGATCATCTCCGCAAGGATCTCTTTCGGCAAGGCACTTTCACCCTTGATGCAGGCCAGAATCTCAGCTTTCAGAGAAAGCAGGTCTTTTTCTGCCTTGTTCCGCTGTGCCTGAAGCGTTTGCAGGTGGCTTTTGCGCTCAGAAAGCTCCCGTTCGTAACGCTTTGTGATGAGCTGTTCTTTCGGGATGCCCTTCATCCGGGCGAAAATCTGGCGTACCAGCTTGTCGATAATCTCGTCCAAAATGTGTACGGTGTAGCCAGTCTGTCCGGTGCATTCCGTCTGCTTGCGGAGTTTGCCGTAGCAGGTGTATCGGACACGCAGAGTATCATCCAACGAGCCATCCGGCAGTTTGCGCCATTTCCGGCTGGTAGTCAGTGCCAGCTTTGCACCGCAGTGTCCACAGTAGGCATTCCCTGCAAGCAGCGACTGCCCACGGGTATTCAACGGAACATGATGCTCGGCTTCTTCTGCCGCATGAGCTGAACGGCATTCCCGGATGCGCTGTGCCGCCTCAAATTGCTTCTGCGAGATGATCTGCAATTCCGGCATCACCTCAGACCGAGCTTCACCACAGCGGAGAACGCCCGTGTAGGTCAGGTTTGCGACCATTCCCCGGATGCTTGCCGGATGCCAGCACTTGCCAGACCTTGCGCGATAGCCAGCGTTGTTCAGATAGGTTGTAATGCGCTGCGCACCGTAGCCCTCGTACACATACTTGTCAAAGACGATCCGCACTATGGCAGCTTCCTGTTCGTTGATGTGCAGCTCATACAGTTCGTGCTTGCGCTTGTTGATGCGTCCGCTCCGCACTAAGTCGTAACCATAAGGTGCGTTCCCACCCTTGAAGTGACCTTCCTCCACGAGCTGTCGCATACTGGTGCGGGTGCGGACTGAAGTTTTTTCGCTTTCACCGTCCGCCTGCCAGAACCGGATATAGTTCAGCAGTTTGTCGGTGTGGTTGTCGAAGCGCTGTTCACCCTCTTGGGTACTCCATACCCGGATGCCGTTCCGTACAAACCATTCCACCACAAAAGGCGTTTCATCCGCGATACGCCCGATGCGGTCGAACATGAACACCAGCAGGATGTCAAACTTGCCATTCCGGGCATAGTCCTTGATGATTTGCAGCTTGTCGCGGGCGGCGGCACGGACTTTGTGGCCAGACACGCCCTCTTCCTGTTCCTCATGGACGATGACCCAGCCCTTCGATGCAGCGAACTTGTGGCAAGCCTTTCGCTGCATGGGAAGGTCAGCTTCATGGTTGGAATTGAAATCCACCTGCTTATCGGTGGAAACGCGGTACAGACAGCATACACGATTATTCGTCATGAATATTCTCACTTTCTTTCAGTGAGATGGATGATGATTCAGTTGTCAAAGAACATCTGGGAGCAGTTCCCTGGTTGACCCGAACACCGCTTCCATCCCCAGTATAGCGTATAACGTGTGTTTCGTCTATACCTTTCAGCTTGCTTTCTTCGTATAACTTGTGGCAAGCAGGATGTCGCGGACACGCTCAAAGGTTTCGGTATTGGCTTCCTTGGCAAAGCTGAGGACGACCGGATAGCCGTTGATCACCAGATACTGCTTGTTGGGGTCGTTGTCCAAGGGGATGTTGGTTGCGAGCTGAGAAAACTTTTCTGTCATTGCATCACCGTTCCTTTATTTTTCTGTTTCTTTTCGATTCATCTGCCGATCATCCAATCAGTTCTTTCAGCCGTTCCAACTTCTCCTGTGCTATCTCCTTGCGGAAGCTGACCCCGATGCAGGAAATAGGAACGCACATTTCCAACAGGCGGTCGTAGATGCGGGCATGGGCGGTATCCTGCGGATGTCGAATCTCGTCCGACGTCAGATTAGTGGTAACGATCAGGGGCTTCCGGCTGCGGTAGCGACTGTCTACAATGTTGTAGATTTGTTCCAGCGCATACTCTGTGCTGCGCTCCATCCCGAAATCGTCAATGATAAGCAAAGGATAGCGGCACAGCCTGTCCACGACCTCATTCCGCCCGGAAAAGCTGTTGTTCATCTCGTTCAGGATGTGAGCAAAGTTAGTCATGTGCACAGGCACTTCCTGCTCCATCAGAGCGTTTGCAATGCACCCGGCAAGGAAACTCTTACCGGTGCCAACACCGCCCCAGAACAGCAGCCCGATGTTCTCTGTGCGCATGGTTTGCCACTGTTCTACATAGCGGTGTGCATGGTACATCTGTGGGCTACGCCCATTGTCGTTTGCAAATGTCCAATCCTGCATCGCAGAATCCGAGAAGCCGTCTGCTTTCAGCCGCCGCACAAGGTCGAGATGCTTCTGCTCCTTAACAGCTGCTTCCTGCTGTTCCCGTTCGGCTTTATGACAGGCACATTCTGCCGGATGCTTGTTCTTTCCCATCAGGACAAGACCTTTGGGAAAGAAGGCTTCTTTGGGCGTTTGGCACTTGCCGCAATAAAGCAGACCGTTGTCTCCGTGATAGTCCGCTGCATTTCTGGGCATACTGGAAACGGGGTTTTCCAAAATTTTCTCAATCGTCTTTATAGGCTTTCTCCTTCCACAAAGGTGTAGTCCGGGATGCCCGGTGTCGATTTTCGTTCTGTTTTCTGCCGTTTCGCCCAGATGCGCAGGGTGGCAGCATGGTCGGCGTACTTCTTTCCGGTAGACTGGATATAAGCGGATAGCTGCTCGATCAGACAATCCAGCCCTGCAAAGTCAGCCTTGAGCCGCTTGTACTCCTTTTCCGTCAGAAAGACATTCTGGTATTCTCCCAATGAGAGATGAGCACTGTTTGCTCTTATCAGGTGGTTATCTTTTAGGTTGTTCTTATTACGTTGGTTAGGTGTGCATTTTTGCGCAACCATACTGTGCGTTTCTGCACAATCAGACTGCGCACTGGTGCTTACTGTGACTGCGCAATTCTGCACAGTGTGCGGAACCTTGAGCAGAATATGGCTGGGTTTGGAAAATCCGCTGCGTACTCGCTCGGCAAGGTCGGTTTTTTCCAGTTCTGAAAAAGAGCGTGTCACGCTGGAGATGCAGCATCCTAAATCTTTCGCCAGATGGGAAAGCGGATAGACTACATAAATGCGCCCCTGTGAATCGACCCAGTTGTTTTTCTGTGAGAGAGTGGCACGGTCGAGTAGGAGCGTGTAGAGCAATTTTGCGGTGTGGCTCAGATTGATGTCCAAAAGGAATCGGGCATACGGCAGATATTGCGGCAGTGGCATATTGGCTTTCAAGTAGTCTGAAATAATCTTCACCTCCAATTTCTACGTCCTATCATGGTGCTTTAGGGGGCTGAGAATTGTAAGCGCAAGATTCGCCCATGTCGCCTCAAAACTCACTTTCGTGATTTTGGCCGACGGCGAACTTGCTGGAGATTTCACTCCCCAGTCCCTCGATGAAATCTGAAAATCTGTAATTTTCAGATTTGGCTCCCCATAAAAATGGCGAGCAGCCGAGATGCAGGGCATCATCGGGAAAGCATGGGAGTGCATCCCACACCCTGCACTGAACAACTATTCAACAGAGATTGGTGAATCCCTGCTGTCTGCTTGTCCGGCTTTTTGCTGTCGGTCTTTCCGCAAGCTGTTCCTGCCCGATGTACTCCGGCGTTCCGGCTTTCCTTGGTGCGCTCCTGTCATGGCGGCACTTCCCTGGAAAGTCATAGTGGCTTGCAGCTGACTATTCGGTTGTCAAGGAACACGGGCTTTCAATCATAGAATTGGAGAAAGCTCATTTCGCAAGGTACTTCCAAAATCTTTACAGATTTTTTTGCTTTCTCACAAATAGGAATCCGCAAGGGTGGTTACATATACAGTTTTTTGAAATTTTCAAAAATTCACATAGACCCACGAGGCAGAGCATCGTGGCTGGGAGATGAATTTCATCGAGCCAATCGGCAGAAACGGACGATTCTGCATGAGGGTATGGGGAGCAGAATCCCCATCAAGATGCCCAGCGCAGAAAGACCAAATGAGATTTCGAGTTACTCCGGGCGAATCTTGCCCTGATAAATGTGCAGACAGTGACCTTCGGAGAATCCAGCGTTAGCATTGAGATTGCTGGTTTCCAGCATCGATCAAGCGGTCTTTTACCGTCTGAAGATACCGGCTGGCGCGGTCAATAAAAATCAGCAGTTTCTCATTGTTCTTTGGCTCCGTAAGAATGTCTGGATATTCACGAAAACACATTTCCCACCGCCGGACAAAATCTTCCTGTGCTCCTTGAACCTCGCACATCATTGCCTCACCATTCGCCAGACTTCGAGGAGCGTACCAACTTTTAACGGCGGCTTCGATGTTTTTCTTTTCCTCCTTGCTGCGTGCAGATTTTTTCTTTTTTCCCTGAATGTCTTGTTTAAAGGTTGTCGTGAACTCGCTGATGTCCGAAGTTTTGGCAGCGGTGTTCCGTTCGGACTTTGGCTTGCGCAGCTCTTCCACAATTTCAGAACGTTTTTCCTTTGGTGCTTTTGCAATAGCAGCAATCTCACGGTCGGTTGCCCGGATCTTTCCACTCAGGATTTCTTTCTGCGCTCCGGGTACTGCCTCCTCCGCAGCTTCCACACCTTTTGCAAATTGCTCTGCACGGTAAACATAACTTTCAGACGTTCCATTCTCGGCAGCAACTTTAGACCGTGAGCCGTGCTTTGCGCGGTCTGGTTCATTTTGAACCAGACCACTTTCAGATGCCAAGGTATACTGATTGCCGTGAAACGATTTGATTTGCTTTTCCGCTTCTGCCTGCTTTCCGATCAGGAACTTTTTCTGTTCTGGGGTCAGGTTTCGCCGCCCAAGCTGATTTTTACAGATCCATGCGAGTGCTTCATAGCGGCTGGAAAATTCTTTTTCGATGACTTCAAATGGAATGAACGGATATTTCCGAAGGACTTGATAGCGCGTGTGTCCGTCAACAATGTAGCCGTTCCACGTGATGATCGGATTCAGCACACGTTCTTCTTTGAGGATGTTCATTTCCAGTTGGTGTTTTTCTTCAAATGTTGGAGGATTGATCTGACGCTGGAACTCCGGGTCAATTTTGAGTTGGCTCAGTTTTGTCATAGGCAAACCATCCTTTCTGAAATGAAATAGAATATCATTGTTCTTACGCCGTTCTCTCTACATGGTGTTCCTGCCCCTTTCCAGCGGCGTTTTCCGGCTCGCCCTTCCGGGGTCATCGCCGGGTATTCCATGCAGACGGTCATTCGATTTTCAAGGTTCATGGAATAAGTATACCGTATCCTTTTGCTGCTGAACAGGAACTATTCGTTCCGATTTTGAGGGCTTTTTTCGGCTTTTAGGGGCAAAAACCGGAAGCTTTAGTTCCGGCTAACCACTGGATCGCTTTTATCATAGCAGAAATCTCGTTGAATTTTTAGGAGGTCGCACCTCCGGTTTAGACATAAAAAACCGGAAGTATCGCCTCCGCTTTTGCATACAACTTGCTTTAGCTGCGTGCATTTCGTTTTACACAAAAATAACCGTCCGCTTCAAGTTAAACTTGAAAGCAGACGGTCCTGATTGCAAAATGATTTTCAAATTTTAGAAAGCATGTTGAGAGGTTTCATAGCATCCGCAAGCAATGCCGCCGTATATACAACGGCGACTTTTGCGCTGCAAAATGCTTGTTGGGAATACCCAAACCCGTGAACTGCATCCGCTGGATGCAGGCTGCGCAGATTACTTGCAATCGTACAAAGCGAGAATTATGCCCATTACGAAACCATGGGTAAGATGATGTCATGAATCCGATAAAAAAGGAATCATTTTTGTAGAGCAAATCTTTCCTTTCGTGTATGATGAAGTTGCATAATTCACGAAAAGTTGCCCTTCGGTTTGAAAAAGCTGGAGGGAATCAACAAAAAGCGAAAGAAGGTTTCGGAATGCAGTACGGCTATTTTGATGACAAGGAACGGGAATATGTCATCACCCGCCCGGACACTCCTGCACCGTGGGTGAACTATCTGGGAAGTCCTGAATATGGTGCAATCATCTCAAACAACGCAGGCGGCTACAGCTTTGCCCAAAGCGGTGCAAACGGGCGGATTCTGCGCTATGTGTTCAACCAGTTCGACCAGCCGGGGCGATACATCTATCTCCGGGACAACATGACCAAAGACTACTGGTCTGCTTCGTGGCAGCCGGTGGGCAAAGATTTGGCTCAGTACCACAGCGAGTGCCGACATGGGACAGCGTACACGAAAATGCGGGCAGAGTATGCAGGCATTTCCTCGGAGGCGCTCTACTATGTGCCGCTGGGCAAGACCCATGAGGTATGGGCGTTGGCAGTACGGAACGACTCCGGTGTTGCGCGGGAACTGACAGTGACGGGCTATGCGGAGTTTACCAACAACAGCAACTATGAACAGGATCAGGTGAATTTGCAGTATTCGCAGTTCATCACCCGCACAGTGTTTGAAAAAGACCACATCCATCAGCTGATCCACGGCAATCTGGATGCCGTGGAGGACGGCAAAGAGGTAGACCATAAGATTGTGGAATACCGCTTATTCGGGCTGGCTGGCCAGCCGGTCAGCGGATATTGCGGCAGCAAGGAGTCCTTCCTGGGCCGCTATCACGGCTACGGTGACCCGGTGGGTGTAGTCTCCGGCAAATTGGATGGCAGCATGAACTATAACGAAAATGCCTGTGGGGCGTTATCTGCTGTTTTGACCCTGCAGCCGGGCGAGACCAAGCATCTGGCTTTCCTTGTGGGCATGAAAGATCGTGCAGAAACGGCAGAGTTGATGGCACGGTACGCCGATCCGGCCAACATCTGCGCACAGGAACTGGCAGAGTTGAAGGCACACTGGCATAGTCAACTGGAAAATTTCCAAATCAATACCCCCAGCGCTGCCATGAACAGCATGGTCAACACATGGCATGCTTATAACTGCTTCATGACCTTTACATGGTCCCGTGCGGCTTCCTTTATTTATTGCGGTCTGCGCAATGGTTACGGGTACCGTGACACTGTGCAGGACATTCAGGGTGTGATCCATCTGGCACCGGAACAGGCAGCAGACAAGATCCGCTTTATGCTGTCGGCGCAGGTGGACAACGGCGGCGGCCTGCCGCTGGTCAAGTTCACCCATGACCCCGGCCATGAGGACACCCCGGACGATGCTTCTTATGTACAGGAGACCGGGCATCCCGCTTACCGTGCAGACGATGCACTGTGGCTGTTTCCCACTGTTTACAAGTATCTCACCGAGACCGGCAATACCGCATTTCTGGATGAGGTGATTCCCTATGCCAATCGCGGCGAGGCAACAGTCTACGCACATTTACAGCGTGCCATTGACTTTTCGCTGGAACACCTCGGCCCTCATGGGATGCCTGCCGGCCTGTATGCAGACTGGAATGACTGCCTGCGTCTGGGCGCAAACGGTGAATCCAGCTTCGTGGCGTTCCAGCTCTATCTCGCCATGTCCATCCAGAAAGAACTGGCGGCAGAAAAGCAGGATACCGCCGCAGTAGATAAGCTGATCGGTCAGCAGGAAGCATTCGGCCAGCTTGTGCAGAAACTGTGCTGGAACGAGGACCGGTTTATCCGTGGATTTACCGAAGCAGGTGAGACCATAGGCAAGCGCACAGACCCGGAGGCAAATCTCTGGCTCAATCCCCAGAGCTGGGCAGTCATCAGCGGGCTGGCTTCCAAAGAACAGGCCGACACGATTCTGAATACGGTACATGAGGGTCTGAACACCGATTACGGTGCTATGCTGATGCAGCCGCCGTATCATGCCCATGCGTTCGATGGCGCACTAGCGGTCATTTACAACGCGGGTGTCAAGGAAAACGCAGGCATTTTCTCTCAATCGCAGGGATGGCTTGTACTGGCAGAAGCACTTCTCGGTCATGGCAACCGTGCATTTGAGTATTACAAAGAAAACTCCCCCGCTGAGCAGAACGACCGGGCCGAGATCCGTAAACTGGAACCATACTGCTACGGTCAATTTACAGAGGGCAAGGACAGCCCCCACTTTGGCCGCAGCCATGTCCATTGGCTGACCGGTACGGCTTCTACCATGATGGTGGGCACTGTGGAAGGTATTCTGGGCGTACGCCCGGACCTGCATGGTCTGCGTCTGGCTCCGTCCATCCCGGCAGAATGGGATGGCTTTACCATGGAAAAGACCTTCCGTGGACATAAGCTGCATATCACAGTCCGGAATCCCGACCATAAAGAGACTGGTTGCACGAACCTGACATTGAACGGAGCAATGCTTCCGAGCAATTACATCCCCGCGGAGCAGCTCATGGCCGAAAATAAAATCGTTCTGACGATGTAAGGAGGGCAAAGATGGCAAGATTTCAGTTTTCCGGGCAGGATGGAAGCTTTACCCTGACGGATGCCGAGAATGTGACAGGTCTGGCGTTTCCAATTGCGGGTGAAAACGGTTTGAAGGACTGTGTGACCCCGAATCTGAACGGTGACAGCAAATGCGACCAGAACACCTTTGTTTTGGAGCCGACCAGCATTGAAAATCTGCACAACAACCGCAACACCCGGAATTTCTGGTGCCGGATGGAGGACGGAAGTATCTGGTCGGTCTGTGGAAGCTCTGCTGTGCAGGAGGCAGAACGTTTCAGCTCAAAGCAGGAAGAAAACACGGTTACAGCTGGGCTGATGTGGCACACCCTGATCCGTGAGGGAAAGACGGTGGGACTGCACGCCCGGACAGATTCCTTTGTGACCCTTTCCGGTGAACAGGAGATCATGCTGGTCACATTGGAAAATACGACGGATACACCTCTGCATTTCACGCCGGTAGCGGTGATCCCGCTGTATGGGCGCAGTGCTGACAATCTACGAGATCACCGCCATGTGACCAGCTTGTTGCATCGCATCCGCGTCCTGCCGAACGGCGTTGCGGTCAAGCCTACCCTTTCGTTCGACGAGCGTGGCCACCAGAAAAATCACATCACCTATTTTGCAGCGGCAAATGGTGCAAACGGAGAGTTGCCCGCCGTCATTTATCCGACCGTTGAGCGATTTCTGGGAGAAGGCGGCACCTTCCTGAATCCGGAGGCTGCCCACCATACAGTGGAGGGTGTGGCTCCCGGCACCGAGATCCATGGCAAAGAGGCTGTGGGCGGCATGGAATTTGCACCGGTCGTTCTTGCTCCAGGTCAGTCGGTGCAGTATGTGGTGCGCTTCGGCATGACCGGGAACGAAACAACGCTTCCGCAGATCTTGGCGGCCTGTGACACTGCCGAAAAGGCAGAAACGATCCTTGTCGAAGTGAAAAAGCACTGGCAGGAGCAGGTCAATGTTTCGTTTGAGACCGGCAGCCGTGAAAAGGACAACTACCTGCGTTGGATCTGTTTCCAGCCCATCCTGCGCCGAATCTACGGCTGTTCCTTCCTGCCGTATCACGATTACGGCAAGGGTGGACGCGGCTGGCGTGACCTCTGGCAGGACTGTCTTGCGCTGCTCATTATGAACCCCTCTGGTGTCCGGCAGATGATCGTGGATAACTATGCAGGCGTCCGGCTGGACGGTACGAATGCGACCATCATCGGCGAAAAGCAGGGCGAATTTGTAGCTGACCGCAACAATATCACCCGTGTCTGGATGGACCATGCCTTTTGGCCGCTGCTGACGACCGAGTTTTATCTGAACCAGACCGGTGACCTGAAGATTCTGCTGGAAAAGGCCCCTTATTTCAAAGACAAACAGATCTGCCGCGGCACCGCCCACGATGACACATGGACACCTGCGGAAGGCTGCTGGCAGAAGGATGCCGAGAGAAAACTCTATAAAGGAACTCTTCTGGAGCACATTCTACTGCAAAATCTCTGCGCATTCTACGATGTGGGCACACACAATGAGCTGCGTCTGCACAACGCAGACTGGAACGATGCACTGGACATGGCTGCAAACAAAGGCGAAAGCGTGGCCTTTACCAGCGCCTATGCCGGAAATCTGCGGAAAATCGCAGCGATCCTCGGCCAGATGCAGGAGAGACTGGATGTGCAGAAAGTGGCCGTTGCGGAAGAACTGACGCATCTGCTGGGGCATTCGGAATACTACGGGAATGCCGCACAGAAGCAGCACATCCTGAACGACTATCAGCAGCTTTGTGCCCATGCCAACAGCGGAAAAACAGTAGACCTTCCGGTAAACGCTCTTCAGGATGACCTGAACCAGAAAGCGGACTGGATGATGGAGCATATCCGTAAAACAGAATGGGTCACAGATGGTGTCGGAAATGGCTGGTTGAATGGTTATTATGACGACCACGGGGAACAGGTGGAAGGGCTTGTCTACGGCACGGTACGGATGATGCTGCCCAGTCAGGTGTTTGCCATTATGAGTGGCACCGCCGATGAGGAACAGGTGCGGGATATCTGCGCCAGTGCAGACCACTATCTCTACGAAAGAACGATCGGTGGTTACCGGCTGAATACGGACTTCCACGAGGAAAAGTTTGACCTTGGGCGAATGTTCGGCTTCGCTTACGGCGAAAAGGAAAATGGTGCTGTTTTCTCCCACATGACTGTTATGTATGCGAACGCATTGTATCAGCGTGGGTTTGCGCGGCAGGGTGCAAAAGCACTGGATACCCTGCTGGACACGGCAATGAATCTTCCTGTCAGCCGGATGTACCCCGGTCTGCCGGAGTATTTCAACAACGATGGACGTGGCCTGTACCCGTACCTGACCGGTGCGGCAAGCTGGTATATGCTGACCTTGATCTGCTGGGTCTATGGTGTACGCGGCGAACTGGGAGACCTGCTCATTGCACCTGCCTTGCAGGCAGAACAATTCGGAGAGAAAGGAGAGGTCTCCCTCTCGCTGCCGTTTGCAGACCGCAGACTGCACATCACCCTCCGGAACCCTGCACACAAACCGCAGGGCGAGTACCGTGTGATCCGTGCTTCTCTGGATGGAGCTGAACTTCCGCTGACGAATGGACGACTGCTTATCACGCAGGCTGTCCTGAATGCGCTGCCGGAAGATATGCTCCATCACATTGATGTGACACTCGCTTAAACGCTTTCGGAAAAATACAGTTCATACCCCGGTACTTTCCAACTGCAAAAGCAGGAAAGTACCGGGGTTTCTTCTTGAAAAAATATTTTTCACCACATAGAATTGAAATATTTGTCCCGGTATTTTTTTGGGGTCACTCCCACAAGGCTTTCAAACACCTGAACGAAATGGCTCTGGGAAGAAAACGCCAGATAATTGGCGATATCGATCAGGCTGGCATCCGAGTAACGCAGAAGATTCTGGGCCTTTTCGATTTTTTTCTCCCGGATGTAATCGCTGATGGAGATGCCAAGATTCTGCTTGAACACGCGGGAAAGATAGCTGACTGACAGCCCGGTATATTCCGAAAGCGTCTGTACAGTGATGCGCTCGTTGATGTGGTCATAGATGTAATCCACGCAGCGGGAAACTGGCTGCGATACGATATCGGCCTTTTTGCGCAGGGCCATCTTGCCGGTATAGTCCAGTACCATGGCGTGGTGCAGGGCGACCACGGATGCAACATCCGTGCAGGCATCTGCCCGCAGGATATAGAAGTCACTCAGGCGGTAGGCCTGTTCTGCTTCCATGCCGCCGGTGACACAATACCGGGTGACCAGGGATGTCGTGATAACAAAATGATATTTTATATTTTGAAGCGGATTTTTTGACAAAACTCCCATTCCGACCGGGTTGCTGAACACTTCGGCGGCGCAATTTTTTTGGACATATTCCATGTTTCCGTCGCGTACCGCCATGTAAAAAGCGTATTCTTCCTCCGGCGGCCGGTGCGGTTCCTGCTGTTCCGCCCGCTTTAATTCGGCTTCGACCCATTCCTTTGTGAGTTTCACACGAAAGACCTCCAACTTTTTGAATGTTTTTGTTATTGTAGCATGGATTTGATATTTTTACAATCATTTTTATAGAAACACGTTTCGGAAAACGCTATACTCATCTTACAGATTCCGCCAAGAGCGGAGCAAAGAATGGGTATCCGATAATAAATGAAGGAGTACTTGACCATGAAAAAGATTTCTCGTCGCAATTTCCTGCTGGCTTCCGGTGCCGTGACCATCGGTGCTGCTCTGTCTGCCTGCGGTGGCAGTTCTGCCGGGAGCAGTGCCAGCACGGCTGCTGGTTCGCCCGCAGCTGCCGGAGGCACCTCCGGAGGTAAGGTGCTGAACATCTGGTGCTGGAACGATGAGTTTCAGAGCCGCTTTAACGACTACTATCCAGAAGTTTCCGAAATCGCTTCCGACAAGTCCACCACTACCCTGAAGGACGGCACAGTTGTAAAATGGACGGTCAACCCCAACGCCGACAACAACTACCAGAACAAGCTGGATGAGGCTCTGCTGAGCCAGGATTCCGCTGCCGATGATGACAAGATCGACATCTTCCTGGTTGAAGCCGACTATGCACTGAAGTACATTGATTCCGGTTATGCTCTGGATATCAAAAAGGATATCGGGCTGACCGACGAGGATCTCGCCAACCAGTATCAGTATACCAAAGACATCGTTTCGGTGGACGGCAGCCAGCGTGGCACCACCTGGCAGGCGACTCCGGGCCTGTTCGCATACCGTCGCAGTATCGCAAAGGATGTTCTTGGCACCGATGACCCTGCCGAGGTTCAGAGCTATCTGTCCGACTGGGATAAGTTCGATGACGTGGCTGCACAGGCTCATGACAAGGGCTATAAGATGCTGTCCGGTTATGATGATTCCTTCCGTGTTTTCTCCAACAACATGTCGGCTCCCTGGGTGACAGGTACCACCGTTACGGTCGATGAGAACATCGTGAAGTGGATCGACCAGACCAAGGAGTACACCGACAAGGGCTACAACAACAAGTCCAACCTGTGGGACAGCCAGTGGGCGGCAGATCAGGGTCCCACCGGCAAGGTGTTCGGCTTCTTCTACTCCACCTGGGGCATCAACTTCACCCTGCTGGGTAATTCTCTGGCTACCCCTATCGCTGAGGGCGGTAAGGAAGAAGTGGGCAACGGCATCTACGGTGACTATGCCGTATGTGAAGGCCCCATGCCATATTACTGGGGCGGCACCTGGATTTGCGGTGCAGCCGGCAGCGACAACATCGACCTCATCCGTGATATCATGCAGAAGCTGACCTGTGACGAGGCTATCATGAAACAGATCACCATGGATACGCAGGACTACACCAACTGCGAGAAAGCCATGGAAGAAATCGCCAACAGCGATTACAAATCTGACTTCCTGGGCGGCCAGAACCATATTGCTCTGTTCGCAGAGGCCGCAAAGAAAATTGATATGTCCAATGCTGGCCCCTACGATTTGGGCATGAATGAGAGCATCCAGAATACGTTCAAGGATTATTTCACCGACAATGTGGATGAAGACACTGCAAAGGCAAACTTCGAGACCTCTATCAAGGAAAAATACCCTGAGCTGACCGATGTTGTCTGGCCCGCCTGATCCGTACAACAGCTTCAAAACAGGAGGACGAGTAGAACACTCGCCCTCTTTTGTGAAGGAGGGACTTTCCTATGGAAGGAAAAGTGAAAAAGAAAGGTTCTATCAGCTACGCAAAATGGGGATACATCTTTATTGCACCGTTCTTTCTCATCTTTGCGGTATTCCAGCTGATCCCCATGGCATCGACCATCTATTACAGCTTTTTTGAATATTACCGCAGTGGTCTGAAAGTCATTGGTCCGACCTTTGTGGGGCTGAAAAACTACATCACTCTGTTTGCGACAGATCTGCCCAAGTTTTTTGGCAACACACTGATCCTGTGGATCATCGGCTTCATCCCGCAAATCGTGGTTTCTCTGGTGTTGGCCGCATGGTTCACTGACCTGCGCCTGAAGCTGAAGGGTCAGACCTTTTTCAAGACCGTCATCTATATGCCCAACCTGATCATGGCCTCGGCCTTCGCCATGTTGTTCTTCGCCCTGTTCTCGGACAACGGCCCGGTCAATGCAGTACTGATGAGCATGGGACTCATCAAGGCCCCCATCACATTCCTGACCAGCGTGTGGGGCAACCGCGGTCTGGTCGGTCTGATGAACTTCCTGATGTGGTTCGGCAACACCACCATCATGCTGATGGCCGCGATCATGGGCGTGGACCCCACCCTGTACGAAGCCGCCGAACTGGACGGCTGCACCCCGAACCAGATGTTCTGGAAGATCACCATCCCGCTGATCCGCCCCATTCTGGTGTATGTGATGATCACCTCCATGATCGGCGGCCTGCAGATGTTCGATGTGCCGCAGATTCTGACAAACGGCAAGGGCGGTCCCGACCGCACCTCCACCACCATGATCATGTATCTGAACAACCACCTGTTCAGCAAGAACTACGGCATGGCCGGTGCGGTGTCCGTGGTGCTGTTCCTCGTGTGTGCAGTGCTGTGCGTCATCGTGTACTTCTCGCTGACCAAAGAGGATGACGGCTTGAGCAAGGAGCAACGCCAGGCCCGGAAAGCCGCAAAGAAAGCAGCTGAAAAAGCTGTAAAAGGAGGGCATTGAATATGGCACACACATCGAAGGCTCACTCTGAAAGGGCATCTCTGAATGTACGCCGTGCATGGTGCTATCTGGTGCTGTTGTTCATCAGTTTCCTGTGCCTGTTCTTCTTCTATGTGCTGGTGATCAACTCCACCCGCTCACATTTTGAAATCCAGAAAGGCTTCTCGCTCTTACCGGGCAAATCACTGTTGACAAACCTGACCAATGTGCTCAACGATGCCAACATCCCAGTGCTCACTGGTGTGCGCAACAGTTTGTTTGTTTCTGCCTGCTCGGCGGCACTTAGCGTCTACTTCTCTGCTCTGACGGCTTATGGTATCTATGCCTATAACTTCAAGTTCAAGAAGGCCGCCTTTGCTCTGATCCTGCTCATTATGACCATGCCGACGCAGGTCTCTGCACTGGGTTTCCTGCAGCTGATCACCAAAATGGGCCTGAAGAACAGTTTTATCCCACTTATCATTCCCAGCATTGCAGCTCCGGCTGTGTTCTTCTTCATGAAGCAGTATCTGGATTCCAGCCTGCCGATGGAGATCGTGGAAGCGGCCCGCATCGACGGAGCCGGAGAGTTCTATATCTTCAATAAGATCGTGCTCCCAATCATGAAGCCCGCGCTGGCTGTGCAGGCCATCTTCGCCTTCGTGTCCAGCTGGAACAACTACTTTATCCCCGCATTGGTGCTGGATACTGCTGACAAAAAGACCCTGCCCATCCTGATTGCACAGCTGCGCAGTGCAGACTTCCTCAAGTTCGATATGGGCAAGGTGTATATGATGGTGGCTATCGCTATCCTGCCCGTTATCATCGTTTACCTGCTGCTGTCGAAGTTCATTGTCCGCGGCGTGGCACTTGGCGGCGTGAAGGGCTAATACAAGACATCCGCATCATTTTTTCTCCTTCATCATCATCTGTTGAAACATCTCAATAGGCAACAAGCAGCTCATGGTTTCCATGGGCTGCTTGTTGTTTATATCTGTGTAAATGTTTATGCAAGCGGTAAAAGTTTTGCCATACATCTTTTGTAGACGAGGCTTTTTGCCGTTACAACGTAAATCATCATCTATCCCTACAGCTTTGTGTGGGGTGTGCAACCGCGTGGTTCGGGAGAGCGCTTGCATGGCATGCAAGAGGTCAGCGGTTCGATCCCGCTATTCTCCACCAAAAAAGCACTGTACTTCGCATGAAGTACGGTGTTTTTCTTTTTTCGAGGCCAAATTTTTGGGGATGCATTGAGTTGCCTGCATGTCTTTTGGGCTTTTGCGGAAAACCGGGATGTTCCCTCAGATAAGCGGGTCTGCCTCATAACAAAAGAGACCGCGGTACAGCAAGCTGCTGCACAGCGGTCTCTTCTTCTTTTTTAGCTCCGCGGGATGGCCATTCGTCGCTCTGCTTTCTTTACGAGCCATGCTCCCGCCCATCCACAGGCAGCTCCCAAAATGACACCACCCAGAATATCCGTCGGGTAATGGACACAGAGGTACATCCGCGAGAATGCGATGAGAACACCTACCGGCAGAGCCGCCATCGCCCACTGCTTTTTCCCGGCCAGCCAGAGGGCTGTCACCGAGGCGAAGGACGCCGCCGTATGGCCCGAAGGGAAGGAGAAATCGTCCGGGTGCGGGATAAGCAGCTGTACCTCCGTGAGGATGTCGCATGGACGGACGCGGGCCACCAGCGGCTTGAGAAGAAGATTGCAGAGGACAGCGTCGATGAGGAGCGCCGCTGCCAGCACGCAGCCGACCCGCCGCGTTTTGCGGAACACCAGCAGCAGCGCTGTCAGCGTCACCCAGAGAATACCGGAGTCTCCCAGACGGGTAATAAAACCCATGCTTCCATCCAGCATGGGGCTGTGCAGGGATTGCAGGGCGGTCAGGAAGGTGAGTTCGGCGTTCATAAAGCTTCCTCTTTCTCGTTTCGTTGTGTACAGGATACCAGAAGTTTATGAACAGAAAAGCACAAAGTCTTAAACAGTAGTTAAAACAGTCAGCCCCGCCGCTGAGTTTTGCAGCATTTCAGTTCCCGGCGTTCCTGATCGATAAGGGAAAAATCAAAAAGAAAAGCCGACTGAGAATACCTCTCGGTCAGCTTTTTCTATGCCGGTGGTGGGGGTCGAACCCACACGTGTTATTAGCACAAGGGATTTTGAGTTTTTGTCCTCATCTTCCATCTGGTGTCATCCAGTGATATTTAGTGATATCTGGTTTCCACTGTGCAAAGGCAAAATTCACGCCTCAACGAACAATAATTTGAAATATCCACGATTTT
>ERZ780218.742-NODE-742-length-26513-cov-5.371532_pt1 | contig 26513 bp, 17 predicted proteins | sample MGYA00510975_ERZ780218 | MGnify/ENA primary metagenome ERZ780218 (study PRJEB29588, sample SAMEA2152063) | human gut metagenome | biome: human gut; feature: human-associated habitat; material: faeces | place: Denmark | collected 2008/2010 ... | reverse complement strand
GGTAGAGGTCGTTGAGGTCAGAGGTGGCGAAGCGGCCGCCGTCCAGCTGCACCATGGGGCGCAGCTCGGGGGGGATGACGGGCAGCACGTCGATGATCATCCACTCGGGCTTGTTGCCGCTCAGGCGGAAGGCATCCACGACCTCCAGGCGCTTGACGATGCGCGCCTTTTTCTGACCGCTCGCACCCTTGAGCTCGGCGTGGAGCTGCTCGGAGAGCGCCTCGAGGTCGATCTGCTGCAGGAGCTTCTTGACGGCCTCGGCGCCCATGCCGGCGTCGAAATCGTTCTCATACTTCTCGCGCATATCGCGATACTCTTTTTCGCTGAGGATCTGGTTGCGGATCAGCGGCGTCTCGCCGGGATCGGTGACGATATAGGCCGCGAAGTACAGCACCTTCTCCAGAATACGGGGGCTGATGTCGAGCAGCAGACCCATGCGGGAGGGGATGCCCTTGAAGTACCAGATGTGGGAAACGGGCGTCGCCAGCTCGATGTGGCCCATGCGCTCGCGGCGCACCTTCGCGCGGGTGACCTCGACGCCGCAGCGGTCGCAGATCTTGCCCTTGTAGCGGATCTTCTTATACTTGCCGCAGTGGCACTCCCAGTCCTTGGTCGGCCCGAAGATACGCTCACAGAACAATCCGTCGCGCTCGGGCTTGAGGGTGCGGTAGTTGATGGTCTCGGGCTTTTTGACCTCGCCGTGGGACCACTCACGGATCATTTCGGGAGAAGCAATACCGATCTTGATGGCGTCAAACGTTGCGTAACTCATAATTCATGCTCCTCCTTTTCTCAATACTCGTCTTTGTCGTCGGCAAGGTCGGCCTCGACCTCGTCGTCGGGAACGTATTCAAAGCCTGCGTCCTCCAGCTCCGCCTCGTCAGCGAACGGGTTGCGGCTGCGCTCGTCGTCTGCATCCATGCGGGCGAGGTTGAAGGTGTCGAGCGCATCCTCGTCCTCCTTGAGCTCGATCTGGTTGCCGTCGCGGTCGAGCACCTGAATGTCGAGGCAGAGAGACTGCAGCTCCTTGACCAGGACCTTGAAGGACTCCGGCACGCCGGGCTGCGGGACATTGTGGCCCTTGACGATGGCCTCGTAGGTGCGCACACGGCCGGTCACATCGTCGGACTTGACGGTCAGGATCTCCTGCAGCGTGTAGCTCGCGCCGTAGGCCTCGAGCGCCCAGACTTCCATTTCGCCGAAGCGCTGGCCGCCGAACTGCGCCTTGCCGCCGAGCGGCTGCTGCGTGACAAGGGAGTACGGGCCGGTGGAACGGGCATGGATCTTATCGTCGACCAGATGGTGCAGCTTGAGGAAGTAAACGTAGCCGACCGTGACCTTGTTGTCAAAGCGCTCGCCGGTGCGGCCGTCGTACAGCCAGTTCTTGCCGTCCACGATGCGCAGCTGTCCGGCCTTCTGCCACTCCCGCACCTGGGCCTTGTCCTCCATCTCCTCGGGAGACAGGGGGCGGATGCCGTTCTCGGCGGTCTCGTCGGGCAGGTAGAGCTGCTTGCCGATGAGGGGCTCATCCACGCACCCCTCCCGGGCCAGGCCGGCCATCTTCAGGCACTCCTGGATGTCGGCCTCGGTGGCGCCGTTGAAGATGGGGGTGGCCACCTTCCAGCCCAGGGCCTGGGCGGCGTAGCCCAGGTGGACCTCCAGCACCTGACCGATGTTCATACGGGAAGGCACGCCCAGGGGGTTCAGCACGATGTCCAGGGGGGTGCCGTCGGGCAGGAAGGGCATATCCTCCTGCGGCAGAACGCGGGAGACGACGCCCTTGTTGCCGTGGCGGCCTGCCATCTTGTCGCCGGGCTGGATCTTGCGGCGCTGCGCGATGTAAACGCGCACGACCATGTTCACGCCGGGGCCGAGGTCGTCGCCGTTCTCGCGGGAGAACACCTTGGCGTCGACCACGATGCCGCTCTCGCCGTGCGGCACCTTGAGGGAGGTATCGCGCACCTCGCGTGCCTTCTCGCCGAAGATCGCGCGCAGCAGGCGCTCCTCCGCAGTCAGATCGGTCTCGCCCTTGGGCGTGACCTTGCCGACGAGAATATCGCCGGCGTGGACCTCCGCGCCGATGCGGATGATGCCGCGCTCGTCGAGATCCTTGAGAGCGTCCTCGCCGACGTTGGGAATGTCGCGCGTGATCTCCTCGGGGCCGAGCTTGGTGTCGCGTGAGTCGAGCTCATACTCCTCGAGGTGGATGGAGGTATACAGGTCCTCGCGGACAAGGCGCTCGTTGAGGAGCACCGCGTCCTCGTAGTTGTAGCCCTCCCACGTCATGAAGCCGACGAGGATGTTGCGTCCGAGCGCCAGCTCACCCTGATCGGTGGCAGGGCCGTCCGCCAGCACGGTGGGGTCGACGGTCTCGCCGTTTTCATTGACATACTTGCCGTGCACGCGCTCGCCGACGTCGACGATCGGGTGCTGGTTGATGCAGGTGCCGTGGTTGGAGCGCAGGAACTTGGTGAGCTTGTATTCCTTCGTCTCGCCGTTGTCGTAAGCCACGGTGATGGCGCGGGCGTCCATCTTGGTCACGACGCCGTCGCCCTCGGCGAGGACGGCGACCTCGGAGTCCATGCAGATCTTGTGCTCCATGCCGGTACCGACGATGGGAGCCTCGGGGCGGAGCAGAGGAACGGCCTGACGCTGCATGTTCGCGCCCATCAGGGCACGGTTCGCGTCGTCGTTCGGCAGGAACGGGATCATCGCGGTCGCGATGGAGACCATCATGCGCGGGGAAATGTCGATGTAATCGACGCGGTCGCGGTCGACCTCGACGATCTCGTCGCGGTGGCGGCAGGTGATACGCGGGTTGACAAGGCAGCCGTTCTCATCGACCGGCTCGGCCGCCTGACCGACGATGAACTGATCCTCAACGTCGGCGGTCATGTAGGTGACCTCGTCGGAGACATGGCCCGTCGCGTGATCGACAGCGCGGAAGGGCGCCTCGATGAAGCCGTATTCGTTGATGCGGGCGTAGGTCGCGAGGTAGGAGATCAGGCCGATGTTCGGACCTTCGGGGGTCTCGATGGGGCACATACGGCCGTAGTGGCTGTAGTGGACGTCGCGGACCTCCATGTTCGCGCGCTCACGGGAAAGGCCACCGGGGCCGAGCGCGGAAAGACGGCGCTTGTGCGTCAGCTCGGCGAGCGGGTTCGTCTGATCCATGAACTGGGACAGCGGGCTGGAGCCGAAGAACTCCTTGATGGCCGCGGTGACCGGACGGATGTTGATGAGGCTCTGCGGCGTCACGATGTCGAGGTCCTGAATGGTCATGCGCTCGCGGATCACGCGCTCCATGCGGGAAAAGCCGATGCGGAACTGGTTCTGCAGCAGCTCGCCCACGCAGCGCAGGCGGCGGTTGCCGAGATGGTCGATATCGTCCTTCGTGACGATGCCGTGCGCCAGCGCGTTCATGTAGTTGATGGAAGCGAGAATATCGTCCGCAAGGATGTGCTTGGGCGCAAGGCGGTCGGCGTTGTCGCGGATGGCTTCCTTGAGCTCCTCGCCCTCGTACTTCGCCAGCAGCTCCTCGAGCACGCTCTTGCACACGCGCTCCTTGATGCCGCACTCGGCGACGGGGTCGAAGTCCACGAAGCGGGAGAGGTCGACCATGTTGTTCGAGAAGACGCGCAGCGTCTTGCCGTCGAGGTCGAGCGTCACGTCGTTGACGCCGATGGCGTCAAGCTCGCGGGCCTCGTCGCTGGTCATGACATGGCCGGCGTCGAAGAGGATCTCGCCCGTGCGCGGGTCGGCGACGGGATAGGCGAGCTTCTGGCCGTGGATGCGGGTCCACAGGGAGAGCTTCTTATTGAACTTGTAGCGGCCGACCATGGACAGATCATAGCGGCGCGGATCGAAGAAGAGGTTCTTGATGAGGCCCTCGCTGGCCTCGACCGTGGGCGGCTCGCCCGGACGGAGCTTGCGGTAGATCTCCAGCATGGCCTCCTCATAGGTCTTACAGGCGTCCTTCTCCAGCGAGACCTTGATGCGGTCGTCGTCGCCGAAGAGGTCGAGGATGCCGGTGTCGGTCTTGAGGTCGGCGTACTGCTCGGCCTGACCGCCGATGGCGCGGATCAGCTCGGTGATGGGGATCTTGCGGTTCTTGTCGATGCGGACCCAGAACACCTCGTTGGTGTCGGTCTCATACTCCAGCCACGCGCCGCGGTAGGGGATCACGGTGCTGGTGAGCAGGGGCAGGTCGGTCTTGAGGTCGATCTCCTTGCCGTAGTACACGCCCGGGGAGCGGACGATCTGGCTGACGACCACGCGCTCGGCGCCGTTGATGACGAAGGTGCCGGACTGGGTCATGAGCGGGAAGTCGCCCATGAAGATCTCCTGCTCCTTGATCTCCTGCGTCTGGTTGTTGTACAGCCGCACATTGACCTTGAGCGGAGCGGCATAGGTGGCGTCGCGCGCCTTGCACTCCTCCACGTCGTACTTGGGGGCCTCATCCATCTTGTAGCCGATGAAGCTCAGCTCAAGATTGCCCGCGTAGTTGGTGATCGAGGCGACGTCGGCGAACACCTCCTGCAGTCCCTCGTCGAGGAACCACCGGTAGGACTTCTTCTGGAGCTCCAGAAGATTCGGCATCTCCATGATCTCCTCATGTCGAGCGAAGTTTTTGCGAAGGGTCTTGCCGTACATCTTGTCTTTGGCCATTTTTGCTCTTCACGCCTTTCCTTTCCCGCCGGTCTGTCTCCGGCGGGGAATGTATTGGTGTGCCGTGCGACACGCACGGCTTTGTTGATAGAAATGTCACATTTGCTCTTGTGCTTTTTTGTTTCCTGTGCTATCCTTGTGGCAATGGGTGAGGGTTCGCTTTGCGCATACTCTCACATATAAGCGCCTTATTTTATCAAAGTCAAGCGCGCAAGTCAAGTGCTTTCCGCAAAAAAACAGCAGCTTTTTCAAGCTGCTGTTTCTTTTTTGTTTATTTCTCCTGCTCCTCAGGCGTTTCCTCCTCCGGGAGCCGTGAGACCAGCGCCCATTCCACGCGGCGTTCGTTGAAGCTCTGCACCTCGATGTGCAGGCCGCAGGCGTCCACCGTGAACTGGCTGCCGTCCTCGGGAATGAACGAGAGCTGGGCAAACACCAGTCCGCCGAGCGTGTCGGACTCCTCGTCCTCGGGGAACTGCACGCCCGTCGCCTCGGCGACGCGCTCAAGCTCGCACGAGCCTGCCACGCGCCAGAGATTGTCGCCCACCTTTTCGATGTCCTTTTCCTCCTGCGGGTCGAACTCGTCGTAGATGTTGCCGACGATCTCCTCGAGAAGATCCTCCATCGTCACCAGGCCGCTCGTGCCGCCGTACTCGTCCACCACGATGGACATGTGCACCTTCTTGCTCTGCATATCGCGGAACAGCACGTCCGTGCGCACGGACTCGGGCACGAAATACGCGGGGCGCAGCAGCTCACGCATGGGCTTGGGCGCTTCCGCCTGCGCGTTGAGCAGATACTCGCGCGTGGAGAGGATGCCGATGATGTCGTCCGCGTTCTCCTCGTAGACCGGGAAGCGGGACAGGCCGGACGAGCGGATCGTCGCGAGGATCTCCTCGCGCGTGTCCTCGACCCACAGCATCACCATGTCGGTGCGGTGGATCATCACGTCCTCGGCGGTCGTGTTGTTGAATTCAAAGATGTTGTCAATGAGCTCCTTCTCATTGGACTCGATCGCGCCGCGCTCCTCGCCGAGGTCCACCATCATGCGGATCTCGTCCTCGCTCACGTCCTCCTCATCGGCCTTGGGGTCGATGTGCAGCAGGCGCAATACGCCGTTCGTGGACTTGGAGAGCAGCCAGATGACCGGTCGGAACACCGTTGCTACGCTCGTCACCGCACCGACCGTGAAGCGGGCGACCGCTTCGGTCTTTTTCATGGCGATGCGCTTGGGCACCAGCTCGCCGAGCACAAGGCTGAAGTACGAGAGCACGATGGTGATGAGCACCACCATGATCGTGTTGAGCGTCGAGGTGGGAATGGCCGTGAAGCCCTTGTCCACCGTCAGCCAATGCACGAGCGGATCGGAAAAGCTGTCCGCCGCGAAGGCCGAGGACAGGAAGCCGGCGAGTGTGATGGCGATCTGAATGGCGGAAAGAAAGCTGTCCGGCGCCTGCATGAGCACAAGCAGCTTCTTCGCCTTTCGGTCGCCCTCCTCCGCCTGCTTGCGCAGCTTCGTTTCCGAAAGCGAGATGACCGCGATCTCAGCCGCGGCAAAGAATGCGTTGATAAGAATAAGTATGACCAGTACCAGAATTTTCGGCAATAACGGGTCAGCAGGGTCCAAGTAGATAACCTCCTAAGCATCCGGCCTGTTGAGATTGGCTGCTCGCGCAGCGCAGACCGGTTTAGCGTAGGATAACATATTCCCGTCGAAATTGCAACGGATTCTTTTCTGCGGATGAAAAATCCGTTTTTTTCGCCATCGGTCAACAGGGGCAGGCACAGGAAAGAGCGGTTTGCGGCGGCCTTCGCCGCGCAAACCGCCGCTTTCCCTCACCACGGCACAAGCGCGTCGTGTACGGCGCAGAGCGCCGCGTCCTCGTCGTCCCGCTTCACCAGCAGCGTGACGCGCTGCTCGCCCTCCTCGAGTCCGAGGACCGTAATACCCGCCGTCTCCAGCGCAGAGACCGCCGCACGGATCGCCGCGAGCGACGGCAGCGCGCGCCCGATGGCCGTCACGCGCGTGACCTCCCCGCAGCGCGAGCGCGTGACGCCCGTGACCTCCCCGCTCTCCGCGCGGGGCACGACGAGCGTGCCGACGCTCCCCTCCTCGCACGAGCGCACCTCGACGGTCACGCCGTGCCTTGCCGCCAGCGCGACCGAACGGTCGTGGAGCACCTGCGCGCCGTTCGCGGCGAGGCGGAGCATCTGGTCGCAGGAAACGGCGGCGAGCCGCCGCGCCGTCGGGCACACGCGCGGATCGGTGGTATAAACGCCGTCCACGTCCGTATAAATGATACAGCGCTCCGCGCCGAGAAAGGCCGCGAGCGCCACGGCGCTCGTGTCGCTGCCGCCGCGCCCGAGCGTGGTGACGTCGCCCGCCGCGTCGACGCCCTGAAAGCCTGCCGCGAGCACGACGCGCCGCTGCGCCAGCTCCTGCCGGATGCGCTCCGCACCCACGCTTCTCACGTTCGCGCCGCCGTGCGTGCCGTCCGTCCCGACCGGCACCTGCCAGCCGGAGAGCGAGACTGCCGGCACACCGAGCGAGGCAAGCGCGATCGCGCCGAGGGCCACGCTCGCGGTCTCCCCCGTGGCGAGCAGAGCGTCCAGCTCACGCGGCGGCGGCTCTTCCGTCAGCTCGCGGGCGCGCGCGAGCAGCGCGTCGGTCGTGTCGCCCTGCGCGCTGAGCACGACCACCACGTCGTCCCCCTGCTCCCAGGTGCGCCGGACGATCCTCATGGCGCGCAGCAGCCGCTCGCGGTCACGCACGCTGCTGCCGCCGAATTTCTGTACGATAAGGCCCATAGCAGCCCCCTTCTCTTCCCAGCAAAAAAATGAGTCGGCAAACTGCAAGCAGTCTGCTGACTCATTGTATGCCGTACCCTCCCCGCGGGTTCAGCCCGCAAGGATCTCAAACTTGACCACGCCCGCCGTCTCTGCGGCGCTGGCGATGAGCTCCTCGAGCGATTCGCGCATATCGCTCGTCTCCGCCGAGATGGTCACGGCGGCGCAGCCGTTTGTCGGGATGCTCTGGTTGATGGTGAGTATATTTGCGCCCGAACCGGCAAAAATAGAAAGAACGTTGCTCAGCACGCCCGGATTATCCTTGAGCAGAGCGTAGAACGTGATGATGCGTCCGGTCTTCATGTCGTTGAAGGGCTGCACGCTGTCGCGGTACTTATAAAAGGCGCTGCGGCTGATGCCGACCTGCCTCGCGGCCTCGCCCGCCGTGCTCACCTCGCCCGCGTGAAGCATCCGCTTGGCCTCGGCGACCTTGAGAAAGATCTCCGGCAGCGCATCCGCAGCGACCAGATAGAATTTTGTCTTTTTCCCCATATCTTGTTCTCCTCTCGTGAGCATTTGTCCTTTTATGGAGATATGATACCATAACGATCCACAGAGAGCAAGTAGCTTTTTCCTATAACATTCGACAGGAAGGAGGCCGGTCTTTTTGCAGAGCGAACAAAAAAAGGAGTTTTTGCTCACCGGCGCCTATTATGCCGTGCTCGCCGCAGCGCTCTATCTCTTTCTCCGCTATCTTCTCTGGTGGCTGCTGCCCTTTCTTCTCGCGTTCGCCGCGGCCCGCGCGATGGAGCCGGTCATTCTCCTCCTGCGGCGGACCGTTCATTTCAAGCGCGGCTTCTCCGCCGCGCTGCTGACGCTCTTTCTGCTCTTTCTTCTCGGCGGTCTCCTCTCGCTGCTCCTCTCGGCGCTTTTCACCGAGGCGACCGCCTTCCTCACCCAGCTCCCGACGCTGCTCGACGCGCTGCCCGCGCTGACCGGCGGACTGCTCGATCGGCTGCGCGCCTACGGCGCGCTCTGTCCTGACTGGCTGCGGGAGCTTCTGACCGCCGAGCTCTCCGACTGGGCGGCCTACGGCAGCACGGCGCTCGCCGGTCTCGCCTCCCGCGCCCTCGCCCTGCTCGGCTCGATGGCCGCCGCCGTGCCGGCGCTGGTGCTCTTCGCCGCAACAACGCTGCTTGCCGTCTTCTTCCTCGCCGCCTCCTATCCCACGCTCTGCGCGGCGGCGAAACGCCGCCTGAGTCCTCGCGCGCAGCAGCGGCTGCGCTTCTGGCGTGACGGCGTGACGCACTCGCTCACGCGCTGGCTGCGCGCGCAGGCGATCCTCTGCTCCCTCACCTTCTGCCAGCTCCTCGCCGGCTTCTGGCTGCTGGGTGAGCGCTATTCCCTGCTCGCCGCCTTTCTCATCACGCTCGTCGATGCGCTGCCGGTGTTCGGCACCGGGACCGTGCTTATTCCCTGGGCGCTTGCCGAGCTGCTGCTCGGCTCGGTGCCGCGCGGGGCCGCGCTCGTCATCCTCTACCTCTGCACGCTCACCGTGCGCAGCATCACCGAGCCGAAGCTCGTCGCCGCGCAGGCGGGGCTGCCGCCCATCGCCTCGCTCATGGCGATGTACCTCGGCGCCCGCGCCTTCGGCGTAGCGGGCATGGTGCTCTTCCCATTGCTCCTGCTGCTCGCCGCCCAAATGCTGCATACAAAAAAGGAAGGCTCGATGTGAGCCTTCCTTTTTCCGTTCAATTTTACGCCGCGGTGTTGAGCAGCCAGTTGAGGAAATCCGTTCCCCGCTCCGGCGACACCTCCTCCGATCCCTCCGGATCGGTCGGGTCGGTCGGGTCGGTCTCGCCGGCCGGAACCCAGTTGCCGTTCTCGTCGTAATAGCCCTCGCCCGGCATCGGCTCCGGCTCGACGTACTGGTGGAGCGTGCAGGGGCCGAGCATCATCAGATCGCTGAACACGCTGCCGCTGTCGTTCGCCTGAACGGGCTTGCCCGCAGGGATCACAAACGTCGGATCGGCGGCCTGCTGCGCGGCATACGCCTCGTACTCCGCCGCGCTCAGCGGCAGGAGGATCGTCGTGCGCTCATAGCCCCACGCCGCCGTCAGATTCTCGGTCGTGAAGTCGATCGCATTCACGCTCTGCACGCACTCGGCGGGACAATACTCGGTCGCGAGCTTGCCGCTCTCGGTGCAGAGGTTCACCGCCACATGGCCGTCGCACACCAGCGCGGGCGCGTTGCTCGCCGCCACCCAGACCGTCTGCACATCGGTGCAGCCCGGGCCCTGCAGAAGCCCCGTGCGGGTGCAGACCGTCACCTGCGTCATGTCGGCGGTACTCCCATTGAAATTCTGATTGGGCAGGTTCTCGTGTGCCTCGCTCATGACCTTCTTCCACAGCTGCGCGGCGGGATTGCCGTTCGCGCGGATGCTGGCGTTCCGATCGTAGCCGATCCACACCGCCGCCGTGTAGTACGGCGTATAGCCGACGAAGTAGCGGTCATAGTTGCTGGAGGTCGTACCGGTCTTGCCGGCGATGGTCATGCCGGAGAAGGCCGCCTCGGTGCCGGTGCCGCTGCGCACCACGCCCTTGAGAAGCTCATTGATCGAGTACGCGGTGGACTCCTTCATCGCCACCCACGACTCCTGCTTGTTCTCCAGCACAAGGCTGCCCTTGTTGTCGCGCACCTCGATGTAGGTGCGCGGCCTTGTATACACGCCGTTGTTGGCAAAGGCGGAGTACGCCGCCGCCATCTCGACCGTGTTCACGCCGTAGGTCAGGCCGCCGAGGCCGAGCGCTGCGGAGTTGAGATCGCTGTTGACCAGCGTGGTGAAGCCGAGGTTCTGTGTCATGAAGTCGTAGGACACGGACGGAGAGAGCGCCTCGAGCACGCGCACCGCCGTGGTATTGGTGGACACGCGCAGCGCGGTCTGGAGCGTGATAAGGCCCTTGTAGCCGCTGTAGGAGTTCTTCGGCCACGCTTTTTCCGTGCCGTTCTCGTTCGCCTGCAGGCGCACGGGATAGTCGTCGAGCACCGTCGCCGGCGTGATGACGCCGGTATCCAGCGCGGGCGCGTAGACCGCGATGGGCTTGATGGCGCTGCCGCAGGGGCGGGTGGCGGTCGCGTAGTTGAAGAGGAAGCGGCCCTCGCGCTCGCCGACGCGGCCCGCCATCGCCACGATGTTGCCCGTGGCGTTGTCGATGACGGTCATGCCGGACTGCAGCTGCTCGCCCTTGGACGAGGTGTAGGGCAGGTTGCTCGTATCGGCGTAGACCTTCTCCACGATGCTCTGCAGCTCAGGGTCGATGGTCGCGTAGATCTGATAGCCGCCGGTGTAGAGCAGCTTCTTGGCGATCTCCTCGGAATAGTTCTTCTCGCGGTGCAGCGCGTCGACCACGTCGTTGAAGACCTGCTCGACGAGATACGGATCGAACTCCTCCGCGGCGGTCTCCGCCACCTTCTCCTTCGAGCTGTCGGAGGGCACATAGTTGTCGTCCCACACGAACACCAGCGGCTCGTTGACCGCCGCCTCGTATTCCGCGTCGTCCAGATAGCCCAGCTCGTGCATCTTGTAGAGCACCAGCTCCTGACGCTCCTTGTTCTTCTCGCGGAAGGTCTTGCCGCTGTCGAGCGTGCCCCGACGGGAGGGATCGTAGAGATAGGGGTACTGCGTGATGCCGACGATGGCCGCGCCCTCGGCAACGGTCAGGTCCTTGGCGTCCTTGCCGAAGTAGTTCTCCGCGGCCGCCTGGATGCCGTAGGAATGGTTGCCGAAGTAGACGAGGTTCAGATAGAATGTCAGCGTCTCCTCACGCGAATAATTCTTATAGAAGCGCAGCGCCTGGAAGATCTCCGTCACCTTGCGCTTGATGGTCGGCTGATTGTTGCCGGTGGCGTTCTTGATGACCTGCTGGGTGATGGTCGAGCCGCCGCGCTGCGTTCCGCCGCCGGTGAGCATGGTGAGCACCGCCTTGCCCGTCGACTTCCAGTCCACGCCGTGGTGCTGGAAAAAGCGCTCGTCCTCGATGGACACCAGCGCCTGCCAAACGTGGTCGGGGATGTCGGCATATTCGATCATCGTGCGGTCCTCGCTGCCGTGGATCTTCTGCAGCTCCTTCCACTCGCCCGTGCCCTTATCCTGATAATAGATGACCGAACTCTGGTTGAGTATGATGGCGCTCATATCCACATCGAGCACCGGCTCGAGCGTGGTGTGGACATACTTCATAAAAATGCCGAAGAACATCAGCGCCGTGCAGACGCCGATGGCCAGGAGCGTACCGAGCACCTTCAGCGCCGTCATGCCGGCGCCGCTCCTTCTGTGGTTTTTTCGAGGCGCACGGGCGGCTTCGTGTTTCCCTTCCATTGCGCTACCTCCTTTTGCAAATTGAAAAAGCGGAGCTCCGCTTTGCTGTCTTTTGACAATAGGTAATTTATTGTAATACAAAATCGCGCAGATGTCAAACTTGCATTGCGCTTGGAAATGCGCTATACTATCTCCATCTCAAATACCGACTGTTGGAGGAGGACACCCCCATGAGCGAAGAATACGGCCCGAATTTCGTCACGCTGACGGACGAGGAGGGCAACGACATCGAGCTGGAATACATCGACGCGCTCGAGCACAACGGCACGACCTATATGGCTTTCTTCCCCGTTGTGGAGGAGGGCGAGGAGGAGAATGAGGATGAGTACGGCCTCATCATTCTCAAGAGCGAGACGGTGGACGGCGAGGAGATGCTCGCCAACGTCGTCGACGAGGACGAGATCAACGAGGTCTACGACCTCTTCATGGAGCAGATGATGGAGGACGAGGAGGAATAACCTCGCTTCCGACGAATTTTTCCCGCCGCTCCGCTTACAATAGCAATTACCCTGCGTGGTTCGTGATAGGCTCTTTATAAACCCACATTTCGTCATACGGGACGCCGGTACGCTCCGGTGGTTTGCAGGCCTCCCGGCCGCCTTTTGCGGCCGGACGTTGGAAGCAGTAAAACCGGACAGAGGCGACCCACCTGCAATTCATGTGCAGGTTTGGCGGGGTCTACACGGCCAACGCGGGGTAACTTTTTTGCTCCTTCATCGCTTTGCACAAAAATCAAAAGGCGATTTCTCTGTTTTATCAAGGCTCTTTTCACGGATTTTGACGAAATTTCCATTGAAATTGTTCCCGCCTTCGTGTAAAATAAATCTACAATCTATGACTGATAGCTGTAACGAAGTGCTGCGCGCACGGGCTGAAACTATCACTCCGGCAGAAACGCTGACGTTTCGGGCGAGTGACTCGCTTGGAGCGTCTTTTCTTTTTGCCTGAAGGGTTCGTCAGTTGAAACCATTTAACAGGAGGAAACCACTTATGAAGCTCATCACCAACGGACGTCTCATCACCCGCGACGCAGAGGGCCGCGGCTACTACGAGCACGGCGCGGTCGCCTACGAGGGCGCGAGGATCGCCGAGGTCGGCGAGGAGGCCGCCCTGCGCGCGAAGTACCCCGACGCCGAGATCGTCGACGCCAAGGGCGGCGTCATCATGCCCGCCTTCATCAACGCGCACACCCACATCTATTCCGCACTCGCGCGCGGCCTGTCCATCGTCGGCAACAACCCGACAAACTTCTACGAGGTCCTCGACGGAACGTGGTGGGCCATCGACCGCCACCTGATGATGGACGGCACCAAGGCCAGCGCCACCGCGCTCTACATCGATTCCATCAAGCAGGGCGTCACCACTGTCTTCGACCACCACGCCAGCTACGGCGAGATCCCCGGCACGCTGCACACCATCGCCGAGGAGAGCAAGCGTCTTGGCCTGCGCTCCTGCCTGTGCTATGAGGTCTCCGACCGCGACGGCGAGGAGAAGTGCCTGCAGGCCATCAAGGAAAATGCCGACTTCATCTCGGAATGCGAGCAGCGCAAGGATCCCATGCTCGCGGCGATATTCGGCGGTCACGCGCTCTTCACCATCTCCGATAAGACCTTCGACCGCATGGTCGAGGCCAACAACGGCCGCACCGGCTATCACATCCATGTCTCCGAGGGCATGAACGACGTGTACGATTCCCTCCAGAACTACGGCCGCCGTCCCGTCCAGCGCCTTCAGGATCACGGCATCCTCGGCCCCAAGACCATCCTCGGTCACTGCATCCACGTCAACACCGCCGAGATGGAGATCATTAAGGAAACGGGTACTATGGTCGTGAACAATCCGGAATCCAACATGGGCAACGCCATCGGCATCTGCCCCGTCCTCCAGCTCTACAAGCGCGGCATCCTCCTCGGCATGGGTACCGACGCCTACACCAACGATATGCTCGAATCCCTTAAGGTCGCCCTCTGCTCCCAGCGCAGCCAGAACTGCCTGCCGAACGTCGGCTGGTGCGAGGTCACCGATATGCTCTTCAAGAACAACGCGAAGATCGGCGCGAAGTACTTCCCCGACCAGCTCGGCGTGCTCAAGGCGGGCGCGGCGGCGGACATCATCGTGATGGATTATAAGCCGTTCACGCCGTTCTCCGACGCGAACATCGACGGCCACATGATCTTCGGCATGACGGGCCGCCAGTGCCAGACCACCATCGCCGCCGGCAAGACGCTCATGCTCGACCGTCAGCTCGTCGGCATCGACGAGGAGGCCGAGAACGCCCACATCCTGGAGGCCGCGAAGAAGCTCTGGGGCAGCCTCAATCACTGCGAGTATTAAGGAAACATTACATAGGAGGAACAACGATGTCTGAGAAAATGTATCCCATTCCGTTCGCGTCCCTGATGAACTGGGTCGTGACCGAGTACGCCCAGAGCGGCGACATCTTCGGCGTCCACAAGAAATATGAGGCCACGGGCAAGAGCCTGCCCATCTTCGGCGAGCGCATCGAGACCCCATTCGGCCCCGCCGCCGGCCCCAACAGCCAGCTCGCGCAGAACATCATCGCCGCCTACTTCGCGGGCGCGCGCTTCTTCGAGGTCAAGACCGTACAGAAGATGGACGGCGCGGACCTCGCCGCCTGCGTTCCCCGCCCCTGCATCCTCGCCGCCGACGAGGGCTACAATCAGGAGTGGTCCACCGAGCTGACCGTGGCGCAGGCGCAGGACGAGTACATCAAGGCGTGGTGCGCGCTCAAGGTCATCAGCAAGGTCTACGGTCTCGGCGATCCCGACGGGTTCGTGTTCAATATGTCCGTCGGCTACGACCTCGAGGGCATCAAGGGCCGCAAGGTCAACAGCTACATCGACAACATGATGGACGCGAGCAGGACCGCGCAGTTCAAGGAATGCAAGAAGGTCCTCGCCGAGCTGTTCCCCGCCGAGCGCGATTTCATCGCGCACATCTCCCCGCGCGTTTCGCGCTCCGTCACCGTCTCCACGCTCCACGGCTGCCCGCCGCAGGAGATCGAGCGCATCGCAAGCTATCTGCTCACAAAGAAGCACCTGCACACCTTCGTCAAGTGCAACCCCACCATCCTCGGCTACAAGACCGCCCGCAGCATTCTCGACTCCATGGGCTATGACTACATCGTGTTCGACGAGCATCACTTCAACGAGGATCTCCAGTGGGAGGACGCGGTGCCCATGTTCGAGCGTCTGCAGAAGCTCGCGGACAAGGAGGGTCTGGAGTTCGGTCTCAAGCTCTCCAACACCTTCCCCGTGGACACCACGCGCGGCGAGCTGCCGAACGACGAGATGTATATGTCCGGCCGCAGCCTCTTCCCGCTGACCATTGAGATGTGCAATCGCATCTCCCGCGCGTTCGGCGGCAAGATGCGTATCTCCTTCGCCGGCGGCGCGGAATACTTCAACTGCGATAAGCTCTTTGCCGCGGGCATCTGGCCCATCACCGCCGCAACCACCATTCTCAAGCCGGGCGGCTACAACCGCCTGCTCCAGATGGTCGAGAAGGTCGAGCCGATGGAGTACCGCGCCTTCGCCGGCACCGACTCCGCCGCCATCTCCGACCTCGCCGCCTCCGCCCGCACGAATTACCATCACCTCAAGCCCATCAAGCCCCTGCCCAGCCGCAAGTCCACCGAGCAGGTGCCCTGGCTCGACTGCTTCATCGCCCCCTGCAAGGGCGGCTGCCCCATCGAGCAGGACATTCCCGAGTACCTCGAGCTGTGCCGCAAGGGTCTTTACGGCCCCGCGCTCAAGCTCATCACCGAAAAGAACGCCCTGCCCTTCATCACCGGCACCATCTGCGCGCACCGCTGCCAGGGCAAGTGCTCCCGCAATTTCTATGAGGAGAGCGTCCATATCCGCGACACCAAGCTCCTCGCCGCGCAGAAGGGCTACAATGCCCTGATGGCGTCCATCAAGCTGCCCGAGCGCGTCGAGGGCAAGCGCGTCGCCATCATCGGCGGCGGCCCGACCGGTATCGCCGCGGCGTACTTCTGCGGCCGCGCCGGCATCGAGACCACCATCTTCGAGCGTGAGCGCAAGCTCGGCGGCGTGCCGCGCTACGTCATTCCCGCCTTCCGCATTTCCGACGAGACCATCGACAAGGACATCGCCCTGATGCTGCGCTACGGCGTTGAGGTCAAGTGCGGCAAGAGCGCTCCCTCCGTCGCGGAGCTGAAGGAAATGGGCTACACCCACATCCTCCTCGCCACCGGCGCGTGGAAGGCCGGCAAGCTCGACATTGAGGGCAACGTGCAGGGCGTCATCGAGTGGATGAAGAAGGAAAAGAAGCAGGTCAAGCCCAACCTCTCCGGCAACATCGTGGTCGTCGGCGCGGGCAACACCGCCATGGACGCCGCCCGCGTCGCCAAGCGCATGGGCGCGCACGCCACCATTCTCTACCGCCGCACCAAGAAGTTCATGCCCGCCGACGAGCACGAGCTGCAGCTCGCCATCGATGAGGGCGTGGAGTTCATCGAGCTGGCCGCTCCCGTCAAGCAGGCCAAGGGTATGCTGCTGTGCGACAAGATGGTGCTCGGCGAGCCCGACGAGACCGGCCGCCGCAGCCCCGTGAAGTCCGGCGAGCAGTTCTCCATCCCCTGCGACCTCGTCCTCTCCGCCGTCGGCGAGCAGGTCGATTCCGACCTCATGGCCGCAAACGGCATCGAGATGGAGCGCAAGGGCCCCGCGTTTGAGACCAATGTCGAGGGCGTGTACTGCGCGGGCGACGCGCACCGCGGCCCCGCGACCGTGGTCGAGGGCATTGCCGACGCCGCCCGCTTCGCCGAAGCCGTGATCGGCGCACCCTACGAGTATGAGATCCCCGCGCAGGCGTTCATCACCGAGTCCGACGCCATCGCCAAGCACGGCATCCTCAAGATGTCCGGCAAGTGCGAGGGCGAGCGCTGCCTGCAGTGCTCCACCGTCTGCGAGAACTGTGTGGACTCCTGCCCGAACCGCGCGAACGTCGCGGTCGTCATGCCCGACGAGAGCCACCAGATCATCCACGTCGACAAGATGTGCAACGAGTGCGGCAACTGCACGCAGTTCTGCCCCTATGCCAGCGAGCCCTGCCATGACAAGTTCACCCTCTTCCAGACGGCGGAGGATATGGCGGAGAGCAAGAACCCCGGCGTCCTCTTCCTCGACGCCGACCACGTCCGCGTCCGCATGGCGGAGGAGCGCGACTACGATCTCACCACCTCCGACAACGATCTGCCGGTGGACATCGAGGCGCTGATCTTCACCATCCGCGACAAGTACAGCTATCTGTTCGCGTAAGCGCAAACTTTCTTACAAGATACAGGCGCGGCCGCCGAAAAGCGGCCGTGCCCTTTTTCTTTCATATGAACACTCCCCGCAGACCGCCGCAGTCGCGCAGAGCTTCGGCGCGGGCAGCGACCTCACGGGCGAAGCCGCTCAGATATTTTCCAGCGCCGCGTGGGAGGGCGAGCCGCTCCGCGAGCGCATCCGCCGCTGCAAGCAGGTCGGCCATGATCTGCTCGGGCCGCGCGTGCTCCCAGCGCTCGCGGAGCGCGCCGATCTCTCCATCTGAGAGCGTCAGCCCCTCCCCGCCGAGGAGCGTGCGGGCGAGCGCGTTCGCCGCGGCCGGTGCGTAGAGATTCACCAGCAGCCCGCGCCAATCGGAGCAGGAGCGCTCCAGCACCGCGCGAACCTCGCCTTGCGGCAATCGCGTGAGCAGAATATTTTCCGCCGCCAGACGGGTCAGATATTGGTTGACATAATTTATTCCCAGCAGGCTCTCCGACACGCTTTGGGAAAGCTGATAGTCAATGTCACAATCAAACCGCTGCGGGAAAAAGCGGGTATCGTAGCGGCGGAAGCCCCCGCCGATGCTCCGCAGCGTATCGCGGAGCGAGCGGTTCTCCAGCGGCGGCAGCATCTCAACGACCTTTCGCCAGAGCGCGATCGTCAGCGCGGCATCCCGCTGCGCACGGCGTTGCCCATGCGCCATCTCGTCCGCAAGGTCGCACGAGAGAAGTGTGCGGATACGCGCCGCGCGATCCGCTTCGCCTCCGCCGTCCGGCTCCTCCGGCACAGCAAGGAAAAACAGCACGCCGCGCAGCAGCTCCTGCGCGGCAGCGGTCGGTACGGAGCTGCTTTCATTCGCGGTGTAGAGCGCGATCTGCCGCACGAGCAGCGCGGCAAGCTTTTCCTGCCACAGCCTCTCTTCGGCGTCCGTCAGCGGGCGCGTCAGTTCATTCGCCATCGTCCTCCACCTTTCCCGTGCGCGAAAAGCGCAGCATCACGCGGCCGTCGAGATCGGCGATACGGTCTGCGCAGCCGCCCGCCCAGCCGTTGTATAGCCGCACCAGCGCGACCGCCAGCTTCGGCAGGATGCCCTCGCCCGGCTCGATGCGCTCCGTCTCCCGCAAGGCTTCGGCGCGGCGCTCCAGCAGACGTCCGCATTGTTCCGGCGTGAGCGTCAGGCCGAAGCGCTCCGTCACAGCGTTCCCGCGCAGCAGCGCCGCCTCGGTCCGCTGCGCGGACAGCGCGCCAAATAACATCAATTCATTCATCTCTTTTTCACCTCGCCATGTTATCTACACCCCCGACGAGGAAAAGACAAGACTTGAAAATTTGCCGGAAATGTGGTAATATAGGACTTGTAAAAAGCAAAAAAGCGCAGAAGAACGCCGCCCAAACGGGCGGCTTTCCTAATTGTGCAGTTTTTTACTTGGCGGGAACAGTCAGGATCTGGCCGATGTAGATGATATACGGATCGGCGAGCTTGTTGGCCTCAGCCAGCTTGGTGTAGAGCGTGCCGGTGCCGTAGAGCTTGTAGGCGATATTCCACAGGCAGTCGCCCGCGACGACGGTGTAGGTATCGCCCTCGGTCACGGTGGTATCGCGGCCGGCGATGACCTTATCGCTTTCGTTCGTCGGGACATCGGAAGCAGCAGTCTTGATGGTGATGCGGCCCTGCGGGGCGGCATACTGCTCGCCGACCACACCGCCGAGATTATTGACGATGTAGTTGATGAGAACCTGGTTGTCGATCATCACGCCGTCCTTGAGGAGCTTGACGTTCTTGGTGCCGAACATGGTGTAGCCGTCGCCGGCATCCTTGAGCATGTAGTTATGGGAAGCGAGGGTATAGGTCTTGCTGACGTCGAGGGGCTGACCGCCGACCATGATGTCAGACACACGGTACGCGCCGTCGACCTTGACGAACTCGGACTTATCGTTCTTCACCACGGAGCTGGGAATGTCCGCATTGATGGTGTAGGTCAGACCGGAAACCTGCAGGAAGCCGCCGCTCTCGCCGGGATAGGCCGCGGAGCCGAGCTCCAGAGCGTCCTTGATCTGCTGACCGGTGACCTCAACGAGGCAGGCCTCGTTGCCGAAGGGATGGACCTTGATGATATCGCCGTAGGTGATGTCGCCGACCTTGATGTTGTCGCGCACACCGCCGCCGTTGACGAAGGCGATGTCAGCGCCCAGCAGGATGCGGTAGGCGTCCGCGCACAGGTCGCCGAGGTTGGTCTCGGCATTGCGGACCGCGCGCTTGCCGTCCGCGCCGTTGATGGTCAGCTCCACGCTGGTCTTGGCAACGACCTGCTTCTGCAGGGCGTCGAACTTATCGGTGATGGTCTGGATATAGGCCGCCGCCTCGGCGTCGGGCTCGACCGTGTTCAGATCAACGTTCTCGTGGGTGATGGTACCGTCGGCCTTAATGATGATCTTGCCGACGTTGGCGAGCTTGGTGCCGGTCTGCTCAAAGACGACCTCCTTGCCGGACTTATCCTTGATCGTTTCGGAGAAGGTGGAGTGGGAGTGACCGTCGATGAAGGCGTCAAAGCCGGTGGTGTTGGCAATGACTTCCTTGCTCATCCAAGGGGATGACTGCTCGTCGATGCCGAGATGGCCGAGGCCGATGACATAATCGGCGCCCGCAGCCTTGGCCGCGTCGATGGCCTTCTGCACCGCCTTGTAGAGGTCAGCGCCGTTGTTGCCCTCGCAGAAGCCGAAGATGTAGTTGCCATTGGCGTCCTGGAAGTAGGTGGGGGTGGACTTGGTGAAGGTCTCCGGCGTGCAGACGCCGACAAACGCGACCTTCACGCCCTTGACCTCGAACATCTTATAAGCGTCGAAGTAGGGCTTGCCGTCCTTGCCGGTGAAGTTTGCGGAGATATAGGGATACTTCGCCAGATCCTTGGCAATGTGCAGGAACTGATCCATGCCATAGTCGAACTCATGATTGCCGGGAACGGCAGCATCGTACTTGAGGTAGTTCATGATGTCGACGATGTACTCGCCCTTGGAGAGCGTGCCGATCACACCGCCCTGAACATGGTCGCCCGCGTCAACGAGCAGATCCGCGCTCTTGTGCAGCGTTGCGACCTTGGCATACTTCTCGTAGTCGCAGTGAACATCGTTGGTGTGCAGAATGGTGATGTCTTCCTTGGGGGCGGCGGCATTGACCGTCACGGCCAGGGAGAAGACCATCGCCATCGTCAGCAGCAGGGACAAAAACTTGCGCATAGCTTTTTTCCTCCTGAAAATTTTTGCCGGAGCGCTTGTCCGTATCGGGCGCACAGCTTCGGCAGGATATGTTTATTGTATCTTCTTTTCCGCTTTTTCACAAGCCGCATTCTCTCGCCATAATCACAGATTTTCACCGCGCTTTCTTGTCGCTTTTGCCGATTTCTCTTTTCCTGTGGAAATCGCGGCAAAAACGTGCTATGGTAAAGGTGTATGAATATTTTTCAGACAAAGGAGCTGAATGGATATGAAAAAACTGCTCAGGGGCGGCTTTGTCGTTACGCCCCGCGGCTCCCGCCGCGCGGACGTCCTGCTCGACGGCGAGAAGATCGCGCAGGTCGGCCACATCTCCCCCGCCGAGGCAAAAAGCGCCGAGGTGACGGACGTTTCCGGCTGCTACCTCTTCCCCGGCTTCATCGACGCGCACACGCACTTCGATCTCGACGTGTGCAACACGACCACCGCCGACGATTTCGCGTCCGGCACCCGCAGCGCCATCCGCGGCGGCACGACCACCATCATCGACTTCGCCTGCCCCAACAAGGGCGAGACGCTCGCCTACGGTCTTGACCTCTGGCACAAAAAGGCCGACGGTAAATGCTCGTGCGACTACGGCTTCCACATGACCATCGACGACTGGAACGAGGGCATCGAGGGCGAGCTGGACGATATGTTCGCCGCAGGCATCACGTCCTTTAAGATGTACCTCACCTACCCCGCCATGATGATCGGCGACGGCGCGGTGTATTCCGCGCTCAAGGCGCTGAAAAAGCGCGGCGGCATCGCGGGCGTCCACTGCGAGAACGCGGGCGTGATCGACGCGCGCATCGCCGAGCTCAAGGCCGCCGGACGCGCGGCGGACGTTTCTGCCCACCCCGAGGCGAGGCCCGACTATCTCGAGGCCGAGGCGGTCGCGCGGCTGCTGCGCATCGCCGAGGCGGCGGACGCGCCGGTGGTCATCGTCCACCTGACCAACCGCGAGGCGCTTGACGAGGTCGCCTTTGCCCGCGCCCGCGGGCAGAGGGTCTATGTCGAGACCTGCCCGCAGTACCTTGCCCTCGACGACGGCGTGTACTACGACACCAACTGGTCCATGGCCGCGCGCTATGTCTGCGCGCCGCCCATCCGCGCTGAGGAAAATCAGCGCGCGCTCTGGCGCGGTCTGCGCCGCGGCGAGATCCAGACCATCTCCACCGACCACTGCTCGTTCACCCTCGCGCAGAAGGACATGGGCCGCGAGGACTTCACGAAGATCCCCGGCGGTCTGCCCGGCGTGGAGACGCGCGGCGAGGTCGTCTACACCCGCGGCGTCGCCGCGGGCAGAATGACCGTCGCCGGAATGTGCCGCGCCCTGTGCGAAAATCCCGCGAAGCTCTACGGGCTCTATCCCCGCAAGGGCGTCATCGCTGCGGGCTCCGACGCGGACATCGTGGTCTACGATCCCAAGGCCAGCCACATCCTCTCCGCGCGCGACATGGTCACAAAGGCCGGCTACACGCCCTTTGAGGGTCTGCGCACCGAGGGCGGCATCGCTAAGGTCTACCTGCGCGGCAGCCTGATGGTCGAGGACGGCAGGATCGTCGGCGGCCCCGAGGGTCAATACCTCCGCCGTGGGCTCTGCACCCTCTGAGCAAAACAAGAGAAGAAAAGAGGAACGCTTCCATGAACCTTCGTACCATTCTGTTTTCGCAGTATCCCGCGCTGTTCCTGCTCGCGGTGCTGTTTCTGATCGCGCACCTGCGCGTGCGCAAGACCTCCGCGGTCAAGTCGGTGCTGTGGGTCATTCTCTTCGGCGCGGCGCTCGCCGCGTCGGTGGTGTGCTGCTTCCTCGGCATCCAGGCCGAGCTGTGGACGCTCAAAACGCTCATCACCCTCGGTTTCTGGAGCTGGTTCGGCGTGGGTCTCGTGCTGCTCTTCCTCGTGCTGCGCGTCGTGCACGGCATGGAGAAGCGCTCCAGCCGGCGCAGGCTCGACAAGGCCATGAAGCAGGCGGAGAAGCAGAAGGAAGAGGAGGTCTCCCGCGCCCGCGCCGAGGGCGCCGCCGCCGAGCGTGAGCGCGCCGAGGCGGAGGCCGCCGCCCGGGCAGAGGAAGCCGCTCGGGAAGAAGCCGCCTGTGCCGCGGCGGAAGCGGCTGCCGCGCAGGACGCTCCGTCCGGGGAAACTGCCCCGGCAGAGGCAAACGAAGCCGCCGAAGCGGCAACGGAGGAATAACCATGGAACAATCCGGATCGCAGCGCGTCGCCTGCTATGACGTGCTGCGCGTTGCGGCGACCTTTGCCGTCGTTGCACTCCACCTCTCCGCGCAGCACTGGGCGGACACCGATATTTATTCAACCGCGTGGCAGGCCTTTAACCTGTATGACAGCCTCGTCCGCTGGACCGTTCCCGTCTTCGTGATGATCAGCGGCGTATTCTTTCTCGCCGGCACGCAAAGCCTGCGGCAGATCCTGCGGAAAAACGTCCTGCGTATCGTTACGGCCTTTGTTTTCTGGTCTGCGCTCTATGCCGCTTACGCATACTTCTTCAACAAATGCGCCCTGTCCACCGCGGTCACGCTGTTTTTCTCCGGTCACTACCACATGTGGTTTCTGTTTATGATCGTGGGACTGTATCTGATCGTCCCGCTGCTGCGGCCCATCGCGCAGAACGAGACGCTGCTGCGCTATTTTCTGCTGCTTGCGCTTGTTTTCAACTTTCTGCTGCCGCAGCTCGGCGCACTTCTTTCTCTGTTTTCCTGGCCGCTCTACAGCAGCTACCTCTCGCTGTCGGGAATGCTATACTACCACTTCACGCTCGGCTTTGCCGCCTATTTTATGCTGGGCCGCTATCTCAGCCGCAAGGAGCTTTCGCCCAAAGCGGCCCGTTGGTGCTATGCGCTCGGCGTGGCCGGTCTCATCGTCACCGTCGTTATGACGTCCTATGCCTCCCGCCGTCTGGGCACCGCCACCGTGCTCTTCTACAACTACGACTCGGTCGGTGTGCTGCTGATGTGTCTCGCCGTCTTTGTATTCGCCCGCAGGCATTTGAATTTTCCCTCACTCGGCGAAAAGGGACACGCGCGCATCCGCGCGCTCTCCCGCTGGAGCTTCGGCGCCTACCTTGTGCATCCGCTGTTCATCGAGACGTTCGATCAATTTCTCGGCGTCAACACACTCTCCTGCAACACCTTTTTCTCTGTGCCGCTTCTGACGCTGCTCATCGGCACGCTGTCCTTTTTGGTCTCCGCGCTGCTGAGCCGGGTCCCCATCGTCAACAAATACTTCGTCTGAGCGCAAGAGGAGCGCGGGCCGTTGGTCCGCGCTCCTGTGTTCGTTCACTTTTTTCTTGCTGCGACAAAGAGGTTCGGCGGCGCGGGAAACAGGTTTTCGGTCTCCAGCACCTCAAAGCCAGCCGCGGCGATGGACGCCTCCAGCGTGTGCATACGGTCAAACGACACATAGGGCATTTTCCCTGTGTGGCTGTGCCACCACTTGCGAACACCCTCGCGTGTGAGCCGCTCGCCCAAGCAGTCCGTCGCCGAAAGGAATACTCCCTCCGGCCGCAGCAGCTCACGGATGCGCGCGAGCACCTCCGCGCGGTTTTCGAGGTAGAGCAGCACATTGCAGGCGACCACCGCGTCAAAGCTGCCGGGCCGCAGGCTCTCGTCAAAGAGATCCATGCACGAAACGCTGACATTGCCGACCCCCTGCTCTGCTATTTTTTTCTTCAGATGCCGCACCATCTCGTCCGAAATGTCAATGGCGCACACCTCGGCGGCCATCTGCGCGACCGGCAGCGTGACAAGTCCCGTGCCGCAGGCGAAATCCAGCACACGGTCGTTCGGCGTGAGATAGGGGCGGATGCACTCCGCCGTTTTGCGGTAGGCGTCCGCATACGCTGCTCCCGATTGCTCGTCATAATGCTGCGAGCGGCGGTTCCAAAACTCGCGCGGCGCTATTTTTTCTCTCATTTTGTTTTAATCCCGCGCTTGGCGAACTCCTCGACCAGCAGGTCAAGGTCGTTCGGCAGGCTCATCGGCTCGCCGCAGAACTTGATGGCGTTGGCAACATCCTTGAGGCCGTTGCCGGTGACGACGGAGACGACCGTGTCGTTCGCGCCGAGCACGCCCTGCTCGCAGAGCTTCTTCACGCCCGCCGTGCCGGTCACGCCCGCCGGCTCGCCGAACACGCCGCAGGTGGTGCCGAGCAGCTTCTGCGCCGCCATGATCTCCTCGTCGGTCACGTTGACCACGATGCCGTTGGACTCGCGGATCGCCATGAGCGCCTTGTCCGCGTTGCGCGGCACGCCGACGGCGATGGAGTCGGCGAGGGTGTTCTCCTCCATCGGCTCCCAGGGCTTATTCTCCGCGATGGCGCGGTTGATGGGGTGGCAGCCCTCCGCCTGCGCGGAGATCAGGCGCGGCAGCTTGTCGATAAAGCCGATGGCGTAGAGGTCCTTGAGACCCTTCCACACGCCCGCGATGGTACAGCCGTCGCCGACGGAGATGGCGAGGTAGTCGGGCATCTTCCAGCCGAGCTGCTCGGCGATCTCGAGCGAGACAGTCTTCTTGCCCTCGGAGAGGTAGGGATTGATGGCGGCGTTGCGGTTGTACCAGCCCCACTTGTCGATGGCCTTCTTGCTCAGCTCGAAGGTCTCCTCATAGTTGCCCTGCACGGAAATGACGTTCGCACCGAAGGTCATCAGCTGAGCGACCTTGCCCTTGGGCGCGCGCGCGGGCACGAAAATGAAGGTCTTGAGCCCCGCGGCGGCGGCGTTGCCTGCCAGCGACGAGGCCGCGTTGCCCGTGGACGAGCAGGCGATGATCTCCGCGCCCGCCTCCTTCGCCTTGGCAACCGCCATGGCGGAGGCGCGGTCCTTGAGGGACGCGGTGGGGTTCTGGCCGTCGTCCTTCACCCACAGCTTCTTGAGGCCGAGGAGCTTCGCAAGACGGTCCTCCTCGTAGAGCGGGCTCCAGCCCACGCGCAGGGGCGTGTCGGGCGTGGATTCCTCCACCGGCAGCAGCTCGCGGTAGCGCCACATCGTGTTCGGGCGGCTCTTGAGCTTTTCCTTGGTGAGATTGGCCTTGATGTAATCGTAATCGTAGATGATGTCGAGGATACCGCCGCACTCGCAGTTGGTGAGGTTGGGCACGGCCTCGTATTCCTTGCCGCACTTGACGCAGCGCGCGCATTTCACATTTTTCAGCATAATAATTTCTCCTAAAACGGAAGATTGAAAATGGTCTCGAACCCCCGCAGCAAAAGCAATCGCTTCGTAACCCCCGCCGCAGCAGCGGCTGAGGAGACATATACCCGCACAGGCGCAGATGCCGCTCAAAAGGGGATATCTCTTACCGTAAGAGATATCCCCTTTTGGAAACCCCAGAGAAGCGCAAGGGCTGCGCCCTTGACCTGCCATTGCCGGCCCCTATCTGCGGGGATGCTGCACACGCTGTGCAATGAAATTTTATTCAGCTTTCGATCCGGTCTGCTCCTCTTTCCGCTCAGCCGCTGCTGCGGTGGCGTTTCGGAGCAGGCTTTGTCTCTGCTTCTTAGAGCGCCTTGAGAAGGCCGGTGGCCTCGTTGAACTCGTTGATGAGCTCGTCGAGCTCGGCAGCCTGCGCGTGAACGGCGTCCCAGGTGCCCTTGGTGTCGTACCAGAGCGCGTTGAGGTCCTTGACGTCGCGGGCCTGCTGCTCGACCCAGGTGTAATACTTGAGGTTGTGGATGCGCTTGCGGTCGGTGTAGGTCAGCTCCATCAGGTTGTCGGTCTTGAGGCCGAGCATGTGGAGGTTGTGGTCGAGCTTGGCTTCCTCGACGTTGTACGCGCCGTGCATCTCGTTGAGCTCCTCGATGCGGGACTGATACATCGCGGCGGAGTCGGTCAGAACCGTGCCGACGACATCGTTCTCGGTCAGCTCATAGTACTTCGCCATCTTGATGCAGCAAAGAACGTTCGCAATGCCGGAGATGCCGAGCCAGGTCAGCTTCTCGATCAGCTCGTCGGAGAGCTTGAGCTCTTCCTTGAGGTACTTCTGGCCTTCCTTGGTGTTGAACAGGCGCAGCAGGCGCTGGCTGTCCTCATCGTCGATGGCGATGGCCATGTCGGTGTTCTTCACGTTGTGGATCCAGGGAATGTGCTTGTCGCCGATGCCCTCGATGCGGTGGCCGCCGAA
>ERZ780218.736-NODE-736-length-26724-cov-12.178297_pt1 | contig 26724 bp, 19 predicted proteins | sample MGYA00510975_ERZ780218 | MGnify/ENA primary metagenome ERZ780218 (study PRJEB29588, sample SAMEA2152063) | human gut metagenome | biome: human gut; feature: human-associated habitat; material: faeces | place: Denmark | collected 2008/2010 ... | reverse complement strand
TAAGCTCACTCGTGCCCAAGATAGTTAGCTGGAAACGGCTTGTGAAAATAGGTAGTCGCCGACTTGATCAAAACGCTCTAAGAGAAATCTTGGAGCGTTTTCTTTTTGCTTTTTTCGTCCAAAGCTCTTGCATCTGGTCGGCGGGTGCGGTATGCTTAACCAATAGGACGCTTGGGAGAGGGAGGGCAGAGACATGGACAGAGAAGAGATCCGCTATCTGCTGGGCAGCACGATTTATGCACGGGCCAAGGCATATGAGAACCGGGTGCAGGATCTGGAATGTGAGACGGCGGAGAACGGCGTGCGCCATCTGAGCGCCGATGTGCGGGGCAGCGGCCGGAACCTCTACCGGACCCAGGCGTGGCTGCGCCAGAACGGCAGTTTCGTCAGCGCCAGCTGTACCTGCTCTTTCAATGAAAACGGCGAAGGTCCCTGCTGCAAGCACATCGGTGCGCTGCTGCTGCATGAGGTGGATGAGCCGGAAGAAAAGACGGAGTCAAAACCGGAAAAGAAGGCACTGCTGGACATCCCGGGCGTGCAGCGCGGGACAGAATTTGCTAAAGAAGCCGCAACCCGGAAGGATAGCTACGTCTCCGGTCTCGAGATGCTGTTCGGCAGGAAATGGCGAGGCGATGAACCCGTCTCGGATGTGCAAGCGCAGGAACTTCTTCGAGCTTATCAGGAGGACGCGCTGGCCGAGGTGGAGAGTCTGACGGCTTCGGACGGCCAGCAGCGAGGCTTCGCGGAACTGGAACCGGAACTCATCCTCGACTACTCCGGACAGCCGCCGCTGCTGCGCCTCCGCATTTCGGACGGCGGGCGGCAGTATGTCGTCAAAAGTATCCCGGAATTGCTGACGGCCATCGAGAAAGAGCGGAGCGTCAGCTACGGCAAAACGCTGGCCTTTGTCCACCGCTGGGACGCCTTTACCACCGAGGCACAGAAAATTCTGACGCTGCTCCGCCGCCAGCAGGACACGGTAAAGAGCGTGGAAGCTGCCACAGGCCGCCCGACCCGCAGCATCGCAAATGGCCCCGCTGGAAGTGTGCCGCTGTCGGGTGAGCTGCTGGATGAACTGGTGGTATTATATGAGCCGAGGGGCGAGGTGGGCGGTTACGCCTTGCGAAAGGGTCTGCCCGCGCTGACGCTGCGGGTCGAGAAGAAGAGGGGCGGCGTACACATCGTGGTGGAGCCCAGTCTGTACACATTGCAGGGCCTCGACTACAGCTACCTTTATAATGAAGACACCATCTGGAAACTGGAACGAGCCGAAGCGGCCCGTCTGCTGCCCGCGTTGAACGCCCTCTGTGGCAGCGGACTCTTTTTCACCAGCAAGGATGCCGTATCGTTTTGCAGCTTCGTGCTGCCGGAGCTGGGCCGGAAGATCACCATCGACGACCCTGACCGGCTGCTTTTGAATCAGATACCGCTGGAGCCGGTGGTGCAGTTTTATCTGGATGCGCCCCACATGGGGGCCGTCCGCGCCCACCCGGAATTTTTGTATGGGGAAGACCGGGTGACGCCTTTTGCGGCCCCGACTGATTTATTGAGGGACGCCCGCGCAGAGCGTCGGGCCGGGCGGCTGCTCCAAACTTATCTGACTCAGCAGACCGACACCAGCCCCGCCGAATATGGCACAGACGACGAGGATACCCTTGTTACTTTCCTTGAAGAGGGTGTGCCTGCCCTGCTGGCGGAGGGCGAAGTCTACCTCAGCGATGCATTCCGCGACTTGCAGGCTGCGCCGCCGAAGATCTCGGTGGGTGTGTCGGTACAGGGCAGCGTGCTTGATTTGGAGGTGGACACCGGCGAATTCCCGGTGAGCGAGCTGAAAGCTCTGCTCAAGTCGCTCCACCAGAAAAAGCGCTACCACCGCCTGCGGGATGGCCGATTGCTGCGGCTGGATGACTCGCTGGAAGTGCTGGACGAACTGAACGAAACGCTGGAACTCTCCGGCGCAAAGCTGGGCCAGAATCATGCGCAGCTTCCGCTTTACCGTGCGCCCAGCCTCGACTGGGCGCTGTCGGGCCAGACCGGTGTGCGCTTCAACCGGGATGACGCCTTCCGGCGCATCAGCCGGAGCTTCCACGCCGTCAAGGACAGCGAGTATGCCCCGCCTGTCTCCCTGCAAAAGACCCTGCGCAAATATCAGCGGGACGGCTACCGCTGGCTGCGGACGCTGGACGGTTACGGCATGGGCGGCATCCTCGCCGACGATATGGGCCTGGGCAAGACGGTGCAGGTGCTGAGCTACCTGCTGGCCATGAAGCAGAACGGCCAGACTCTGCCCAGCCTTATCGTCTGCCCGGCCTCGCTGGTGCTGAACTGGGCCGAGGAGTGTCAGAAATTCACGCCCGAACTCTCCTGCGTGGTGGTGGATGGCGACGCCGCCCACCGCGCCGAGCTGGCTGAGAGCTGGCCCGCCGCCGACCTCGTGGTGACCAGCTACGATTTGCTGCGGCGTGACGAGGCGCTTTACGAGGGACAGGAGTTTTACGCCTGCATCCTCGACGAGGCGCAGGCCATCAAGAACCACACCACCCAGAAATACAAGGCCGTCTGCAAAGTGCGCAGCCGGGTGCGGTTCGCCCTCACCGGTACGCCGGTGGAGAACCGACTGGGCGAGCTGTGGAGCATCTTCTCCTTCCTGATGCCGGGCTATCTGCCGCCCTACAAGAGCTTTTGCAGCCGGTTCGAGAAGCCCATCGTGCAGGAGGAAGACCAGACCGCCGTGCGGCGTCTCAATCAGCTGACCGGCCCCTTCATCCTCCGCCGCATGAAGTCGGATGTGCTCAAGGAGCTGCCGCCCAAGACCGAGAATGTCTACCGCATCGAGCTGGAAGAGGAGCAGCGCAAGCTCTATCTGGCCGCTGTGGTGGACGCCCGGGAGAAGCTGAAGGCCGCAAAGCCCGAGGACAAGATGGCGGTGTTCGCCGTCCTCATGCGGCTGCGGGAGATCTGCTGCGACCCGCGCCTTATCGCAGACAACTGGGAGGGCGGCAGCGCCAAGCTGGACGCCTGCGTGGAGCTGGTCTCCAGCGCTGTGGAGGGCGGCCACCGCATCCTGCTGTTCAGCCAGTTCACCTCGATGCTCGAGCTGCTGGCAAAACGTCTGGACGCCGAGGGCATCAGCCACTTTACGCTGCAGGGCTCGACGCCGAAGCCCGTCCGGGCGGAGCTGGTCCGGCGGTTCAACGGGGGAGAGGTGAGCGTTTTCCTCATCTCGCTGCGGGCCGGCGGCACCGGCCTTAACCTGACGGCGGCGGACATCGTCATCCACTACGACCCGTGGTGGAACGTCGCCGCCCAGAATCAGGCCACCGACCGCGCCTACCGCATCGGCCAGCAGAACCCGGTGCAGGTGTATAAGCTCATTGCACAGGATACCATTGAAGAAAAAATCGTGGAATTGCAGCAGGCCAAGCAGTCGCTGGCCGACACCGTGACCGGCACCGCCGATGGTGCCATCCTCTCGATGCGGCCGGATGAGCTGCTGCAGCTGCTGGAAGGGAGCGAACCATGAAATACGCATTATTTTCGGTGCCGGTAGGCACCATTTACGACCTGCCCCAGACCGTCAAAGAGGGCGAGGAGGGTCTTGTCTCCACCATCGGAGATGAGGGCCTGTATGGGCAGGCCTGTCAGGTGCGGACTGCGCCCGGCGGCGTGACCGCTGCGGGCGTCCAGCTTCCGCCCGATGTGGCCGAAGTGGTCAGCTTTTACGGTTACCATGGCTATGTGAATCAGCGGGAATTGCAGTTTGTCCGCGAGGAGGAGCTGTGGGAGTATCTGGGGGCAGACCTCGTTCTTGTGGGCCGCGCTACGGATGTCCTCAGCCTGCCCAAGGTGCAGGGCGTCCGGATGATGGAATTGGAGCGGGGAGGCGTTCTCCGCCGCCAGCCTGAGACCGCCGAAGAGGTCGAGGCCCACAAGGGCTGGGCGAAAGTTCTGCTGACGGATGGCCGGACGGGCTATGTCCGGGATGTGGCGCTGGAGCCGGTGAAATATGAGATGACGGCGGTCTTCTCCCAGAGAGAGGGCCTTGCCTTCAATGACGCGCTGGCCGAGACGCTGGACACGACGGCAGACAAGCTCGTGCCAGAAGCTGTGGCACGCTGGTACGGCGGCAGCGAAGATGCCTTCCGCGCCGCTGTCTGTGAGCAGGCAAAGAAGTATATGGGTACCGAGTACCGCTGGGGCGGCAAGTCGGGCCGGGGCATCGACTGCTCGGGCCTTGTCAGCAGCGCCTATATGCAGTGTGGTGTGCTCATCTACCGCGACGCAAAGATCATCGAGGGCTGGCCGATGCATGAGGTGGCCTTCGAGAACAAAAAGCCCGGCGATGCGCTCTTCTTCCCCGGCCATGTGGCGCTTTATCTGGGCGAAGGGCGGTATATCCACTCCACCGGTGCCGCCGCCAGCGGCGGTGTGGTCATCAACAGCCTTGAGCCGAGCGACCCGCTGTATCGGGAGGATCTGGTGAAGTGTTTGTATGCGGTGGGGAGTATTTTCTAAAAGGAGATAACCATGAAAGTCTTTGATCTACATTGTGATACCCTGAGTGAGCTGCGCTACGCCGAAAAGGCGGGTACGCCCAAGAGCTTTGCGCAGAATGATTTGCATATCGACTTGCAGAAACTGAAAAAGGGCGACTATATGCTGCAGTGCTTCGCCGCCTTTGTCAATCTGGGCGACAAGACCCCCGGTGCCGACCCGCTGGTGACGGCGCTGGAAGAAATCGACGTCTTCAAACGCATCATGGAAAAATACCCGGAGGATATTGCTCCGGTATATCAACCCTCTGACATCCGAAAAAACGCCGCCGAGGGCAAGATCAGCGGAATGCTCACCATCGAAGAGGGCGGCTGCTGCAAGGGCAGCATCGGCGTGCTGCGCCGGATGTACGAGCTGGGCGTCCGCATGATGACCCTGACCTGGAACCACGAGAACGAGCTTGCCAGCCCCAACGTCGTCCCCGGCGGGGGCCACAACATCTGGCCCTGCGCCCCCAACACCGAGACGGGCTTGAAAGAAAAGGGCTTCGAGTTCCTGGCTGAGATGGAGCGTCTGCACATCATCGCAGACGTGAGCCACCTGTCCGACAAGGGCTTCTGGGACATTGTGGAGCACTCCACCCGCCCCTTTGCGGCCAGCCACTCCAACTGCCGCGCCCTGGCACCCCACTGCCGCAACCTCACCGACGAGATGATCCGCGCCCTCGCCAACAAGGGCGGTCTCGTGGGTCTGAACTACTGCAGCGGCTTCCTCGACAACCAGCCCGAAGAAAAGCTCTGCCGCAGCACCACGGCCCTGATGGCAAAGCACGCGGCCCACTTCAAGCAGGTGGGCGGTATTGAGATCATCGGTCTGGGCAGTGACTTCGACGGCATCGGCGGAAAGCTGGAAATGGACGACTGTTCCAAGCTCCCGCTGCTGGCCGACGCACTCCGCCGCGAGGGCTTCACCGAGGACGAGGTGGAGGCCGTCTTCTACCGCAACGCCCGGCGGTTCTTCGAAGAAAACCTCTAAATAATGTATAAAACGACAGGGAGATTCCAAAATGGATAAAAACATGACGCTGGAAAAGCGTATTGCCGCCGAGCTGTATTCCTATCAGGGCAAGATGAGCGTCTTTGTGGACGACCTGCACGGCCACACGGTCGAAATCGGCGCTGACGAGGAATTTGAGACGGCTTCCACCATCAAGGCATATATCCTCGCAGCCCTGTATCTGCAGGCCAGCCGGGGCAAAGCAAGCCTCGAGGAAAAAATCACCTACAAGCCCGAGCACTTTGTGGACGGTTCCGGTATGCTCCGGGCGCTGGGCGTGGGCGCAAGTCTGAAAGTTAAAGACGCCGCCACCATGATGATCATCTGCTCCGACAACATCGCCACCAACATGGTCATCGACTATCTGGGGCTGGACACCATCAACGCCTGTATCCGGGAGATGGGCTTTGCCCACACCGTCCTGCACAACCCGCTCCACTTTGATATTTACAACGACCTCGGCACCACGACGCCCCGGGACTACGCCTCGCTGTTTGCGCAGGTGGCAAAGGGAACGCTCGTCAGCGCTGAGGCCAGCGCTGAGATGCTGGCCATCTTCCGTCAGCAGCACTACAATACCATGCTGACCCACGACTTCCCTCAGTTCTATCTCGACTGCGAGGAGACCGGCGAGCCGGAACTCATCTGGGTGGCCAGCAAGAGCGGCAGCATGAACGCCTGCCGCAATGACGGCGGCATCGTCCACACCCCCTACGGCGAGTATGTCATCGTCCTGATGAACAAGGACTTCCACGACATCATCGAGTACAATGACCATCCCTCCATGGTCTACGGCGCCCGGGTGTCCCGGATGATACTCGACCAGATTTTGGCCTGCGAGGGTGAGCTGTACAAGTAAAATCGTGGAAAAAATAGGAATATTAAGGGGAATCATAACAATGGGTATTCAAATCAGCCTGCCGATGATGGCATTTCTGGTGTTCATGACCGGCTTTGCGGGCTTTGTCGATTCGGCAGCGGGCGGCGGCGGACTCATCAGTCTGCCGGCCTATCTCTTCGCGGGCCTGCCGCCTCACTATACTTACGCCACCAACAAATTCAGCGCCGCCTGCGGCACGACGTTCGCCACGGCCAGTTTCTTCAAGAACGGTGCGATGAACCTCAAGGTCGGCATCCTCGCCGCCATCGGAAGCTTTGCGGGCAGTGCCTTGGGCGCACACATCGTCCTGATGCTCAGTGATGAGGTGCTGCAGATGATGATGTTCATCATCCTGCCCATCGCGGCAGTCGTCATCCTGTGGCGTCGCAATCTCCCGGACGAGAACCGGGACGACGGCACTCTGAATTTGAAAAAGGCCCTGCTGGCCCTGGGCATCGGCTTTGGCATCGGTCTGTACGACGGCATGGTGGGGCCAGGCACCGGGACCTTTGCCATCATCGCTTTCACCAGCCTGATGGGCTTTGACCTGCGCACCGCCAACGGCAACGCCAAGGTGCTCAACCTCGCCAGCAACTACGCCAGCCTCTTCACCTATCTGAGCAGCGGGCTGGTGGTCTTTCCGGTGGGCATCCCCTGCGCCATCAGCAACATCGTCGGCAACATCATCGGCTCCCACTTCGCCCTGAGAAAGGGCGCAAAGTTCATCCGCCCCATGATGCTCGTGGTGCTGGTGCTTTTGCTGGGCAAGCTCATCACGGATATGCTGTAAGTAAAAACGAAAAGAGGCTGCCGTGCAGATGCACAGCAGCCTCTTCCTATATACTCTTAGTCGATGACCAGCCCGTTATCGAAGAAGGCCAGACCAAACGCACCGGGACCAGCGTGGGTGCCGATGACGCAGCCGATCTGGCGCACCAGCGGCTCGGGAAGGCCGAGATTGTCCACCAGATAGGTCTGGATGGGGTTCACCTCGCGGGGGCTGATGGTGTAACCGGCCAGAGAGGGGAAACGGGGATTGACGCCGCCCAGCTCCTCTATCTTCTTGAAGAGGGCGACGTATGCGCCGGGCAGACCCCGGGCCTTGCCGGCCATGGCGACTTTGCCCTCCTTTATGGTGATGAGGGGCTTGATGCCCAGCATCCCGCCGGCCACGGCGACGGCGGCGGGCAGACGGCCGCCCTTGCGCAGATACTTCAGGTCGTCGATGGCGGCGACGAGGTGCAGGTGCTCCTTGGCGTGTTCGAGGGTGGCGGCGATCTGGACGGCAGACTTGCCTTCATCCCGCAGGTGTGCGGCCAGACGCACCAGCAGACCCTCGCCGAGGCAGACATTGGTGCTGTCCACGAAGAGGACGTTGTCCACGTTGGCCAGGTCTGCGGCCAGCTTCGCACACTGATAGGTGCCGGACAGCTCATGGGACAGGAAGATGCCCACGACCTCGTCTCCGGCGGCAGCAGCCTCGGCGTAAAACTTTTCGAACAGCTCAGGGCTGGGTTGGCTGGTGGTGGGCAGCTTTTTGCAGCCGGCCATGTGCTCGTAGTACTCGCTGGGAGTCAGGTCCACGCCGTCCCGGATGACGGTGCCGTCCTCGAGGGTGACGTTGAGGGGGATGACGTCCACACCCAGCTGTACGGCCTCGGCGGGCAGGATGTCGGATGCGGAATCGGTAAGAATGCGTATCATATAGCTCGTACCTCCATGGGTGCGTTCATCGTGTGTCTTTGGTAAAACGACAAATCTATAAAAAAGTCGTACAAAGTATACCAGAACGCCGGGCGGAATGTCAATCTTTTGAGTGAAATTTCTTCGAATGAACGAAGAACTGCTTGCAAAACGGGGCAGCAATATGGTACAATGTCCGCCGACAGGAGGGTGCGCCGTGAAAAGACTGATAAGGGAAACGGAAAAGCCGTCTTTTCCGGCTCAGTGCCGGGTCCTGGCCGAGGCGGCAGTGCTCTGGGCGCTGCTGGCGGCGGGAGCACAGCTGCTGCTCCCGGCGGAAAAGACGGCTCTGCCCGAGGGCGCGGCCCTCGCGTGGGCTGCGCTGCGCATCTGCCTTGTGACCCCTCTGGCAGAAGAGCTTGCCTTTCGGGGCGGGGCGCTCTATCTTTTGCAGCCGCTGGGCGGCGCGGGGGCTGTGGTAGTGCAGGCGGTGATTTTTGCGGCTCTGCACGGCAGCTGGACGGCCCGGGCCTATGCGCTGGGCATGGGGCTCATCTTCGGCTGGGCGGCCCAGAAAGCGAAGAGCGTATGGCCCGGCAGCGCGTTACATATTATAAATAACTGCCTCGTGTTTGCCGCACGGCTGGCAGAAAGGGGAATGGGATGACCGATTTTGAGCTGATGGGCGCGGCGCTGGAAGAGGCCCGAAAGGCCGCTGCGCTGGGCGAAGTGCCGGTGGGCGCGGTAGTGGCGAAGGACGGAGAGATCATCTCTGCCGCCCACAACACCCGCGAGACGGAGAAAAACGCCCTCCACCACGCTGAGCTGCTGGCCATCGACGCGGCCTGCAAAAAGCTGGGCGGCTGGCGGCTGTGGCAGTGTGAGTTGTTCGTGACGTTGGAACCCTGCCCCATGTGCAGCGGCGCCATCATCAACAGCCGCATCAAGCGGGTGGTGTACGGTGCCGCCGACGTCAAGGCGGGCTGCTGCGGCTCGGTGACAGACCTCTTCGCCCAGCCCTTCAACCATCATCCCGTCATCGAGAAGGGACTGCGGGCCGATGAGGCACAGCAGCTTTTGCAGGAATTTTTCGTTTCACTGCGGGCCAGGCGGGCCGCAAAGCCCCGCTGGAAGCCACCCGTGAACCCCTGAATCTGTGAAAAAAGTGGGAACTGCGTGAAAAAATCACCGGTGACCACTTTATTTTTTCGCCCGATTGTGCTATATTATTCAATGGAAACTTGTCGAAACCACACAAATGCCGCCGGGCGCGCCGCAGAGCCGGCCTAGACCGGAAAAAGTGAGCAGAGCGCAGCTCCGGCGGGGTGGGGGAAGCTGTTTCCTTTCCCGCCGCAGAGGCTTTGACACGAAGAGGCGCTGCGGCCGAAAATAGTGGACAGGAGGGTTTGACTCTTGTACAACGACGAATTTGAGCTGACATTTGACCTTGCAGACGCAGGGCCGAAGAAAGAACAGCGCAGGCCGACCCTGCCCGAGCCGGAAGAAGCGGCTGTGGCCGTACCGCCGGTGCAGGAAACGAGGGAAACGCCGGTCAGCGCTGCGCCGGAGAACACGCCGGCATCGGAGCCGGAACGCGAGCTGAAATCTGCGGCAGAGCCCCAGAGCACTGCCCCGGCGGCGAAGGACCGCACCGTCCTCATCTCGGGCGGCGACCGGGGTATCGGCGCAGCAGCAGCCCGCGCATTCTATGCGGCGGGCTACCGGGTGGCAGTGTTCTACCACACCAACGCCGAGGCCGCCGCAGCCCTGCAAAAAGAGCTGCCGGGCGTACTGGCCGTCCAGTGTGACGTGGCCAGCCGGGCCAGCTGTGAGCTGGCCTTCCGCGCCGCCGAGCAGGCGCTGGGCCGGGTGGATGTGCTGGTGAGCAACGCGGGTATCGCCCAGCAGAAGCTGTTCACCGACATCACGCCGGAAGAGTGGCAGCGGATGCTGGACGTCAACCTGACCGGTGCGTTCAACCTCTGCCAGCTGGCCCTGCCCGGGATGATACGCCGCAAAGCGGGCCGCATCCTCACCGTGAGCAGCATGTGGGGCCAGACCGGCGGCAGCTGCGAGGTACATTATTCCGCCGCCAAAGCGGGCCTCATCGGCCTGACCAAGGCACTGGCAAAAGAAGAAGGTCCCAGCGGCATCACCGTGAACTGCGTGGCCCCCGGCGTCATCGACACCGATATGATGGCTTCGTTCACTGCTGAGGACAAAGCGGCACTGGCCGAAGAGACCCCTGTGGGCCGTCTCGGCACCGCCGAAGAGGTGGCAAAGCTTCTGCTGTACCTCGCCGGAGAAGACGCCGGCTACATCACCGGCCAGGTGTTCGGCGTCAACGGAGGTCTTGTGATTTAAGAAGCAAGACCGAAACTATGAGACAAGTTCACTTGCGGGGCGCTTCCCCCGCAGTGAGAAGGAGAGAGCGAAATGGGCATGACTTTGAAGGAACTGTTGACGAAAGGCGAAGGCACCCTGTCGGCACAGGAGGCCAAAACTTTGGCTGCACAGTGCAGGATGGATGTGGAAACGCTCTATACGCTCCTTGAAGAGCGCGGCATCAAGATCATCGAGGATGAGGCCGACGCCGATGTGAATCTGGACGTGGACAGCATCATCGCCGAGGTGGAAAACGCCGAGAACAACAGCGACGAGCTGGGTCTGGGCGGCGACGACGAGGAAGAGGCCGCCGAGGAGAACCCAGCCGACCTGAAGGCTGCAATGGATGAGCTGCTGGACGACCCCGTCAAGAACTACCTCAAGCAGATCGGCCAGATCCCTCTGCTGAGCGCGGAACAGGAAGTTGATCTGAGCAAGCGCATCCACGCCGGTGCCGAGGCTGCCCACATCCTGCAGGCCGACCGCCAGAAGTACGGTGCGACCGAGTACATCAAGAAGAACAGCGCCCGCTTCTCGTTCGAGGAGGATGAGAACAGCCGCAGCTACACCGAGGACATCGACGAAGAGGGCAGTGAGAAGCCCAGCGAGGACGCCGAGGAAAAGGCCGCTGAGGAAGAGGCCATGGAGGCTGTGGAGAACGGTCCCCTGACCGAGGAGCGCCGTCAGGAGCTGCTGAAGATCCGCCGCGACGGCCTGAACGCCCGCCGCAGCCTGAGCGAAGCGAACCTCCGTCTGGTGGTCTCCATCGCCAAGAAGCATGTGGGCCACAATCTGGCCTTCCTCGACCTCATCCAGGAGGGCAACATCGGCCTCATCAAGGCGGCTGAGAAGTTCGACTGCGACCGCGGCTTCCGCTTCTCCACCTATGCGACCTGGTGGATCCGTCAGGCCATCACCCGCGCCATCGCCGACCAGGCCCGTACCATCCGTATCCCGGTGCATATGGTCGAGACCATCAACCGGATGCGTCAGGCCACCAACCAGCTGGTCTACCAGAACGGCCACGAGCCCACCCCGGAAGAGCTGGCAAAGGCCATGGACATGAGCGTCGAGCGTGTGCGTGAGATCCAGCGCATGGCACAGGAGCCCGCCAGCCTTGAGAGCCCCGTGGGCGAGGAAGAGGATTCCTCTCTGGGCGATTTCGTTGCCGACGAGAATGCCGAGGCTCCCGGCAAGGCTGCTGACCGCGCTATGGTGGCCCAGCAGATCAATCAGGCTCTCAAGAGCCTGACTCCCCGTGAAGAGAAGGTCATCCGTCTCCGCTTTGGTCTGGACGATGGCCGTCCCCGCACGCTGGAAGAGGTGGGCCGCGACTTCGGCGTCACCCGTGAGCGCGTCCGCCAGATCGAGGCAAAGGCCATCCGCAAGCTGCACAGCCGCAAGTGCCTGGCCCTGCTGAACGGCCTTATCGAGTGATATTTTCAACAATGCAGACGGCTGCCGTGGAAAACGGCAGCCGTTTTTCTGTATCTGGGCAGAAAAAATGCAAAATGCCAGATTTTTTTGCAAAAAACTCTTGCAATGCGGCAGAGTTTATGGTATTATAATTGAGCTGTGATTGTGCTGCTATAGCTCAGTTGGTAGAGCGCATCCTTGGTAAGGATGAGGTCTCCAGTTCGAATCTGGATAGCAGCTCCAGCTCAGAACACCTTGAGGTTGAAAAACTTCAGGGTGTTTTTTGTTGTAATTTGTGATTTTGCCTACCTGGGTTGATTTTTTGCGCTGAATGAAGTATACTATCTCTATAATCCAGACGGGATTTAACCAATTATTATTTACGAGAACTATTTCCTCCAATAGATAAACCGCGCCGCAGGTTCGAACATTACCTGCGGCGCGGTTTTTGTTAGTATTTGTTGAATTACTTTTGCGTCTCTGTTATACTATAGCAGTTTGCGTTTTTAATGCACAGGCAACATCCGCAAACTGCATATCGCAAATATGCAGTTTTGATAGGCACTATTTTTGAAAATTGCGATAAATAACGAGAGCACTGTCCATATGGTATGGCGGTCCGTCATCTTCTGCTATGTGCGGGGGAGGCGAGCTTTCTATTGCGGTTTCCCCGACACGAAATGTGGAAGGGGGATAGCTCATGTTTTTTTCTATTTGCAACTGTCGATGCAAACAAAAAACCACCTGAATCTCAAGGATTCAAGTGGTTTTCTCTCGATGGAGCTGCTATCCAGATTCGAACTGGAGACCTCATCCTTACCAAGGATGCGCTCTACCAACTGAGCTATAGCAGCAAATGGCGACCCGGATCGGGCTCGAACCGACGACCCCCAGCGTGACAGGCTGGTGCTCTAACCAACTGAGCTACCGGGCCATGATCGCTCAAGTGCATCGTTTCTGGCGGTTGACCGCCGGAACGTGTGTTATTATACCTGAGAAACGCGCTGTTGTCAAGCATGAATTTCAGAAAATGTCAAAAAAGTTTGGGAAAGTCCGACATTCAGGGAAAAATATAAAAACAAAACGCACAGAGTACTCTCTGTGCGCTTGTGGCAGGGGTAGTAAGTCTCGAACTCACGGCACGCGGTTTTGGAGACCGCTGCTCTACCAACTGAGCTATACCCCTATCTATCTGTCGCATTCGCTGAATGCTTGATTATTATATAAGATTCTGTGCGGAATGTCAAGCATGAATTTCGCTTTTTTTGCAAAAAGCGGGAGACAGGGAAAGCTTTTTCGCAAAACGACGCCGAAAACAGGTGGAACTTCGGCTTTCCACCTTGAAGGAAAGAGGGAAATAGTGTATTATAAGGGGTATCAAAAGTGTAATTCCGGGCTTGCTATGCCCTGACAGGGGGAACGCCACTATGGCAGATAAAAACTTTTTGACTGAGATCATTGACGCCGACCTCGCCGAAGGCAAAATCAGCGAGATCCATACCCGCTTCCCGCCGGAGCCCAATGGCTACCTGCACATCGGCAGCGCCAAGGCGATCTATATCAACTGGTCCATCGCAAACCAGTACGGCGGCAAGTTCAACCTCCGCCTCGACGACACCAACCCCGCCCGTGAAGGTGAGGAGTATGTCAACAGCATCATCGAGGACCTGCACTGGCTGGGTGCCGACCCCAACGGCGGCATCTTCTACGGCAGCGACTACTTCGACAAGTGCTATGAGTATGCCGAAAAGCTCATCCTCGAGGGCAAGGCATATGTCGATGACCTGACCCGCGACGAGATGCGCGAGTACCGCGGCAGCGACGCAGGCAAGCCCTCTCGTCCCTCTCCGTGGCGCGACCGCACCCCGGAAGAGAACCTCGACCTCTTCCGCCGGATGCGTGCAGGCGAGTTCAAGGAGGGCGAAAAGACCCTCCGCGCTAAAATCGACCTCGCCAGCCCCAACATGAATATGCGTGACCCGGCCATCTACCGTATCAAGTACGCCGAGCATCACCGTCAGGGCAATAAGTGGTGCATCTACCCGATGTACGACTTTGCCCACCCCATCCAGGACGCCATCGAGGGCATCACCCACAGCATGTGCAGCCTCGAGTTCGAGAACCACCGCCCGCTGTACAACTGGGTCATCGAGAACATTTTTGGCACCGAGTTCCCCAAGCAGCGTGAGTTCGCCCGCCTGAACATGACCAACACCGTCATGAGCAAGCGCTATCTGCGTGAGCTGGTGGAGATGGGCATCGTGGACGGCTGGGATGACCCCCGTATGCCCACCCTGTGCGGCCTGCGCCGCCGCGGCTACACCGCTTCTTCTATCTTCACCTTCGTGCGCGAGGCCGGCATCTCCAAGTCCGACAACCTCATTGATATGCGCCAGCTGGAAGCCTGCATCCGCAGCGAGCTGGACCTGACCGCACAGCGCCGCATCGCCGTGCTGGACCCCGTCAAGCTGGTGGTGGACAACTACCCCGCCGACAAGACCGAGTATTTCGACATCGCCAACAACCCCAACCGTGAAGCCAACGACACTACCACCCGCAAGGTCGCCTTCACGAAGGAGCTGTGGATCGAGAACGAGGACTTCGCCGAGGTGCCGCCTCCGAAGTTCAAGCGCCTGACCGTCGGCGGCGAAGTCCGTCTGATGGGCGGCTATATCGTCAAGTGCGAGAGCGTCGAGAAGAACCCCGACGGCAGCATCGCTGTCATCCACTGCACCGCCGACCTCGAGACCGGCAACGGCAACCCTGCCGATGGCCGCAAGGTCAAGGGTACCATCCACTGGGTGAGCGCCGCCCACGCCGTGGATGCCGAGGTACGCCTGTACGACAAGCTCTTCACCGAGGCGAACATGAACGCCATCCCCGAGGGCAGCGACTACAAGGATTATCTGAATCCCGACAGTGTTGTCGTCCGCAAGGGCTGCAAGCTGGAAGAGGCTCTGGCCGACGCAAAGCCCGGCGATAAGTTCCAGTTCGTGCGCACCGGTTTCTTCACTCCCGACTCGAAGAACCCTGGCGTGTACAACCGTGTCGTGACCCTGCGCGACAGCTTCAAGCCCGCAAAGTAACGAGCGGACCCCAAACATCGCAAAAGGAGCACTTCACAGACCATGAAAAAACACATGACCCGCAACATTATCCTTATGCTGGTGCTGGACGTCATCCTCGGCATCGTGCTGGCCCTCTATATCGCCAACACCGGCACCGTGCCTGCTGCCGATAACGCCGACACCTACACCGACGGCACCTACACCGCCAGTGCACAGGGCTGTCTGAGCGAGGTGGGCGTTACCGTGACCATCACCGGCGGCAAGGTGACGAATGTTGTGATAGACGCTTCCGGCGAGACGCCGGAGCTGGGCGGCAAGGCAGCAGAGACGCTGTCGGCCTCCCTGCTGGCGGCTGGCTCGACCGTTGGAGTGGATGCTGTCTCCGGCAGCACCATGACCAGCGACGCGGTATTTGCGGCAATGAACGATTGCCTTGCACAGGCCGCACAGTGATGAAGTTTTGAACGGAGCTGCTGCACGGCGTGTCTGTGCGGCAGCTTTTTTGCAGCCCTCTCAGGCGCTGGCGCGCCAGCGCCCCCGGAGGGGTGAGCCTTTGGCAGGCCGGGAAACTCTATGCTGGCTGCTGAAAGTGCAATGCAGCGTAAAAGAGCGGGCCTTGCTTTCGAGGATAGGAGTCGTTATGCTACTAGATATTCTGCCGCTGGCGGGCGGCACGGCCCGCCTTGTGCGGGTGTACGGCGGCGAGCCCTGCGTAAAGCTGCCCGGGGCTGTTCCTGCGCCGGAAGGGGAGGGCCAGTGGCCCATCACCGAACTGGGAGATTACTGCTTTTCCGAAAAGCCCCGGGGTCTGCCCGGGCCGGAAAAGATCTGCCGCTATGAGCGGGCCGAGGACGGCAAGCTCTGTCTGACCCGTGCTTTTGGCCGGGATGTGAGCGGCAAAGAGCGGTACAGCTTTGACTTCGACGCCCCCGCCGCCCCGGCGCAGGACGACGAGCTCCACCCCATCTGCGGGAACTTCCTCGCAGAAGTCACCCTGCCGGATAGTCTGCGGGTCATCGGCAGCTGCACATTCTACAACTGCCGCAGGCTGCGCCGCCTGACTGCCGGGACAGGAGAGCTGACCATGGGCAGCGATGTTTTCCTCAACTGCTTTGCGCTGGAAGACCTCATCATCCGCGCTACGCCCGAGCAGGCCACCGGCCTGTTCGCCCTCGTGGGCAGCATCACCGAGGCCGTGCGGGCGCTGTTCTGGCCGGTGGGGGAGACCGTACCCCGGGCGGGGCTGTGGTATCCCGCCTACTGGGAGGACATCGAGGAGACGCCCGCCCACATCCTGCTCCACACCTTTTCGGGGCAGGGCTACCACTACCGGCAGTGCTTTCTCGAAAATAAGCTTCTCCCGGCGGAGTACGACGCCATCTTTCCGCAGGGCCACGACGCCGACGACGCTTCCGTGATGGCGATGCTCTGCTTCGACCGCCTGCGCTGGCCGTGGCAGCTGAGCGATGCCGCCCGGGATGCATACCGGGACTTCCTCAAGACCAACACCGGGCGGGTGCTGACCCGTCTGCTCAAGGCGCAGGACACCGAGGGCATCAAAGTCCTGCTGGCGCTGGATGTGATGGATACGGATGCCTTTGCCGAGGGTGCTGCCCTCGCGGCCAAGGCCGACAATGCCGAAGCTGCAGCCCTGCTGGCCGACGCAGAGCACAAAAAGCGTGCCGCTGCGCCCCAAAAGAAGAGGTATGATTTTGATTTCTGAGAAGGAAAAGTTTTTTGACCCCCGCAAGCCCTTCCAGTCGGCCCGGCCCGAGACTCACGAAGAGTGGCAGGCCCGGATGGGCGGCGAGGTGCTGGCCGTGGTGCGCAGCGGGCTGTATCTGGACTTCCGCTTTTTAGACCAGGCCCTCTCGGCCCTGACGCCCACCGCCGACGAGCGGTGCGGTGTGCTGGCGACGGATGGAACCATCCTCTGCTACCAGCCCAGCGCCCTGCTGCGGCTCTACCAGAAGAACCCCAAATATCTCAACCGGCTCTACCTCCACACGGTGTTCCACTGCATCTTCCGCCATCTCTGGCTGCGCGGCAAGCGGGACAAACGCCTGTGGGACCTTGCGTGTGACATTGCGGTGGAGAACGTCATCGACGGTCTTGGCCGCAAGAGCGTCCAGCGCCCCCTGACGTGGGTGCGCCAACACGCCTATGAGGAGATCATCGCGCAGGAAAAAGTGGCTGCTGCAGCTCCCATCTACCGCTGGCTGGTGCGGCAGACTCCCGGCGTTCTCCGCCAGCTGGAAAAAGAATTCTACACCGACGACCACCGCCTCTGGCCCAAAGATGCCCCCGAACAGCCTCAGCAGATGCCTGCGCCGCTGCCCCAGAGGACGTGGCAAAAAATCGGCGAGCGGATGCAGACAGAGCTGGAACTCCGGGACAAAGAGGCCGGTGAGGGCGCGGATGCCATGCGGGAGCAGATCAAAGCCGCAAACCGCAGCCGCCGCAGCTACGGCGACTTCCTGCGCCGGTTCTGCGTCACCCGGGAGGAAGTCCACCTCGACCCGGACGAGTTCGATTTGAACTTTTACACCTATGGCCTGTCGGTCTACGGCAACCTGCCCCTCATCGAGCCGCTGGAGACCCGGGAGAGCAAGAAGATAGAAGAGCTGGCCCTCGTCATCGACACCAGCTACTCCACCTCGGGTGAGCTGGTGCGGGCCTTTCTGGCCGAGACGTACACTCTGCTGAAGGGCAGGGAGAATTTTTTCCATCGGATGAATCTCCACCTCATCCAGGCCGACAACGCGGTGCGGCAGGATATTCCCGTCAAAAACGAAGACGACCTCATCCGTGCCATGAACCATTTCGAGCTGCGGGGCGGCGGCGGCACCGATTTCCGGCCCGCCTTCGAGTACGTCAGCCAGCTCTGCGCCGAGAAGAAGTTCTCGAACCTCCGGGGTCTGCTCTATTTTACCGACGGTATGGGTACTTACCCGGCCCGACGCCCGGCTTACGACACGGCATTTCTATTTCTGGGCGACCGCTTCGACGACGCCAATGTGCCGCCCTGGGCGATGAAAGTGGTGCTGGACGAAGAAGAATTTACCGGTGAGGCAGCCCGCAGCGCCTCGGCCCTGTCCGAAGCGCTGGCGGAGGAAGACGACCTCTACCGTGACCTCAACAATTCGTGATAACGAGGGAAAGAATATGAACATCAAACGAGCCAAAGAAGAGATCGAGCATACCGTCAAAGCGTACCTCGCCAAAGATGCTCTGGGCGAATACGCCATCCCGGCCATCCGCCAGCGCCCCATCCTGCTGATGGGGCCTCCGGGCATCGGCAAGACCCAGGTCATGGAGCAGGCGGCGCGGGAGTGCGGCGTGGCGCTGGTGGCCTATACCATCACCCATCACACCCGCCAGAGCGCCGTGGGCCTGCCCTTCATCCGTCAGCGCAACTACGGCGGCCGGGATGTCTCTGTGACGGAGTACACCATGAGCGAGATCATCGCCAGTGTCTACGCCAAGATGGAGGCCACCGGCCTGAAAGAGGGCATCCTCTTCATCGACGAGATCAACTGTGTCTCCGAGACGCTGGCCCCCACCATGCTGCAGTTTTTGCAGTGCAAGACCTTCGGCAATCAGGCCGTGCCTGCGGGCTGGGTCATCGTGGCGGCAGGCAACCCGCCGGAGTACAATAAATCCGTCCGCGATTTCGATATTGTCACCCTCGACCGCGTCCGCCGGATGGACATTGAGCCGGATCTGCCGGTCTGGAAGGACTACGCCCGTGCAGCCCACATCCACAGTGCTATCCTGAGCTATCTCGAACTGCACCCCCAGAACTTCTACCAGATAAACGCCGACGTGGACGGCACCCAGTTCGTCACTGCCCGCGGTTGGGAAGACCTCTCCAACCTGCTCAATACCTATGAGTCGCTGGGCCTGAAGGCCGATGAAGAGCTCATCCGCCAGTATATCCAGCACCAGAAGATCGCCGAGGACTTCTCGGCCTACCTCGACCTCTACTACAAGTACCGTGACGACTACGGCGTGGAGGACATTCTGGCCGGTCAGGCCAAGCCTGCCGCTTTTGCGCGGCTGCTGCAGGCTCCTTTTGACGAGAAGCTGAGCCTCGTGAACCTTATCCTGTCCGGCCTCGAGACGCGCTTCTCTGCCTCCCAGCGGGCAGACGCTGTGGCCGACAGCTGCTATGCCTTCCTGCGGGAGACGAAAAAAGCCTTTGCCGAGATGCCCGCAGAGCTGGCACAGGAGCCGAACTGCTGGGCGCAGCTCTTTGACCAGATGATCGCCGACTACGAGGCCGAGACCCAGAAAAAGCGCACCGCCGGCCTGCTGGATAAGCCCACGCTGGAAGCCCGCTTGCAGACTGCCAAGACCCTGCGCAGCTGGGAGAAAGAGCTTCTGCGCGCCGCTGCGCCGGACGCGGACGCCGCTTTCAAGGTGCTGCGCACCCAGTTCGGCACCCTGTCGGATGCCCGGGACACCGCTCAGCAGACGGCCAGCGCCGCGCTGGAAGCGGCCTTCGACTTCATGGAGCAGGCATTCGCCGAGAGTCAGGAGATGGTGGTCTTCGTCACCGAACTGACCCTCTCGCCCGCCGCCCATGCGTTCATCGCCGAAAACGGCTGTGAGCGGTATTTCCAGTACAACAAAGACCTCCTGCTCGACCACCGCAAGGCGGCCCTGAATCAGGAGCTGGAAGCCGAACAGCGTCGGCACGGGATGCTGTAAAAGATATAAACGCAAACGAGAGGCCGCACAGCTGTGCGGCCTCTCGTTTTGTATGCAAAAAAGAAAAAGCATCTTGATAAAATCAAGATGCTTGGTGGTTGCGGGGGCCGGATTTGAACCAACGACCTTCGGGTTATGAGCCCGACGAGCTACCAGACTGCTCCACCCCGCGATATTTACTTTTTGCTGTCGGCCTCTCGCTGACTGCTCAAGTATAATACCACAAGGCGGGGGACTTGTCAAGCGTTTTTTCAAAAAGAATATGACTTTTTCGAAAAGGCCGCTGCCGGAAACAAAAAGCGCCCCATTCCGGGGCGCTTCGACAGAGCGAATATCACTTGCGGATGCGGCGGCGCACGAAGCGGACGACGAGGGCGGCTGCGGCCAGAATGACCAGCACGGGCCAGACGCCCACGACCCAGACCGTCAGCTGCTGGATGCCGGAGACGAAGCCCGTCCAGCCATTGCGGAGGGCGCTGGACAGCTGGGAGAGGTAGGATTCCTCGGTGGGGGTGTATTCCTTCACCTCGTCCAGCGAGAGGTAGACCGTGGAGCAGGATACCTGCTGGCTGTACCAGTCCAGCTGCGACTGCCAGCTCTCGATCTGGTACTGGACGTCGCTGAGGGAAGATTCGATCTCCAGTAGATCGGAGAGGTTTTCGGCGCTGGCCTGAAGCTCCTGCAAACGTGTGCGCTGGGCCGTCAGGTTGGAGAGCCGGGCCTCGATGTCCATATACTGGGTGGTGACGTCCTGCACCTGCTCGCTCTTGTCCACGAGGTTGCCCGCTTGCGCGGCGGCTTCGAGGAAGCTCGCGTAGTTGTCCTGCGGGACGCGGATGGTGAGGGAGAGGGTGCGGCTCGAGCCGGTGTAAGAGGATTCATTGCTGGATTCCAGATAGCCTCCGGCGGCGCTCACGGCGTCGGTGAGGGCGGTGCGGGCGGCGTCAAAGTCCTTGCTCTCGATGGTGAGGTTGGCCGTGTAGATGAGCTTTGTGCTCGTCTGCGCGGCCTCGGCGCTGAGGGTGCCGGTGCCGCCTGCATCGCGGTCACTCATGGCATCGGCGCTTCCACCGGCCTGGACGGCCATCTTGGGTGCGGCAAGGGCGCTGTTCACGTCGTCCATCGAGTAGGCGGCGGCGTAGGAGGCCGTCTCAGGGGCAGAGCTGAGGGCCGCGCCGCCCGCAGGCAGCAGGCTGAAGGGGGAGTGGACTGCCGCATACAGACCAACGCCGCAGAGCAGGCCGCAGGCGGCGATGCTCAGAGTCTTGCGGGGAAAGTGGATGGCTTTTTTGGGCTTCTTGGCGGGTTTCGGTGCCTCTTCTGCCGGCTGCATGGCGAGGAGCTTTGCTTTCAGGTCGTCCGAAGCGTGAAGGTCGTCTACCTCCATCTTGTACTCATACCACCTCATCTTCGATCTCCTCCTTCAGCATCGTATGTAACTGTGCGCGGGCGCGGCGAAGCCAGCTGAGCACCGTGTTGGTGGGGGCGCCCAGCATCCGGCCCACCTCGGCGGCGGTGTACCCCTCGTAGTAGTGGAGGTAGACCGCGTTGCGGTAGTTCTCGGGCAGGGCGCGCACGGCGTCCAGCACGCTGCCGTCTTCCATCTGGTCCGGAGCGGGCAGATTCTCGTCCAGCTCGGTGTCCTTCTGGCGGGCGGCGCGGGTCAGGTCGTGGCAGCGGTTGATGGTCACACGCAGCAGCCAGGCTTTCAGGTGTTCCTCGCTCTCGAAGCGGCCATTGTAGCACAGCAGCTTTTCGAAAACATCCTGCACCACATCTTCCGCATCGGCGGTGCAGCTGCAGTTGTGCATGGCGGCTCGGAACACCGTGTCACTGTATCGCTGCACGGCCAGCGCAAAAATCTCGTTTTTGGTCAGCTGTCCCATAGTTCTATGCTCCTTTGATGTCCTGTGTACAGCAGGACCCGGTGGAAAAATCATCTTTTATGGGGGACATTCACCCTGTATACGGATGAGCGGCCCCGATTATTGCAGTTTATGGTGCAGAGCGGAAAAATCTTCCGCCCGGCATCGCACAAGGTACCCAAAGTATAACATGAATACGCCAAAAACAAAAGGGCCATTTGCCGCCATGTTTTGGCAAATGACCCTGAGAGCTTCTGTTCAGTTATCGGTAGAGCCGCTGGAAGAGGGCTACCCGCTCGGAGAGATACGTCTCGGCCCGGGGGTGGTGGAGCCAGCGCTTGCCCGCCTTGTCGCAGGCGAGACGGTGGCCCAGCGCGGCGGGGCAGGCGTCTATCTCTTCCACGTCCCGCATGGTGAGGGTGAGGCTCAGCGCCGCCGGAGCGTCCGGCAGGGGCGGGAGCGGGTCTTCCCAGACGAAGGGCGGCAGCAGCTGGACGGCGTACACCGTCCGGGTGCATTCTTCGGTGAGCAGCAGCGCGGCGGGCGCACCATCCGGCATGATATGCAGAGAGGAATAGAGCAGCTGCAGCTGCGCCGGAGCCAGCAGACGGGCAGAACCTGCCTCTTCGTCGGGGGGGAGGGTGAGAAAATCCGCCGCCTCGTCGGCGTAGATGCGCCGGGCCGGAGCGCGGAACTGCGCATACAGCGCGGGCAGGGCAAACACGCCCTCCCGGTCTAAGGCCCGCTGCAACAGGCAGTAAAACTCCGTCAGCGGGTGGGCCGGGTCAGGCTGCGGCATCCCGAAATCTGGTCTTGAAACGTGTCCTCCGCCCATTGTGGGCCTCCTTTATCAGCAAGAAAGTGTTATCTTACCATTATACGGGCAGAGGGCGTTTTTCGCAAGAAAAAATCGAAGGAACATCCCGGCGGTGAATCTGGAAAACAACCAGAGGGAATGTTATAATGTCTTTGAGGTGAGAGCATGAACATTCGTTCGTTTTGGCATCGCGGCGTGAACCGAATCTATACGGAGGCTGTCCAGCGGTGGAATGAGAAAGAATTTACGGCGCAGGATGGTCAGACACTTCGGTATATGTTTTTTCCCTGCAAAAAGAGCGATATTCTGGTGGTGGGCTTTCAGGCGTGCAACGACGCAGGTCCCCGGTATAATCAGGTGCGGACGCTGAAAGAATGCGGCGTGAACCGACTTTTGATCAAGGATGATTTCGGGCCGAGACAGCTGGGTGTGTATTATCTTGGCTGCAAGGAAAATCATGCCGTAGAGACGGCAGTATTCGAGCTGATTGACAGGTGCATTGCGGAGAGCAGAACGCTGTTCAAATACATCGTGTTCAGCGGCTCAAGCAAGGGCGGATATGCAGCACTGAATTTTGGTATTCATTATCCAAACTCTGTGATGGTAGTCGCGGCTCCGCAGTATTTTTTAGGAAACTATCTGGACAGCGAAAAGTTCCGTCCTACGTTGGAAGAAATTCTGGGTGGACCGGTTACGGAGAAAAACAAAAATGCGCTGAATCATCGACTGAAACAGCGCATTCGGGAAGATACAGCGGCAAAAACGCAGCGCGTATATATTCACTACTCAGATAAAGAGCACACCTACGAAGAGCACATTAGGGCGCTGTTGGAAGATTTGACAGCGGCAGGCGTGGAAGTGCATACGGATGTAAAGCACTATCCCACCCATGAAGAGCTGAAATATTTCTTTCCGGAGTATTTGAGCAGTGTTTTGGAACAACTGAAGAAAGAGTAAACGGATGATTTAGCCGTTATAGCCCAGCGTGGCCGCCATGACAGCCTTGATGGTGTGCATCCGGTTCTCGGCCTCGTCGAAGACGATGCTCTGGGGGCCTTCGAAGACTTCGTCGGTGACCTCCATCGCGTCGCGGCCAAAGCGCTCGCCCATCTCCCTGCCCACGGTGGTCTTGTGGTCGTGGTAGGCGGGCAGGCAGTGCATGAACACGGCCTTGGGGCCGGCGATATTCATCAGGTCCTGGTTGATTTGATATGCGGCCAGGTCGTTGATGCGTTCGGCCCAGACCTCGACCGGCTCGCCCATAGACACCCAGACGTCGGTGTAGAGGACGTCTGCGCCCTTTGCGGCCTTGGCAGGGTCTTCCTCGAAGGAGATGGTCGCACCCGTCTCGGCGGCGATGGCCTTGCACTGCTCCACCAGTGCAGCGTCCGGCTGGTACTTCTTGGGGGCGCAGGCGGTGAAGTTGAGGCCCATCTTGGCGCAGCCCACCATCAGGCTGTTGCCCATGTTGTAGCGGGCGTCGCCGAAGTAAACGAAGTTGATGCCCTTGAGGTGGCCGAAGTGCTCCCGGATGGTGAGGAAGTCGGCGAGGATCTGGGTGGGGTGGAACTCGTTGGTCAGGCCGTTCCACACCGGCACACCGGCGTAGTGGGCCAGATCTTCCACGATGCTCTGGCCGTAGCCGCGGTACTCGATGCCATCGAACATCCGGCCCAGCACCCGGGCGGTGTCGGCGATGGACTCCTTTTTGCCGATCTGACTGCCCGACGGGTCGAGGTAGGTGACTTCCATGCCCAGGTCGTGGGCGGCGACCTCAAAGCTGCAGCGGGTGCGGGTGGAGGTCTTCTCGAAGATAAGGGCAATGTTCTTGCCGCGCAGAGCATCGTGGCGGATGCCGGCCTTTTTCTTTGCCTTCAGGTCGGCGGCGAGGTCAAGCAGACCTTCGATCTCTTCGGGAGTGTAATCGAGAAGCTTCAAAAAGCTGCGGTTCGTAAGATTCATTGTATATATTCCTCTCTATGCGCCAAAATTTGAATATTTATACTTTCACAGACCCTATTATAATACAGAGCAAAGGTGGGGTCAAGAGGAAGCACTTGACCCCACCTGTCAAAATTGCGATCCAATGCAAAAATCAAGGTGCTATGAAAAAATTTAACATCTTACAACTCCAGCTCCATCTTCCGCCCGCTGGGCTGATAGGGGGTGAGCCGGACGCCGGCCTTTTTGAACATGAACCGCGCAGCTACGCTGGAATCGGTGTCGTGGTACTTGTCGCTGTAGTAGACGACCTCGGCGATGCCGGACTGGATGATGGCCTTGGTACACTCGTTGCAGGGGAAGAGGGTGACGTACACCCGCGCGCCCTTGAGGTTGTTGTGGGCGCTGTTGAGGATGGCGTTCAGCTCGGCGTGGCAGACGTACATATATTTCGTATTCAGCGGCTCACCCTCCCGCTCCCACGGCATGGCGTCGTCGTCGCAGCCGATGGGCATACCGTTGTAGCCCAGAGAGAGGATCTTGTTTTCCGGGCTGACGATGCAGGCGCCCACCTGACTGCTGGGGTCCTTGGAGCGCATGGCCGTGAGCAGGGCAATGCCCATGAAGTATTCGTCCCAGTTGATGTAATCCGTGCGTTTCATCGTGTGGTGCTCCTTGTTCTGCATAAAAATTGGGTTCGGTGGCCCTATTATAGCGTGCTACGGCAGCTTTTACAATAAAATATTTGCCCTCAAGGCAAAATGCACAAAACAAAGCTGGGAAGTTTGGCAGGGTAAAAGCTGAAAATTTCAAATGAAATATTCAAAAATCGTTTGAAGTGTGGTATTATCTTTGTAAAATATGCCACAAAAACAGAGAGAATGCTCTGTGCGGCGGAAATGAGGGAAAAACCGATATGAAATACGCAAGCAACAACATCCGTAATATCTTGATCGCAGGCCATGCCGGCAGCGGCAAAACGACGCTGACCGAGGCATTGGTCTATTTTTCGGGCGCTGCCGAGCGTATGGGCCGGGTCGAGGACGGCACCACGATTTCGGACTTTGATCCCGAGGAAGCAAAGCGGAAGGCCAGTCTGTCGGCATCGGTCGTGCCGGTGGAGTATGAGGGCATCAAGTACAACCTCATCGACGCTCCGGGCCTGTTCGACTTTGAGGCAGGCGAGTACGAGGGCATCCGTGCAGCCGAGAGTGTGCTGGTGTGCGTGTCGGGCCGCAGCGGCGTGACCGTCGGTGCGGAAAAAGCGTTCCAGCTGGCCCGCAAGAACGGCAAGGCAACGATGGTCTTCGTCTCGAAGTGCGATTTGGAGAACGCGAACTACTTCAAGATTCTCGAGGACATGAAGATAAAGTTCGGCTCCACCGTCTGCCCCTGCGTCGTCCCGGCGAAGCTCGACGACGGCACCCCCGTGTACATCAATCTGTTCAGCCAGAAGGCCTTCAAGTATGAGGGCGGCAAGCAGGTACAGGTCGATCTGCCCGACATCGGCCACCGCTTCCAGGGCCTGATCGAGGCTATGAGCGAGGCTATCGCCGAGACCGACGACGAGCTGATGGAGAAGTTCTTCGGCGGCGAGGCATTCACCACCGAGGAAATCGTTGAGGGAATGCGCAAGGGCGTCAAGGACGGCCTCATCACCCCCGTGTTCTGCGGCAGCGCTGTCAACCAGCAGGCTCTGGATATGCTGCTGTACAATATGCATAAGCTGCTGCCCAGCCCGGAGCACAACAGCGTTCTGGCTGAGGATGCAAATGGCGAGCCCGTCGAGCTGACCTGCTCCGAGGCCGCCCCCACCGTGGCCTACGTCTTCAAGACTGTGGCCGACCCCTTCGTGGGCAAGCTGAGCTATCTGCGCGTCGTCAGCGGCAAGATCACCGCAGGCGCTTCTCTCGTCAACGCCCGCACCGGTGAGACCGAGAAGATGGGCAAGCCCCTCACGGTTCTGGGCAAGAAGCAGACTGAGGCCGAGAGCATCGGTGCCGGTGACATCGGCGCTGTGGCAAAGCTGGTCAGCGCAAAGACCGGCGACACCCTCTGCGACGCTTCCCGCGTGGTCAAGCTGCCCGCACCCGTCTTCCCGAAGCCCAGCCTGTTCATGGCTGTCACCGTCGCTAAGAAGGGCGACGAGGGCAAAATCAGCAGCGCTTTGGCCCGTCTGATGGAAGAAGACCCCACCCTGAGCTACGTCAACAACGCCGAGACCCATCAGCAGATCATCGGCGGTCTGGGCGAGCAGCACCTCGACGTGGTCAAGGCCAAGCTGAAGAATAAGTTCGGCGTGGAAATTGGCCTCGAGGCTCCGCGTATCGCTTACCGCGAGTCCATCCGCAAGGCCTGCCAGAAGCAGGGCCGTCATAAGAAGCAGACCGGCGGCCACGGCCAGCT